>Ga0189287_100124_pt1 | contig 54347 bp, 51 predicted proteins | sample UW86minimetaG_FD_130319 | JGI IMG/M metagenome (GOLD analysis project Ga0189287, IMG submission 130319) | Marine microbial communities from the Costa Rica Dome - UW86 mini metaG | ecosystem: Environmental > Aquatic > Marine > Oceanic > Photic zone | place: Costa Rica: the Eastern Pacific...
CCCGCGGTCTGGGTGGTGAGGTTATTTTCCCGCCAGGAAAAAGATGTCTGAGCGAAGCGAGTTGTTTTTCCCAAGGGAAAATAACCTCACCTCCCAGGCCGCCAATGACCAGCCATCAGTCCTGCAATCGACAATGCCCAAGCCTAGGCAGGCGCCGAACAACTAGCCCCAAAGCGGTAACAGGAAAAACACCGGTGATGCCGCAACATAATGCGCTCATCCATACTCTCAGCCAGCGTCCCCCCCAGGTCATACTGAGGGTCATCGTCCACCAGCGTGCAGGCATACACCCGAACCTCATCGCCCTTCTTCACCAGCATTCGCGTATACGTGCACATGAAGTGGGAACGAGCCTCCTTGGTCGGGTACTTCTCCATGCAGGTCTCGGTAATCTCCGGGCTGCCGTCTTCCGAGCCTGGCGTACCCAGATCCGGAAATGCGGTGAATGCCAGGTCCTCCGGAATGCCCCACTCCCGGAAGATGTCACGGAACGCGGCTTGGACATCTGCCGGAATTTCCTCCGGATCGGTCTGGCGGGCAATGGACACCTTGAAGCCCTGATCGACCAGCCAGCGGATGCCCTGCAAGGCCTCATCGAAGCTGCCGTCGCCGCGGTCCTTGTCGTGACGGGCCCGGTCCGGGAAGTCCAGGCTGACCCGGAAATGAATCGGGTAGGGGTTATCCAGCAAAGGCAGCACCTGATGCTGTCGCTTGTGCAGCGGCTCGGTGGCGTTGGTCAGCACGAAGCAGGGCCGGTGCTGGCTGGCGTAATTCAGAATATTGACGAAGTCCCGGATCACGAAGGGCTCACCACCGGTGAAGGAAAACTGCTCCACCCCCATGTCGATGGCTTCGTGGATAAACGGCTTCACGTCGCTGAGCTTCATGCCCGGGATCCGGCCATCGCCGGGGTGCGAACCTTCCAGGCAAAACGGACACGCCAGATTGCAGGCGGTGCCGGTGTGGATCCAAAGCTCCTTCAACTTGTCGGCATCAATGTAACCCCGGGGGTCGCCGTTGCGAGTGTGGGTCCAGCTATCACGGGCCCGGGGTTCCAGGACTTCCACGGCCGGAATGCGTTGTTTCCGGGCCGTTCTGGTTTCAATCAGGGGCATAGATGCTCCTCGGTGTATTCGTGTTTTTCCCACGGCGCCAGCCGTGCAGTTTCTCCAGCAGCTTCATGATGCCTTCGGGGGCATGAGCGCGCTTCCATTCACCGGCAGCGTATTTCGCCGACTCGTTCCAGGTCGGGTACGGGTGAATGGTGCCCAGGATCTTGTTCAGGCCCAGGCCGTGTTTCATGGCCAGGGTGAATTCGGCCAGGATTTCCCCGGCGTGGCTGCCAACCACCACGGCGCCCAAGATCTTGTCCTTGCCCGGCGGGGTCAGCACCTTGATAAAACCATGATCCTCACTCTCGGCAATGGCACGATCCAGATCATCCAGCCCGTAGCGGGTCACTTCGTAGGCCACGCCCTGCGCGGTTGCCTCAGCTTCACTGAGTCCCACCCGCGCCACTTCCGGCGAGGTAAAGGTCACCCAGGGCATTACGCGGTAGTCTACCTTGAAGCGCTTGAACTGCCCGAACAGACCGTTGACCGCCGCGTACCAGGCCTGATGGGCCGCCGCGTGGGTGAACTGGTATGGACCAGCCACATCGCCGCAGGCAAATACGTTCGGGTACCTCAGGCTCATGTCTTCCTCTACCGGTACGGTTCCGTTCGGCAGGGTATCCACACCAATCCGCTCCAGGTTCAGGCCGGCGGTGTTGGCTGCACGGCCAACAGCAACCAGAACCTGGTCGAAAGGAATGCGCACCCGCTCACCCTCGTGCTCGCAGTAGGCAACTTTCTCTCCTTCCTCCATACGGAACTCGGCAGCAGCATGTTTCAGGCGGACATCCACGCCGTCTGCCTGGAACTGCTTCAGAACCAGTTCAGAGACATCCTCATCTTCCTTGGCCAGCAAGCGCTCGCCCATCTCCACCTGGGTCACCTTGCTGCCCAGTCGGGCAAAGGCATGGGCCAGCTCCGAACCGATCGGGCCACCGCCCAACACCAGCAAGCGCTCGGGCTGCTCCTGCAGTTCCCACAGGTTATCCGAGGTTAGCGGCTCCATGTCCTTCAGGCCGGGAATCGGTGGTACCGCCGGCTTGCCGCCGGTGGCCACCACAATGCTGCGGGCGGTCAGGCGTTCGGTGCGGCCGTCATTGTGCCGGACCTCTAGCTCCCAGGGCGACACGAAGCTGGCTTCGCCGGCAATGCAGTCCACACCCAGCTTGCGGTATCGCTCCGGCGAATCGTGGGGCTCCACTTTCGCGATGACATTCTTGACCCGGTTCATGATGTTCTTGAACGAGCCTTTAACGGGCACCGATTCCAGCCCGTACCGGTTGGCATGGCGCAGGGTGTCCGCCGCCTTGGCGCTGCGGATAAGCGCTTTGGAGGGCACGCAGCCGGTATTCAGGCAGTCGCCACCCATCTTGTGCTTCTCTATAAGAGCCACCTTGGCTTTCACGGCTGCGGCAATGTAGGCCGAGACCAGACCGGCAGAGCCACCGCCTATGACCAGCAGGTTGTAATCGAAATGTTCGGGCTTCTGCCAGCCGGCGTACACTTTGCGGCGGCGGATAAAGCCCACCACAAATTTGGCAATCAGCGGGAACAGACCCAGTAGCGCGAAGGAGAGCAGCAGATCCGCCGAGACAATGTCCCCGGTGGACTGGATCTGGCCCAACTGGGTGCCGGCGTTCACGTAAACAAATGTGCCAGGCAACATGGCGATCCAGCTTACCAGCGCATAGGTGCGCAGCTTCATGGCCGTCAGGCCCATGGCCAGGTTGATCAGGAAGAAGGGAAACACCGGCACAAGCCGCAGGGTTGCAAGGTAGAAGGCGCCGTCTTTTTCAATGCCGCGATCCATCTTCGCCACGGTTTCGCCATACCGTTTTCGAAGCGTGTCTCGCATCAGGAACCGCGCCACCAGGAAAGCAAGCGACGCACCGATAGTTGAAGCAACGGAGACGGCTGCCAGACCGTAGAGATTGCCGAAAAACGCACCACCGGCCAGCGTCATGATGGTAGCGCCTGGCAGAGAAAGCGCTGTTACCACGACATAAACAACAACGAAGCCCAGCACCGCAACCAACAGATTCTGATCGATCCAGTTACCGAGGGACTGTTGGTTTTCCTTCAGGTTCTCGAGAGTCAGAAGCTCGCTACCGCCACTGGCAATAAACCCGACAACCACAGCCGCAATCAACGCGACCAGAATCCATTTCTTGAGTGTCATGAAATAATCCTTTCTACCTTGAACGTGATAACGAAGAGACACCCCAATCCCGGAAGTGTTACATCAAACCTTGGGCTCAGTGTTCGTTACCGGCTTACCGTTGTTGTACGTCGTTCGGCAACGCATTGTGTCAACGATTGCTCATGAATATCTAACAATTTGATTACACCGCCTACCGAATACGCCGGGAACTTATCGACCGATTTCCAAACTTACTGCTATTCTTGAACAATTGCTCATAAAAGGGAACGGTCATGACTGACTCAAGTCGGGAAAAGGAGATAGAACTGATTCAGGGCTTGAAAACGGGTGATAATGATTCTTTTCAGGAAGCAGTACGTGCCTACACCCCCGGCATGTTAGCAGTCGCCCGGTTCTATCTGGATCATTCCAGTGCAGAAGAAGCCGTTCAGGATTGCTGGGTTAAAGTTATTGATGCGATCCATGGCTTTGAAGGTCGTTCAGGTTTAAAAACCTGGTTGCACCGGGTTGTTGCCAACCGTTGCAAGAATCAGCTTCGATCGGCCAAGCGAGAGGTTTCTTCAGATTTTTCGGAGGCCCTGGAGCCGGCACTGTCGGACCGATTCAACGCCAAAGGCCGATGGGAGTTGCCGCCCAAACTGCAGTTTCACGACTCTGCCGACACCCTGATGGAAAACGGCGCCCTCAGCGATTGCCTGGACAAGCACCTCTCTGCGCTGCCGGAGACCCAGCGTTCTGCCCTGATGCTTTATGAGGCCCACCAGCACAAATCCGATGACGTCTGTAACATTCTGGACGTCAGTGCCTCTAATCTGCGTGTACTTTTGCATCGAGCGAGGCAAAAGATCTTTCTGATGGTGGAGAATTTCCAGGAGACCGGCGAATGCTGATGTGCAGGGATCTCGCGGTAATTGCCAGCGACTATATTGATGGCGAGCTGCCTGTTCTCCAGAACATGTCAGTCAAAATGCACCTGATGATGTGCAAGGACTGCCGGACCTTTATCGGCAATCTGCGGGCAAGCACCGACATGTTAAAAGCACATTCCTCTGGCGAGGCAGACGAGGAGCTTATCCGCAAGATTGACGAACGGGTGGCCGAGGCGCTAAAAGAGGGTCCCCGCGATTCCACAAACCGAGGCCCGAAATGATCAAAGTCAGTGTGATGTATCCGAAAACCGAAGAAAGCACCTTTGACCTTGCCTACTACCGAGACACGCACATGGCGTTGGTCCGCGACAGGCTGGGCGATGCCTGCAAGCGCACAGCCATCGAATCCGGGTTGGCCGGCGGCGCCCCGGGAGAGGGCCCCACCTACATTGCCATGGGCCATATGTATTTTGACTCTGTTGCCGATTTCCAGACCGCCTTCGGCCCCCATGCCAAGGAAATTCTTGGCGACATCCCGAACTTCACCAACGTTCAGCCAACAGTCCAGATCAGCGACGTTATCGAATAATCCTTCAGGTCGGACTCACAAACCGGACATCAAGGATCCCGCCATGGTCAGCAATCTCCCTCCCGGAAGAAAAGCCGCCATCACCGCTGCTCTGGCAGGCGGCTGGGTCGCAGACGCAGCCAGCCTGGGTTTACACTGGCTCTACAACAGCGAGCGCATTCTAGAGGTGGGTGGACAGTCGCCCGAATTCCTGTCTCCACGAGCCGAGTACTACACAAAGGGTTTCGGTTATTTCGCTCACGAGGGGAAACAGGTTGGCGATGTGAGTCACTACGGCGCGGCCACCGGCGTGCTGACCGACAGCTTGCTGGCCACCAACGGCAATCTGGACATCCGCGATTACCAGCGCCGGTTTCGTTCGTTCTTTGGGCCCGGTGGCCAGTGGCGGGGATTCATCGATAACCCGACACGGATCACGCTGGAGAATTTCAATGCTATTGAGCGCAAGGCTGTCGAGGAGGCGCAGTCCGGCATGCCGGATGATCTTTCCGACAAACAGAAGCGAATTCTGGTGCAGAAGGTCATGCCCTACACCCGCCGTCTGAGCGGCAGCGCGCTTGCACAGCCGGTGCGGGAGGCCATCAGCCTGACGTACAAGGAAAAGGCCATTCAGGACGCCGGCGTTCATCTGGCGGAAACCATCGATCGCAATCTGGTACCGGCGAGTGGCGCCGACGACATGCAGTTGCCTGCGGTGTCCAAGCTGCCGCCACTCGTTGCCGCCCATAGCGGAAGCACAAACCTCCTGGACGTTGTTGAAGCAGCCGTGCGGGTTACCAATCACAACGACGAGGCCGTTGCCTGGGCAAAGTGTGCAGCGGTGCTTCTGGACGGGCTATTCAGGGGCGAGCCTCTTGCCAAGGCAATGAATTCGGCCATCGACGAAGCACCCGATCAGGCGTCCCTCAAACGGGCACTTGAGAGCTCGGAACTGAACGGCGTTGCTGCCGGTGACACGTTTGGCCGCACCTGTTACCTGCAGGAAGCCATGCCGGTCAGCTTTCACATTCTGAACACGGCCCGGAGCTACACCGAAGCCATCCGCGCCAACATTCATTGTGGTGGTGACTCTTGCGGTCGAGCCTGGCTGATTGGCCCGGCCATGGCCGCCATGCACGGTGTTGGCGGTGAGAACGGCATTCCTCTGAGCTGGCTGGCCAGGGTAACGGATGCTGCGACCGTCTATCAGGATATCGAGTCGCTTTTGGGAAATTGAGATTCTGCAGCGGGCATCAGACCCTTCCATCCAGCTGCAGCCAGCGAGCCAGACGGGAATGTGGGCGACGCCGCAGGTAAAGGGGCAACGTGCTCATGACCAGCAATACCGTAGCTGCCGCTATAACGGTCAGGGTGGGGTTAAGCTCGAGGGTATGCCCCAACCCAGCAAACACAAAGGTCATGGGTAACATTCCAATAACCGTTGCCAGGGCGTAACGCCAAAGGTGTATCGCCGTCACTCCGGCGGCATAGCTGATCAGGGCGAAGGAGAACACAGGGATTAACCGGGTGAGGAGGACTGCAATAAACAGGAACCGCTGTGACCCTCTGGCCGAGAATACCGGGTTGTTTTCGAGCTTCTGCTGAACAGCATCGCGACCAAGCACTCGCGCCAGATAAAAGGCAATCAGCGAACCCGCCAGGGCACCGGCTACCGCGATTGCCGTTCCGTTGAACATTCCGTAAACCAGGCCGGACGCCGCACTGATCGGCAACGTGGGTATTGGCCCGACCACGACAGCAAGAACCATCAGGAGCATCAGCAATACCGGTCCAAGAGTCCCCTGACTGGCAAACCAGTCGGACAGCACCGTTGGTGCAAAGCTGGCAGGCATGCCCAGTTGACGCAGCAGAAGCCAGATCGTGGCCATCAAAAACGCGACAATGGCAAGAAAGGAGAGACGGAAAACCAGCGGCGATCGGGTCATCCGGCTATTCTACCCGCTCATCAGGTAACAGGAAGCACAGCCGGTGCCTCGATAAAATAAAAAGGGCCGGATGTCTTACCAACATCCGGCCCTTGGGCACGCTCTCTCAAGCGTAACCTGCGATCAATTTCGTGATACTTCGATTAACGCCAGCCCACACGGTCGAAGATCTTCACCGCTTCCGGATTGTTGGTGCCCAGAACGCTGACATTGATGTCATCAATGTTCAGGTTGCCCCAGGAATCCAGTACCGGGTTTTTCAGTACGCCTTCTACCGCCGGGAACTCATGGTTGCTCTCAGCGAAGATCTGCTGGGCGGTATCGGAGGACAGGAACTCCAGGAACCGGATTGCGTTGTCCTTGTTCGGCGCAGTCGCTACGACGCCCGCACCACCGATGTTGGCGTGCACACCACGGCCGTCCTGGTTCGGGAAGATGATGCCAACCTCACGGGCCACTTCACGGTCTGCAACATCATCAGAGTTCAGCAGGCGCGCGTAGTAGTAATGGTTGCCAACCGCCAGGTTGCATTCACCGGCAGCCACAGCGCGGATCTGATCGGTGTCACCACCCTGGGGATCACGGGCCATGTTATTGACTACGCCCTGCGCCCATTCCTCAGCGCCTTCTTCGCCGTGGTACTCAACAAGGCTGGCCAGCAATGACTGGTTGTAGATGTTGCTGGAGGACCGGATGCAGATCTCGCCCTTGAATTCCGGCTTGGCCAGGTCCTCGTACTGACTGATCCGGGAAGGATCAAAGTCTGAGCGATCGTAGTAGATCACGCGCAGACGCTGACTGAAGCCGAACCAATGCCCTTCCGGATGACGCAGGGAATCCGGCAGACGGCTGTTCAGAACCTCGGAATCCACCGGCTGGAAGATGCCTTCCTGGTCGGCTCGCCAGAGGTTACCCGCGTCAACGGTGATCAGGATATCCGCCGGGCTGGCGACACCTTCTCGCTGGATTCGCTGGATCAACGCATCGGACTTGCCCTCAATCAGGTTGACCTTGATGCCGGTCTCCTCGGTGAAGGCGTTATAAATTGCCTGGTCCGAATCGTAGTGCCGCGCAGAGTAAAGGTTGACTTCACTCGCGGAGACACTCGTTGCTGCCAGTGTTGTTGCCAGGGCAGCGGCTGCCAACTTCGCTTTATGAGATACCACGGGATCTCTCCTTGGTTGCCAATCACTATTGCAGGTGAAAACGATTAGTATTTAGATGCGATTTAAACGAACCCAGACATAGAAGTCAATAAATAGGAATCAGTCGCTTTTACGTATTCAATACACAATCAGACGCAACAAGCTTACAATTGCATCTCCACTGGAGTTTGAACCGGAAGGCTGGATCGGCACCATGAGTATTTATCAGGAAAGCCCAACCTACAGCGACCAACTCGAGAACGGCCTGTCGGGCCCGTCATTGATGCTTGACCGCGTGCATTGCCAGTTCCATGGCGATAGCGTTGTCAAAGACATCAACCTGCATCTGGAAGCGGGCGAAGTAGTCTGCCTCCTCGGCCCCTCTGGCTGCGGCAAAACAACGCTGCTGCGTATCGCTGCAGGCCTCCAGATGCCAACCCGCGGCAAAGTCTTTCTCGGCAGCTCCCTGGTCTCGGCACCCGGTGGCGTGCAGGTACCCCCGGAAAAGCGGAATGTGGGCCTGGCATTCCAGGAATCTGCACTATTCCCCCATCTGACGGTGCTGGAGAACGTCTGCTTCGGCATCAGCTCCATGCCAAAAAAGCAGCAACGTACGCGCGCACTCGAACTGTTGGGGCGCCTGGGCATGGCCGATGCCGCCAATGTTTACCCACACACCCTCTCAGGCGGTCAGCAGCAGCGGGTAGCCCTGGCCAGGGCCCTTGCTCCCTCGCCACGGGTCATGCTGCTGGACGAACCATTCTCCAGCCTCGACGCCCGGCTGCGCGACCAGATTCGGGACGATACACTGCATGTGCTGAAAGAGCTGAACACGGCCACTCTTCTGGTTACTCATGACCCGGAGGAAGCCATGTTCATGGCAGATCGGATCGCACTGATGCGAGACGGAGAGATCGTGCAAACGGGGACTCCTACAGACCTCTACTGCAATCCTGCCGAGCCGTTCGTGGTCAACTTTTTCGGGCAGGTGAACGAACATCGCGGCGTTGTCCACAACGGCGTGGTGACAACGCCATTGGGCCACCTGGAGGCTAAAGGTTTTGAGGACGGCAGCAGCGTTCGAATTCTGATACGCCCGGAGGCGGTCAAAGTCAGGCAACTTGAAGGACAGGCCGGTGATGACCGCACCAGCCATGTTCTGATGTCCCGACTGCTCGGCCCGACCAGTCTGTTGCACATTTGTGCTCACGGGCCAGACGGGCAGGAAATGCACCTGCATGCAAAAGTGCCCGGGGTGTTTCTGCCGGAACAGGGACAGGCTGTCTCGCTTGAGCTGGATATGTCGCAGGTTTTTCTATTCGGCGAGTAAACCGTGGCTACCCCGTTTTACTTCCCGGGCGGGAACGACGCATCGCCAAGCTCAGAATGACCACCGGAATGATCCCGACCACAACAATGGCGAGGGAGGACATGGCCGATTCGGCCAATCGCTCGTCAGAGGCCAGGCTGTAGGCACGGACCGCCAGGGTATCGAAGTTGAACGGCCGGAGTATGATGGTCGCCGGCAACTCCTTCATCACGTCCACAAACACCAGTATACCAGCCGCCAGCAGGCTACTGCGCATGATCGGCGTATGAACCTTGCGCAAGGTGCCACCGGCGGTTTGACCGAGGGTTCGCGCAGCTGCGTCCATTGAGGGCGTAACCTTCCCCAGGCTGGCCTCAACCGTATTGAAGGACACGGCCAGGAATCTCACCGTGTAGGCGTAGATCAGGACAAAAGCGCTGCCACTGAGTACCAGACCCACCATGAAACCAAAGTTGTCACGAAGAAAGAGATTGAGCTTCTGATCCAGCCAGGCCAGCGGAATCATGATGCCCACGGCAATGACAGACCCGGGGATGGCATAGCCCATGGCCGCAATCCGGTTCGCACTCCTGACCCAGGAGCTGGGATTCAGCCGTGCGCCGTAACTCAGCATTACCGCAAGCGTTACGGCAACCAGCGCCGCGCTTGAGGCGAGTATCAGGCTGTTGAACGCGAATTCCAGAAAACGCGTCCCGAAAAGGCTGTCGCCGGTCGTAATCGCCATTTCCAGCAGAATCAGGGCCGGAACAATAAAACCAATAAGAACAGGCAGGAAACACACTGCAAAGGCGAGCGCAGCCTGGCCTGAATTCAGCGAATACTCGGGCAATGCCTGGTACCGTGCCGAGGTATGGTATTGCTTGCCACCGCGGGAAACGCGTTCCAGAACAACAACAAGAACCACGAACACCAGCAGGCAGGCTGCGAGCTGAGCCGCTGCAACCGGCTCACCCAGGCCAAACCAGGTCCGGTAGATTCCGGTGGTGAAGGTATCGACGCCAAAGAACTGGACTGCCCCGAACTCGTTCAGTGTTTCCATCAGGACCAGCGAAACGCCGCCGATGATCGCAGGACGGGACAGCGGCAGAGCAATGCGTTTGAACATACGCCACGGCCCCAGGCCGAGAGTGCGGCCAACATCAAGTGCACTTACCGACTGCTCCATGAACGATGCCCGGGCAAGCAGGTACACGTAGGGGTAGAGCACCATGGTAATCAGCAGGGCAGCTCCGCCCAGGGACCGGATATCCGGAAAGTAATAGTCGCCAAACTCCCAGCCGAACCAGTCGCGCAAGGCGCTTTGTAGTGGCCCCGCAAACTGCAGGAAATCCGTGTAAGCATAGGCAATTACGTAGGTTGGCACCGCCAGCGGCAGCAGAAGGGCCCACTCGAACAGCCGCCTGCCGGGAAACCGGCACATAACCACCAGCCAGGCACAGGCAGTGCCAATCAGGGTGGTTCCTACGGCCACAGAGACACTGAGCACCACGGTGTTACTGAGGTATCTTCCAAGCACCGTGCTGACAAGGTGTTGCCAGACTTCACCGGACGGGAAAAACACATGGGCAAGGATAACCAGCACTGGCATCGCAACCAGCAGGGCGATCACGAGGGTGCTGACCGTCCAGGCGTTGAGACGACGCGCGCGATGACTGGCGGCGCCGGTTCCGGGACCAGAGCCAGCCAAACCGCTTGTCTGTGATGTCGTATGTTCAGCCATAAAGCCTATGAAGGGCTGGTAGGGACACGGAGTATAAGGGATACGATGGCGTTATGAAAAATAGCCACCCTGAAGGAGGGATAGTGAAGCCTCGATCGGCCTGAGCGAGTGCCAGGGCGCGCGACCGAGGTCGCCGCACACCTCTGCTCAGCTGACGAGCCGGTTGACCTGCTCCACGAACGCTGTGGGCAGGGCATCAATCACCGGCCGGGCGTCTCCACACACATCCGGATGCGGGGCGTCAGGCTCTCTGGCCAGAACATTGGGGTTTTCCGACCAATGCAGCAGCTCCAGTGTGCCGTTCTCCTGCTCCACCAGCGCCGTGCAGTGTTCTACCCAATCGCCGTCATTGCAGTAAAGACCATCTTCGCTGCGCAGGAAGCCGGCGGAGTGGATGTGGCCGCAGATAAAACCGTCGTAGTTGCCCTTTTCCGCGACCGTCAGCGCCGCCAGTTCAAACCGCCGGATGAACGTGCGCGCCTTGCCGATTCTGCTCTTTACCCAGGCTGCCAGCGACCAGTAGGGCTTGCCCTTGAGCCGGCGCCAGGCGTTGAACCAGCGGTTCAGGCGGAGCAGGATACCGTGGGCACGGTCACCGACCAGAAGCATCAGCGGGCTGCAACGCACCACCTGGTCAAACTGGTCGCCGTGGCAGACCATGAAGCGTCGACCATCTGCGGTGGTGTGTATGGCCTTGTAGCGCAGCTCAATACCGGCAATGGTCTGGCCGCAGAACCGGCGCAGGAAATCGTCGTGGTTACCGGGCACATAGACCACCCGCGTTCCACTGGCAGCCAGCTCAATGAGTTTGTGAATGACGGCCTGATGGGAATCCGGGAAGTGAACCCGTCGCTGCATCGCAATCAGGTCGATGATATCGCCCACCAGATACAGAGTTTCGCAGCGGACCTGGTTCAGGAAATCCAGCAGATACTCGGCCTGGCAGTCAGCCGTGCCCAGGTGCACATCGGAAATGAAAACGCTCCGGTAGCTCCGCATCTTGCCTCCCGTCTTTCAACCATTCCGGATGCTGACACCTTGGCAAGACCGGGTGACGGGGACATGACAACAACAAGACACTTCTGTGACGTTCAGAAAGGAATCAGGGGGAGGGAACTATCGCTATCCGGTAACCGATTGGGTTACCGGAATATCACTGCTCGGTGTCTGAATCCGTTAGCGCAGGTCCGGATTCAGGGTGTAGGTACCCGTCACCCGGGCGCTGGCCAGTACGTGGCCTGCCATGGCTTCGCGCACATCGTTACCATCGAACTCGCCATCCAGGGCAAGGGTATCCACATCCAGTGCATGCACCTCGAAGTGGTAGTGATGGATGATCTCATCGTTCCAGGGCGGACAGGGACCATCGTACCCGGCGTAGGTGCCGTTCATGTCGGGATTGCCCGCCAGGAACTGGGTGTAATTGTTCACGCCGCGGATACCGATGGGACCGGGCCCCGGCTCCTTGCCCTTGGGAATCACGCCATCGCTGTCTTCGCCTTCCGGAATCCGGGTGGTGCCGGCAGGCACATCCACCAGCAGCCAGTGGAAAAAATCGACCCTCGGGATGTCCCTGGAAACCGTCTTGCCTTCCTGGTTTACATCATCCGCAACGCTGGGCACATCCGGATCAAACATCATCACCACGAAGCTTTTCGTGCCCTCGGGCGCACCGTCCCAGACAATTTCGGGGTTCCGGTTGGGACCGAAGCTCATGTGGTCATCTTCACTGTATACCCCGAATGCGAATTTCTCGGGAATCGGCTGGCCTTCTTCGATGCCTTCAACCTGTAGTTTCACGGCGTTGCCTCCTGTCGTTTTTAGCCTTGGGCTCATTGACTGTGTCTGGGACAGTCTCATTCTGTGATAATACGTTTTTAACACAAAATCGATTGAACTGACCACGGAGCCCCGATGAGCCAACAGAAGCCCGGCAAGCCGCAACAACCCGCGAACCAGAAAGACGAGGATGCGGTTGCCTTCGCCCAGGGTATTTTCGAACTGGCCCGCAACGGCGGTGCCGGACCTCTGAGCGTGATGCTTGATGCCGGCGTCCCGGTGAACATGCGCACCAGCGAGGGCGAGACCCTGCTGATCCTGGCCAGCAAGCATGGCCACCCGGAAACGGTACGCCTGCTGCTGGGAAAAGGCGCCGATCGCGAAGCGAAGGACAGCAACGGCAATACCGCTCTGTCGCTGGCAAAAACCGAAAGCGTAAAGCGCCTGTTCGAAGAATCCGGCCGGTAAGCCGGCATGTTCAACAAAGGCGAGATTATCCACCACACCCGGGATGCCCTGGGCAGCATTCTGGTGGTCGATTACCGCAAACACCGGGTGCTTACCTTCAATTCGGTGTTCGAGCAAAGCAAGATTGATCGGCGATTTCCCTATCTGCCGGTCCATGAGTACAACCGGGCCATGATGCTGCCGGCGGTCTTTGCCAACCCCCGCCACGTCACCATTCTGGGCCTGGGCGGCGGCGTGATGGCCGGCGCTTTTCACCATCTTTATCCCGAGTGTCGGATACACGCCGTCGAACTGCGCCAGGCGGTACTGGACACTGCCCGGGAATTTTTTGATCTGCCCGGCAGTGAACGCCTCCAGGTCACCATTGCCGATGCCCGGGATGCCCTGGAAAAGCTGCCGGAGGCGAGCACGGATATGATTTTGGCCGATCTGTACAACGCAGACCGAATGAGCCCTGCACAGGCCCAGAAACAGTTTGTGGATGAGTGCGCCCGGGTGCTCACGGAGGACGGCTGGCTGGTGCTGAATTACCACCGGACTCCGGATGTCCAGGGGGCTTACTTCCGGCGGCTCAAGAGGCACTTTGCGGTGCTTCTTGGCTTTCGAAGCAAAAGTAACAACACCGTGGTTTATGCCAGCAAACAGCACTTCCAGTCGGTGCACCCGAAGGACCCGGTGCTGGAGGAACTGGAGAACCGGCTACCAATAGACTGGCGTCGATTGATGGCGAAAGTCAGCCGGATGGAGTGAGCTGGAAAATCGTCCCGGACTTGATCTGCGTCCTTGATGATTATTGGGGATGATCCATAGTTACTGGTATGGAATCCACTATGTCCGAAAGGAGTGCTGACCATGAGCGAGGAAGACTATAAAAAGCTGCATCCAGTACTGAGCGAGGTCACCAAGACCTACGTCGATCTGTACATTAATCGGCCAAATGAGGAAAACCGCGAAAAGCTGATAAAGCTTGAGGCCCTGCTGCACGAGAAGCTGGAAACCATTCAGAAAGCCAAGAACGAGCAGTAACAGGGCCCGACTGAGCCGGGCCCCTGCACGATCAGGTCCATTTTTCTCCGGGGCTCTGATAGTCCCGGAAGGCCCTGTGCAGGCGATCCGGTTGGTCAGTCAGGATCAGCATGTCGATGTATTGCTGCTGCAAAAAACCGGCACGTTCCATGTTTTCTGCCATTGCCAGCAAAGGGTCAAAAAACCCGCTGACGTTGTAGATGGCACACGGTTTCTGATGCAACCCCAACTGGCCCCACGTCCAGGCCTCAAACAGTTCTTCCAGGGTGCCAATCCCGCCTGGCAGCGCAACGAAACCATCAGCCAGATCCGCCATCAGGGCCTTGCGCTCGTGCATGTTTTTGACCACATGCAGCTCGGTCAGGCCGGAGTGGGCCAGCTCCCGGTCCCGCAGATGCTCCGGGATGACCCCGTGGACCCGGCCGCCCGCGGCCAGGACCGCATCCGCCACAACACCCATCAGGCCAACGTGGCCGCCACCGAACACCAGCTCAATGCCATTACGACCGAAGTAATCACCCAACTCCCGGGCCTTGTCCGCGTAAAGCGGATCATTTCCGGACTGGGAGCCGCAATAGACCGCGACCTTCATTCACCGTCACCAATCTTGTCCTGGGTTTGGGTCTCGAAATCACTGGCGTCGTGACGCTCGTGCAGCTGGCTGCTCGGCTCACCCCAGGCCCGGTTGACCATGCGGCCACGCCTGACCGCCGGGCGCTGGGCAATCTCATCCGCCCAGCGAATGACGTTGGTGTAGGTGTGAGCTTCCAGGAACTCGGCCGCGTCATACACCTTGTTTTTCACCAGGGCGCCGTACCAGGGCCAGATCGCCATATCGGCGATGGTGTATTCATCGCCCGCGATGTAGCGGTTATTGGCCAGCTGCCGGTCGAGCACATCCAGCTGACGCTTGACTTCCATGGTGTAGCGGTTGATCGGGTACTCGTAGTATTCCGGCGCGTAGGCATAGAAATGACCGAAGCCGCCACCGAGCATGGGCGCACTGCCCATCTGCCAGAACAGCCAGTTCATGGTCTCCGCGCGTCCGGCGATGTCACTGGGCAGGAACGCCCCGAATTTTTCCGCCAGGTAAAGCAGGATGGACCCGGATTCGAACAGGCGGATTGACGGGGTGACACTGTGGTCCACCATGGCCGGGATCTTGGAGTTGGGGTTCACCTCCACAAACCCGCTGCCAAACTGATCGCCCTCGGTAATCCTGACGAGCCAGGCATCGTACTCGGCGTCCTTGATACCCAGCTCCAGCAGCTCCTCCAGCATCACCGTAACTTTCACGCCGTTGGGCGTCGCCAGCGAATAAAGCTGCAACGGATGCTTGCCAACCGGTAGCGCCTTGTCGTGGGTCGGACCGGCGATCGGGCGATTGATACTTGCAAACCGACCTCCGCTCTCAGAGTCCCATTTCCAGACTTTGGGTGGCGTGTAGGTAGCGTCGGTCATGGCATTTCTCCTCACAAAGTAGCATTCAGCTGGCTCCGAGGTCGCATTGAGCCCGGGGCCGAAAACTCTAGCATGGAAGTTCAAACAAAAAGAACCACAGGAGTACCCCATGGCAGGGCGCATCGTGCTCCTTCTTGCCTGTCTGTTTTTAGTGCCCCCGGTTCACGCCGAGCTGTCAGACAGCAAGCGGGCGCTGATTCAGGAGTTGTTTCCCTCGGCAACGGTCATTGAAGACAAGCTGCCCGATTTTCCCGTGTACCCGGTGTATCAACTCCAGGAACTGCTCGGCTATGCCTACGAAACCGCAGACCATAGCCGCCTACAGGGCTTTGCCGGCAAACCGATCAGCATGCTGATCGGCCTCGACAGCAAAGGGCGTTTCACCGGCATCAAGGTGCTGAATCACCACGAGCCGGTCTTTCTCCATGGCCTGGGCGAAGCCCCCCTGTTCGACTTTGTAGACCAATACGAAGGGCATTCGTTACAAGAGCAGATTATTGTCAGCACCTCCAACTCCAGCCGTTCCGGACGAACCAGCGACGGCAACGTGGTGCACTTTGACGGTGTCAGCAAAGCTACGGTTTCGGTCCTGATCATCAACGACACCGTGCTCTCTTCAGCCCTCAAGGTGGCCCGCAAGAAACTCGAGGGCTTTGCCCAGAGCGCACCCACACGGGCGAAAGCGGATTTCTACCAGCCCATGTCCTGGCAGCAACTGGTGGATCGCGGTTACATCGGACACTGGCAGATTGCTGCCGAATCCATCGAGGCCGAGCTGGGCCGGCCTCTTTCAGACTACCCCATGGACATCGAACCCGCAGACGGCGAACCTTTTACCGAGCTTTTCTTCGCCTACATCAATTCGCCCATGGTGGGACGGAACCTTCTCGGAGACGATGGCTACCAGCGCCTCATGCAACGGCTGGATGACGGCGCGCAGGTTCTGGCCGTCATGTCCCGGGGCGCCTTTCCCCACGTTTCCCGCGAGTTCGTTCCTGGCAGCTCTCCGGACCGTGTTGGGCTCACCCAGAACAACCTTGCCGTGGAAATGCGCGACCTCAACCTGCTGGACCAGAATCTCGATTTCCGGGCGGCCGGCATTCCGTCATTCGATGCCGGAAACCTGTTCCGCGTGGGCGGTAACGCCGGCTTCAACCCCGGGGCGGAAGCCAATCTGAAGCTCAACGTAGAACTGGCCCGCAATCACCTGATGGTGGACCGCACGTCCCTGAATATCCCGGTCCGGTTCAACGAAGAACTGTTCGAAACCGTCGAGGTTGCTCCCAACCCGGAGGACACCCGTCAACCGGTCTGGATCGGCCTTTGGAAAGAACGTTGGTGGCAGATTTCACTGCTGGTAATCGGCCTGACCGTTCTGACCGTGTTCTTCGCCCGCCAGAAAACCCTGAGCCGCAACCCGAAGCTGGTACACGGGTTCCGCTGGGGATTTCTGTTCTTCACCCTGTTCTTTATCGGCTTCTACGCCCAGGGCCAGCTTTCGGTGGTTAACATCTACACCCTGTTCCTGGCGATCTGGGACGGTTTCTCTCTCAATGTGTTCCTGCTGGATCCGATCATCTTTATTCTCTGGGTGTACACATTCATAACCCTGTTCATCTGGGGCCGTGGCCTTTTCTGTGGCTGGCTTTGCCCGTTCGGGGCCCTGCAGGAAATGGCCGCCTGGCTTGGCGAGAAACTGAAGTTCCGCCAGATCAAAGTGCCCGAGCAATGGCACCGGCGCCTGATTCTACTCAAATATCCGATCCTGCTGGCCCTGGTGGGCACCGCTTTCTACTCCCTGACCGTCGCCGAAAAAATGGCGGAGGTGGAACCATTCAAAACCAGCATAACCCTGTTTTTCGTTCGCTCCTGGCCCTTCGTTCTCTACGCCGTCGGCCTGCTTGTGATCGGCATGTTCATCCACAAATTCTACTGCCGCTACCTGTGCCCGCTGGGCGCAGGCCTCGCGGCGCTCGGCCGGTTACGCTTGTTCAGCTGGCTGGACCGGGTTGAGCTCTGTGGCAACCCCTGCCAGCACTGCAAGAATGAGTGCGGTATCAATGCCATTCGCAAGGATGGCCGGATCGATTACGACGAATGCATTCAGTGCCTGGAATGCGTCGTTATTCTCGAGGACGACACCCGGTGCGTCGACAAGCGGCTCGAGACCAAAAAACGATCAAGACAGCCGAACATACTGGCAACGGACGCGGGCTGACCCGTCCCGTTGCCGTACGCCCGGCTTACTGCTTCTTCTGCCATTCAAACTTCTTGAACGGCTCATCAACGGGCGTCTCCGCAATGTGGTTGACGTAGTTACTCATGACTTTCTGGGACAATACCAGAATCACTTCCAGTACCTGGCGGTGCTGGTAGCCCGCTTCATAAAACGCGACCAGATCCTCTTTGCTGACATTGCCGTGTTTGCGCATGACCGCGAGAGTGAAGGTTCTGAGCGCCTCGAGCTTGTCGCTCGGCAGCGGCGTTTCGTCCCGCAGTGCATTGGTAATGTCGTCAGACACGTCCATCATTTTGGCAATCCCGGTATGGGCCGGAACGCAGTAATGACAGGCGTTTTCCACGTTGATGGTCTGCCAGACGACGGTCTTTTCATCATTGTCAAAGCTGCTGTCCAGCACCAGTTGATGCAGTTGCTGGTAACCCTCAAGGATGCCCGGCGCCTCCGCCATGACCGCATGCAGGCCAGGAATCATGCCGAACGCCTTGAGCGAGTTGTCCAGCAATGGTCTGGATTTCTCCGGTGCCGTGTCTTTGTCGTGAAGGGGGAAATCTGTCATTGCCAACTCCTTTATTGAATGCTTGCTCAATTAATACTTCAGGCTAACTGTTATTGAGCGATCATTCAATATATAATTGAGCGGTCATTCAAATCACTACGATGGTGAATTGTTGTTATGGCCAGACACGCACGCTATGACCGAAAAACCGCTCTGGAAAAGGCCGTTGGCCTGTTCTGGGAGAAGGGCTATCACGGCAGCTCCATGAAGCAGATCGAGCAGGCCCTCGATATGCGGCCGGGCAGCATCTACGCCACGTTTGGCAGCAAGGACGGTCTGTTTTCAGAAGCACTGGCCGCCTATGCGGAACAGGGCGGCCGGGAGTTGGCCGTTCACCTCAAGGGTTTTGATTCCATTGTTGACGGCCTTCAGGACTATCTGCGCGGCATCGCCTGCAGTTGCGGCGACGGAAGCGCGGCACCCTCACGAGCCTGCATGATCGTGAAAACGCTGCTGGAATCCAGCAATACGCATTCGGCCCTGGCGGACCAGGCCAACAGCATTCTAGCCGCGATCGAGGGATCTCTTGCAGACCTGGTAGAGCAGGCTCGGGTGAAAGGGGAGCTGGCGCAATCCGTAGACAGCCGTCGACTTGCCCGGCTCCTGCAGGCGCAGATCATGGGCCTGAGATCCATGGGTGAACGCAATCTGGATCCGCAAGCCATGAAAGACCTTGGTGACGATATGGCCTCCATCCTGGACGGGTATCGCACCCAACATTAAACCCGCTTTTCCTTCTGCGGCTCCGGCGAGCGCGCCACCCACAGGTTCGCGAGCGCCAGGCCGGAAGGAAACAGCACTTCCGTAGAATTGTATCCACGGGTCCGGGCGCGTTAACATTATTGCCCGGCTCAGGCCCCGCCCTGTTTCCCGATCGAATTCCGGCTTCTCGTCTGGTTCCGAGTGAGGACAGCCAAGCATTCTCGCCTGAAGAGTGCTTGGCTCTCTTCACTTACAGGTCTGATTGGTATGGATAACCTTCATCACATTGTTGTGGTCGGCGGTGGCGCCGGCGGTCTCGAACTTGTTACCAGCCTCGGCAACAAACTCGGTAAAAAGGGAAAAGCCAGAATCACGCTGGTGGATTCCGGTCTGACCCACGTCTGGAAACCCCTGCTGCACGAAGTTGCCTCCGGTTCCCTGGATGCCAGCGCGAACGAGATCAACTACCGCGCCCATGCCCGCAAACACCACTACGAATTCCAGCTCGGCCGCATGAGCGGACTGGACCGCGATAGCAAGAAAGTGGTCATAGCCCCGTTCCACGATGTCGACGGCACAGAGGTCGTTCCCGAACGCCATATCCCCTACGACACACTGGTGATTGCCGTGGGCAGCACCGCCAACGACTTTGGCACGCCCGGCGCCCAGGACAACTGCCTGTTTCTGGACAGCCTCAAACAGGCCCGGCGCTTTCACAACCTGATGCTCAACGCCTTTCTGCGCAAGAATCACGAGGCGTTGCAGGGGGCTGAGCATACCCTGAATATCAGCATCATCGGCGCGGGTGCCACCGGTGTGGAACTGGCAGCAGAATTGCGACTGGCGTCCCGCGAGCTGCCGGTGTACGGCATGAACCACCTTCAGCCCTCGGACGTTTCCATTTCCGTGATCGAGGCCGCCGACCGCATTCTTCCCGCCCTTCCTGGCCGGCTGTCTGCGGCGGCCACCAGGGAGCTGGAACACCAGCGGGTGAAAGTGCTGACCGGCCAGCCGGTAAGTGAAGTCAGGCCCAGTACGGTCGTGATGAAAGACGGCACCGAATTACCCTCGGAAATGACCATCTGGGCAGCAGGCATCAAGGCCCCGGCCTTCCTGGCCGAGCTGGAAGGTCTGGAGGTGAACCGGAGCAATCAACTGGTGGTGGAACAGACCCTGCAAACCACCCAGGATGCCAATATCTTCGCCTTCGGCGACTGCGCTGCCTGTCCGCAACCGGATTCCGACCTGCCGGTTCCCCCCCGGGCCCAGGCTGCGCACCAGCAGGCAGACACCCTGTTCAAGACCCTCTGCAACCGCCTGGACAATGGCGAGGCGGTGCCCTTCGTCTACAACGACCACGGTTCGCTGATCAATTTCAGCCGCTACACCACCGTCGGCAATCTGATGGGCAACCTGTCCGGCCGCAGCATGTACATCGAGGGCAAGGTGGCCCGCATGTTCTACCTGTCCCTCTACCGGATGCATCAGGTAGCCCTGCACGGCATGTTCCGCACCGGGATTATCTGGCTGATGGATAAAATCAGCCGTGCCATGCAACCCCGACTCAAACTACACTAGAGATACAGTCGAGCGGCAATGAAGTGGAGCGGGTGAAGGGAATCGAACCCTCGTATGCAGCTTGGGAAGCTGCCGTTCTACCATTGAACTACACCCGCAAAAAAGGGCCGCGAAAGCAATATAAGCGGTCCGCCCGGCAATGGGCAAGCATTCTGTCTGGAGCAACAATGGATCCCACCCTGACTCTGATTGGCGCCCTGATGCTGGTCATCAGTATTGTGCTCAGCCCGCTTTCCAGCCGGGTGGGCATGCCGGTGCTGCTGATCTTTCTGGTGGTCGGCATGATGATGGGCGAGGACGGCCCGGGTGGCATCCAGTTCGACGATTTCGAGCTCGCGTTCCTGATTGCCAATCTGGCGCTGGGCGTGATCCTGCTGGACGGCGGCATGCGCACCCGTGCCGAAACCTTCCGCGTGGGGCTGAAACCCGCCCTGGTGCTCGCTACGCTCGGGGTCGCGATGACCGCCGCTGGTGCCGCAGTTGTGGCCTGGTGGGTGTTCGACCTGCACTGGCTGACGGCCCTGCTGATTGGCGCCATCATCTCATCCACCGATGCCGCCGCCGTGTTTTCACTGCTTCAGGGGCGGGGCCTGCACCTGAACGAACGGGTCAGTGCCACCCTGGAGATCGAATCGGGCAGTAACGACCCCATGGCGATTTTCCTGACCCTGATGCTGGTCACGCTCATCGGTAACGATGGCGACCACGCGGGCTGGGCGGTCTTGACCATGCTGGTGCAGCAGTTCGGTGTCGGCGCCGTTGCCGGGATCATTGGCGGTTTCGCCGTGGTTGAGCTGGCCAACCGGATCCGCCTGACGCCTTCGCTGTATCCCCTTCTGGTCGCCGCTGCTGGCATCTCGGTGTTTTCTGCCACAAACGCCCTCGGCGGCAGCGGATTTCTCGCCATTTATCTGACCGGCGTGGTGATCGGTAACCGCCATGTCCGGATGATGCCGATGATCCTGCAGGTACACGATGGTCTGGCATGGTTGGCCCAACTGTGCCTGTTCCTGATGCTCGGACTGCTGGTAACGCCCTCCGATCTGATTCCTCTGGCCGGCGGCGGGTTGATCCTGGCCCTCTCGCTGATCTTCATTATCCGCCCGCTGACGGTCATGCTCACCCTCTGGCCGTTTGCCTTCAATCGCCGCGAGCTTGGTTTCATCAGCTGGGTCGGCCTCCGGGGTGCGGTGCCGATTGTACTGGCCCTGTTCCCGATCATCGCCGACTTGCCGGAAGCCCAACTGGTCTTCCACGCGGCTTTCTTTATCGTGCTGGTCTCGCTCCTGGTTCAGGGCACCACCATGACACCCCTGGCCCGGAAACTTCGCCTGGAAGTTCCGGCCGGAGAGGATCCCTATCGAAGGCTGCCCCTGGATGCGCCGGCCGCCGGCGACCATGAATTGATGCTGTTCCCGCTGCGGGGCGAAATCTGGGAGACGCCGCGGCGGCTGAGCCAGCTGCGGCTTCCTGAGAACACGGCCGTCGCCGGCGTCTTCCGGAACCGGGTTTGCCTGCAGCCGAAAGCCGATCTGGAAGTTTCCAGTGGCGACATGGTGGCGATGTTCGCAACCCCCAGTGTGCTGCCCGAGCTCGGCAAGGCCCTGAGCGGCCGCCACGCGCCCAAGTACCTGGCTGAACGCGCATTTTTCGGAGATTTTGTGCTCAACGGCGATGCCCTGCTGGGTGACGTCGAGCAGGTTTATGGCATTGAATTCGACGATCTGCCTCCGGAACTGTCCCTGGCTGAATGCTTTGCGAGGCGCACCAAGGGGCACCCGGTTGTCGGTGACGTGGTTACCCTTGGCCCGGTAACGCTGGTGGCCCGGGCCACCAGTGCTGACCAGGTAACCAAGGTGGGACTGAAGATGGACAATTCACAAAATGGTTGATCAGCGAACCAGATAGCCAAAAAAGTTAACAAAACCCCTTAACAGATCCCTTGCGGGCTATGGTATAAAACGCCTGTACAAAGATTAATCATTGGTAAGTTAAGGACATGAGCATTTTCCGCGCCCTATTATCCAGCCTCGCCCTGCTCTGCATGGCGGCCGCTCCAACCGCCGTTGCAACCGAGCTGCTGGCCAAGGCCGACACCCGGATGCCGGTTGCCACAATGTATGAGCCCGCGGAAATTCAGAACGTCAGTAGGGTGGTGGTTCGCAAGGGAGAGCGCCGTCTGTACCTGATGGATGGCGAGGACGTGGTTCGCAGCTACCGCATTTCCCTGGGCGACAATCCGGAAGGCCACAAGCTGTACGAGGGTGACGAACGCACACCGGAAGGCGATTACACCCTGGACTGGCGCAATGCCGAGAGCGATTTCTACAAATCCATCCACATCTCCTATCCCAGTGAGCGGGATCGGGAACTGGCATCCGCCTGGGGCCTGGACCCCGGTGGCAGCATCATGATCCACGGCCTGCCCAATAACGTGGGCGACATGGCCTTTGCCTATACCGGCCTGGACTGGACCGATGGCTGCATCGCCGTCACCAACGAAGAGATGGACGAAATCTGGCAACTGGTGTCCAACGGAACCCCTATCAGCATTCACCCATGAGCCAAACCTGACAGCTGCATTAAGTTGTTGTCATATGCTTAGCAAATTTACGTATCTGTAGTTAACATTCCCGCTTACAGTGTTTTACACTGTTTAACGACTCCGGTAGTCATTGCCTGACAAACGTTGCTGCGCAGGTTGACAGGAAGTCGTCTATACTGACTTTCGGATCACAGGAAATAACTCGACCAATAAGGGGATTTACAATGCGTAAACTGACGATCGCCGGGATTGCACTGGCCACTGCTCTGACTGCAGGTTGTGCCACCACTGACCAGGGCGCTATCGACGAAGCAAATGCAACCGCCAGCTCCGCTGAGCGCACTGCAGAAAATGCACTGAACACCGCTAACAGCGCTGCAAGCTCTGCACGTACTGCCCAGCAGACTGCAGAAGAAGCTCTGGCCGCTGCCAAGGCAGCCCAGAAAGCCGCTGACGAAGCAAACGAGCGTGCCAAGCGTATGCTCGAGCGTGCCAGCCAGAAATAAGCTGATACGCAACAGAGAGGCCGGCATTGCCGGCCTTTTTTATGCCCCGGAATCGGGCTTTTCCGGTTCGGATTTATCCGGCGTAAAGGGCTTGTTCTCCTTCAGGAACGTGGTCATCAGTTCCATGGGCAGAGGGAACACAATAGTGGATGAGTTTGTGTTGCTCATATCCGCCAGGGTCTGGAGATAACGCAACTGCATGGAACCGGAATTGGTAGACATGACATCCGCCGCTTCCACCAGCTTTTTGGATGCCTGCAATTCGCCTTCGGCGTGGATGACCTTGGCACGCCGCTCACGCTCGGCCTCCGCCTGGCGGGCAATGGCACGAATCATCGATTCGTTGAGATCCACGTGTTTGATTTCCACATTGGCCACCTTGATGCCCCATTCCTCCGTCTGGGCATCGATGATCTCCTGGATATCGGAATTGAGCTTGTCCCGTTCTGACAGCATTTCATCCAGGTCGTGCTTACCCAGCACCGACCGGAGAGTTGTCTGGGCAAGCTGGCTGGTAGCGGAATTGAAATCCTCCACCCGGATAATGGCCCGCTCCGGATCCACGACACGAAAATAAAGCACGGCATTCACTCGCACCGTCACGTTATCCCGGGAAATGACATCTTGGCTGGGCACATCCAGAGTGATGACCCGCAGGTCCACCCGCACCATCTGCTGAATGCCGGGAATCACAATGATCAGCCCCGGGCCTTTAACACCCTGGAACCGACCGAGAAAGAACACGACGCCCCGCTCATACTCCGGCAGGATCTTGATGGCCGAAGCGAGAATCAGCAGTAACACCACCGTGGGTGCCAAATAGGGAATCAGATCGCCAATCATACGGCCTCCTTGTATTGCCGTTACTTTGTCTGCCAGGTCAGCCGTTGTCCGGAATAACCCTGACGGTTACCGTCAAACCCTCGATTGCTGTCACCTGAACCCGGTCACCTTCGTTGACCGGTCCTTCGCTGATGGCGTTCCACCGCTCACCGCTCAGACGGACGTGGCCGCGAAAATGACCATGGTCTCCGGAGAAGTCATCCAGCGCCACACCTTCCTCGTGGGTAATCTGTTCAGCACCACTGACCGGATGCCGTCGACGCAGCCCGATAAACCGTGTCACCGTCCACAGGATAAAACCGGCAGCCACGACGGCCGTGCCGCCAATGGTCGGCAGGGAAATATCCCGGTGACTGCCGTCCATCAAGATGATCGAGCCAGTCACGAAGGCGACAATCCCGCCAACCCCCAGTATCCCGAAACTGGGCACAAAAGCCTCGCCCACGATGAACGCCAACCCGAGCAGAATGAGGGCCAGGCCGGCATAATTCACCGACAGGACCTGGAAGGCGAATAGCGCAAGGATCAGCGAAATCGCGCCAATCACGCCGGGCACGACGGCACCGGGGTTGGCCAGCTCGAAGATGATGCCGTAGAAGCCGATGATCATCAGAAAGTAGGCCACGTTCGGATTGGTAATCACCGACAACAGGCGGGTCCGCCAGTCCGGCTGGGATCTGACGATTTCCATATTGGCCGTGTTCAGGGTCCTGTCGCCTGACGCCATGCGAACGGTGCGTCCATCCACTTGCTGCAACAGATCCCGGAGGTTGGGAGAGACCACATCAATGACGTTCTTCTCCAGCGCGTCTTCGGCACCGAGGTTTACAGCCTCACGGACGGCCTCTTCAGCCCAGTCGGCGTTGCGACCATGGCGTTCGGCCAGGCCGCGGATGTAACTGACCGCGTCCTCCAGAACCTTTCGCTCCATGGCGGTGCCTCCGCGCCGTTTGCCTTCGTCGTCGCTGGCTTGCCGGTCGCTGTCGGATGACGAGTCGGAGGCGGAATCCGAACCTTCCTCGGATTTCGGGGCTTCGGAGGCCGGATCGCTCTCGGGTTCAGGGCTACCCGGCAGCCCACCCATCTGGACCGGCGTGGCCGATCCCAGGTTGGTGGCAGGCGCCATGGCGGCAATGTGACTGCCATACAGAATGTAGGTGCCTGCGCTGGCAGCCCGGGCGCCCTGCGGGGAAACATAGGTCGCGACAGGAACGTCGGAGGCCAGGATCACCTTGATGATGTCCCGCATGGAATCCATCAGGCCGCCGGGCGTATCCATTTCGATAATCACCAGACCGGCACCCTCGGATTCCGCGCGGCGGATGCCCCGGGTCACGTAGTCCATGGTGGCTGGGCCGATAGCCCCCTCAACGGTGAGTACCAGAGCAGTTTCGGAGGATTTCTGCTGGGCAAAAACCTGATGGGCCAGGGACGCCAGCGCTAGCAGCACACCTGCCAGGAATACCAGAGCCCAGGCCCGGAAGCGGGCGGGATTCTGTGATCGCATGGGACGGTGTGCCTGCATAAAGCCTCCCCGGATCCGGAAGAAATTCAACTTGATACAGATACGATGGCAGCGGGGCCGCGGTTCTGTCCTACACAGGCCGGCAACCGTGTTCAGCGCACCGCATCAGAAGTATAGCCGCTGCTCCGGCTCCTTGGCCGATTCCGGCGACTTGTCTTCCACGGTCTTGTCGGCGGCCATCCGGGTCACCCGCTCACCAATCATGGTCGGCAGGCCATCCGCCTGGTCGACGGCCAGTTCAATGGCACCGCGTTTGACCTCGACTTCCGGATGACGGCTCCGGAAAGCTTCAACTTCAGCGAACACCTGTTGCCACAAGCGCTCTCGATCTTCGCGGGGGTAGTCTTCATGGGGACGGTGGACTTCCAGCCAGACCTCGCCATCCGAAAAACCGATCTTGACGGCGTCGTGGACAACCTGGACCGGCGTGCCCTTCTCGACCTGATACACGAACCGGGAGATATCCTCGTTGTACATCCGGAAACAACCATGGCTGACCGGCATGCCGACGCCAAATTTCTTGTTGGTACCGTGGATCAGATAGCCTTTTTCACTCAGGAGCAGGGCGTGGGTGCCAAGCGGGTTGCCGGGGCCGGGCGGAATCATCCTGGGCAGATAGTCTCCGGACGCCTCGTACTCTGCTCGAATGCTCGCAGGCGGATACCAGGCCGGGGACTCAAGTGGCATGGTGACCTCGGCATCGGTCAGAGGCGACGGATTCTCTGCCGTGCCAACGCCCACGGGGTAAACCTGCACACCCTCATCGGTGAAGTAATACAGGCGGTACTCGGCAAGATTGATAACGATGCCTTCCCGCCGGGCGTCCGGCAGCACGTACTGGCGCGGCAGGGTGATGGTGGTGCCGTCGCCGGGTAGCCAGGGGTCCACACCAGGATTGGCCTTGACCAGCTCCAGGTACCCCATGGCCAAACGGTTACCAATGGCGGCAAAGGTGTCCTCATAACGGGTTTCAAAAACACCGAGCTCTCCGGCCAGATCCCCCTGGACAGGGAATGTGGGCACACGAGGGCTTCGATCCGGCTCCTCGGGGGATTCCGGGTCGCTGGCAGCATCCTGAGCCTCCGCAAACACGGCGGTCGGGAACACCAGAAACTGTGCCAGAGAAAAAACCGCTAAAAATCTGAACCACATAGAAAACGTTCCGAAAGCATCAGGCAACCGGGTACAGTGACAGCAAGTACCCTCAGGAGTTCATATAGGTCGCCCATACTGTTACGACGGCAAGCGCCACAAACAACACACTTGCACCAATCCGCGCTGTGGCGAGGGGCAACCTCTCCATCAGCCAGCGTCCCGCCATGATAACCGGTATATTGGCCAGCAGCATACCCACCGTGGTGCCCAGAATAACCCAGAACGTCTCGGTAAACCTGGCAGCGAGAACGACGGTCGCAACCTGCGTCTTGTCGCCGATCTCCGCCAGAAAGAACATGATGGTGGTGGCCATGAACGCCCCCATGCCCAGGAACTTTGAATCATCGCTGTCGTCCTTGTCCGGTACCAGCAACCAGAGCGCGATCGCAACAAAACTGCCGGCCAGAATCCACGGCAACCAGGCTTCCGGAATGAAAGAAGCGACCCAGGCACCGAGCCAGGCAGATAAGGCGTGATTGAGAACCGTTGCGACAAAAATGCCGAGAATAATAGGCAGGCGGGTGGCGTATCGGGCAACCAGGAAAAGCGAGAGCAACTGGGTCTTGTCACCAATTTCCGCTATGGCAACAGCAACCGTCGAAGCGAGAAAAGCGTCCATGAAAAACTCCAGGGCGGATAACCAGACATGAGGCAGCCCACCTTCCGCCCAATGGAGGTGAAACCGCCTCAGGTCTTGCCAATATCACCGGTGTTGCGGTGAGACATGATAGCCATGGGGATTTGGCCCCAAGTATGTTGACTATCATCCGCTCGGACATTCCGATGCGGAGGCTACTCCCCTGAAGAGATGCCGGCATCATAATGAATCCGGCGCGGGGCCGCAACCACAGGTCTTCCTAGACCCGCATTCGCCACACCGGGATCGCCGCAACCGCTACGAATGCCGCTACCAGCCACCAGGCCGAGTGGAACGCGTTGATCGTGGGCATCCCGGAGGTGTGCTCACCAAATTCAATGGTCAGTGCCACCAGGTTAACGCCAAAGGCGCCACCGAGCTGGCGCATGAAGTTAAGCGTGCTCGAGCCGGCCCCCAGCTCCTGTGGTTCCAGCGGATTCAGGGCGCCGGTCGAGAGGGCCGGGAGCATGAAACCGATACCGATGCGGCCCAGCACTGTCCAGAGCACCAGCCAGCCAAAGGCGAGCTCAAGATCGGACAGCGCGAACAGCACGGCGGAAAGGGCAAATGCCCCAATACCGAACACCACCAAACCCCGGGCACTGTGCCTGTCGGCCATACGGCCCGCCAACGGAAACGTCATACCCAGGACAATCCCCGCGGGCAGCATCAGCAAACCTGCCTCCGTCGCACTGAAGCCCAGAGCTGTCTGTACGAATAATGGAATGAGGTAGGTGGATCCGAACAGCGCCAGCCCCAGTGCCATGGCACCCAGGCAGGCGAAAACAAAGACCGGCTTGCGCAGCAGGGCAATGTTCACCAGAGGATGGGCAGTTTGCCGCTCACGCAGCACGAAGAGCAGCAGCCCGCCGAGGGCCAGTAGCCCTTCGATCAGGATCCAGCTCTTCTGGCCTGCCGCCTGTTGCAACCGGTTCAGAGCATCGAGCGACAGGGCGATGGTAAACCCGAGCAATACAAGGCCGGGGAGATCAAAGCGATAGGGGGCTGGCCGGGACACCGGCAAGGGCAGGAAGCGCCAGGCCATGAAAACACCCAGCAACGTGACCGGAGCCGGTGCAAACATCACGTAGCGCCAGTCCAGCTGATCAACCAGAAAGCCTCCCAGCACCGGACCGAGGGCCGGGGCCAGAATCACCCCCATACCGTAGATACCCATGGCCTGGCCGCGGCGATCGCGGGGGAAAATCCGGAACACCAGATACATGCCCATGGGCTGCATCAGGCCGGCCATGGCACCCTGGCCGATCCGGGCGGCGATAAGCTGCCCCGGCGTCTCGGCAAAACCGCCGGCAAGGGAAATCAGGGTAAAGAGAAACATGGCTACGGCAAGGGTCTTGCGAACCCCGAAGTGATCCAGCAGCCAGGAGGAGGCCAGCATGGTGGTGGTCATGGCGGCGATAAAGCCCGTTGCCAGCCAGTGAACCTGGCCCTGGCGAATGCCGAACTCCACCATGATATCGTGCAACGCCACGTTCACCACGGTGGCGCTGAGCACGGTGGCCATGGTGCCTATCATCACCGTGGCCACTGCCAGCCAGCGCCAGCGATCCCCGTAGCGGGCTTTCAGGCCCTCAACTGAGTTATCAGCCAAGGGTTATTTCTGCTTTTCGGCGTTTTCCAGGATCTTGTGGAAGACCTTCACGGTGCACTCGATCTCTTTGTCGCTGATGCCTTCCAGCATTTCCTCGCGCAGCACCTCGGCTCGCTCGGAAAGGTCATCCATAAACGCCCGCCCGGCGTTGGTCAGATGCAGCCGCCGCGCACGGCGATCGTTCGGGCAGGGCCGGCGCTCAATCAAATTCTGTTGCTCGAGACTGTCCAGCAGTCGCACCAGAGTCGGATTCTCGATCGCCATCAGGCTTGCCAGCTCACGCTGTGTGAGGCCCTCACCGCCTTTTTCCAGGTACACCATCGTGCTCCAGCGCGCCTGGGTGACGCCCAGATCCTTCAGGCGCTCGTCCAGCATTTTTCTCCAGCGCCGGGTAACCCGCGCTACCGCAAAAGGAAACTGGTCTCTCATTTGTCGTCACTCCATATCAAAAGAGGGCTTGGCCCGGGCCGGGCGCTGCCACGCCTTCGGCCAATTAATCACATTATCGGAAAGTCACCAATAGTATGCTAACCATTGTGATAAAAACAGATACGGAAGTAAAAACAAAATCGGGGAAAACCGAAAGCAGCGTCAGCTCGCCTGACGCTGCTCTTCGTGCATCTCCTCGACTTCGGGAGACTCGTGGAACTCGCTGTTCCGCGGATCGATTTCAGCAAGCACCGGCGACGCTTCCGGCATGGCAGGCACGAAGTGCTCCTGATCTGCGACGGCAACGTCCTCGGTATGACTGATCCGGTAGCTGGTAATCACGGCCAGCAGCAGCAGGAAGCCGGCATTACCGAAGAACAGGCCTTTCGGCCCCAGGAGATTGATCAGCTCCGCCATGACAACCGGCCCGATGACACTGCCAACGCCGTAACTCAGCAACAGCGTGGCGCTGGCCGCCACAATACGGGTGCTTTCCATACGGTCATTGGTGATGGCCACGGCTACGGGATACAAAGCGGCTGAAAGCCCCGTGAACACACCAACCAGAAGAGTCAAAAGCCACGCATTTTCGGCCCCGAGAACTCCGACACCGCCTGCGGCTGAAGCCGCTACCAGAGCGATCCAGAACATCACGCGGCGCCGGTCGAAACGGTCGCAGAGCCGGCCCAGCGGCCAGGCAAGGATCATGGCCGCGACAATGGCACTGGCCATGAATGTGGATGTCCGTGCAACGTCCAGCCCGACCAGTGTTGCGTACACCGGCCCAAGCGCATAAAAGCCGCCAATCATGACGCCACAGATCAGGGCGCCGGCAACACCGGAAAAGGATTCCCGTGCCAAAGTGAAAATAGAGATTCGCTGAACCTGCTCAATGACGGGCGCTTCCATTTTGGTCAGTGCCAGCGGCATCAGCGCCAGCGCCAACAGAATTGCGGCAATCGAGAAAGGCATGAAATTGGCGGGGTCACCGATATTTACAATGAGCTGGCCGCCGGCGGCGGACAGATAAAAAACAATCTGGTACACCGCAAACAACGCACCGCGGTTGGCATTGGTGGCACGGCTGGAGAACCAGCTCTCGATGACCACCAGCACACCGGCAATACTGAACCCGGAGAGTACCCGCAGAACGGCCCAGAAAATCTCGGAAACAGCCATCGGATAGAGTAACGACGTCACAGCGGCAGCAGCGGCAAACACCGCGAACGCCCGGATATGACCAACCCGGCCGATAATCCGGTGAACATAGAGCGTACCCAACACAAAACCGATGGAATAGCAGACCAGAATCCAGCCGATAATATCTGGCGATATCGCCTCGATACTCAGACGGATGCCCAGCAGTGTCATCAGGAATGCATTGCCACTGACCAGCAGAATAATGCTTAGAATCAGGGCAGACAGGGAGGTGACCATTCGGGTCATTACAGCGGCTCCGGGCGTTACAGGGTATTCTGGATTGAATGAAAGACAAAATAGCAGCAAGTCCCGGACTTTGCCGGCGACGTATTAGATCAGTAGCGGGAAGTGAAGCCACTAGGCACTTCCCGAAACCTGTTAACTGCATCACAAAAACCCGCAAAGGCCGCCGTGTAGCGGTTTAACAGGGTTTTACATTAATGCGCCGTAACAGACCATGAGTGCCGGAGCAGGTAACATGAAAACGAGCTATTCATTGGACCGTGAGCGCCTGGTTATGAAAAAAACGGACTGGCCCATCCGCTGGGATCTGCTGCTTCGCTATCGACTTATCGAAACGATTGCCCTGTGGGAAGGTCGTCTGACTACCAACCACATCTGCCACAGTTTCGGGATCGGTCGTCAGCAGGCGTCCAAGGATATCAACACCTATCTGCGCGAACTGGCGCCGGGCAATCTGGTTTACGACCGTCACCTGAAAGGTTATGTCCCGGCAGATAGATTTCGCCCGGTGGTCACCCGAGGCGTGGTCAATGAATATCTGGACCTGCTTGCCCGCCAGCAAAACCTGAGCACTACGTTTGAATCCCTGAACATTGGCCTGCCGGACAGCACCGTGGTTCAGGGTCCGAATCGCGTCATCGCGCCGGAAACCATGCGTGCGGTGGTGACGGCAACACGACAGGGAAGACAGCTGCGGGCCAGCTATGCCTCCCTTAGCCGACCGGAAGCGGTGGAAAGCATACTTGAGCCGCACACTCTGGTTTGTGCCGGCGACAGCTGGCACTTGCGGGCATGGTGCGACTCAAACCGGGAATTCCGGGATTTCGCCCTGAGCCGATTCCGGACCTCGCCGGAGGCTCTCCGACAGCGCGCCAGACACAATCGGGACCAGGACGAGCATTGGAACCGGGAGGTTACCCTGGTGGTTACCCCGGATCAGCGCCTGACCCAAGCCCAGCAAGAGATCATTGCCCGTGACTACGGCATGGAACAGGGTCGCCTGGAAGTTGCTACCCGTGCCGCGCTTGCCCCCTACGTGCTATCACGGCTCGGTATTACCTTCGACAATCAGCACCCGGATCCTCTGGTGCAACAGCTTGAGTTGGCCAATCCCGACCAGTTGGGATTTGGCAGCAAACGCGAACAGGCCCTCAAAGCCGTTGCCGGCCTCAGCTAAACTGCCAGTGTGAGCCCTGGGACCTGGCGGTATGTCTTTCTCGGCGTTCTGATTCTGTCGTTTCTGCCTGCAGCAGGGAGGGCAGAATCGGTCTGCGGTGATCCCGCAACGCCCATTTCCCGGGTCCAGGGAACTGGCCCGACCTCACCCATGGCAGGAGCTACCGTCACCGTCGAGGGCATCCTGACCCAGGATTCCCGGGCAAAGGGCGGCTTTGGTGGTTTTTACCTGCAGCAGGCCGACCATCAGACCGACGGAAATCCCGCCACTTCCGAAGCGCTGTTTATTTACACCGATCGTGAAATCGCCGATGTCGGCATGCGAGTGCGGGTAACCGGAAAGGTGAAGGAATACCACGGGCTAACCGAACTGGTGTCAGTTCGGAGCATCCGGACGTGCGGGCGTGAGCCGCTTCCAGCGCCCATTCCCATCACCCTTCCCTGGACCGTCGATCCGGAACATCTGGAGAACATGAGAGTTACCTTTCGCCAGCCCCTGACGGTGGTGGACAACTACAACCTGGCTCGCTACGGCGAGCTTGGGCTGGCAGCCTCAGACCAGGTCCAGCCTACGGAATACCTGCCCCCCGGCAAAGAAGCACACCGGGCATTCACCCGGAACGGGGCAAACCGCGTTCTGCTTGATGACAACCGGTCCAGGAGAGACCCCCGCCCGGTACCCTGGCCCCCGGGCGGCCTGTCTTCGGCAACCGTAAGGGCCGGGGATCAGATTAAAGGGCTCATCGGTGTGCTGGATTTCCGCTTCGATGCCTGGCGGCTCCAGCCCTCTCAGGAGCCGGCTTTCCTCGCCACCAATCCCAGAGAAACCGCACCCGGGCCGCGGCATGAGGCTTCGGTGCGGATCATGGCTCTGAACCTTGGTAATTTCTTTAACGGGGATGGCCGGGGCGGCGAGTTTCCAACGAGTCGCGGGGCCGGGACACCGGCGGAATTCCGGCGCCAGCAACAACAACTGGTGAACACACTTCTGGCCCCCGATCCGGACATTCTTGCGCTGACCGAACTTGAGAACGACGGCTATGGACCGGCAAGTTCCATAGCCGAACTTGCAGAGGCCCTGGGCGGCACCTGGCGGTTCGTCAGCACGCCCGGCCAGGACGGCGATGACGAGATCCGGACCGGCCTGCTCTACCGCAGCGACCGGATTAGCGCCGTTGGCTCGCCAGAACGGCTTGCCAAAGGGCCATTTGAATCGGGAGGCCGGCCTCCCCTGGCTCAGGATTTCGGACGAACGGACGGTGATGCTACCGTTCGGGTCATTGTTCCTCACCTGAAATCGAAATCCTGTCGGGGCGCCCGTGGCGATAATCAGGACCAGGCCGATGGCCAGGGCTGCTACGCGAGCCGGCGGACCAACGAAGCGAAAACACTTGCGGCCTGGTCCGGCAGCGATACCCGCAGGCACTATTCGGTCGGCACCCTGATAATCGGTGACCTCAACAGCTATGCCCGCGAACATCCCATCGCGGTGCTGGAGCAGGCAGGGTTTACCAGCATGGTGCACCATTTCTATCCCTGTACCGAAAAGACCTGTGGTCACTACACCTACCGTTACCGTGGTCAGAAGGGCTCGCTGGATTTCGCACTCGCCTCCGAGACCTTAAAACCAAGGGTCATGGGCGCCTGGAGCTGGCTGGTGAACGCCGATGAGCCCCGGGTACTCGACTACCGGAGCGATCACCCGGCATCCGGCCGGGGACCCTGGCGATCCAGCGACCATAATCCGGTGATTGTCGACCTGAAGCTCTGACTTTCGACGCCCCGTCACGGGCAATCTGTTGCCCATTCGCCGACGTCCACGGGCACTGTGGCCAAGGCTCCGGATTCTGGTCCCGGTAGACTGGTGGTCAGACCCAAAACCGGTGATCGCTGACAACCATGAGAATTCCTGCCCCCAACTTCTGGCCCGCTGCCCGCACGGGACAACGATTTCTTCTCCAGGCCCGCCGCCGTGAAACCATGGTCGATGGCCACAAGATGGTTTTCCTGGAACGGGGATCACCAGGTGTCGGCCGCCCGACGATCGTCCTGATTCATGGCTTTGCCGCCATGAAGGAAAACTGGGGGCTGTGGCTGCAAAGACTGCCAAGACACTGGCATCTTCTGGCGCCGGATCTGCCGGGATTCGGGGAGAGTGATTACCGGCCGGAGGCCTGTTACCGCTACGAAACCCAGGCCCGTCGACTGGCTCAGTGGCTTGCCGGCGTTAACACCGACAACATCCATCTGGCCGGCAGCTCCATGGGTGGCGCGATTGCCGCAATACTGGCCCACACACTGGATCCGGCGCCCCGCTCGGTGACGTTGCTCAACAGCGCCGGCATCCCCGAACATGAAGAGGTAGACATTCACGCCCCCCTGAAGCCTGACCGGGATGGCATCCTGATTCCACGGGACTGGAAAGGCGTCTACCGTATGTTCAACAGTGTTGGCACCGGCAAGCCCACGGTCTCCGGACTTGCCATGGCCGGCCTCCTCGGACCGGACCTCCTGGGCCGCACCAAGGCCCTCCGGCATATCTTCAGTGACATGGTGGCAGACGCGCTGGCACCGGCCCGCTACCTGGGCCCCGAGACACCGCCACTGCAGGTTCAGTGGGGCGACCGTGACGTGATTACCCCGACCCGCTGCGTCGACTGGTTCAGCTCGGCCACGCCTCAGGCAGAAATCCACATGTTCCGGGGTGTCGGGCATCTTCCGATGCTGGAAACGCCCGGGCGATCTGCCGCAGCCCTGGAACACTTCGTTCGCCGTCATGGCCAGTGATCGATCCGGATGCTTCCTGCCAACCAGCCGATGATTGGCCTTTCAGGCCATTTATTCCGTCACCGAAGTCATGGGGCAACGAGCCGCGAGGCGCCATAATCGTCGAAACCAAGCGTTCTGCGACATAACAAGAACAGAATCAGACGAGGAAATCCCATGCGCGCCTCCGTTTCAACGGCACAGGACCTGGGCATGCCGGCCATCTACCTGCATCTTCTGGCCAAACTGCTGAACACTATCGGTGTTGACGAACAGGACCTCCTCCTCCGGGTCGGTCTTGACCCGGTCCGCCTGCAATCCACCGATCGGCGGGTGAGCCAGACCCAGGCCAGCGAATTCGTCACCCGGGCCATTATCGAAAGCGGCGAACCGGGACTCGGTATCATGCTCGCCAGGGAGCTGAAGCTGCCCCTGCACGGCGCCCTGGGTACGGCCGTCATGAGCAGCCGTACCCTGGGCGATGCCATGGAGCTGATGACCCGATACCTGACGCTAAGGGTGCCCCACCTTCGGGTCTGCAAACGGGAGACCGGCAACCTGGCCTGGTACGTTGTGAATTGTGATATCGACCTGGGCCCTCTGCACGGCTTTATCATGGATGCCATGCTATTCGGTTGCGTTTCCATGGGGGCACAGTTGACAGGCTCGGTCATTGACGGTTTGCGGATTGTTCGCCGGGGATCGGAGCCGGCCTATTTCCAGCGTTTCCGCTCACAGATCCCGGTGCCGGTGGAATTCGGCGCTACGGAGAATGCCCTGGTGATTCCGGTTGGCCGTCTGAGCCTGCCCGTGCGCTTCACCGATGATCAACTGGCGGCCTCGTCCAAAGCCCAGTGCGAGGAAGCGCTGCGGCAGCTGACCGAAGACGCCGGATTTGCCTGTCGCGTCCGGCGGGTGATCGAGACCAGCCACCCCTTCCCGCCAAAACTGGCCAGGGTAGCGGCCACCCTGTTTGTGTCCGAGAGAACGCTCAAGCGGCGGCTGCAGGAAGAAGACGCCAGTTTCCAGCAGCTGGTAGATCAGGTCCGCCTGGAACGGGCACAGGATCTACTCCGCAGTACCACCATGAATCTGAGCCAGATTGCCGATGCCCTCGGTTACGCCGACGCGGCGAATTTCACCCGGGCTTTCAAGCGCTGGACCGGCAGCAGCCCCAGCCATTACCGAATTTCGCCGCCCGGCCCAGGGCTGATTAACGCCAGGCGGGCACTGGCCACGGGGTAATCAGTCGATGCCGATGATCTTGTGCATTTGCAGGGTCAGGCGCCACTGCGGATGCGCGAGACAATAATCGGTGGCGCGTCGGGTATTGCTTTGTTTGATCTCATCCACGGCCGTTTCCGGTATCGAAGGAGAGGCCATCGGCGACAGGAAATAATGGCTTGCGCGAATGCCCAGGAATCGCTCCGGCATCGCCAGGGGCTGGGGATAGACCAGCTTCAGCTCGTCACAGGCCTCAAGCACCACCGGGGCATCGGCTTTCGGACTGACGCAGAGCCAGTCGATGCCTTCGGGCGCGGGCAGGGTACCGTTGGTCTCTACCCCTACCTCGAACCCTTCCCGGTGCAGAGCCTCGATCAGGGGAGCATCCAGCTGCAGCAGGGGCTCGCCACCGGTGCAGACCACGTAGGGCTTGCCGGGTGCCTCCGGCCAAAGATTGCGTATGTGACGGGCCAGTTCCTCCGGGGTTTCAAAGCGACCACCATTCTGGCCATCAGTACCGACAAAATCGGTATCACAGAAATTGCACACGGCAGTGGCGCGGTCCTTCTCGCGACCGGTCCAGAGATTGCACTTGCTGAAACGACAGAACACGGCAGCACGCCCGGCCTGGGCACCTTCACCCTGCAACGTGTAGAAGGCTTCCTTGACCCGATACATCAGCTTGCCGCCTCGTAGTCCAGGGGATCTTTGACACCATTGGCAGCGAAGGCTTCCAGTCGTTCAACACAGGAGCCGCAGCGTCCACAAGCCCGCTCCCGGCCGTTGTAGCAGGTCCAGGTCTGTGCATAGTCCAGTCCCAGGCGCAGGCCTTCAGCCAGGATCTGACCCTTGTCCATGGTCATGAAAGGCGCCTCAATGCCGACCGGCTCGTAGTTGGCCACGCGGCAGACCGCGTCCATTTTATCCACAAACTCCGGGCGACAGTCCGGGTAGATAGCGTGGTCGCCACCATGAGCTCCGTACCAGACGGCGCCAGCACCTGCGGTCACGGCGTAACCGGTCGCCAGGGACAGGAGAATCATGTTTCGGTTGGGCACCACGGTCGCTTTCATGCTGTCTTCTTCATAGTGGCCTTCCGGCACATCGATATCCGAGGTCAGCGATGAGCCGGCCATCACCTCACTCATGGCGCGGATATCGATCACCTTGTGGGGCACACCCAGCGCTTCACAGACCGAACGCGCGCACTCAAGCTCCCGGACATGGCGCTGCCCGTAGTTGAAGGACAGGGCATGAACCTGGTAGCCGCGCTCCCGGGCCAGATGCAGCAGGGTGTAGGAGTCCATGCCTCCGGAATAGATTACGACTAAGGTGTCTGTCATTCGGGCTCCCCGTATGGTGCGGTTCGGATTTGGCTGGTTTACTGTCGCGCCCGAGGCCTGTTGCTGTCATCGGGCTTTTACAATGAATGGACATATTGTAACAGTGCAGGAACAGGTTGGGTTCGCGTCTCGCTTGCGGGGCGGGTAAACTCAGCGAAAAACAACTCATCAGCTACACTGACTCCATGACCACTATCCAGCCGGCATTCATCGATTTCGAGGCATCAAGCCTTGATCTGATCGCGAGCTACCCCATTGAGGTGGGAATCTGCATGCCGGATGGCACTCTCCACAGCTGGCTGATCAGCCCCCACGTGCTGTGGCAGGACTGGTCACAAAGCGCTGAGCAGATTCACGGCATTTCCCGCGAGACCCTGGAAGCGGATGGTATTGCGGTGAGCGAAGTCGCCAGTGCCCTCAACGAACTGCTGCCGGAACAGGTGTTTTGCGATGCCTGGACCTTCGACAGTTTCTGGCTGCACCGTTTGTTCAAGGCCGCCCGCATAACGCCAACGTTTCAGCTTGAATCCATTTCAGCGCTGTTGGACACGAGGCAGGTGCGCGAATGGTCAGCACTTCGCCAACAGGTGATTACAGAGCTCGGCCTGCCTGTGCATCGGGCCGCAAACGATGCCCTGATTCTCCACAAAACCTGGGAACGGATTGCGCCGAATCAGGACGAACTGGCGCCGTTAACGGGTCAAACCCGGCAGGCCTGACGCATTCCCGGTTGATCAGTGCCTGGCGTGACGGACACGCAGTGCGATGACCTCGAGACCATCCCGAAGGGTATTCAGCGTCCAGTAGGTCACCAGGGCCATGAGCGCGGCTCCGGTCACGGTAAACACCAGATTCTCACCCACGACCTGCTCCTGCGCGACCAGCAGGTAAAGACCAAGTGCAATAATCAGGGCGAGTTCAATCAATGCGTGGGAACGGAACTTTTTACTGGCAGATCCGGCTTCGTCGGACATTTTGCTAGGTTTCAACCTCTGTCTGTTGATGGCGATTAATCGACTATTAGTGTGCGAATTATCGCCGGGACAGGCCGCAAAATCTGTAAGAAGTAATGGCTACGAAGATTCCACTACCCAAAAAAAAACGCAGCCATAGAGGCTGCGTAGAAAGGAGAGATCCATCGACTACCTGGCGCGGCAGGCAGTCGGGATTGCACAACGTAAAACACGTGACGGAAAGAATTATGCCAAGCGCCCCTGGAGGCCGTCTGTAGGGGTTTGCCGAAGAAGCCGGGCTATTGCAAACGGCCCATTAGCCTATACACTGGTAGTCGAACCGAAACATAAGAGCCGGTATGACCAGAATGATTCCACAGTTCAGCGCTTACACAGCAGCAGGTTGCCATGCAGGGCAGTCTGTTCGCGCGATGGTGAAAGACATCTAACGGCTTTCGGTCAGTCCCGGGAGCCTATGTAGCGACCGGGTCAGCTTCTCCGCGAAACCCCGGTCGCTTCAGGCACCGGGGTTTTGTTTTTGCAGCCGCAAAACGACAAGGAGAACATCATGAAAAGACATCCGACAACTCGCGCAGCAAACCAGCCCATGAACAATCGCCAGGGCCCGATCAAGCGTCCGGAGAAGCTGCCGCTGCTGGATGCCATCTGCAAAAAACTTAATCAGCGCGTCAATCTGGATGACGAACAGCGGGTGCTGGGAGTGTATGAGCGGGGCTGGATCTTCAAGGGCGTCCTGGGCAATATGAACGACGCTGAGGCAAGGTACGTCAGAGCATTGGCGACCCGTTACAATTCCTGGATCGCCCGGCAGGTCGCCTGATTCAGAAGCCGCGTGTCTGAACCGGTCAGTGGCGCCGGTTCAGACCCTGCATCATCGCCATATCGCCGCCGTGAACCATGGCGTAATTGTTGACCACATCGTGTATTTTTTCCTGGGAGTAAGGCTTGACCACGTAGCCGTTAGCGCCGGCACTGATCGCACGCTGAATACTCTCGATCGAATCGTCCGCCGTCACCAGCACAATGTGCTGCTCCTCACGGGCGTCCTTGAATTCCAGCATCAGTTCGTGCCCATCGCCGTCCGGCAACCCCAGATCCAGCAGGATGATGTGAAATTCCCCGGCCTTGAAAGCCGTCCTGGCGGAAGCTGCGTCAATACACTCGATCACCTTGGTTGCGCCAGCGTTGTAGAGCATATCCACGAGCCGCTCTCGCATCACAGGCTCATCTTCCACTACCAGCACTTTCAGATCCGTCATGTGGGTTGCTCCTCTCAAACTGTCGGGTCGTTGCCTGTGCGCCGCGGCAGGTCCAGCGGCGCTGGTCGGGGCTCGCTCATGTCACTGTAGTCAGGGCGTGGCGAGGTCTCCGGATTGGCCGTCGTCCCGTCCTCCATGCCAAACCGTGTCAGTATATTGCTGATGCTCACAGCGGTTGTGTAGAGGGATATCGCAATAATCAGAAGGATCGGCTGAACAAAGGTTACAAAACCGGGTACATCCGCGCTTCCCAGTATACTCAGGATCAGAATGATTGCCGGCCCCAGCACCACGAAAAGCGTCAGGGCAATGAAGAAAACAATCCGCTCCTTGTAGCGCCCGAGCTCCCGGTTGGTCACGAGACCGAGCACGAATTTGCCGATAGCCAGACCGGCAAGGATAGCGGCGGCGATGCTCAGGTCCGGTCGCAGCAGGGTTTCGTAAAGCCGGCCTTCCCACAACCGTTGCATACCGATAATCAGAAAGGGAAACAACACAAACAGGATGTCGGCATAGGTACCATACATCATGCTCAGGGAATGGTGTTCTCGGCGTTCCGGCAGCTCACTCATCGGGTTCTTCCTGTTGGTCATACTCACACACGTCAGCCTGGCGTTTTCGCAGCGGCGAGGGCACGGTCTATCATTTCACCGAGTTCCTTCAGTTCGCTGCGAACACGTTCCCAGTCCGGCTCAGTGACTTTCAGCAGCTCTTCCAGTATACCCGCCTGTCGGGTCATCAGCGGATAGCCCATGGCACCCGCCGTGCCCTTGATCTGGTGGGCTTCGGTTTTCATTGCTTCACGATCTGCGTCCGCCAGCGCGGCATCCATTCGGGTCCGCCGCGCGGCAAGCCCGTCAAGAAACTGTGCCACCAGGTGGGCAATTTCAGCGTCTTCACCGGTATCCGCGGCGAAAACGGGGCCCGTGCCCAGCAGCCGATCCAGTAGGGCCGTCAGGTGGGACTGATCAATGGGCTTGTTCAGCACGCCGTCACAACCGGCCTCAAGCAATGCATCGGTTTCCTGCTGATCGCCGGCTGTAAAGGCAATCACCGGCCGGCGGAACCCGGCCTGGCGCAGCAACCTGGTGGCATCAACACCATCCATTCCCGGCATGTGACGGTCCATCAGCACCAGATGAACCGTATCAGACAATGCAGTCCGAACCGCGTCCTCGCCGCCGGTCACTGCCACGACGTCCAGACCTTCCCGGCGCAGCATACGCTCTACCAGCTGCCGGTTTTCCGTGTTGTCTTCGGCAACCAGCACCTTGCCCTGATAGCGTGAGGTTCGTTCATTAGCGGAGGCCGGCGTCACCGACAGGTATCGTCCCAGTGTTTCATAGAAGCGCTGCTTGTCGATGGGCTTCGCCAGGTGTTCATTGCAGCCGGCCAGGCGATAGTCGGCAATGTCCTCGGACATCACATTGGCGGTGAGCGCGATGACCGGCGTATTCACCCCGGCTTCTCGAAGTGCCGCCGTGGCGTCACGGCCGTTCATCACCGGCATCTGTATGTCCATCAGGATCAGATCAAAGGGTTCGCGAATCGCCAATTCCAGGGCTTCCGCTCCGTTGCTCACATGGACAAGCTCGGCTCCGGTTCGAGACACCAGCAGGGAAACAAGCCGCCGGTTCACCTCGTTGTCCTCGGCACACAGGATACGCCCTGACAATCGCGGCGCGACAACCATGGGGATGGTCCGGCGGCGCTGGCTCAGCTCCGAGGCATCGCGCAGGAAATGCACCTCATCCAGTGGCCCTGTCCGGATCGAAAGCTCAAACTCGCTGCCCTCGCCATAGGTGCTGTTCACCCGGATACTGCCGCCAAGCATTTCCGCCAGACGCCGGGAAATGCTGAGCCCGAGGCCAGTGCCACCATATTGCCTGGAAATGGCGGCGCTGCCCTGGGCAAAGGGATCGAACAGCCGCCCCAATTGCTCCGGCTTCATGCCAATGCCGGTATCCACGACCCGGGCCACGAGCAATTCCTGATCGCGATCACAACGGACCACCAGGGAAATGGACCCCTTATCGGTAAATTTAAGGGCATTACCACACAGGTTGATGATGATCTGGCGCAGTCGGGTGGGGTCGGTGCGTACCTGCTCCGGCAACGGGTATTCGCAGATGATGCTGAAATCCAGTCCTTTTTCCCGGGCTCTTGGCGCGAAGAAGGCGCGAATCTCATCAAGAAGCTCCGGCAGATTGACCGATACGATGTCCACATCCAGTTTGTTGGCGTCGATTTTCGAGTGGTCGAGGATGTCGTTGACCAGGTCCAGCAGATGTCGGCCGCTGCGCACCACCGTCTCGGCACTGCTTCTTTTCTCCGGTTCACTGAGATCCGGATCAAGCAGCGTTTCTCCGTAACCGATGATGGCTGCCAGCGGTGTGCGGATCTCATGGCTCATATTGGCCAGGAACTGGCTTTTCGCCTCCGCGGAATTGCGGGCAAGCTCCTTCTCAAGACGCTCCTGCTCGCGCTCCCTCTCGATCCTCAAGCGATTGTGACTTTCGGTGGCGTCGATGCAGGTGCCTTCCAGATGGGTCGGCTCACCCTCGGTGTCATACACCGTATGCAGTGAGATGGTCGCCCAGCGCTCGTCACCGTCCCGGGTCAGGTATCGGGCCTCAATGCCCTTGACCGTGCCCCGGGCCTCCAGCTGCTCGATCACCAGCCGCCGCAACCGCTCGTCGGCGATGCAGGTTTCCAGTACGTCCGGGTTCCGCTTGAGCAACTCGCGGCTGCTGTTATAGCCCAGCAGGCGCGCCATGGCGGGATTGGCCGTGACAAATCGCCGGTCCGGCGACATCTGGAACACGCCCTCGATGGCGTTATCGAACAGCGACTGGTAACGCTGAAGGTTCGACAGCGCCCGCTGGCTCCAGCCCAGGGCCTCGCCCTGGACCTGTTTGATCCTGTCGGCGAGGGCAAAAGAAAACAGGATGATCTGGGCGGTCAGACCAAACTGGGGTGAGTAAGCGGTGAAGGTGTTCAATGGCAGTATGCCCATCACCGTCAGGGCATAGATACCGAAGCCCACCAGCGCCAGTGTCCAGGCGAAAAAATAGGAACGGGCCGCCGGATTGTAATAGCGCCAGGACAGGTAACTGACCACGATCAGAATCAGGCTCAGCAGAATGGAGCCAACCACAATCCATTCCATGGCGACGTGGTAGGGCAGGAACAGCGACAGCACGAAAGTGGCAACCACCGAATACAGGCACAGGCGGATGACCTGATCAAGATCGGCCGACCGTTCCCGGGTTTCAAGCAGCGACCTTGCCATCAGCAGGCCCCAGAACCAGGTCAGAATGATCTGGAAGTGCAGGAACTGCTTGTCGAACAGAGCGGGCCGGCTGTCGAGAAGCTGGATACCGTGAACCTGTTCGGTGAAGATAAAGATGGCCGCAAAGACCAGGTAGAGCACGTAATAGATGTTGCTCCGCTCGCGAACCGAGACCGCGACGAACAGGTTGTAGGCAAGAATGGCCAGCACCGAACCAAGCAGGATGCCCCGCACCAGCTCATCCACCGAGACTTTTTCAATGTAGCTGTCCGGGTGCCAGAGGCTGATCGGCAGACGGAAAGTATTGGTGTTGACCACCCGCAAGTAGACGTGGCTCAGGGAATCCGGTGCCAGTGAAAGGCGGAATGTCGGGTTGGGGACGGCGAGGTCCCGTTCCACCCAGTTGTCCTCATAACCCGCCTGTCGCTGATCAACCAGATCCCCGTCGCGGACCATGAACAGGGTGACTTCATCCACCAGAGGCAGGGCAAGCTCAAGGATCCATCCGTTCTGGTCAGGATTGCCCACGGAGCGGAGATCCAGGCGCACCCAATATGCGGATTCCGTGTAGCCGAAGTTCAACACACCGCCTTCGTGGCGGGTAAAGGCACCCGATTCGAGAGCGCGAACCTCATCGAGGGTCAGTTCCTGCCCCGGGTCCTCGAGATACCAGATGCAGCCACCCAGATCACGGATACTCTCGATACCGCCGTCCAGTACAATCTCGCCATCATGGCAGGGCCCGGCCGCACTGGCCGACGCCGGCATCATGGCCGTGACCAGGAACAGCAGGACCGCTACCAAAGACGTCACCGCTGGAAGCGCCAATTCAAGCCGTTGCCGCAAAATGTGATCTCCGCGAGGGTAGATACCGGTTTTTTGTTTTACTGTCAGTAGCCACGCCGGGGCTATACCGTCCCGGCGACTCACTTTAGCCGTTTACACCGTTTTTCGCATCCCGGGGCCATCTGAAATGAGACATTCCTGCATTTTCGCCGCTGTTTCCATGACCACACTTGTCCTGAGTGGCTGCGGACTTGAGGATACCGGACCTTCCGCGTTCAATCCGGCGACCAATGTGGATCTGACGTTCTCAAGCTTCAACCTGGAAAACACGGAGGTGGCACCGGACAACCTCGGCAATACCCGTTTCTGGAACTTTTACCGGGGCATCCAGCCGGAAGCAGACGATTCCGATGACCTTGATACCACCAGCGAAATACGCAACCACATCGAGGTTTTCATCCGCGCCACGCCAACGGACGCCGGCACCAGCTATGACAGCGTGCGCAACCCGCTGGACCTGATGAACCAGGTGCTGGCCTCCGGCGAAGTCACCAATTTCCAGGAAGGCAAACGATACATCAGCCAGAGGATTGCAGATGGTGTCGCAGGCACCTACAACAGCCGGGGCAACGGCGCGCAGATCCGGTTCACAGACCAGTCGGCGGTGATTGCCATTCTGCCGCTGAACGACCAGCTCTGGATCTACCCGACGCTCGACTGGCGTTACCTGCCGGATGGCCCGGAAGGCTCGGACCTCGACAACAAGGTATATCGCACGATCCAGTATGTCAGCCGCAGTGTTGAAGAAGAGGAGCAGGCGGCCCAGCCGGAACTGGTCAGCGTGCTGGCAGGCAGCCGGTTTGATGCCAACAGTTTCATGACACTGGGCTACAGCCCCACCGAGTTTGCAACTGCGGACTACCTGAGTCGGAACCATGGCGGCATTGAACTGCGCCAGGATTTCATTGACGAAAACACCGACACGCTGTTTATAAAGAATGACGAATCCGAGGTGATCACACTCGATCGCTATCCAGGTTATGGCCTGGGAGACAACAGCCCGGACTGCCTGAGAGTCGAGCTGGATTACAACATGGATCTGGTGAGGATTTTTGCCTCGAACGGCGAGCCAGCGCGCATTGACGACCCTGACTCAACCGACGGGCAGGACACCATTCCGAATCCGGCCAATTGCACCTACCAGGAAGATGCCGACGCGATTACCAGCTGGACAACGGTGCCTGTCGCCGGCCGCTAGCCGGCGCCGCCATCCCTGAGGTCCCAGTTCTGCAGGAAGCCTTTCTTGCGGTCGATCATGCGTTCATAGGTGGAGATCATGATGGCCGCGTGGGGTGCTTTGACAAGACGCAGGGTTTCTATTCGGCGCTCCAGCCGTTCAACTTCAGAGCGCACCTGCTGGTGCACATGATTGCGAACGCTGTCGTGATGGTCCAGCTTGACCTCGCGGGAGGCGGGCTGGTTACTGGGGGGTGTGGGCTTGTCCATTCGGCTTCTCGTCCAATGAGTCGTGATAGATCCTTTTCCCATCACGCAAGTCTGCACAACTGTCCGACATAGTGCAATTAAAATGAATAGAGTTTCATTTTTATTTTCAGCTCTGCCGGACCTCCTGTCATCCAGACGACAGAACCCCTGCTATAGTTCCCTGTAGAGACGACATTGCCCACCGACAGGAGCTCCCATGACCCAGACATCCGTGGCGGATACCCTCCGTGAATATCTGTCGCTGCTGGAACTGCTGGACGATGCCTACTGGGAAGCCAGCAGCATTCACCACAAGGACATGCTGTACGACATTATCAGCATCTTCAGCCAGGAAGTGGCCGAGATAAACAAGCTCAGTATCCAGGACCACCATTACCCCTATGAGGTAATTACAGAAGGCATACGCCGGGTTGTGCCCAAGCTTGAGCGACTTGATGAAAACCGGGAAGACGTTATCCAGCGCACCCAGACTCTGACGGATTTCAGGGACATTCTGTCCTCCGTGCTGGGCATACTCGAAGCCCAGCTCAGGACGCTCTGAACCCTTTGCCTCAGGCGGCGATCAGCGGTCGCCGGTGCTCGGGTATCAGTGGAAAACGATTGCCCACGGTATACACGAACTTCGCCAGTGCCGGCAGGTGATGACCGACGATCGGGATTCCGGTGTTCAGCAGACTGACCGAAATATCACGGGCCGCATCCGCCCAACACAGCTTGTTGATCAGACCGACGTGACCGAAAGCAAACCGGCTGTTCTGCCCCCAGAGGCCCACCGGATTGCCACCCAGCATCATGCCGGCACTGAAGCGCATGGGTATCATCATGGTGCGGTCTATCTGAAGCGAACCGAACTGTTGAATAGCCCGGCGGATGGTGATTTCGCTGCAGATACGACGGCCGTTCCAGAGCCCGCCATTCAGCATCATCTGGAAGAAGCGGCCCATTTCCTCGGCGGTGCCGCACAGATTGCCCGCCGGAATCACCGCTTCCTGGAACCTCGGGTCATTGGTAACCCGCTCGACGGTCCGGATATCGCCACCCAGCGCGCGATTTACAACCCAGGAAACGGGGAAACGCGGCGTGGGTCCGGTGGCGTAATTGCAGGCCAGCTCATCGAGATGCTCCGGGGCAATGCCATAGGTAAACCATTTCATGCCCATGGGCCGACGCAAATGCTTGTCGAGGTATTTTTCAATGGAGTCGCCCGTGACGCGTTCCAATACCCGCTGCAGGACAAAACCGCCGGTGATGGCGTGATAGGCCACCTTGGCGCCGTCCACTTCCACCGGTCGTGCAGCACAGAGCAGACGCCAGATTTCATCGTTATCCCACAGCACATCAATCGGCGTTTCCCGTGGAATGGCAGGAATGCCCCCGCGGTGAGAAAGAATCTGGTGAACGGTGATAGTCCTTTTCCCGTTAACCCCGAACTCCGGGCAGTAGTAGGAGACGGGATCCATCAGGTTGACCAGGCCCTGTTCCGCCAGCATGTGCATAAGCAGTGCCGTCACCGCCTTGGAGGCGGAGAAGTAGCAGATCGGGGTATCAGTCGTCATCGGAACCTTGGCGGCGTCGCGCGGGTCATGGGGGCCATTGCCACTGGCATGGCCAATCGCCCGGTGCAGAACCTGCTCACCCTTGTGGCGGATGGAAATCTGGATACCCGGGTGCACGCCGGTCCGGTAAAGGCTCTGGACGCTGCGCCACAGGGCATCAACCGTTTCCTGACTGACACCGGCAGCTGCCGGATTTTCACCGGCATCATCCCGAAAGGTGACGGATTCGAGATCCTCGGGAATCTGGCTGCTATGGAGGGCACGGCGGGCAAGTCGGTTCATCGGCTCAAACCTTTTTCAGTACGATTGTTGTTTTTCTATGTTCAACAGAACTGGCCCGGGCCACATTGGCCGGGCCGCAGCAGAGCGGACGTCACCTCCTCCACCTGCCAGGACACGAGTCTCACTACTGATTATGGACCTGGTCGTGCAGGTGCGCCATGGCGACACAGTTGCGGCCCCTGTCCTTTGCCAGATACATGGCCTTGTCGGCGGCGGCACAGAGTGTCGAAGCAGTCTGCCCGTGATCCGGGTAGACCGCAACGCCCACGCTGATGGTCAGAGGCACCGCCTCGCCATTCCCCAACGGCTGCGGCTCTTCCGCCACTTTGCGCCGCAAACGCTCGGCCGTTTCCTGGGCCTCCTCCAGATCCATTTCAGGCAAAACAATCACGAACTCCTCGCCGCCAAACCGACCGATGGAATCGACGCTGCGGACGCTACCCAGCAACAGGCGGCTGATAGCTCTGAGAACCGAGTCACCTGCAGCATGGCCGTAGGTGTCATTCACATCCTTGAAATGGTCGAAATCCACCCAGAGTACCGCCATGGGTCGCTGGTAACGTCGGGCTCTCTGAAGCTCCTCATCCAGCACCCGGGACATTTCCCGCCTGTTCAGAAGACCGGTCAGGGGATCCCGAGTGGCCATTTGCTCAAGCTCTGTCTCCAGCACTTTGCGGTCAGAAATGTCCAGAATGATGCCTTCCAGGTGGAGCGAGCCATCGTCCTCCTGAACGCCTCGTCCCCGCTCCCAGACCCAGATACGACTGCCGTCTTTTCGGGTGACCTCGTATTCCAGGGAAAACGATTCTTCTTTTTCCAGGGCCACTCTGACTTGCTCGAACAGTTGCTGATTAGAAGCGTCGCTAACCAGCGCCGCATAGCTGGTGACCCGGTTGTTGACCAACTCATCGGGCTCATAACCAGTCAGCTTGGTGCATCCCTGGGAGACAAATTTCATTGTCCAGTCGGGATCATACAGGCAGCGATAGGCCATGCCCGGGAGATTGTCCATCAGGATCTGGAGCTGACGCTCGCGCTCACGGAGTGCTTGCCGTTGTCGGTGCTGGAGGTTGAGCAGGGCCCGATCCTTAGTGAGTTGGCGGAGCAACACAGAAAAGAGAATCACCCCGGTTATCAGCACAAAGAAAGAGCCTTTCCAGGTCTGGATGACGGAGAGGGTTTTCGGATCGGGAAACCATGTTTCCGCGAGAGTGTCGGAAAACGCAATCCAGGCAAAGCCGGCGATCAGATAGACCACGGCAGCCCAGCCAGCGCGCCGCAGGGGTGTGCGGTTTTCGTTCAAGCTTTTCATTCCCTGAGATTTCGACGACGAAGGCTCCATGAACACCGCCATCGATGTTTGAATAATTATAATGTACGAAAAATAGTCATAACGGCGCTTTAAGTCGAGCGTCAAATGTCATGCCCGGTAAAATCCACCCGGGAATCGGGTTTTGCCTCCACGCCAGACAGTTGTTGTGATGCCGCTTAGCTGCTTTAATTCCCGGTTTCTGCCGTCTTTCAGGAGCCCAGCATGACGCCTGGCATCAACGCTGCGCGCAAAGCCGCTGTACCCCATACCATTCATGAGTACGACCACGACCCGGCCAGCGAGAGCTATGGCACCGAGGCCGCCGAGAAAACCGGCGTGGATCCCGCCCGCGTCTTCAAAACACTGGTTGTTGCCGTCGACGGCAAGGAGCTGGTGGTTGCCATTGTCCCGGTGAACACCATGCTCAATATGAAGCTCATTGCCCGGGCGGCGCAGGGTAAAAAAGCCGCTATGGCTGACAAGCAGGCGGTTGAACGAACAACCGGCTATGTCCTGGGCGGAGTCAGCCCCCTTGGACAGAAGAAAAAGCTGAAAACCTTTATCGACGACTCAGCCCTGGGCTTCGAGACCATTTTCGTGAGCGCCGGGCGACGAGGCCTGGAGATTGAACTCGCGCCCCGGGACCTGGCAGCACTGGTAAACGGCGGTTTTTTCCCACTCCATCAGGAGTAAGCCTTGAATCACGCCACCGACCTTCTTCTGATCGGCGGGATCATGCTCCTCGCACTTGGCGCTCACACGCTGGGCCAGAGGGTCCATGTCCCCAGGGTAACCCTGCTTCTGCTTGTGGGAGCGCTGGCCGGCCCCTCACTCCTGGATATCATTCCGGTTCGAGTCAGTGACAACTTTCCGCTGGTCACCGAGCTCACCCTCGCCATGGTCGGATTTCTGCTGGGCGAGCGGATGTCGGTGCGCGATCTGAAGGACGGTAGGGAAGCGATTATCGTGAGCCTCGCGGTCACCCTGGTCACCGCGCTGATCATTTTCGTGGTTGTCTGGCTGGTCACCCGAAATCTGACAGCGTCCCTGTTACTGGCTGCCATCGCCACCGCAACGGATCCGGCGGCGACACTGGACGTGATGCGTGAGGCTGGATCCAGGGGGCCACTGACTCGCGTTGTCGCGCAGGTGGTCGCCATCGACGATGCCTGGGGGGCCATCCTGTTCAGTATCCTGCTGGTTTTCGCGGAACTGGTCTCCGGTAATGGGTCGGCAGTTATCGAGTCAATCGGGTTCGGTGTCTATGAGGTGCTGGGTGCCATGATTCTCGGTGTTCTCCTTGGCCTGCCCATGGCCTGGATGACCGGCCGGCTCAAGCCAGGGGAACCCATGCTGCTGGAATCCGCCGGCTTTGTTTTTCTCGCGGCGGGCATAGCCGGGGCGCTGGAACTGTCCTACCTGCTCACCTGTATGGCTCTGGGCGTTACCGTTGCAAACCGCGCCCACCACCACGTACGGCCTTTCCGCTCTATCGAGGGGATCATCGAGCCGTTTCTGGCAACGTTCTTTTTTCTTGCCGGCTTCAGCCTTGAGTGGGACTTGCTGCCCACGCTGGGCCTGCTTGGTGGTGCGTACGTGACTGCACGGATCGCCGGACGGATACTCGGTGGCGCCATGGGTGGTCAGCTTGCCCATTCGAGCCACGCGGTAAAACTGCGCAACGGTGCCTGCCTTCTGCCCCAGGCCGGCGTGGCCATGGGGCTGGCACTGGTGGCCACAGACCGGCTGCCGGAGGTTGCCTTTATTCTGCCTCTGATCATCGGTTCCACCGTTTTCTTCGAGCTGATTGGCCCGCCCATCACGATGTACAACCTCAAGCGAGCCGGCGAAACCGGGAGAGGTTACGAGGAGCCCGCCGACGACGACTGAGGCAGGCACAAAAAAACCGGAGAACCCGCCAGGGTTGTCCGGTTTTTTGAGGGCACCCGGCTGTTAAACCGGATGCTCACAGGCTGACTTACTTCACGGATGCGCGAGCTTCTTCGAGAATCCGGTTCAGCGTGGCGCTCGGCTGCATTACTTCGCAGACCTTCTCCATCGGCGGGTGGTAGTAGCCACCAATATCCGCCGGGTTGCCCTGAACCACCGTCATCTCTTCCAGGATCTTGTCCTTGTTCTCTTCCAGCTGTGCAGACAGCTTGGTGAAGAACTCCTTCAGCTCCTTGTCGCTGTCCTGGTTGGCCAGTTCCTCTGCCCAGTAGCGGGCGAGGTGGAAGTGGGAACCACGGTTGTCGAGCTCGCCGGTAACCCGGGACGGAGACTGGTTGTTTTCCAGCAAACGCTCGGTGGCCTTGTCCAGGGTCTGACCCAGCAGACGCGCGCGCTCGTTGTTCTGCTTCTCGCCCAGCTCGTCCAGGGAGACCGCAGTAGCCAGGAACTCACCCAGGGAGTCCCAGCGCAGGTGGTTTTCCTGGATCAGCTGCTGCACGTGCTTGGGTGCGGAACCGCCGGCACCGGTCTCGTACAGGCCACCGCCGTTGAGCAGCGGAACGATGGACAGCATCTTGGCACTGGTACCCAGCTCGAGGATCGGGAACAGGTCGGTGAGGTAGTCACGCAGTACGTTACCGGTCACGGAGATGGTGTCGAGACCGCGAATCAGGCGCTCCATGGTCCAGCGGATGGCACGAACCGGGGACATGATGCGGATATCCAGACCTTCAGTGTCGTGATCCTTCAGATAGGTGTTCACTTTCTGGATCAGCTGGGCGTCGTGAGCACGCTCGTCGTCCAGCCAGAAAACCGCCGGCATACCGGTGGCACGGGCACGGTTGACCGCCAGCTTGACCCAGTCACGGATCGGCAGGTCCTTGGTCTGGCATGCGCGCCAGATGTCGCCTTTCTCGACGTTGTGCTCGGTCAGCACGGTGCCGTCTTCGGCAACAACGCGAACAACACCGTCTTCCTTGATTTCAAAGGTCTTGTCGTGAGAGCCGTACTCTTCGGCTTTCTGCGCCATGAGACCGACGTTCGGTACGGTCCCCATGGTGGTGGGATCGAAGGCACCGTGGGTCTTACAGAAGTTGATCACTTCCTGGTAGATGGTGGCGTAGGTGGACTCGGGCATAACCGCCTTGGTGTCCTTGAGCTTGTTGTCACGCGCCCACATCTTGCCGGAGTTACGGATCATCGCCGGCATGGAGGCATCAACAATGACGTCGCTCGGAACGTGCAGGTTGGTGATGCCCTTGACGGAATCGACCATGGCGATTTCCGGACGGTGCTCGTAACAGGCGTGCAGGTCTTCCTGGATCTGCTCCTGCTTGGATTCCGGCAGTTGCTTGATCTTCTCGACCACGCTGGACAGACCGTTGTTCGGGTTCACGCCGATCTCGTCGAACAGCTCGCCGTACTTGTCGAACAGATCCTTGTAGAAAACCTTCACCGCGTGACCGAATACGATCGGGTGGGAGATTTTCATCATGGTGGCTTTCACGTGCAGGGAGAACATGACACCGGTGTTCTCGCAATCGGCAATGGCGTCCTCGAAGAACTTCACCAGCGCCTTCTTGCTCATGAACATGCCGTCCAGAACTTCGCCTTCCTGCAGCGGCAGGTCGGACTTCAGAACCGTCTGCTTACCCTGCTTGTTCTCGAACACGATGTTGGCTTTGGTCGCCTTGTCGAGAGTTACGGACTGCTCGCTGGAGTAGAAGTCGCCACCGCGCATGTGGGCCACGTGGGTGCGTGAGGCCGGGCTCCACTCACCCATGGAATGCGGGTATTTGCGGGCAAAAGCCTTTACGGCAGTCGGCGCACGACGGTCGGAGTTGCCTTCACGCAGCACCGGGTTAACGGCACTACCGAGAACCTTGGCATAACGGGACTGAATTTCTTTCTCTTCGTCATTTTCCGGGTTTTCTTTGTATTCCGGAACGTTGTAACCCTGCTCGTTCAGCTCCTTGATCGCGGCCCGCAGCTGGGGAATGGACGCTGAGATATTCGGCAGTTTGATGATGTTGGCGTCCGGGTCCTTGGTGTATTCACCCAGTTCGGCCAGGGCATCCGGAACCCGCTGATCTTCCTCCAGATAATCCGGGAAGTTCGCCAGAATACGCGCCGCGAGAGAGATGTCGCTGGTTTCGAATTCAATACCAGCCGGCTTGGCGTAGGTTTCCAGGATGGGAAGAAGCGACCGTGTTGCGAGGGCTGGCGCCTCGTCGGTCAGTGTGTAGACAATCTTGGCTTTGGATGATGTCATTTTCGTCCTCAGGCTAATGGGTGGGTTCAGGACGGTCATGGCGGGGTCAGGCGTCTTTTGAACGTCCGACCTGAGCAATGACTGATTAGGAACTTTTGATAGGGCTACTAAGATACCATTTTTTCGTTAATTTTGGTTACGATCTTAGTATAAGAACGGACTAAAAATGCCTGATCTTCGGTTACAAGACGATGAAATGGCGGGAATTTACGAAACTTTCTAACATCGACCTGGAGTGGACGCAGGACGGGTGGAGCCTCCCAAAACCCGCTCCTTGCGGCACATCCCTGTGGCGCTTGGGCTCCGCCATCCATGGCTCCGCACAGTTTTGGGAGGCTCCACCCGCCCCGCTGTTGGGCTGTTCAGGCGAGTTCTACGGCAAGAATCCCGCCCGTTTTCAGCGACTTATTGTCAACAAAACCGGCCCTATTCCGGCAATAACCCGACCGCAGACAACCGCTCCCGAATATGGTCCAGGGCCTCGGGGTTGCCCAGGGCATCCCGGTTGTCGGCCTTTTTCGAGCCGTTGATTAACCGGGCCACCGCCAGTTCAACCTTCTTGCCACTGCGGGTGTACGGAATGTCGTTCACCTCCACAATGTGCTTGGGCACGTGCCGTGGGCTGGCGCCTTCGCGGATTCGACTCTTGAGCTGTTTCAGCAGGTCGTCGGTGATTTCCTGGCCGTCGGCCGGAACCACCAGCAGAACCACTTCCACGTCGCCGTCGATCTGGCGGCCGACGACGAGGCTGTCTTTGACCTCGGCCACGGTTTCGACCTGGCGGTAGATTTCCGCGGTACCGATTCGAACGCCGCCCGGGTTCAGGGTGGCGTCAGAGCGGCCATAGATGATAGCCCCGCCGTGTTCGGTGAACTCGATGAAATCACCGTGGGCCCATACGCCCGGGAAGGTGTTGAAGTAGGCGTCGCGGTAGCGCTCGCCATCCGGATCCTGCCAGAAGCTGACGGGCATGGATGGCAGCGGCTGACGGCAGACCAGCTCGCCGCGACCTTCACTGACCGGCTGGCCATCGTCGCCGTAGGCAACCGCGTCGACGCCCAGGAAACGGCACTGGATTTCACCGCGGCGAACAGGCAGCAGTGGCGTTGAACCCACGAAGCAGCCGCAGATGTCCGTGCCACCGGCAATGGAGCCAAGCAGGGCGTCGGGGGCGCCATCGCTGTAAACCCAGTCATAGTCTTCCGGCAACAGCGGTGAGCCGGTGGAAAACACCACTCGCAGCTTGCTCTGATCCAGGGTTTTTGCGGGCTTGAGTTCGCCTTTTCGGCAG
>Ga0189287_100125_pt1 | contig 53919 bp, 43 predicted proteins | sample UW86minimetaG_FD_130319 | JGI IMG/M metagenome (GOLD analysis project Ga0189287, IMG submission 130319) | Marine microbial communities from the Costa Rica Dome - UW86 mini metaG | ecosystem: Environmental > Aquatic > Marine > Oceanic > Photic zone | place: Costa Rica: the Eastern Pacific...
CAACCTGAAGTTCACCGTCGAGCTGATCGCCCCGATCGCCATGGAAGACGGCCTGCGCTTCGCGATCCGCGAAGGTGGCCGGACCGTCGGCGCCGGCGTGGTCTCCAAAATCATCGAGTGATCGCGGATCACGACCGATGACAGGGGGCGTCCTTCGGGGCGCCCCTTTTGCGTTTCGGACAGGCGGGCAGGCCGTGGCGCGGCGGATTCGCGGGCCTTTCGGGGCGGGCGGGGTCAAGATGCCGCAGGCGGCAACCTGCCGACATCTTGCGTTTTCACATGCAGCAACCGGGATGCCGCGCATGGCAGGCGGATGCTCGGGATGTGCGAATTCGTGATGCAAAACAATGGCAAACCCCCTCTTTCTGCAGGTGCGAGATCAGCCTCGGCATACGACGGTATTCCGCTAAGTTATTGAAAACTTGACTTTTTTCCAGGTTGGTTCACATTTGTCTCTCAAGTCAGGGAGGCGACGATGGATCAGTTGAATGTCAGGGCTTGGGAGGGCCGCACGGAGTTGCAGGAGGGCTGCATCTCGGCGGCGCAGGCAGCCCAGATCCACGCGACTCTGGGCATGGGTGACAGCCGTTCACCCGCCATGGGCGAAGCGATGCCGCCGCTTTGGCATTGGTGCGCGTTCAATCCGACGGCGCCCCTGGCCGAGCTTGCCCGCGATGGGCATCCGGCGCTTGGGGACTTTCTTCCACCGGTCCGCCTGGAGCGGCGCATGTGGGCCAGCGGCGCGCTGCGGTTCGGGGCGCCTTTGCGCGTGGGTGAGCGGCTGACGAAGCGGTCGTTCATTCGCAGCGTGACGGAAAAGGAAGGCAAGACCGGGCCGATGGTGTTTGTTTCGGTCGAGCATCGGATCTATGGCGAGCGCGGACTGGCGATCGAGGAGCGGCAGGATATCGTCTATCTCGATATCCCCGACAGCTTTCGCCCGCCCGCCGCGCGGCCGGTGCCGGAGCGGCCGACGCTGCACCGGCAGGTGCAATTGAGCGAGGCGCTTCTGTTCCGTTATTCCGCGCTGACCTTCAACGCGCACCGCATTCATTACGATTTGCCCTATGCGCAACAGGTCGAGCATTACCCCGGCCTTGTGGTGCACGGGCCGATGCAGGCGACATGGCTTGTCCAGGCGGCTTGCCAGCACAAGGGGCGGCGCCCGAGCCATTTCGATTTTCGCGCCGTGCACCCGGTGTTCCTGAGCCCCGGTGAAAGCCGCGATCTGGATATCATGGGCACCGAGGACGAGACCGGCGCATTGCTGCTGTGCACCGGGCAGAACGGGCATCAGGGCATGCAGGCAACAGCCATCTGGGAGGAAACGGTATGAACAGGTTGCTTTCGGGAATGCGGGTCGTTGAAGGCTCGGCTTTCGTGGCTGTGCCCTTGGCGGGCATGACGCTGGCGCAGATGGGCGCCGAGGTGATCCGATTCGACCGGATCGAAGGCGGTCTGGATGCCGGGCGCTGGCCCTTGGCGCCATCCGGGCGCAGCTTGTTCTGGACGGGGCTGAACAAGGGCAAGAAATCGATCGCGGTCGATATGCGAAGCCCCGAAGGCAAGGAGCTGGTCACCCGGATCGTGACCGCACCGGGCAAGGATGCGGGCATGTTCCTGACCAACCTGCGGGTGCGCGGCTGGATGGATTATGAAACGCTGAGCCAGTATCGCCGCGACCTGATCATGGTCACCTTGACGGGGGACCGGCATGGCCGCCCGCAGGTGGATTACACGGTCAACCCGGCGCTTGGCATTCCCGAGATGACCGGACCAGAGGGCCATGACGCGCCGGTGGCAAGCGCCTTGCCTGCCTGGGACCTGATCGCGGGCAACATGGTTGTGTCGGCGCTGCTGGCGGCAGAACGGCACAGGCTGCGTGAGGGCGAGGGCCAGGATGTGGAGATCGCGCTGAAGGATGTGGCGGCGGCGACCATCGGGCATCTGGGCATGATCGGCGATGCGGTGGTCAACCAGACCGAGCGCGGCAAGTCCGGTAACGCGCTCTATGGCGCCTATGGGCAGGATTTCGAATGCGCCTGCGGGCGGCGGGTGATGGTGATCGGCCTGACCGGCCGGCAATGGGCGGGTCTTGTGAAGGTCACCGGCACCGGCGACGCGATGGATCGGCTGGCCAAGCGCACGGGCCGCGACCTGGACGATGAAGGCGTGCGTTGGGAGCTGCGCCACGACATCACCGAGATCCTGCGTCCCTGGTTCGCGTCGCGCCGGGTCGAGGAGTTCGCCGAGCAGTTCGAGGCCCGCGGCCTGACATGGTCGATCTTCCGAAGCGTGAAGCAGGCGGTCCGCGAGGATCCGGATCTGAGCGAGGCCAACCCGATGTTTTCCATGTTGGACCAGCCGGGTCTTGGGCGTTTCGCCGTGCCGGGCTACCCGGGCGAGTTTTCCGCCAAGCCTAGGATCAAGCCAGTGCCTGCGCCGGAACTGGGCCAGCATACCGAGGAAATATTGGGCGATGTGGCCCGTTTGACGGATACGGAGATCGCACAGCTGTTCGACAAGGGAATCGTCAAGAGCCCGAGCTATACCGCGCGATCGGCAGCGTGAAATGGCGGTTTGGGGGCCTCTGACGGGGGGCGCGAAACGCGATGAAGAAAATCCGCAGAAGGCGGCTTGATTCCCGGCGTCAGGTGGCTTAATCCGGCGCTTGGCGTAGGGGTATAGCTCAGCTGGTAGAGCGACGGTCTCCAAAACCGTAGGTCGCGGGTTCGAGCCCTGCTGCCCCTGCCATTTCCAATCCAGTGTCATATCCCGGCAAGCGCCCCCGCAGGGGCGTGCCTTTTTGCGCGCCGCCGCAATTCTGCCCGATTGCCGCCATTCTCCGGCCTTGGCGGCATCGTGAATAAGCCTCGGGGTTTTTCTGCGTGGGGGCGTGGAAGGTGAGCGAGTGCTGTTATGACGAAAACCGTATCTGCGCGTATTTCGCAGGCCATGCATCCGGAATTGATGAAGGACGGGTTGGCCAAACGGCCGGTTCCCGCCGTTGACACGGCTCAAGCGGCCGGCGCCGACCCCGAGGGGCGCATCGTCCGTGATTTGATCGCGAGCCAAAGGCGCGCATCTGGTGCGCATCGTCTGCCCGAGCTTTCGCCGCCCGAGCCGCAGGGGAAGCGCAAAACGCAGGCGCCTGCGCAAAAGCCGCTATCGGCAAGGCGCGAGCAGTGGCAGGCGGCGATCCTGGACCAGCCGGAGAGGGACCATCTGGATCGGATCAAGCCGAAGCCTGCCGAAAACACCGACACTGCGCCGGCACAGCCGGAGACCGCCGAGCAGGGGCGGGCTTCGGGTCTGGTGGCCGTGTGTGTCAGGACCGCGAGGACACCCATGTTGCTTGGATTGCTGGCCCTTGTGGTGATCTGGCAGCCATGGGTGACACTGGCCCTTGTCGTGCTGCCGGTCAGTCTTGTGGGCGTCGCCTACCTGACCGTGGGGCATGATCGGGCCGCCGAAATCTGCGCCGACCTCTGGCGAAAGTTCGAGGCCCGCTGGCCGATGCGGGCAGAGCGGTTGCGCGCGCGCCTGGATGCGGTGGCGCTGGCATGGGATATCGTGCTGGACCGGCTGCCCGAAAACTGGGCTGACCGGCTGGCGCTTCCGGATTTCTCGGGATCGGGGTCCGGTGTGGCACTGGATGGGCCGGACCCGTTCGATCGGCTGTCCAAAGAGGCGCGCAATGGCTGAGCCGGAGCGGAAAGGGCGCCGGGCCCGAAGGGCGGGGTGCGTGGCCCCTTGAATTCATGCGCCCGCCCGAGTATGTCGCCCGTCAACCGGTACAAGAAAGTAGACAGCGCCCATGGCACGCACAAATCCGCTTCAGTTCATTCAGCAGGTCCGCGCAGAAGTGGCGAAAGTGGTCTGGCCGACCCGCCGCGAGGTTCTGTTGACGACGGTCATGGTCTTTATCATGGCTGCACTGACCGCGGTTTTCTTCGCGCTGGTCGATCTTGGTATCCGCAGCGGGCTGCAGGGCCTGCTGTCGATGTTCGGCTGACAGGCAGACGTCAGCCCGGGTGACGGGCGAGAAAAGTGCGTCTTCGCCCTTGAATCCGAAAGCGATCACGGGTAACCCACGGATCACTTCGGAATATGGCGCGCGGCGATTCGGGTTGCGCGCCGCTTTTTGTTTCGAGGACTCCGGACCAGATGCCGGGGCGAATTTTTGAATACCGGCCTGAAGGCTGGCAGCGACAAGGGCATGGGTCGGACATGGCGAAACGGTGGTACTCGGTCAGTGTTCTCTCGAATTTCGAAAAGAGAATTGCCGAGCAGATCAGACAATCCGTTGCCGAACAGGGTCTTGAAGAGGATATCGACGAGGTTCTGGTGCCCACCGAAGAGGTGATCGAGGTGCGGCGCGGCAAGAAGGTGACGACAGAGCGTCGTTTCATGCCGGGCTATGTGCTGGTTCACATGGAAATGTCGGATCAGGGCTATCACCTGATCAACTCGATCAACCGCGTGACGGGTTTCCTTGGGCCGCAGGGCCGCCCGATGCCGATGCGCGATGCCGAGGTCAATGCGATCCTGAACCGCGTTCAGGAGGGCGAGGAATCGCCGCGCACGCTGATCCATTACGAGGTCGGCGAGAAGGTCAAGGTCAACGACGGCCCGTTCGAGGATTTCGACGGCATGGTCGAGGAAGTGGACGAAGACAACCAGCGCCTCAAGGTGACGGTGTCAATCTTTGGCCGGGAAACCCCGGTCGAACTGGAATTCACGCAGGTCACGAAACAGGCCTGACGTGTGAGCCGTGGGAGGCGAGGGTGCCGCGGTGCCCGGACCGGACCACACGACTGAGACCCTGAAGGGCGCGCCCTGACGGGAGTTGGAAAGAAGGAGAGGCCAGATGGCCAAGAAACTCGCAGGCAAGATGAAGCTGCAAGTGCCCGCAGGCAAGGCGACCCCGTCCCCCCCGGTGGGCCCGGCGCTTGGTCAGCGTGGCATCAACATCATGGAATTCTGCAAGGCGTTCAACGCCAAGACGCAGGACATGGAGCCGGGTGCACCCTGCCCGACCGTGATCACCTACTACCAGGACAAGTCCTTCGAGATGGACATCAAGACGCCGCCGGCGTCGTACTATCTCAAGAAGGCCGCGAAGCTGGAGTCGGGGTCCAACACGCCGGGCCGTGCGACGGCCGGTACAGTGTCCACCAAGCAGGTGCGTGAAATCGCCGAAGCCAAGTGGAAAGATCTGAATGCGAACGATGTCGACGCCGCGATGAAAATCATCCTCGGCTCTGCGCGTTCCATGGGCATCGAGGTGAAGTAAGATGGCAAAGCTTGGAAAACGCACCCGCGCCGCCCGTGAAGCCTTCGCCGGCAAGGAAAACCTGAGTGTCGAGGACGCCGTTGCGCTGGTCAAGTCGCAGGCAACCGCGAAATTCGATGAAACCGTCGAGATTTCGATGAACCTCGGCGTCGATCCGCGCCACGCCGACCAGATGGTCCGCGGCGTTGTCGGTCTGCCCAACGGCACCGGCAAGGACGTGCGCGTCGCCGTGTTCGCCCGTGGCGCCAAGGCTGAAGAAGCCCAGGCCGCTGGTGCCGATATCGTCGGTGCCGAAGACCTGATGGAAACCATTCAGGGCGGCAAGATCGATTTCGATCGCTGCATCGCAACCCCGGACATGATGCCGATCGTCGGCCGTCTGGGCAAGGTGCTGGGCCCGCGCAACCTGATGCCGAACCCCAAGGTGGGCACCGTGACGATGGACGTGGCCGATGCGGTCAAGGCCGCCAAGGGCGGTGAAGTCCAGTTCAAGGCCGAAAAGGCCGGTGTCGTGCACGCAGGTGTCGGCAAGGTGTCGTTCGACGACGGCAAGCTGGTTGAAAACGTCCGCGCCTTCGTGACGGCCGTGAACAAGGCCAAGCCGACCGGCGCCAAGGGCACCTATGTGAAGAAGATTTCGCTGACCTCGACCATGGGTCCGGGTGTCAGCATCGACGTGTCGAACGCCGCGTCGGAATGAGATTTGCGTCGGCCCGATGGGCCGGCGTGAATGGCGGGGCCGCAACCGGCCTCGTCCTGTCCGAGATGGAGGGTAGGGCGCAAGCTCTGTAATTCCTTCCTGAGATGGGGAACGAGATGAGATTCAACGAGGGTGAAAGCCTTCGGGTGATCTTGGCCTCGGGACCCTGACTTTGGACCCGAACGGCGGGGAAACCCGCCAAAACTGAGCCGGGGGGAAACCCCCACAACTGGAGTGAAACTGTGGATAGAGCCCAGAAAGAGAAAGTGGTCGAGGAACTCGGCCAAATCTTCGAAAGCTCTGGCGTCGTAGTGGTTGCCCACTACGCGGGTCTGACAGTTGCCGAGATGCAGGATCTTCGTGCGCGCGCCCGCGCGGCCGATGCATCCGTTCGCGTCGCCAAGAACAGGCTCGCCAAGATCGCCCTTGAGGGCAAGCCGTGCGCAAGCATTGCTGGCTATCTCACGGGTATGACGGTTCTGACCTATTCGGAAGATCCTGTGTCCGCCGCGAAGGTGGCAGAGGGTTTCGCCAAGGACAACTCGAAGTTCGAGATCCTCGGCGGCGCAATGGGATCGGATCCGCTGGACCGTGCCGGTGTCAAAGCCGTGTCCGACATGCCGTCGCGCGAAGAGCTTCTTGCTCAGATCGCTGGCATGCTGGGCGCACCCGCTTCGAACATCGCCGGTGCGATTGGCGCCCCTGCTTCGAACATCGCGAGCATCCTTTCGACCATCGAAGAGAAGGCGGAAGCTGCGTAAGCGTGCAACTGGAATATCCGCGTGCGGGAAATTCCCGACGTTGGAACACATCTTAAAACGGAAAGAGCTGAACAATGGCTGATCTGAAAAAACTGGCTGAAGAGATCGTTGCGCTGACGCTTCTCGAAGCACAAGAACTGAAAACCATCCTGAAAGACGAGTATGGCATCGAGCCCGCCGCTGGCGGCGCCGTGATGATGGCTGGTCCGGCAGGCGACGCAGGTGGTGCGGCGGCTGAAGAGCAGACCGAATTCGACGTCATCCTGAAGTCGGCAGGCGCATCCAAGATCAACGTGATCAAGGAAGTCCGCGCAATCACCGGTCTGGGCCTGAAAGAAGCCAAGGACCTGGTCGAAGCCGGTGGCAAGGCCGTCAAGGAGCAGGTCTCCAAGGACGAAGCCGAAGAGATCAAGAAGAAACTCGAAGAAGCTGGCGCGGAAATCGAGCTCAAGTAATCGGTATGCCGGGCATTCCGGCATCACAGATCAGGCTGGGTCCGGATTTCCGGTCCCAGCCGAACCTGTCTCAGCAAGGCCCTGATGTTTCAGGGGTTTTCTAAGGCGAGGTTTTACGATCGGGAGGCTTCTGGTGGGACAGGGGCCGAGAATGGATCAAACCCGCCATCTCGTATGGGCGTGCTGCTGTGGCCCGACAGCAGGTACGACCGGTGAGAAACGAAAGGTGACCAGACACATGGCTCAGACCTTCCTTGGCCAGAAGCGTTTGCGGAAATATTTCGGCAAAATTCGCGAAGTTCTCGATATGCCGAACCTCATCGAGGTTCAGAAATCCTCGTATGATCTTTTCCTGAAATCCGGCGACCAGCCCACTCCGCTGGACGGCGAAGGCATCAAGGGTGTCTTCCAGTCGGTATTCCCGATCAAGGACTTCAACGAAACCAGCGTGCTGGAATTCGTGGGCTATGATCTCGAGCGCCCGAAATACGACGTTGAAGAGTGCATGCAGCGCGACATGACCTATAGCGCGCCGCTCAAGGTGACGCTGCGTCTGATCGTGTTCGATGTGGACGAAGACACCGGCGCCAAATCCGTCAAGGACATCAAGGAACAGGACGTGTTCATGGGCGACATGCCCCTGATGACCCCCAACGGCACATTCATCGTGAACGGCACCGAGCGCGTGATCGTCAGCCAGATGCATCGTAGCCCGGGCGTGTTCTTCGACCACGACAAGGGCAAGACCCACAGCTCGGGCAAGCTGCTGTTCGCCTGCCGCATCATTCCCTATCGCGGCTCGTGGCTGGATTTCGAATTCGATGCCAAGGACCACGTCTATGCCCGTATCGACCGGCGCCGGAAACTGCCGGTCACCACGCTGCTTTATGCGCTTGGGCTGGACCAGGAAGGCATCATGGATGCCTATTACGACACGGTCGAATACAAGCTGAAGAAGAACAAGGGCTGGGTGTCCAAGTTCTTCCCCGAGCGTGTGCGCGGCACCCGTCCGACCTTTGATCTGGTCGATGCCAAGACTGGCGAAGTCATCGCCGAGGCCGGCAAGAAAATCACGCCGCGTGCTGTCAAGAAACTGATCGACGAGGGCACCGTGAGCGAATTGCTCATGCCGTTCGAGCAGATTGCCGGCAAGTTTGTCGCCCGCGACATCATCAACGAAGAAACCGGCGCGATCTATGTCGAAGCCGGGGACGAGCTGACGATCGAGCGCGACAAGGATGGCGACATCATCGGCGGGTCGGTCAAGGAATTGCTGGATGCCGGTATAACCGACATTCCGGTTCTGGACATCGACAACATCAATGTCGGCCCCTACATCCGCAACACCGTCGCGATGGACAAGAACATGAACCGCGAAACCGCGCTCATGGATATCTATCGCGTGATGCGTCCGGGCGAGCCGCCGACCGAAGAAGCGGCATCGGCCCTGTTCGATACGCTGTTCTTCGACTCCGAGCGTTATGACCTGAGTGCCGTTGGCCGGGTCAAGATGAACATGCGCTTGGCGCTGGACAAGCCCGACACGCAGCGCACACTTGACCGCGACGATATCGTGGCCTGCATCAAGGCGCTGGTCGAACTGCGCGACGGCAAGGGCGATATCGACGATATCGACCATCTCGGAAACCGTCGTGTGCGGTCTGTCGGCGAGCTGATGGAAAACCAGTATCGCGTCGGCCTGCTGCGCATGGAGCGCGCCATCAAGGAGCGCATGTCATCGGTCGAGATCGACACGGTGATGCCGCAGGACCTGATCAATGCCAAGCCGGCCGCTGCGGCCGTGCGTGAATTCTTCGGCTCGAGCCAGCTGTCGCAATTCATGGACCAGACCAACCCGCTGTCCGAAGTCACCCACAAGCGTCGTCTGTCGGCACTTGGACCGGGCGGCCTGACCCGTGAACGCGCCGGTTTCGAGGTGCGCGACGTGCACCCGACCCATTATGGCCGGATGTGTCCGATCGAGACGCCGGAAGGCCCGAACATCGGTCTGATCAACAGCCTTGCCACGTTTGCGCGTGTCAACAAGTACGGGTTCATCGAAACACCTTATCGCAAGGTCGTGGACGGCCAGGTGACCGACGATGTGGTCTACATGTCCGCCACCGAGGAGATGCGCCATACGGTTGCGCAGGCCAACGCGAAGCTGGACGACAAGGGCCAGTTCGTGAACGACCTGGTCTCGACCCGCCAGTCGGGCGAATACATGCTGGCGCCGAACGAAAGCGTGGACCTGATCGACGTCAGCCCCAAGCAGCTGGTTTCGGTCGCGGCCTCGCTGATCCCGTTCCTTGAAAACGATGACGCCAACCGCGCGCTCATGGGATCGAACATGCAGCGTCAGGCTGTGCCGACGCTGCGCTCGGAGGCGCCGCTGATCGGTACCGGGATCGAGGGCGTCGTCGCCCGGGATTCGGGTGCGTCAATCATGGCCAAGCGTGCCGGTGTCATCGACCAGGTCGATGCGGCACGTATCGTTGTGCGCGCGACCGAGGATCTGGAAATCGGCGATCCGGGTGTGGATATCTACCGGATGCGCAAGTTCCAGCGTTCGAACCAGAATACCTGTATCAACCAGCGTCCGCTGGTGAAGGTGGGTGACCTGGTGCAGAAAGGCGAGGTGATCGCCGATGGTCCGTCCACGGACATGGGCGAGCTGGCACTGGGCAAGAACGTGGTCACGGCATTCATGCCCTGGAACGGCTACAACTTCGAGGATTCGATCCTGATTTCCGAGCGGATCGCGCAGGATGACGTGTTCACCTCGATCCATATCGAGGAATTCGAAGTGGCCGCCCGCGACACGAAACTGGGGCCGGAAGAAATCACGCGCGACATTCCCAATGTCGGCGAGGAAGCGCTTCGCAACCTCGACGAAGCGGGCATCGTTTACATCGGCGCCGATGTCGAGCCGGGTGACATCCTTGTGGGCAAGATCACCCCCAAGGGCGAAAGCCCCATGACACCGGAAGAAAAGCTGCTGCGCGCGATCTTCGGCGAGAAGGCAAGCGACGTGCGCGACACCTCGCTGCGGGTGAAGCCGGGCGATTACGGCACGGTTGTGGAAGTCCGGGTTTTCAATCGCCACGGCGTTGAAAAGGACGAGCGCGCGCTGCAAATCGAGCGCGAGGAAGTCGAACGTCTGGCACGTGACCGTGACGACGAACTCGGGATCCTGGACCGCAACATCTATGCGCGCCTGAAGTCGCTGATCCTGGGCAAGGTTGCCGTAAAGGGCCCGAAAGGCGTCAAGTCCAACTCGGAGATCACCGAAGAGCTTCTGGAAACCCTGACCAAGGGTCAGTGGTGGCAGCTGGCCCTGAAGGACGAGAAGGATGCCCAGATCGTCGAGGCGCTGAACGAACAGTACGAGGCGCAGAAGCGCACGCTGGAAGCGCGGTTCGAAGACAAGGTCGAGAAAGTGCGCCGCGGCGACGACCTGCCGCCGGGTGTGATGAAGATGGTCAAGGTCTTCATCGCGGTGAAGCGCAAGCTTCAGCCGGGCGACAAGATGGCCGGCCGTCACGGCAACAAGGGTGTGATTTCGAAAGTGGTGCCGATCGAGGACATGCCGTTCCTTGCTGATGGCACACCTGTCGATTTCTGTCTCAATCCCCTGGGCGTTCCGTCGCGGATGAATGTCGGTCAGATCCTGGAAACCCATATGGGCTGGGCCGCGCGCGGTCTGGGTATCAAGATCGACGAGGCGCTTCAGGAATACCGCCGGTCCGGTGACCTGACGCCGGTACGCGAGGCGATGAAAATCGCCTATGGCGACGACGTCTACGAGGAAGGCATCGTCGACATGGACGAGACCCGCCTTGTCGAGGCGGCTGGCAATGTCACCAAAGGTGTTCCGATCGCGACACCGGTTTTCGATGGTGCCAAGGAAGCCGACGTCAACGATGCACTGCGGCGCGCCGGGTTCGATGAAAGCGGCCAGTCGGTATTGTTCGACGGTCGTACCGGTGAGCAGTTCAGCCGTCCGGTCACCGTGGGCGTCAAATACCTGATGAAGCTGCATCACCTTGTGGATGACAAGATCCACGCGCGTTCGACCGGGCCTTACAGCCTTGTCACGCAGCAGCCTCTGGGCGGTAAGGCGCAGTTCGGTGGTCAGCGCTTCGGCGAGATGGAAGTCTGGGCGCTGGAAGCATACGGCGCGGCGTACACGCTGCAGGAGATGCTGACCGTGAAGTCGGATGACGTCGCAGGCCGGACCAAGGTCTATGAGTCGATCGTCAAGGGCGAGGACAATTTCGAGGCCGGTGTGCCCGAAAGCTTCAACGTTCTGGTGAAGGAAGTCCGCGGCCTCGGTCTCAACATGGAACTCCTGGATGCTGAGGAGGACGAGGAATAACGGCGGGTACCCCCGCCGTCCCCATCCCCTCTGCCAGATTTCAAGGATTTGAACATGAACCAGGAACTCACAAACAACCCGTTCAACCCGGCCGCTCCGGCCAAGGTGTTCGATCAGATCAAGGTCAGCCTTGCCAGCCCCGAGCGTATCCTCAGCTGGTCCTACGGCGAGATCAAGAAGCCCGAGACGATCAACTACCGCACGTTCAAGCCGGAACGTGACGGCCTGTTCTGCGCGCGTATCTTCGGTCCGATCAAGGATTACGAATGCCTTTGCGGCAAATACAAGCGGATGAAGTATCGCGGCGTGGTCTGCGAGAAATGCGGTGTGGAAGTGACGCTGCAAAAGGTCCGCCGTGAACGGATGGGCCATATCGAACTGGCCGCACCCTGCGCGCATATCTGGTTCCTCAAGTCGCTGCCCTCGCGCATCGGCCTGATGCTGGACATGACCCTGCGCGATCTCGAGCGGGTGCTGTATTTCGAGAACTACGTGGTTATCGAACCCGGTCTGACCGACCTGTCCTATGGCCAGATGCTGACCGAAGAAGAGTTCATGGACGCCCAGGATGCCTATGGCATGGATGCGTTCACGGCCAATATTGGCGCCGAAGCGATCCGCGAGATGCTGCAGAACATCGACCTCGAAGCCGAGGCCGAACAGCTGCGCGCGGATCTTGCCGTGGCGACGGGCGAACTGAAGCCCAAGAAGATCATCAAGCGTCTGAAAGTGGTCGAAAGCTTCATCGAATCCGGCAACCGTCCGGAATGGATGGTCATGACCGTGATTCCTGTGATCCCGCCCGAACTGCGCCCGCTGGTGCCGCTGGATGGCGGTCGCTTCGCGACATCCGACCTCAACGATCTGTATCGCCGGGTGATCAACCGGAACAACCGTCTCAAGCGTCTGATCGAGCTGCGCGCTCCGGATATCATCGTCCGGAACGAAAAGCGCATGTTGCAGGAATCGGTCGATGCCCTGTTCGACAATGGCCGCCGTGGCCGCGTCATCACGGGTGCCAACAAGCGTCCGCTGAAATCGCTGTCCGACATGCTGAAAGGCAAGCAGGGCCGTTTCCGTCAGAACCTTCTGGGCAAGCGGGTCGATTTCTCGGGTCGTTCGGTGATTGTGACCGGCCCGGAACTCAAGCTGCATCAATGTGGCCTGCCCAAGAAGATGGCGCTGGAGCTGTTCAAGCCCTTCATCTATTCGCGGCTGGAAGCCAAGGGCATGTCCTCGACCGTCAAGCAGGCGAAGAAGCTGGTGGAAAAGGAACGTCCCGAGGTCTGGGACATCCTTGACGAGGTGATCCGCGAGCATCCGGTTCTGTTGAACCGCGCGCCGACGCTGCACCGCCTGGGTATCCAGGCCTTCGAACCGACCCTGATCGAAGGCAAGGCCATTCAGCTTCATCCGCTGGTCTGCTCGGCGTTCAACGCGGACTTCGACGGTGACCAGATGGCCGTGCACGTGCCGCTGAGCCTCGAGGCGCAGCTGGAAGCGCGCGTCTTGATGATGTCGACGAACAACGTTCTGTCGCCGGCCAACGGCGCGCCGATCATCGTGCCGTCGCAGGACATGGTTCTTGGTCTTTATTATACCTCGATCATGCGTGAAGGCATGAAGGGTGAAGGCATGACCTTCGCCTCGATCGACGAGGTCCAGCATGCCCTGGATGCCGGCGAAGTCCACATGCACGCCAAGATCACGGCGCGGGTGCCGCAGATCGACGAGGAAGGCAACGAAGTGATGATGCGCTTCGAAACCACGCCGGGTCGCGTGCGCATTGGGGCCCTTCTGCCGCTGAATGCCAAGGCACCGTTCAGCCTTGTCAACAAGCTGCTGCGCAAGAAGGAAGTGCAGCAGACGATCGATACCGTGTACCGCTATTGTGGTCAGAAAGAGTCGGTCATCTTCTGTGACCAGATCATGTCGATGGGCTTCCGTGAAGCTTTCAAGGCTGGCATCAGCTTTGGCAAGGACGACATGGTGATCCCGGACGACAAGTGGACGATCGTCGAAGAGACCCGCGACCAGGTCAAGGGTTTCGAACAGCAGTACATGGACGGCCTGATCACCCAAGGCGAGAAGTACAACAAGGTGGTCGATGCCTGGTCGAAATGTAACGATCAGGTCACCGATGCCATGATGAACACCATTTCGGCCGAACTCCGGGACGACAAAGGCGCCGTCATGGAGCCCAACAGCGTCTACATGATGGCCCATTCCGGCGCGCGTGGCTCGGTCACGCAGATGAAGCAGCTGGGTGGCATGCGCGGCCTGATGGCCAAGCCGAACGGTGACATCATCGAAACGCCGATCATCTCGAACTTCAAGGAAGGTCTGACCGTTCTTGAATACTTCAACTCGACCCACGGCGCCCGTAAGGGTCTGTCAGACACCGCGTTGAAGACGGCGAACTCGGGCTACCTGACGCGTCGTCTGGTCGATGTGGCGCAGGACTGCATTGTGCGCGAGCACGATTGCGGAACCAACCTTGCCATTACGGCAGAGGCCGCGGTCAATGACGGTGAGGTTGTCGCTTCGCTTGGCGAGCGTGTTCTGGGCCGTGTCGCGGCCGAGGATATCATCAACCCTGTCACGGAAGAGGTGATTGCGGCCGAAGGCCAGCTGATCGACGAGCGTACCGCAGATGCGATCGAGGAAGCAGCGGTTCAGACCGCGCGTATCCGCAGCCCGCTGACATGCGAAGCTGACGATGGCGTCTGTGCCATGTGCTATGGTCGCGATCTGGCGCGGGGCACCATGGTCAACACCGGTGAAGCCGTGGGTATCATCGCGGCACAGTCGATCGGTGAACCCGGTACACAGCTGACGATGCGGACCTTCCACATCGGTGGCGTTGCACAGGGTGGCCAGCAATCGTTCCTCGAAGCCAGCCAGTCGGGACGCATCGTTTTCGACAATGCGCAGACGCTTGAGAATTCGTCGGGCGAAACGTTGGTCATGGGCCGTAACATGAAGTTGCGGATCATCGGTGACGGTGATGTCGAACTTGCCAGCCACAAGATCGGCTATGGCACCAAGCTGTTCGTCAAGGATGGGGACAAGATCGCACGCGGCGCCAAGCTGTTCGAGTGGGATCCCTACACCCTGCCGATCCTTGCGGAAAAGTCGGGTACCGCCAAATTCGTGGACCTGACCAGCGGTGTGTCGGTGCGCGACGTGACCGATGACGCCACCGGCATGACGCAGAAGATCGTCACCGACTGGCGCGCGGCGCCGCGCGGCAACGAACTGAAGCCCGAGATCATCATCGTCGGCGAAGACGGAGAGCCGGTTCGCAACGAGGCGGGTAACCCTGTCACCTATCCGATGTCGGTGGACGCCATCCTGTCGATCGAGGAAGGTCAGGAGATTCACGCAGGTGACGTGGTCGCACGTATCCCGCGCGAAGGTGCCAAGACGAAGGACATTACCGGCGGTCTGCCGCGGGTTGCGGAACTCTTCGAAGCGCGTCGTCCCAAGGACCATGCGATCATCGCTGAAATCGACGGTTATGTCCGCTATGGGCGCGACTACAAGAACAAGCGTCGCATCACCATCGAGCCTGCGGACGAGTCGATGGAGCCGGTGGAATACATGGTGCCCAAGGGCAAGCATATCCCCGTCCAGGAAGGGGATTATGTCCAGAAGGGCGACTACATCATGGACGGCAATCCCGCGCCGCATGACATCCTGTCGATCATGGGTGTCGAAGCGCTGGCCGATTACATGATCCACGAGGTGCAGGAGGTCTATCGCCTTCAGGGTGTTAAGATCAACGACAAGCACATCGAGGTGATCGTCCGCCAGATGTTGCAGAAATGGGAGATCCTCGACAGCGGTGACACCACGCTGCTCAAGGGCGAGCATGTCGACAAGATCGAGCTGGAGGTCGCCAACCAGAAGGCGATCGCCAAGGGCGGACGCCCGGCATCGGGTGAACCGATCCTGCTGGGTATCACCAAAGCATCCTTGCAGACGCGCTCGTTCATCTCGGCGGCATCCTTCCAGGAAACCACGCGCGTCCTGACCGAGGCATCGGTTCAAGGCAAAGTGGACAAGCTTGTGGGCCTGAAGGAGAACGTTATCGTGGGCCGCCTGATCCCGGCGGGCACTGGTGGCGCAACCCAGAAGGTGCGCCAGATCGCCCAGAGCCGCGACAACGTGGTCATCGAGGCCCGGCGCGAAGAGGCAGCGGCTGCCGCTGCACTCGCCGCGCCTGTGCAGGATGACGATGTGATCGGCGACGACACGTTCGACAACTTCGTCGATACGCCGGAAAATCGCGACGATTGACCCTGTTCGCAGGACCAACAAGAAAGCCCCGCAGAGAAATCTGCGGGGCTTTTGCGTGATATGCGACAAGGGGTGCGGTACGATTCTTGTTGCAATCATTGACGATCCTGACAATCGATAGGCTATGCGCCGATCTCAAACCTTCCTTGCTGCCTTTGCGGTTACCGTTGTGGCGCTCTGCATATTCTGGGTGTCGCTCAGCTATTTTCAGTCTGAAGAGCGCACCAAGGCGCAGGGGCGGCTGTCGCTTTATCGAAGCACCGTTGTTGCCGAGTTGGAGCGTTTCTCTCATCTCACATATGTTCTGGCGCGTGACCCTTACGTCATCCAGACGTCACTTGGCGCAGACACGGGCGCTTTGGATCGCAGGCTTGCTGCCTTCGCGCTGAAATCGGGGTTGGACGCGATCTATCTCATGCGGCCCAACGGGGTGACGATCTCGGCCTCGAATGCCGATCAACCCACCAGTTTCGTTGGCCAGGATTATTCCTTCCGTCCCTACTTTCAGGATGCCATCGCTGGCCAACAGGGGCGGTTCTATGGGATCGGGGCAACCACGGGGTTGCCGGGGTACTTCATCGCTGATGCCGTGCGGGGACCGGATAATGCGGTCATCGGAGTGGTGGCGATCAAACTGGACCTGGCTGGATTGGAGGCAAGTTGGCGGGACGCGGGCGAGCAGGTGATACTGGCCAATGATGACGGGGTTGTCCTGTTGGCCTCCGAGGCCGATTGGAGGTACCGGGTCCTCGATGATATCTCTGCCCAGCAAAGGGATGCGATCCGGTCATCCCGGCAGTTTCCGGGACAGGACCTTGATCGTTTGGATTGGGCGCCGAAGTCAGGCCAGCGTGCCGTGATCGGTGGAACAACGCGAATTCATATCAGTGCGCATGATTTGCCGCATGGATGGGTCCTGCACTATTTCGCAAGCGATGACCGGGCAGTGGTGCGTAGCCTTCTTGTGACCGGCATCGTCGTTATCGTGGCCGCTTTGGTGTTCATCCTGTCGCAACTTCGGCGCACGCGAAGGATAGGCGCCGCCTTGCGCAAGTCGGTCGCGGAAGAGGCGCAGTTGCGGCGCGCCAATGAGCGGCTGGCGGTCGAAATCGAAGAGCGTAAGGCCGCTGAACGGCAATTGAAGAGAACCCGCGGTGAATTGGAACGGGCCAGCCGGTTGGCGGCTCTGGGACAGTTGGCGGCATCGGTTACCCATGAGTTGGGCCAGCCTTTGGCCGCGATGCGCAACCATCTGGCGGCGGCAGAGATGAATGGCGGGGCCAATGGCACGGTGCTGCCGCGCATCGCCGGTCTGGTCGACCGGATGGAAGGGATCACGAGGCAACTGAAATTTTTTTCGCGGACCGATAGCGAAGGGTTTCGAGAAGTCGACCTGCGTCAAGCGACACAGGCCGCGCTGGACCTCGTGGCGCCGAATATCGAACAGGCCGAGGCCCGCGTCACGTTCGAGGCCCCGGATATGCCGGTGCTGGTCCGGGGGGATCAATTGCGGCTTGAACAGGTGATCACCAACATCCTGCGCAACGCCATGGACGCGCTAGAAGAGAGTACGGAACGTACGTTATCGGTCCGGATTGGTACGAAAGAAGGGACAGGCTGGTGCGAGGTCAGGGACTCAGGCCATGGCTTGGGCGACGCATCGCTTTCGGACTTGTTGGAGCCTTTTTTCACCACCCGAGAAAGTGGGCAGGGCATGGGCCTTGGGCTTGCGATCTCGGCGAGTATCGTCAAAGAGCATCACGGCACGATAGAGGCATGGGACAGCTCTTCTGGCGGTGCCGTGTTCCGGGTGGAAATCCCCCTGATCAATCAGCAAGAGGAGGCCGCCGCGTGAGCCGGGCACATATACGGACCATCCTGTTGGTTGATGATGACCGCTCCATGCGTGAGTCCCTGATCGACCTGCTGGAGGCCGATGGTTGGTGCGTAGAGGCGGTCTCCCGTGCGGAAAGAGCGACCGAGAAACTGCCCGCGCTGCAACCTGATGTCATCCTGTCGGATGTCAGGATGCCCGGCATGTCGGGGCTGGAGTTGCTGGCCAGCCTTGCGCCCGACATTTCGCCGCCCCTTGTCCTGATCTCGGCCCACGGGGATATTCCCATGGCGGTCAAGGCCATGCAGGACGGGGCCTATTCCTTTGTCGAGAAGCCATATGAGCCGCGCCGCCTGTTGACGATCCTGCGCCACGCAGCGGATCAGCACCTGATGAAGCGAACGAATGAGCGGCTCAAGGCGCGGCTGATGCGGTTGTCGGGAATTGATCGCGTGTTGCTGGGCAACACATCCGAAACCCGCACCCTGCGCGAGGATGTTCTGGATCTTGCGGAAAGCGATGCGCCTGTCCTGTTGCTTGGCGAGACCGGGACCGGCAAGGAACTGGTCGCGCGCGCGTTGCACGATCTGAGCCCGGATGGGGATGGGCCTTTCGTGGCGCTGAATTGCGCGGCTTTGTCCGTGGATAGTTTCGAAACCGAGATGTTCGGGGGAAAGGCAGGGCAGGGCAGCCGCCTTCTGGCTGCAAATGGCGGTACGTTGTTTCTGGACGAGATCTGTTCCTGCCCATTGCCGGTTCAGGCCAAATTGCTGCGGGTGATCGAGGACAAGCAGATTTTCCCGACGGCAGGTGGCCCCGCGATCCCGCTTGCGTTCCGCGTGGTCTCGGCCACGAACGAGGACCCGGAGCAAGCAGTGCTGGACGGCCGTTTGCGCCGGGATCTGCTGTTTCGGCTCAATACCATGATGTTGTCGCTGCCGACCCTGCGACAGCGGCGCGATGATCTGTTGCTGTTGTTCACGCATTTCATGCAAGAGTTCGGCCGCGTCTACGAGACAACGCCACCGTCCATGACGCAGGAGGATATCACCGCCCTCATGGCGCATGATTGGCCCGGCAACGTCCGCGAATTGCGCAATGTCGCCGAGCGCCGGGTCTTGGCGGCACGGCGTGGGGCCGGATCTGTCGCGCAAGCCATGCGGATCGATCCCGTGCATGATGATGTCCCGGACACCCTGCGCGAGGCCGTGGCGTCCTTCGAACGAGAGTTGATCGCCAAGGCGATCAAGGCGCATGAGGGCCGGATGGATGCCGTCGCCGAGGCGCTTGGCATCGGGCGACGCACGTTGAACGAAAAGATCGTCAAGCTGGCCTTGGACAAGGACGCGCTTCTTTGACGTGATGGGGCAGTCCTGCGGAATTCCGCAGGGACATGCGCGCCGTCCCGGCGGTTTTATTCCTTGGATTGCCTGGGTGATTTGCAGATACTTCCGCCATCAATCCGCATGTTACCTTGGGAGGAGACATCATGCAGAAATTACTGGGCCGTACCGCCGTGGCCGCAATCAGCCTTGCCTTCGCCACCGAAGCGATGGCAACCGAATGGAACGCCTCATTGTGGGGCAAGCGCCGCGCCTTCACCGAGCATGTCGAGAAACTGGCCGAGCTGGTCAGCGAGAAAACAAACGGTGAGTTCACGATCAACGTCAGCTATGGCGGTCTGTCGAACAACCGCGAAAACCTGGATGGGATCAGCATCGGCGCTTTCGAAATGGCGCAGTTCTGCGCGGGCTATCACCCCGACAAGAACCGTGCGATCACCGTTCTGGAACTTCCGTTCCTTGGCGTGAGCACGCTTGAAGAAGAAGTGGCCGTCAGCACTGCGGTCTACAACCATCCCGCTGTTGCCGAAGAAATGGCGCAGTGGAATGCCAAGATGCTGATGACGTCGCCGATGCCGCAATACAACCTGGCAGGCACGGGCGAGCCGCGTGACGAGGTGGCGGAATTCGACGGAATGCGCGTTCGTGCGACGGGCGGAATCGGGGATGCGTTCAGCGCGGTGGGTGGTGTGCCGACCTCGGTGACATCGTCCGAAGCCTACCAGGCGATGGCCTCGGGTGTCGTCGACACGGTGGCCTTCGCACAGCACGCGCATCTGTCCTTCGGCACGATCAACGAAGCGACATGGTGGACTGCCAACCTCAACCCGGGCACGGTCAACTGCCCTGTCGTGATCAACATCGACGCCTACGAGAGCCTGCCCGATGCACATCGCGAGGCGCTTGACAGCTCGGTCAGCGAGGCGCTGGATTTCTACCTGGAAAATTACGGCAAGCTGTTGGCCCGCTGGGATGAAGTGCTGGAGGAAAAGCAGGTTCAGAAGGTCATGATCTCGAAAGAGGAAATCGCCAAGTTCCGCGAAGTGGCCGGCGCCCCGATCCACGCGGCCTGGATCGAGGAAATGACGGCGCAGGGTCTTCCGGCGCAAGACCTCTATGATCTTGTGCAAGAGACGCTGGCCAAGGCACAGGCCTCCAATTAAGCAGGGCAACTTGCATGCGCCCCGGGCTTGGACCCGGGGCGTTTCGCATGTCGAGGGTGGAGCTTGCGGGCTCTTTCGCGACAGGCATTGACGCCTTGTGGCCGGCTATCGCTGGTCAATCAGGAACATGCAGGCAGGGGGGAATGACATGGCATCTTCGAGCGCCGTCCTGGAGGACGACAGTTTTCTCAGCAAACTCGATCTGAAGCTCGAGGCATTCGAACGCGTTCTTGCCCAGATATCTGGGGTCGGGGTGCTGGTCCTTGTCGGGCTGGCCGTTGTTTCCGTGACGGGCCGGCATTTCTTCAACAGCCCCCTCCCGGGATATGTCGACTGGATCGAGGCCATCATGCCGATCATCGCATTTCTCGGCCTGAGTTACATGCACCGGCAGGGCGGACATATCCGAATGGATATCCTGGTCAGTCAATTGCGCGGCAGGCCATTGTGGTTTTTCGAGTTGGTGTCGACACTCATGATCATCCTTTTGCTGCTGGCCCTGATCTGGGGAAGCTGGGCGCATTTCGACCGGTCCTTCGACATGAGCCGGCCGATGTGGAGCCGTGACAGTTCGATGGACATCAATCTGCCGATATGGCCAGCCAAGCTTTTGGTTCCCTTCGCCTTTTCTGTGCTTTTGGTGCGTAACCTCGTGCACTTCTGGGGCTATGGGCGGGCATTTGTCCTGGGCCTGCCGGCACCGGTGGCCGTGCCGATGATCCAGTCGGCAGCCGAGATCGCTGCTGCCGAGGCGGAAAAAATGGAACAGGACAGGAGCTGAGCGCATGGAACCTATCGAGATCGGCATCTGGGTTTCCGGATTTCTTCTGTTCATGGTGGTCATGGGCATGCGCGTGGCCTTCGCTGCGGGTATGGCCGGGCTGGTCGGACTTGTCTGGCTGAGATGGGATCAGTTCGGCTATGATCCGGAAAGGCTGTGGCAGGCGATCAGCATCAGCATCAAGATTGCGGGCCAGGTGCCGCATGGCAAGGTCGCAAGCCAGGCGCTGAGCCTGATCCCGACCTTCATCCTGATCGGCTATCTTGCCTATTACGCGGGACTGACGCGGGCCTTGTTCGAGGCCGCCAAACGCTGGATTGCTTGGGTCCCGGGGGGATTGGCGGTATCCACTGTCTTTGCCACGGCAGGCTTTGCCGCCGTGTCGGGGGCGTCTGTTGCGACAGCGGCCGTGTTTGCCCGGATCGCCATCCCGGAAATGCTCAAGATCGGTTACGACAAACGGTTCGCGGCGGGCGTCGTTGCGGCAGGCGGCACGTTGGCATCGCTTATCCCGCCATCCGCGATCCTCGTGATCTATGCGATCATCGTGGAACAGGATGTGGGACTTCTGTTGCTGGCAGGTTTCATCCCGGGTGTCTTTTCGGCGATCGTCTATGCCTTGTTGATCATCACGCTGGCTGTGACGCTCAAGAATTTTGGCCCGCCGGTGCGCGGCTTCACATGGCGGCAACGATTTGCGTCCCTGCCGCCTGCGCTGCCGATCGTGGCAGTCGTCGTGATCATCATTTTCTTCGTCTACAATCCGTTTGGCGAGGCGTGGGGCACGCCGACCGAAGGCGGGGCTGTGGGCGCCTTCATCGTGCTGGTGATGGCCTTGTTGCACGGGATGCGCTGGCCTGAACTGAAGGATTCCCTGATCGAAACGGCCAAGCTCACGGCGATGATCTTCGCGATCATCTGGGGGGTGCTGATCTATGTCCGCTTCCTGGGCTTCGCTGAATTGCCTGCGGCGTTTGCGGATTGGATCACCTCGCTGGAGATGTCACCGATGCTGATCCTGATTTGCATCCTGCTGGCCTATGCGGTTCTGGGGATGTTCATGGATGCGATCGGCATGCTGCTTCTGACGCTGCCCGTGGTCTATCCTGCGGTGATGGCCCTGAATGGCGGTGAGTATGTCTCGGCGGCGGATAGTGCATTCGGGATGTCCGGAACGATGTGTGCGATCTGGTTCGGGATCCTGGTCGTGAAGATGGCCGAGTTCTGCCTGATCACCCCACCGATCGGCTTGAACTGTTTCGTCGTGGCCGGTGTGCGCGACGACATCAGCGTGCAGGACGTCTTCAAGGGTGTGACGCCGTTCTTTATCGCGGATGCCATCACCATCGCCTTGTTGGTGGCCTTTCCGGCAATCGTGCTGTGGCTGCCGGGGCTGGCCTGATCCGGCGACTTGCATCGCACCCTGTCGTGATACCCCTCCGCCTCCGGCATGGGGGAGGAGGGGGCATCATGTCCGTTTCATCCATGGGTGCAACTCGGCGATGCAAGGAAAGGGCGTGGCAAGGCGTGTTCATGGCGCTGCGAGGTGGACAGGCCGGCGTTGATACATGCGGCCCCCTTCCACGTTCCACAAGTCGCTGGCGTATTGCCTGTTGACCGCTGAACTGCATGCCGCTTAGCTGCATCGATGACGCATCGCTGGACCGGATGCGTCGCCCTCCAATCCGAAAGGTGCGACATGTTGAGAGAGGCCCAAACACGAACCGAGGCCCTGCAGGCCCGTATGTCCGACCTTGGAATTGACCGGGCGATTTTTACCGACGAAAGCTCGATTGCATATCTTGCGGGCTTCTGGGGGTATCTGGGGATCGAGTTCGGCCGCCCGACGATGTTGATTGTCAGGGCGCAGGATGCCCCCGTTGTCATCACGCCGCTGATGGAATCCGAAATGGTCGGGGCAATGACCTGGGTCGAGGATATTCGTGTCTGGGAAGATATGGGGCCGCGAAGCTGGGGCGCCGCGCTTGCGGATGTTCTGGGTGATGCACCCGGCGCCATCTGGATCGAGCGCAATGTCATTCCGTCCCTGGTGCGGAATTTTCTGGACGAAACCTATCCCGGTGTGCCGCTCAGGGATATATCCGGTGTCCTGGGCGAAATGCGGATGATCAAAAGCCCGTTCGAGATCGACATCATGAAGAAGGCGGGTCAGATTGCAGGCGCGATGATGCAGGCCGCGCATGGATCGTTGCGTGAAGGCGCCCAGGAATACGAGTCCGCCATCGCGGTGATCGAGGCCGGATCGCGCAAGGCGGCCGGATTCCTGACGGATACGGGGTGGGAAAGGTTCGTGTCACCCATGATCCACAACCTGCAGATCGTGCAGAGTGGCCGGGATACCTCGATGGTGCATCGACGGGCCAGCGTGCGGGCCTATCAACGTCTTGACCCGGTCTATTTCTGCTTTTGCAATATGGCGCAGTTCAAGCAATACAAGCTGGGCTTCGACCGCATGTTTCATATCGGTGACGTTCGAGATGCCGACCGGATTGTGCAGCAGGCCGCGATCGATGCGCAGCTGGCCGCGATTGCGGCGATCCGTCCGGGCGTGCGCGCAGAAGAGGTGGCCGAGGCCGCAAACGTGATCTACCGGGAGCGTGGATTCGAGACGGGATATCGCACGGGCAGATCAATCGGTGTGGCCTATCTGGAGGCGCCTGAACTCAAGGCGGGCGACAAGACCGTGCTGCAACCCGGTATGACTTTCGCCGTGGATGGGGGCATTTCCGTTGATGGGGTCACGGCAGGCCGTATCGGGGATTCCGTCGTCGTCACCGATGATGGCTGCGAGTATATCACCGACTATCCCCGAGAGATCCTCTTGAGCAGGGGATAAACCTTGTCTGAATCGCTGAATGCCATGTTGCTGCAATCCCCCGGCGCTCTGGACGGTGTGGCAGCGCGTTTGTCATGGCTTGAAACGCAGCTGAATTCGGTTGCCGAATCCCGGCCCGATCTGGTGATCCTGCCTGAGCTTTTTCAATGCGGGTACAATATCGGGGCTACGTTGAATGATGTGGCGGAGCCGCGCAATGGACCTTTCGCGCAGGCTGTCGCGCGCCTGGCAAAAGCATATGGCACGGCGATCATCTACGGTTATGCAGAACGCGATGGCGAGGTGATCTACAATTCGGCTTTGGCGATCGGTTCGGATGGGACGGAGATCGGGCACCATCGGAAGCTTCTTTTGCCGCCCGGTTTTGAAGGGGATCATTTTGCCCCCGGCGATGGCTGTCGCCTGTTCGATCTCGGGGCATTCCGGGTGGCACTGCTGATTTGCTATGACGTGGAGTTTCCCGAGACGCTGCGCCATGTGGCGATCGCGGGTGCTGATCTGGTTGTGGTGCCGACCGCACTGGGCGCGCAATGGGGGATCGTCGCTGAAAAGCTTGTTCCGACCCGCGCCTTTGAAAACGGCGTTTTCGTTGCCTATTCCAACCATTGTGGAGAGGAAAACGGGCTTCGGTATTACGGCGGCAGTTGCCTTGTGGCGCCGGATGGCCGCGATCTGGCGCGCGCCGGAGTGCAGGCGGGCGGAACGTCGGCAACAATAGATCATGCCGATGTTGCCCGTGCGCAGGCGCGCCTGCCCTATCATCTGGACCGTGCCCGCCTGGCCACAGCCTTCCGCCTTTAACCAGGGGCATCCGCTGTAGGCGGAACGTGTGCAACGATAGAACGTGGCACCGCATTTCGCGAAACGCTTTAGGGTCCCGGCGTCCGGCTGGGTCCCCGCGCAATCAGCGCAGGCTTTGGATATACCGTGTCACGAAGGCCGCATCGCCGGAACTGGCCAGCAGATCGACTGCCTGATCCGCCGAGGCCCAGATCACGCTATGGCCCGGTTCGGTGGGCTCTGAGAGTTGCAGGACAGGCGCCGCCACGAAGACGGTACAGATTTTTTCCGCCCACATGTCATATTCCGGCATGTAGGCGAAACGGCGATACACCCCAAGCCGCCGCGCGCCACCGATTTTCCAGCCGGTTTCTTCGCTCACTTCGCGGTGCAGCGCCTGGAGTGGGGACTCGCCGGGATCGATGCCGCCGCCCGGCAGTTGAAACTCGGGCTCCGGGGCGTCCTGGAGGGTCAGCAGCAGGCCGGTCTTGCCCGGCAGGATCGCATAGACGCCCGGTCGCGGGCGATAGGTTTGGTGGCGCCGAGGGGGGGTGCCGAATCTGGGGTTCATCGGGCGTTTCCCTTTCATGATCGTTGGCTTTGCGTCGCATGATACGCAGGCAGACACCAGCCCCTGATATCCGTCAGCCCCCCTTGAGGCGGGCCAGCAGAACCACTTCGCTGTCATCCCTGATCGGGATGAACCAGCTGTCGTTGTAGATGCGGCCATCTATGGCAACGGACACGCCCCGATCCAGTTGCGGGCGCAGGCCCGGATAGCTGTCGGCCAGACCGTCCAGCAGTTCCCTCAGGGTCGAGGCATCGACCTCGACCTCGCTTTTGCCGTCGGTTGCAGCCCTCAGAGACCCGAATATCTGCACCTTTGCCATGCGTGTCATGATCCGCCGGACCGGATCGCCGCCAGCAGCTTTGGCGGGGATATCGGAAGGCTGGTCATGCGTACTCCGGCTGCGTCGGACACCGAATTGGCAACCGCGGCCAGGGGCGGCACGATCGAGGTCTCGCCGACACCGCGCACGCCGTAAGGGTGGCCGGGATTGGGAATTTCCAGGATGACCGTGTCGATCATCGGCAGGTCCGAGGCCACGGGGATGCGGTAATCGAGGAAGCCGGGATTTTGCAGAATGCCGTCCTCGCCATAGATGTATTCCTCGTTGAGCGCCCATCCGATCCCCTGCACGGCGCCTCCCTGGAACTGGCCCTCGACATAGGACGGGTGCACCGCCTTGCCCGCGTCCTGAAACACGGTGTAGCGCAAAACCTTGACGGCGCCGGTGTCGGGATCGACCTCGGTATCGACCATATGGGTGGCAAAGCTGACGCCCGCACCTTCGGCATTCACCTCGAAATGCCCGGCAATCGGCCCACCTGTATTCGAGGCGATGGCCGCGATCTCGGCCAGTGACATCGGTGGGTGTTGGCCCGCGTTGGGGCCGGCGGGACGGGCGGCGCCGTCTTCCCAGATCACCGCGTCTTCGTCGATGCCCCAGACCTGTGCGGCGCGCTTGCACATCTCGCGCTTGGCGGCGCGCGCAGCCTCGATCGTGGCAAGGCCGACGGCGAAGGTCACGCGGCTGCCGTCGGTCACCTCGTTCTGACCAAGCGAGCCGGTGTCGGCGATCACGGTGCGCACCCTGTCATAGGGAATGCCCAATTCTTCGGCGGCCATCATCGACATCGACGCCCTTGATCCGCCGATATCGGGATTGCCTTCGGACAGTGTCACGGTGCCGTCCGGCGTGATGTTCAGTGATACGCAGGTATCGCCGCCGAAATTGAACCAGAACCCGCAGGCCACCCCGCGCCCCTGGTTGGGGCCAAGCGGCGCGGACCAATGCGGATGGTCCTTGGCAGTGCGCAACGTGGCCTCGAGCCCGATGGCCGGATAGGTCGGACCATAGGACGCCTTCGTGCCTTCGCGGGCGGCGTTGTGCAGGCGGACGTCGAGGGGGTCGAGGCCGAAGCCGCGGGCGAGTTCGTCGATCGCGCTTTCCACTGCAAATGCGGCCATTGGCGCGCCGGGGGCGCGATATGCGGCCTGTTTGGGCCGATTTGTGACCACGTCAAACCCTACGGTTCGTACGTTTTCGAGGTCATATGGTGCGAAAGCCGACATCGATCCCATGTCCACCGGAGAGCCGGGATAGGCGCCCCCCTGATAGCGCAGCTCGGCGAAGCCGGCGGTGATGCGGCCATCACGGGTCATGCCGATCCGGACATCGATCGAGCTGGAGGCGGTGGGGCCGGTGGCACGCAGCACCTCGGCGCGCGACATCACCATTTTCACGGGCCGACCGGATTTCTGCGACAGCTTGAGCGCCACGGGTTCGAGGAACACGGTGGTCTTGCCGCCGAAGCCGCCGCCGATCTCGGAGGCGGTGACACGCAATTGCCCCTGTTCGATCCCGAGGATCGCGGCACAGGTGTTGCGCACCATGTAATGCCCCTGGGTGCAGCACCACAGATCGGCCTGACCGTCGGGCGCCATGGTGGCTAGGCAGGCATGCGGCTCGATATAGCCCTGATGCGTCGCCTCGGTCCGGTAGGAGCGTTCCAGGACGCGGTCCGCCTGCGAAAGCCCCGCGTCGATATCGCCATGGCCGAACTCGTGACGGGCCATCACGTTGGGCGACATGCCGGCGGGGACGGTTTCATCGGCGCGGCCCTCGTGCAAGGCGGGGGCATCGGGGGCCATCGCCGCATCCACATCGGTGACATGAGGCAAGGGCTGGTAATCGACCTTGATGAGCTTGAGCGCCTGGCGCGCCACCTTGCCCGATATGGCGGCGACGGCGGCGACGGCATGGCCGTCGTAAAGCGCCTTGTCGCCCGCCATGCAATTGTCGAGCACATCCGCAACGCCGGGATCGGCGGGCGGTGCGAAATCGGCACGTGTGACCACGGCGTGAACGCCGGTCAGGGCCTCGGCGGCGGAGGTGTCGATGGATCTGATCCGCGCATGGGGGTGCGGGCTGCGCAGCACCAGCCCCACCAGCATACCCGGCGCGGACATGTCTGCGCCGAACCGCGCGCGCCCGGTGACCTTGTCGATGCCGTCGGGGCGTAGGGGGCGGGTGCCCACGACCTTGAACTGTTGCGGCCTGGTGTCGGTCTTGCTGTCGAGTGCCATCAAGATGCCTCCCGCATGTCCTTGGCCGCATCGAGCACGGCGCGAATGATCTTGTCATAGCCGGTGCAGCGGCACAGGTTGCCGGCCAGCCAATAGCGCGTTTCTTCCTCGGACGGGTCGGGGTTGTGGTCGAGCAGGGATTTGGCCGCGACAAGGATACCAGGTGTACAGATCCCGCATTGCAGGGCCGCTTGTTCGATGAATTTCCGCTGCAGCGGATGAAGCTGATCGCCTTTGGCCATGCCTTCGATGGTGCCGATCTCGCGGCCTGCCGCTTCGGCGCCCAGCATCAGGCAGGAGCACACAAGCCGCCCGTCCACTGTGACCGAGCAGGCCCCGCAATCGCCGGTGCCGCAGCCCTCTTTCGAGCCGGTCAGTCCGAGATGATCGCGCAGCACATCCAGAAGCGTCTCCTCGGCATCGCAGAGATATTCCACGGGATCGCCGTTGATCGTGGTGGTGACGTGGATCTTGCTCATGTTGCACCTCCGGCGCGGGTCTTTGCGATGATTGTGGCGCGTTTTGCCAGAACTCCGGCCACATGGACGCGGAATTCCACGGTGCCGCGCTTGTCGGCGATGGGTTTTGCCGCGTCGGAACAGGTGCGCGCCAGCGCGTCTAGTGCGGCATCGTCAACCGTCGTGCCGATCAGCGTGTCGGCGGCGGCGTCAACCAGAATGGCCGTGGGCGCCACGGCCCCGAGCGATACGCGCGCCGCCGTGCAGGTGCCGCCCGCGTCCAGCGTCAGCGCCACGGCGCAGCCCACCACGGCGATATCCATCTCGGTGCGCGGGATGAAGCGCAGATAGGCGTCGCCGGACCGCTCGGGGCGGGATGGCAGCCAGATCGAGGTGACAAACTCGCCGGGGGCAAGGCATGTCTTGCCCGGCCCGGTGGGCACATCGGCCACCGGGATGTCGCGCAGGCCGTCTGGGCCGGCGATCCGCGCCACGGCGCCTGCGGCGATCATCGCGGGCACGCTGTCGGCGGCTGGCGAGGCGTTGCACAGGTTGCCCGCCATGGTGGCGCGGCCCTGTATCTGGGTCGAGCCGATCAGGTTCACCGCTTCGACCACGCCGGGCCAGTCGGCGACGAGATCCGCATGTTCGCCCATTTCAGCGCCGGATACGGCGGCGCCGATGCGCCAGCCGTCTGCATCGCGCGAGATGCGGCGCAGCTCGTCGATGCGCTTGATGTCGAGAATGCTGTCCGGTTCGGCAAAGCCCGAACGCATCCTGACCAGCAGGTCGGTGCCGCCCGCGAGTACCTTGCAGTCCCCCGTTTGGGACGAAAGCAGGCGTATCGCGTCGTCGATCGTGGAGGGGGACAGGTATTGCATGGGCCGGTTCCAGAACTCGTTTCGGGGCGGGCGCATCGAAGGGGACACGCATGATGCACCCCAAGCGTAACCCTGTCCCGAAGGCACATCAATCATTGTCGTGACGTGCCGACAGGCGTGCAGATCGGCGCAGGCATCAGCACCAAAGCCGGTGTATTGGGTAAAAAATGAACAAAAATCAGGAGTTGTGACCCCATCCCGGCGCTTGAGATGGACCCGAGCCTGCCAGTGTTCTAACACTTGGGCTAGAAGGCGACACGCAGCAGGAGCCATGTCCGGGTGATCGAGACGTCCAGATTGTTCAACGCACGCCTGCACGAGCTTTTGCGTGCGATCTATCCGCGCGAGGACAGCCGGGCCCTGGCTGACCGGGTCATCGAGGCGTTTTGGCCCGAAGGCGCGCATCATCGAAAACGCGCCCGCGCGCCCAGCAACGGGCTGTGGTCCGAACGGGACGCTGTCTTGATCACCTATGGCGACACGATCCGGGACGGTCAGCACAAGCCGTTGGACCTGTTGCAGGACTTCCTGGTCAACCATCTGGATGGTGTGGTCAATTGCGTGCACATCCTGCCGTTCTTTCCGTTCAGTTCCGATGACGGGTTTGCCGTTACCGATTACCGGGCGGTCAATTCGCAGCTCGGCGATTGGGCGGATATCGAACGGATCGCCGCGCGGTTTCACCTGATGTCGGACCTGGTGCTGAACCATGTCTCGAGCCAGGGGGCGTGGTTCAACGCGTACCGGCAGGGGCAGGCGCCGTATGACCGGTTCTTCTTTGAGGGTGATCCGGCCGAGGACCTGTCGATGGTGGTGCGCCCGAGGACGACGCCACTTTTGCAGAAGATCGAGACCCGCACCGGTGATCGCCATGTCTGGTGCACCTTCAGTCACGATCAGGTCGATCTGAATTTCGCCAATCCCGAGGTGCTTCTGGAAATGCTCCGGATCATCCGGCTGCATATCGACAAGGGGGTGCGCATCCTGCGGCTGGATGCGGTGGCATTCATCTGGAAGGAGCCGGGAACGCCCTGCATTCATCTGCCGCAGACCCACGCCCTTGTGCAGCTTTTGCGCCTGTTGTGCGATTATGCGGTCGAGACGGTCGTGCTGCTGACGGAAACCAATGTGCCGCGCACCGAGAACCTGAGCTATTTCGGCAACCGCAACGAGGCGCACGCGGTCTATAACTTTCCGCTGCCGCCGCTGATCCTGCATGCGCTGCAATCGGGGAGTGCGCGGTATCTGCATCGCTGGCAATCGGCGATGCCGCCGGCACAGCTGGGCTGCGCTTACCTGAATTTCACCGCCAGTCATGATGGTGTGGGGATGCGGCCCGCCGAAGGGGTTTTGCCGACTGAGGAAAAGGATCGCATGATCCAGACCGTGCAGGCGGCAGGTGGGCGCGTGTCGATGCGGGCGCTGCCGGATGGGGGCGAGGAGCCTTACGAGCTGAATTGCGCGTTGTTCGATGCCTTGCGCCGCACCTTCGAGGGCGAGGACGCGCATCACATCGACCGGTTCCTGTGTTCGCAGACCATCGTCATGTCGCTCGAGGGGATCCCGGCATTCTATATCCATTCGCTGCTGGCGACCCCCAACGATCAAGAGGCGGTCGAGAGGCGCGGGATGAACCGGGCGATCAACCGGCATCGTTGGCATTACCCTGAGCTTCTGGAGTTGCTGCGCGATCCCGCGACGGATCAGTCGAGGGTGATGCGCGGGATGTCCGAGCGGTTGCGGCTGCGGTCGCGGCAGCCGGCCTTCCATCCCAATGCCACGCAGTTCACGCTGACGCTGGATGAGCGGCTGTTCGGGGTGTGGCGTCAGAGCCTTGATCGCAACCAGTCGATCTTTGCCATTCACAACGTCAGCAACCAGGCGGTGACGGTCAGCCCGTCCACGATCAACCTGATCGAGGACGATACCTGGACCGATATCCTGAGCGGAGAGCGGATTGCGCTGGCGGGGTCCGAAATCGTGTTCGCACCCTATCAGTGCCGGTGGATCACCAATCGCGCGTGAGGGCGGGGGTCAGCGGTACTCCTGCGCATCCTCGGCGGCGGCGCGCAACAGGTCGGACAGGAAATCGGGATCGGCGGAATGCACCCTGTTCCATGTCGGGATGAAGGGGCTTTCATTGGGGTTCTCCAGAAAGATCTGCCCCGCGCGGATGATGTTCTCGGCGAAAAGCTCGACCGATTTCTCTTCCTTGTGACGGTCGAGGGACAGGCCGTTCATCTTGGCGTCGTTGTAATAGCAGTCCAGCAGGTCCAGCGCCTGGCGGTAATAGGTCGCCTTGAGCGTGCGGAACAGGTTGGGCGTGAATACCGTCCCGTCCGAGGCGAGTTTGCGGAAGATCGCCTTGCAGATATCCGTGGACATGCGGCTGAGACCACGATTGGCGTCTTCGGGGGACAGGTCCTGGTGCTTGTGGTCATAGGCATCGGATATGTCCACCTGACAGACCGATTGCGGCGCAAGGTTGCGCCATGCTTCGGAGAGGACACCGATCTCGAGACCCCAGTCCGATGGAATGCGCAGGTCGGGCAAGGTCGAGGTTCGCATCGCGAATTCGCCCGATAGCGGATAGCGGAAGCTGCGCAGGTAATCGAGGTAATCGCGGTCGCCCACCACCTTCTTGAGCGCGATCAGAAGCGGGCTGACCAGAAGCCGCGTCACCCGGCCATTCAGTTTCTGACCGTCGATGCGGGGATAGAACCCCTTGGCCATTTGATAGGGAAAGGCCGGCTGCGCCACGGGATAGACCAGCCGGGCCAGCATCTCGCGGTTGTAGGTGAGGATATCACAGTCATGGATCGCCATGATCGCACTGTCGGCGCAGGCAATCAGGTAGCCCATGCAGCCCCAGACATTCTTGCCCTTGCCGGCCTCTTGCGGGGCAAGGCCGAGCGCATCGAGACGCTGGCCGAGAGCGAGCATCCGGGGGCTGTCGTTCCAGATGACCATGTGTTTTTGCGGCAGGCGGGCGAAAAACTCCTGCGCATGGCGAAACTGGGCTTCGTCGGCCTTGTCCAAGCCGATGATGATGCGGTGCAGATAGGGCACCGTGCACAGCTCATCGAGGATCGCCGGCAGCGCCGGGCCTTCGAGTTCGGAATAAAGGCAGGGCAGGATCAGGGATATCTTGCGCGTTTCGGCGCAGGCGGTCAGTTCGTATGTCAGGTCTTCCAGCGAACGGGTGCGCAGGTTGTGCAATGTCGTGATGCTGCCGTTCTGGTGAAAATCAGCCATGTGCCTTGCGTTCTCCGATCTTGCCCAACTCGGTCAACAGCGCCATCACGGCCTGCGCCCAGCCTTCGGGGCCTTGCTTTTCTGTCCGCCTGATACGGCCACGCGCCTCGCCGGGGAGAGGGGGAATCGCGGGGGCGGAGGGGTTGTTCACGATCACGCCGAAATCGGCTTTCTGCAACATTTCCAGATCATTGGGCGCGTCGCCAAGAGCGATGGTATGCGCGGGTTTGCAGGTGGTGATGATCTCGTCCATGCGGTCGGCCTTGGTGCCGCCCATGGACAGGGTCAGGAAGCGGCCGCCGTGACGGGCGGTCAATCCGGCCCGTGACGCGGCGTGGAGAAAGGTCTGGAGATCCTGTTCCGTGCCGGACCAGAGCCCCGGTTCGCTGAACCGTCTGTCGCGGGCCAGCGCGGCTTGCGCGGGGGGAAGGCCGGTCAGGCGGCTGATCTCGGGTGTCGTCATGTCGCCGAAGCCGCGAAAACCGGGCGGCAGATCGGCGAGGATCGCGCGGATCTGAAGGTAGCCCCCTGCATCCGCCGTGTCGGTCTGGCCCCCGGCCAGCAGCCCGCCACCATTTTCGACGATGGCGGGCCAGTCGGGAAAGCCGATGGCGTCACGAAGGCCGCACACCTCGGCGGCTGTCTTGCTGGTGGCCAGCACCAGACCTGCGCCAAGGTCGTGCAAAAGGTTCAGGGCGGGCAGGGCCGGATCCCAGGAATACTCCTGATGATCCAGCAATGTGCCATCGAGATCGGAAAAAACAACGATGTCAGCTGCATGACCCATGCCCGAACCCTAGACCACTTCCCACCCGAGGGCGAGGCCCTAGTCGGAAATAGGATCAACCCGTGGTCAATTGCGCCGTCGGGGTAGAGCGCGAAATCTCCCATTCTTCATCGGACATCTCTTCGATGACGCCGTCGAATAGGGGCGTCGACAAATACCGCTCGCCAGTATCGGGCAGCATCACCAGCATGACCGACCCGTCAGGCGCGGTCTTTGCCAGATCCATCGCCACGGCGAAGGTCGAGCCGCCCGAGATGCCGGTAAAGATGCCTTCTTCGGCGGCGAGGCGTTTGGACCATGCGATTCCGTCGGCGCCAGCGACCGGCACAAGCGCGTCGTAATTCTGCTTGTCGATCGCCTCTTGCAGGACATAGGGGATGAAATCCGGCGTCCAGCCCTGAATCGGGTGCGGCTCGAACGAGGGGTGGCTTTCGGTGGGCTGGTGAGCGTCGTTGCGGGTGTTGACATAGCCCGAGGCGATCAGTGCGGCGTTGGCCGGTTCGCTGAGGATGATCCTGGTTTCGGGGCGTTCCCGTCTGAGAACCCGCGACACGCCCGATACAGTGCCGCCGGTGCCATAACCGGTGATCCAATAATCCAGCCGCGCGCCTTGGAAATCGTTGATGATTTCGCGTCCGGTGGTGGCTTCGTGGATGTCTGCGTTGTCGGATGTCTCGAACTGGCTGGCCAGGAACCAGCCGTTTTCCTCGGCCAGTTCTTTGGCCTTGGAATACATGCCGAAGCCCTTCAGCGCCTTGGGCGTCAGCACGACCTTGGCACCGAGAAACCGCATCAGCTTGCGGCGTTCGACCGAAAAGCTTTCGGCCATGGTGACGACCAGCGGATAGCCTTTGGCGGCGCAGACCATGGCAAGCCCGATGCCGGTATTGCCCGATGTCGCCTCGACCACGGTTTGCCCGGGTTTCAGGCGGCCATCGGCCTCGGCGGCCTCGATGATGTTGAGGGCCAGCCTGTCCTTGACGGAGCCTGCGGGATTGAAGGATTCGAACTTGACGTAGACGGTGACGTTCTTCGGCGCGATGCGGTTGATCCGGATGACCGGTGTATTGCCCACGGTGTCCAGGATGCTGTCATAGCGCTGGCCCCGTCCTTCGGTGCGTCTCATCGTCATGGTGTTTATCTCCCCTTCGCAAAAATGGAGTCGTGTCGGGCGGTGCGGCAATGACATGTCACCGGTCCGCGAGACCCGCGAACCGGCAGCTTAACACGGATCACGCGGCGGCGCCCCCGATCAAAGCGTGATGATCGTCGAGCCGGTTGTCTGGCGTCCTTCCAGGGCGCGGTGGGCGTCCGAGATCTGCTCGAGCGGGAAGGTCTGACCGATATTGACCTTGACCGCGCCGCTTTCGACCTTGGAAAACAGGTGGCGGGCCATGTCCTGACAGCGCTCATGATCGGCAAGGAAGGTAAAGAGCGTGGTGCGGGTCAGTTTGAGCGAGCCCTTTGCGGCCAGGGTCAGCAGGCTGACGGGTTCGACCGGACCCGAGGCGTTGCCGAAGGACATCATCATGCCAAGCGGCTTGAGGCAATCGAGCGAGGCGGTGAACGTGTCCTTGCCCACGCCGTCCATCACCACATCGACCCCCTTGCCATCGGTCAGCTCCTTGACCTTGGCGACGAAATCCTGATCGCGGTAATTGATGCAGGACGTGGCGCCGTTATCGATGGCCAACTGGCATTTCTCGTCGGTTCCGGCCGTACCGATGAGTTCGATCCCTTCGGAACGCGCCCATTGGCAGGCCAGCAGGCCGACGCCACCGGCCGCGGCATGAAACAGGACCTTGTCCCCGGCTTTCAATGGTGAAACCCGGTGAAAGAGGTATTCAACGGTCATGCCCTGCAACATGATCGAGGCCGCATCCTCGAACGAGATCGCGTCGGGCAGGGGGCAGACCTGTGCCGCGGGCATGACACGGGCATCGCAATAGGCGCCGGGTGGTGTCGCGGCATAGGCGGCACGATCGCCGGGCTTGAGGTGGGTGACCCCTTCGCCCACGGCCTCGACAATGCCGGCCGCTTCCATGCCAAGCGCATGGGGCAGGGTCAGAGGGTAGAGACCGGTGCGTTGATACACGTCGATGAAGTTCAGGCCACAGGCCTTGTGCGCGATCCGGATTTCACCGGGGCCGGGCGCGCCGACCTCGGTTTCGACGAGTTTCAGGTTGTCCGGCCCGCCGGCCTCTTCGATGATGATGCTGCGCGACATATTTCAGCTCTCTTTTTGCAATGAGTTGGTGGTGTCGAGATCGCCACTTGCACCGGAGTTAAGTGCACTCTGCCGGGAATGGCAATGCATCGAAAGTCATTAAAAAATCGTCGGGTCACAGGTGAAGGAAACCACCTGCGGGACAAGCCCCATGTGCTTGCGATGGCTTGGCCCCGGTGTGTGGGGAACGGGTGGTGTCGGATGATAAGGGGGCGCCTTTCAGCCGGGCAGATCCCTGGGTTGAAGGGGGCGCCGCACCGGACCGGGCGTCTGTATCGGCATGCTTTCGGGGAAATGCCCGTGTTTCGGATTTCGGTTGAACCAGGGGTCCATGGCCGACAGGACCCTCTCGTGATGCAGCAATGGCACATATTTTCAGGGAAATTCAGACGGGGGAACACGCGGGGCGACAAATGTGCTATACGAAGGGTTAGGTGGCGTGAGCCTCCTACCTCCCTGTTAGACTGGCCGGCTTGTTCAAGTCGGCCGTTTTTTTGCTGAACGCGATGCGGATTTCGGGGGCCGGGGTCCGGGAGGTGATCGAAGGGGCGCGCTTTTGCGGGCGGTGCCTGCGAAAGTCTTTGCCCGTCGCGTCGGCCAATACCGGATACCAGGACATGGGGCAGGGAAGCTTGTGCACGGCGCAGGGTGAAGGTGGTCACGTGGGACGTGCTGGATTATGGGTCTGTCTTGGGGTGGGACTGGCCAGGTTTTCCGGCCAATCCCCATGCTCTTTGGTTATTCTACCATCTCGATCTTCAGGCCGATGTCGGCATACCAGTCCGCGATGGCCCGGATTTCCTCGTCACTCAATGCCTGGGCAATCGGTGTCATGATTTCATGCTCCCGTTTCCCGTTGCGGAACGCCTTGAGTTGGGTGTCGATATAGATGTTCGCCTCACCCGCAAGGTTGGGCGCATCCTCGTAGACATGCAGCCCATCAGCGCCGTGACAGGCGACGCATTGTTCGGGTGCGCCAGACGGATCCTGTTTCAACTCCACTTCGACCTTGTGCCCCGAGTACCACGCCGCAAGGTCCGCGATTTGCTTGTCGGTCAACATTCTGGCGACAATCGACATCATCTCGTGTTCGCGCGTGCCGTCCCGGAAGGCCGTGAGCTGGCTGCGGATGTAGCTGGCTGGCTCGCCTCCGATATGAGGTGCGATAGGGATTTGCGCATAGCCGTCCCGACCGTGACAGGTGCTGCACTGGCTGGCCAGTTTGCGGCCTTCGGCCCGGTCGCCCATGTCTTCCGCATGAGCGCCCCCGGCGAGCAAAAGCCCGCCGAGAACCATGATCGAAGCGAGCCTCATTCGGCAGGCTTGGGGTTGTAGGCGATACGCCAGATCGCGCCGGCGAAGTCGTCTGATACCAGCATCGAGCCATCGGGCAGGAATTCGATATCCATCGGACGACCGCGATACTCGCCTGTTTCTTCATTGAGCCAACCGTCGGCGAACACCTGAGCGCCCATCGCATCGCCTGTTTCAGGGTCAAGCGCCGTGAACATGACACGAGCGCCAACAGGCGTTGTCCGGTTCCACGAGCCGTGCTGCGCCCAGAAGATGCCCCCATGATATTCCTCGGGGAAGCTGGTGTCGTGATAGAAGCGCATGCCCAGGTCGGCCGCATGTGCCGTCAGCTGCAACTGGGGCTCGACGAATTCAACCCCTTCGGGACGCGGGAAATCTGCCTCGGAGACGATCTCAACGCCCGAATTGGTCCAGGGGAAGCCGAAATGTTGACCGGCGGCGGTCTGGCGGTTCAATTCGCCCGGCGGGATATCGTCGCCCATGCCGTCAACCTGGTTGTCGGTCCACCACAGCTCTCCTGTTGCAGGGTTGAAGTCCTGTCCGACCGAGTTCCGTACGCCCCGTGTATAGACTTCGCGGCCGGTGCCATCGGTGTTGATGCGGATGATACCACCGATACCGATTTCGTCATACATCTCGATCTTTTCGAGAGGCTGCACGTTGTAGGGCTGGCCAAGCGATATATAGAGCTTTCCGTCGGGACCGATGTCACAGACCCGTGCGGTGTGGTTGAAGCTTTCCTCGGCTTCGGGAATCAAATCGCCTTGCGCGACCACAACGCCGACGGCAGGGTCCGGTCCTTCAAAGAAGAACTCGGCGGCCGGGAAAACAAGAACCCGGTTGCGCTCGGCAATGTAGAGAAATCCATCTGGCGAGAAGCAGGGCCCGTTCGGGATGTCAAAGGTGATCGACGGCGCAAAATCCTTGACCTGGTCAGCCACCCTGTCGCGGTCGCGATCGACAATCGACCAGACCTTGTCTTTCCGCGTGCCCGCGAAAAGGACTGTGCCCTGCGGCGCCATCGCCATGGAGCGCGCATCCGGCACCACGGCGTAGAGGCTTGCCTCGAAACCCTCCGGCAAGTTGATTTGTTCGGCGATTTTCTTGAGCGCCTCTGCGCGATCCCCCTCCTGATCGACGAACGTGAACGTCGCGTCCGTTTTCTGCATATTCGTGAGTTTGTCCATGTTGTCCTGGGCCATGGCCGGCGCCGTCAACATCGTGCCGAGCAGAAGGCTCGGAAGCAGCTTTTTGTGCATCGTATTTCCTCCCATACACACATGGGGTCGCTTAACGATCTTGCGTCGCTCGCCCCATGATGACTGATCATCGCTTGAGGTTTGATCACCTGTCAACTTTTTTGACCAATTTGGGCGCGGCGCGTGTTTCACCCTTGAAAAGGTTGCTGGGCAAATGTCCGGTTCAATGGCTCAAACCCTGTGCGACGGGGATGGATTGTGCCGTGATGCATGTGCCTGAACGGCCCAATCTTCATGTTCTGCGAAAGGTTTTTTACTGGATTCGGAGATATCGTGTTGGAAAATCAGGCGCTTGGAGCGCTGTCGCGTACTGTTCGTGCCGACGGATCGCCACGCGAGACGCTGGATTGCAGACTGCCGTCTCAAACGGGGGGCCTTGACCCTTCTGGCGACATGAAATATCGCTCCGGCTCAAGAAGCGGGCGTTGTGTAATGGTAAGACCCTTGCCTTCCAAGCAAGTGATGCCGCTTTCCGGATGCTTCTTTTTCATTCTTACCAATTCAAATCGTTTACTTTTATTTTTCACAGTGTTGTAGTTGGATGCCTAAGACTTGATACCAATACCTACAAAAAGCAGACAAAATGCCCAAGCTCACAGAGACGTATGTTCGTAAGCTTCCGCCTTCAAAAAGCGGCACGCAAAAACACTGGGACACTGAGGTCAAAGGGTTGGTGCTCTTTGTAGGGAAACAGTCCAAGAGTTGGTATTTCCAAAAAGATATAGGAGGCAAAACAAAGCGTATCATGATTGGGAGGTACCCTATCATCACCGCCGATACAGCGCGTCAGACCGCGATGGGGTATGCGCTCGAAATGTCACGAGGGGCAGGGAAGCGGGTGCAGGTTGGTGCGCCAACCCTCGAGGTTGCGATGGAGGCCTACCTTGACCGACCCAAGATCAGGTCGGAAGTACATAGGCTCAGTGTTAGGCAGCAGTTTGACAAACATCTTAACGATTGGCTCCGGTTGCCTTTGGATGAGATCTCAAAGTCAATGGTAGTCGAAAGACACCGTTCAATGGCCAAAACGCCATCTGGCGCCAACCACGTTCTAAAGTACTTACGTACGGTTTGGAATCACGCACGCCGTACCTACGAACTGCCGGAATCGCCGACAATGGCCATCGAATGGTACTGCGAAAAGCCTTCTGGGGAGATCATCGAAGATCTCAAGGCGTGGCGCCATACGGTTGATGGACTTCGCAATCCGATCCACAGAGTGTTCTATGAGTTGCTATTGTTTACGGGGCTCCGCAAGTCTGAAGCCCTCACGCTTGAATGGAAGAATATTTATGAGGACCGTATTCATCTGCCGATGACAAAAAATGGCCGAAGCTTTGATCTGCCTATCCTGCAGCGGCACCATGAAATTTTTGCGGCGGTTCGGGGGTTTGATCGCAAATGGGTGTTCCCATCTCCCAAGGGGCCGAATGGGCGGCTTGCTGCGCCGCGGCGGCTTGAGTGGGGACCGCACACACACCGGCGGACATTTGCAACGACGGCAATGGAAGCCGGGGTGATGGAAGAGATTGTAGGCCGGTTACTCAATCACACGCCTCTATCGGTCACTGGCCAGCGATATACTAAGCCTTCTTTGGAGGCTCTAAAGCCAGCAATGGAGAAGACTTGTAAAGAATTGGATAGGCGAATTCAGCATTAAACCAGAAGAGAGTTCCTAAATGGACGCACTTGAATGCCGGCGACTTATTGATTGTACCGCGAATGAAATTAACCGGTTGGTGGACTGCGGTTTCTTAAAAAGTGGGATACACTGGATCAAGGCTTGGACAGAATTTGATCTTAAATGGTCTGCGGACGAAAAGCCGCACCTCACAATACGGGCGTCTTGCTTAGACAGTTTTGTAGAGCGGTCTGTGCAGAATCCAGAAGTTTTCAAGTTGGCAATGTTCTTCGTTGGTACGCGATTGAAGAATGGAATAAGTGTTCCTGAACCTTTACTCGAGATCGCTTCCGATTATCTGACGGGCGAGAGAATGGTGCCCGCTGGAGCATCAGGACGGAAAAGGAATTCAGGGCGAGATTTTATTATTGTCACGGTTATGCGCCAGTTGTTGGACGAAGTAGATATCTTTGCTACCCATAATAGGCATCCAAAAGGTGTAAGAACGCGCTTCATGAGCGCTAGTGAGATTGTTGGCAAAGCACTTGAAAAATCTCGCGTACATTACGTCACCCCAGAGCAAATCAATAAGATTTGGCGAAATTTTCGTAAGCAAGTTCAAAATTTTGAAGCCGGCCGATCTAACAGCGTGTCTTCAGATTACTACGAAGTGATAGCGTATTATCACAACACGCTTCTGGATGATGAAGACGAAGTGCTGCGCTTATGATCATCCACCTAATTTAAAGTGATTAAAGCGGACGTAAGGTATCAAAAACATGACATCTTTGGGGGGCACCATACCTAAAATGAGGTTTCAAAATGCCTGCACAATACGATGTCGCCCTTACAAACCATTTTTCTAAGACTGAGTTTTTCCATGAATATCTTCGGCCGTCCGAGGCAGCGAAGTATCTTGGAGTATCGGAATCAACCCTTGCGAAACTTCGGATGCGTCAGAAGCGTAAGGATGGGCCTCGCTTTGCCAAACAGGGGGGCTGCGTCTTTTATCGTCGGGCGGATCTCGACGCGTGGATCGAACGCAATCTGATTTCAGTGGAGGACTTCCAATGATCCGCATCATTAGGTCGTCCGACGAATTCGGCCACGACGTACAGTCGTTGAACAAGCATCGGCTCGTCGACACCATGATCGACAATTGTTTCAAATGACTAAGCTTCGGTTTGCGGAATGTGAAAATAGCGATCTCGACCTGAGGATCGAGTGGTTGGGACGCTCGCGCGATAACGACAATCACACGTTCGTCGTTGCCGACGGCGTGGGCAAGGGCCTGGGTCGTATCAAGAACACGCGCCGCTCTTGGCGCAAGATGAAGAGGAAACTCTCGGAGCCTCTGATCGACACGTCGGTCACCTACGCACAGTACGAGGCGCTGGATCAGGACGGTAAGCTGTTGAAGAAGCGCGCGCCGGGGGCGTGGACGCCTTCGCGCTACAAGGGCACCCGCCGCGCTGTTGTGGACCTCAAGGAAAAGACGCTGATCGTCTACGACCTTGACTACATCTCCCACGACCAGCTTGACGAAATCAGGATGGGCCTCGCTCCGATTTCCCGTTTCGCGTGGTTCATGCACACGACCCGGAGCCACACGCCCGACGCCCCGCGTGCGCGCATGATCCTGCCGGTCAGCCGGCCGATGCTGCCGGACGAAGCGCATGCGGTTTTCCGGCTGCTGGCGCAGGAACTGGCGGACGACCCTGAGGAGGGGATCGAGATTCCCGATCTCGTGTCGTTCCGGGGCAACCAGACCATGTTCTGGCCGTCTGTCTCGAAAGACCAAGAGTTCTGGACCGACGAAAACGTGGGCCAGATCGTCGATGTCGACGAGGTTCTGGCGGCCAACCCGGGCTGGGAGGATTTCAACAACCTCCCGTATCAGGCGGAGGAGACCTCGCGGGGGATCACCGATCCGAACAAGCGGATGGAAGACCCGTTCAAGAAGCCCGAGCCTATCGGGGCCTTCTGCCGGAGTTACACGGTCCAGGAGGTGATCGAGAACTGGCTGACGGACATATACGCGCCCGGCGACAGCGAGACCGAGGAACGCTACACCTACCTGCTCGGGACCGGATCAAACGGTGCAGTGGTCTACGAGAACGGCAAATTCCTGCACTCGAACCACGGCTCAGACCCGGTGGATACGGTCAACGCCTTCGACCTGCTGCGACTGCACAAGTTCGGACATCTCGACACAGAAGCCCACCACAACACGACCCCGGGGAATATGCCTTCGTTCAAAGCGGCGATGGAGTTCGCCCGCAAGGACGAGCGCGTAATCGAAGACCTGTATGGCTCGCATGACGAGACGCTGGACGACCTGGACGATGAAGATGCCGCGCCCGATCACGTATCGCGCGATGATACATCAGAGGCTGACCCCGAGGGCGAAGACGACAGCGATGAAGAAGTCGACCTCGGCAGCAAACTCGATGATCTGCCGGATGACGATGACGCCGAAGAGCCGGCCAAGCCCGAGGAGAAGTCCCAGACCTGGCGCAAGCACCTCCGCAGGAAGGCCAACGGCGAACTGGAGAACACCCTCAACAACGCCGCGCTGATCGTGGCAAACGACCGTCGGATCGCGAGCAGCGTCGGATACAACGACTTCACGCACGACCCGGTGTGCCTCAAGCCGATCCGCGCCCCGAAGATCGACCTGCCGTCCCGGGCGGTCCCGAAGCGCGACCGCAGGCTTGGCCGACGCTGGGAAGACGCGGATGACATCTCGATCCAGTTGATCTGTTCGGGTGACGCGGAAAGGGGCGGCTATGAGTGCGACATGGACCGCACGAAGATCGAGTCGGCGGTACTGGCCCGGGGGATGCAGAACCGCATCCACCCGGTGAAGACCTTCGTCGAGGATTGCCACGCAAAATGGTGCGACAAGGGTCGACCGACCGAGGCGTTGGACGCCTGGGTCTCCGAATACCTCGGCTGCCCCGATACCCCGTTCCACCGGCAGGCCGGGCGGATGCTGCTGATCGCTGCTGTGGCGCGTATCTACGAGCCGGGGTGCAAGTTCGACGTGATGCCGGTCATCGAAGGCCCCACCGGGTCGCGCAAGTCGTCTTTCTGGGCCAAGCTGTTCGGGGGGTTCGTCAGCGAGCTCGACTGCGATCTCGACAAGACCGATCGAGTGATTGAAAAGCTGCGCGGCAATTGGGCGGTCGAGATGGCTGAGATGGCGGCCGCCAAGAAGGCCGACTCCAACATGCTCAAGATGCGCCTGTCGACGGCCCGGGATACCCACCGGCTGGCCTACGCCAAGCGCGAGATGGAGTTCCCGCGGCAGTCGATCTGGGTCGGCACGTCGAACGAAGACGACTATCTCACCGATCCGACCTCCAACCGGCGCTTCTGGGTTTTCAGATCGCCCAAGGACCGCTTCAACCCCATCGACACGGACAAGCTGGAGCGGAACCTGTGGCGTTTGTGGGGGGCTGCTTATCAGGCATACCTCGACTGGCGCGAGGAGCAGCCCTACGGCGACCTCTGGCTCGATCTGCACGACCACCAGGTCATCCTTGAGGCCCACAACATCGCAGAGGCCAGCCGGAAGGCCACGGCGACGGAGATGATCGCGGAGTCGATCCGCGAGTGGCTGGATACCCCGATCCCGGCCGAGGATGCTTTCGTCGACGAGGACGGCATGACGCTCTCCGGGTACGAAAACGACCGGACGCTTGTGATCCGCAACATGGTGACGCCCAAAGAGGCGTACGAGGCGCTGCGCAACGAGACCCACATGATGGCCTACAGGAACGCGGACCCGCGCACCTACGGAAAGGCGTTGAAGCTGGTGCCCGGCTGGCGCGACCTCGGGAAGGTACGTCGGCACGGCACCAACCAGGCGGTGTGGTTCTGCCGCGACAAGGACGGCCCCCTCTACGTTGCAGCGCAGACACACCCGGATAGCGAGATCGACGACCTTTTGGGGTGATTGGAGTCCGAATCCAGCCATTTCCCAGAACGCGAGAAACCCGGTCGAAAGGCCGGGTTTTTTGATTCAGGCGACTTCTCGCATCTGTGGAGTGACGTGCGGCCCGGCCTGCTTACCGGCTGGAGGCCCGGTAATCCATTAAACCGGCAAATTTGTCGGATCGGGGTTCGCCCTTAAAAATAAGGGTTTTGCGACGGTGGTGATCCGTTGATCCATTGAGGTTTGCTATTCTCTTTTTCAAAAAGTGGATATACCCCTGTTTTGCGGCATACGGGCCTGCTTGCCGGGGGTGAGGCCCGGGTTAGGGGTATATCTACTTTTCTACTACTTAATATTTCCTAATTTAATGGATTAATGGATCAGAGCCATATAAATAAGGGGCCAAACCCGATCCATTAACCAAAAACGCTAATGGTTCACGATGGATCAATGGATCAGCCGGTCTAGGGGAGTCTCCTGCTCGTGGAATCCCCAGAATCTGGGCCCGCGGATCGAGGGGCCGAAACAAAATCGCAGCCATGTAAAACAAAGACTTGACACGACATTCCATTTGTGGATTCGCCCTCCTGCTCGGGACCAGGGTTTCCCCAATGTGCATTTGTGCGAGATAACGGGGAAATGCCTTGCATCTATGCGCGTGTACGCACTGAAACCCCGACTTTATATGAATGAACCTCATGTTTATGGGGTGTTCTATGAGCACATCTGAAAAATTCTCGAATACCGCGCTCTGCGCCCCCCGCGGAAGCCCGAATCAGGGGGGGAGGACCCCGAGGGACACCGCTCTCGTTCAGGTAATGTGCAAACGCGCCGCTCTGATTTATTTTCAAGGATTTTTTCACCGTGTTCAGGGCGCCAGAGCGTTTTACCGATTGTGGCCATCTGAAGTAGGGCGCGAGGTCTGAAGACGTCGGTAAACAAAGTCTAAGGCGTGGGCTGAATACTGCATGATCGAATGTGCGTAACCTGGCGATATCGATAGTACCACAGGTGTCAACTTCTCCCGACCTCAAAGCCAGTGCTGGATATTCCCCACCGTTGACTTCGTGCCCGCCGTTGGGCGCCTTTAGGCGGCAACTAACAGGCGTGCATCGTGCGGCGGACAATAGCCCACATAAATGCAGCCATTTCCCTAGCGATGGCACTGGTGACGACTGCCGGCTTCTTGCCATGTTGGCTGAGTTTGCGATACCGCGCAATCAGCTGAGAATGCCTCGTCCAGGCAACGTCCTGAACGTCGGCAGTCTTTCCATGCCGTCCTCGCCCCACACAGCGATGAACCGCAGAGCCTAATCAGCGGTCAGGTCAGGCGTTGGGATCGGGTGGTTCTGCTTCCCGAGCCATCGAGGGCGGCCACTCTGATAGCCATCCCCGATCCCCTGCCTCCGCACAGCATCGCACCAACCGTGCAATCCGCAAAGACATGCGTCGAAACGTAAGAAAACGGTAGGGTGTTCTGATTACGCGTGATCTCGCGCCCGCCATTGCCGCGGCGCTTGACGCGCGCAGTTCGCGGCCGGTCCTCTTCTTGTAAACAGAGTTCGCCTCTGGCTGGGTCCGCATCTGGTCTTTCGATGCTGAGATCACCTGGAATGATCACATCGGGGCGGGGATCGGCGATCTTCTCCGGATCGGTCCTATCGAGGAGACCCAGCGGGTGGTGGCCAGTGGCTCCACCGTCTCGCTCTAGGCCGTGCCCACCGAGATGGTGGCCCTTGCCATTGAGCCACCAAAACCATGCAGAACGATCAATCAATACCTACCGTCAAGACTACGTGTCTAGCATCCACCGTGATTAAAAATTAAAGCTCAGATTGAGAGGCTAGGAGTATCGGGATTGAACACACGCTAGTTCGCCAGATGTTCTCGTGCGGCCTTTCGGAGGAGGACGTAGCGTGAAGCAGCATGACTAGCGTTATTAAAACGCTGGCCACTGCAATTACGGTGGCTGACCGCTTGCGCAGGTTCACTTCGACCCAACGATGTTATGGTCGGGGTCGAACGGGAAGCCGGTGATATTCTAGGATCCCTCTTCGCCGATCACGAGGATATCATGCTCGTGGTAGCCGGCTGCTCTAGGCGCGCCTTTCGGGATCATGACCATCGGCTCCATCGACACGACCATGCCGGGCTTTAGCACCGTTTCGATATCTTCCCGGAGTTAGACCCTGCCTTACGTCCGTAATACTGGCTCAGCACACCGCAACTGTGGCCATAGCTGTTGATTTCCGTTGAGAACTGACCTGGTAGGCAACTAAATCTTCAATTAGAGTTAGCCTGTGTAAGCACCTTTTCCTGACGGATTTGTCAGGGAGATATGTAGTGATCGACATGGGATTTTTGAGTGTCATCCGACGTTGGGCCTTGCGAGACAAGATGCCCATTCGCAAGATCGCCTAGCGCACGGGCCTTTCTCGCAATTCCATCAAGAAGGACCTGCGTGAGGTCTCAGTGGAGCCAAAGTTCAAAAAACCGCCCTGCGCCAGCAAATTGGACCCTTATGCGGATCGGCTATCGGCGTGGCTGTTGTCGCAGACGCGCAAGCCGCGCTAAGAGAGCCGCAGTCTCAAGTAGATGTATGCAGATTTGGTGAAGCCCGGCTACGGCGGGCCCTACGGGCGCGTTGCCGCGTTTGCCCGTGCCTGGCGCGCAGAGCGGCACATTGCGGAGCAGACGACGGGGCGCGGCACATTTGTGCCATTGAACTTCCAGTCTGGAGACGCTTTCCAATTTGATTGTAGCGAAGGCCTAGCCAACATTGGCGGCGAACGTGTCGAGCTTCAGGTCGTGCATAGGTAGTGATCACGCAGCCGCGCTTTCGTGACGCGGGCCTGTCTGCTGCAAACTCATGAGATGTTATTCGACGCTCATTGGCACGCTTTCCGCCTCTTCGGTGGCGTGCCTGATGCGCGAAACCGATCTCATCGTGACTGCAATTGCTGTGGCCTCGGGGTTCAGTTCATCGGTCGTGTTTACCAAAAGCTTTCATGCCCGCTTTGGTTATTCTCCAGCGAAAGGACGTAAGGCAACTTGAGGTTGAGAGTGTTCTACTGGCGCAACTAAATAACGCGAACGGGGTCGGTGAAAACATGTCACGGTTTGGACGCGACACGGTTTAGTAGATTGATCGGTCCAATATTCACACCCTCAGCGCATTTAAATTTACGTAATGCCCGTTTCTGTAAAGGACCGGTATAGGTAGCAAACGCTTACCGCATGACTGCGCCACCGTCCACATATAGAGTCTGACCGGTAATGAAACGCGCCCAGGGGGATGCCAGGAAAAGCACCGGGCCGGCGACATCCTGCGGCGTTGCGATGCGTCGCAAAGGCGTATGCGCGATCAGGGATTGCTTGAGCTCTTCCTTGACCTCGCGGCTTGCATCCGTGGGATAGACCAAGCCGGGGCACACCGTGTTGACCCGGATTCCCAAGGGCCCCAGTTCCATCGCCAGGTTGCGGCCAAAGCCGACCAGCGCGGATTTCGCGGTGGTATAGTCGTGATAGGGCACCACGGGATGCGCGACGAGATTGGTGGCGATCGTGACGATGGTGCCATCCGCACGCTCCAGCATTCCGGGCAGCACCGCCTGGATCATGCCATGCGCCGCCTTGACCGAACCATCGATCTGCGCCTGGAAATCGGCCCAGTCCAGCTCCCAGAAAAGCTTGCGCTTTTCCGGCGAGAACACGAAGGGCGCAAAGGCGTTGTGCACCAGGATATCGACCTTGCCGAAAGCGTCGAGCGCATCGGCAACGAGACTGCGGGCCTGGGCCTGGTCGCTCACGTCCGCCTGCAGCGCCAGGGCATCCCCGCCAAGTGACGTGCAGGCGGCGACCGTGTCATCGGCGGCTTGCGCATTCTGCAGGTAATTGACCACGACCGAGGCGCCTTCGGCCGCAAAGGCCTTGGCGATCTCCGCCCCGATCCCGCGGCTGGCGCCGGTGACAAGAACGGTTTTCCCAGCAAAATCCATGTGATCACTCCGGGATCAGGTCCGTGACGACCACGCGGCGCATATCAAGCGCCGACGAGATCAGCCCCTGCGCGAGAAAGGCATCGGCACCCTCCTGCAGGACATCTACATCGAAATGCCCCAGCCCCCTGGCGCGCGTCGTCTCAGACTGGGCGGACAGGTTGCGCAGCTCGATGATCTCGAAATTGACCGCCACGTCACGGCCATTGATCGACCGGGTCACGGCGATCTCCGCGGCCTCTTGCGGGTTGTCGATCATCCACTGGGCGCTGTCGCGATAGGCCTCCAAGAACCGGCGCAGGAGCGGCTTGTTGGCCTCGTAATAGGCGCGCGTGACCACGAAGACATCCGTCGGCACGTTCAGGCTGTCGGCCACATTGATGACATTGACCTCTCCCAGCCCATTAAGCCTGCCGATATGCAGCCCGGTATCGGTGGCGGCGGTGGCGTCCACCTGGCCCTGGATCACCGGCCCAAAGTTCAAAAGGCCCGTGACCTGGATGGTCACGTCCTGCTCGGTCAGGCCGACCTGGTGCAGCAGGAACAGAAGGTTCTGCCGCGTTCCGCTGTTCAAGCTGTAGACCCCGATTGTCTTGCCCTTCAGATCGGCGGCGGTTTCGATCCCGCGCCCGACAGGGGCGACGACGTTGAACACGTTCTGCGGATAGATGTTGTAGATCGCCACCAGGTCCTCGCCCTGATCGAGCGCCTGGTAGAGCGAGGCGGGATCGGTAAAGGCCACATCCGCAGCCCCCGACAGCATGTTGGTGATCGCAGAGCCCCCGCCGGTGCCCGGAACATATCCCAGTTCGATCCCGTGCGCCTTGAAGATCCCCTTGTCAGGCTCCGCCAGGATATTGGTGATTTCGCTGATCGGCTTGCTCCAGCCGGCGATCGTAACCTTGTCCAACTCCTGAGCGGAGGCTTGCGAAAAGCCAAGGACAAGGGCCGCAAGGGCGGCTAGTGCACGTATCATCATGTCTCGTCTCCTGTCTGCCGGCGGCGAAGCAGCCAGCGTTCTGCCAATATGGTCAGTTGATAAAACAGCATGCCCATCACCGTGATGACGATGAAAAGCGCGAACATCAAAGTGGTGTCCATCATCCCCTGCGCCGCGATGATGCTGGCGCCAAGCCCCTGTCCGCCCGAGATGAACTCTCCCACCACGGCCCCCACCAGCGCGAGCACGACCGACACGCGCACCCCCGCAAGGATGACCGGCAAGCCTGCCGGGATTTTCAGCCGCAACAGCGTCTGCATCCGGCTAGCCCCCAGCATGCGGAACAGGTCGCGTTGATCGGCGGGCGCCGAGCGAAGCCCCGTCACCGTGGTCTCGAGCAGCGGGAAAAAGCAGATCAGCGCGGTGATGATCACGATCGAGGTCAGCCCGAACCCGAACCACACGATGAAGATCGGCCCAAGCGCCAGTTTTGGTACCACCTGGCTTGCTAGGATATAGGGCCAGAGCACGCGGCGCAGCATGTCCACCTCGCTCAGAAGCACGCCGAATGCGAAGCCGACAAGGCTTCCCAGGGCAAAGCCCAGAAGCGTTTCGGCAAAGGTGACCCGGATATGCGGCCATAAAAAGCCTTCGCTCAGCCCCTGCCACAGCACCGCAAGCACCGCCGATGGCGCAGGCACCACAAGGCTCGAGACACCCGAGACCGTCACCCAGATCTCCCAGGTCAGGCACAGACCGAGCAAAAGACCGATCGAGGCAAGCCGCACAGCGCTCATGGCGTCATCGCCCGTTCGGAGGGCGCAAGCGCGGCTTTGATCTCTTCGCATTGCCTGATGGCCTGCGGGTAATAGCGGCGGTCTTGGGCGGCGCTTTGCGGCACATCGATGGCAAGGCTGCGCGTGATGCGCCCCGATTGCATGACCGACACATGGCTAGAGAGGTAAACCGCCTCGGCAATGTCATGCGTGACGAACAGAACCGTCGTGCCTTGCGCACGGGTCAGGCGCAGAAGATCGTTCTGCAAATCCTCGCGCGTGATCGCATCGACGGCGGCAAAGGGTTCGTCCATCAACAAAAAAGGCGGCTCCGTCACCAGCGCGCGCGCCAGCGAGACGCGGCTTTGCTGACCGCCCGACATCTGGCACGGGTAGCGATGCGCATGCTCGGCGATCCCCATCAGCTCAAGCAGGCCCATGGCGCGCGCTTGATCGGCGGCGCTCACGCGCCGGCGCAGGGAAATCGGCAGAAGCACGTTGTCGAGCACGCTGCGCCACTCCAGCAGGCTCGGGGTCTGAAAGACGAACCCGATCTGCCGGGACGGACCATCGAGCACCCGATCGCCGATACGCACGCGTCCCGCCGTCGGCCGCAAAAGCCCCGCCGCGATCTTGAGCAAGGTGGTCTTGCCACAGCCGCTGCGCCCGACAAGGCAATGAAAGTCGCCCGGCGCCAGCGACAGGCTGGCGCCCTGCAGGATCGGGGTGTCGCCGGGATAGCCGAAATCGACCTGCTGCAGGGTCAGGGCGCGCGCGCGGTCAGTCATTGTAAAAGGCCAGACTGTCCGCCGCCGGTGGGGCGCGGGCGTCGATCTCGGTGATCTGCACCAGGTCGGACAGATTGAACCGGCCATCGTGATGCCAGCCCGCTTCGGGTGTGGTCATGTCCCCAAGCGCCGCAATCCGGGTGACACCGGCCTCGCCCAGCTGCCCCGCCAGCCGGAACAGCGCATCGGGCGGCGCGGCGATGCCGACGGTCTGCAGCACGGCGCGATAGGGGGCAACCTGTTCGGGCACATCGCCCAGATCATCGACGGCGACCACCCGTATCGCCCGGTTCAGGCAAGAAGGCCCAAACCCCTGCCCGCCGTCATGAAAGGACACGCTCCAGTCGCCCAGCGCATCGCCGATCACCTCGGCGCCATGGGCGAATTCCTCCTGCTGGCGCCAGGCGGCAAGGCTGTTGGCCTCAGACATGCCCAGCGCGCGCCGCTTGTAGCGCTGTCCGAAGGCATCCAGCGCACCGGCAAGGTAGCGCGCAAAGACCCTGGGCGAGACATGACCGCCCCTTTGCACGAAGACCACATGCGGCGCGAAGCATCCCTGCTGGTCATAGCGGGCGATATCCTCGGCGGTGCGGCGCGCGGTCTCGGCGGCCTTGGCCGGATCAAGCGCCTCGGCGGCAATCATCGCGAAACTGACCTTGTGGCCGAATTGCAGCAGGCGCTTGCCGGCCGGCATGCGGTCCTGGATCTCGGCCAGCGCCTCGGAGCCGCCATAAGCCAGCGCCAGATCGACCTCCTGCAGAAACGCGCGCTCGGGTGCGTCCTCGCCGCCCTGCCACCACACGACGGCAAGACATTCCGCAAGCTCGGGCGCCACCTCGGCCAGCACTTGGGCGAACCAGGTGGCGAAAAGCGGCTCGCTGCTCGAGACCTTGCCGATCGTGCCCGACTTCACCAGAAGACCGCAGACAAGGCTCCAGATCGGCAAGGCAGGCACGTTCCCGGCCCAGATATGCCCCAGCACGCCGCGGCCGAAGGCCCGGCCATAACCGCCCTTGGGCAGGGGCTGGAACTCATCGAGGATCGCGGGATTGGGAAAATCCTCGGCCAAGAAACGCAGCAGCTCGGGCTTGCGAAAGGTCTTGAGATAGCGGGTCAATCCCACACGCACCATTTCGGCATCATACCCGGTCACGACCGGCAGCACCTGTTCCATGCGCTGTCTGTAAGGGCCCTGCCGATCCAGTAGCCGCGCGATCACCGTGTCGATCACCTCGACGATGCGGGACACGGGCAAGGGGCGCAGATGACGGGCCGCATGGCTTCGAACATGGGCGCCAAGGCGGGCCATGTCCTGCGGCTCGAGCACGGGAAGCTCGACCTCGTGCACGGGAGCGCCGCCCTGCCTGAAGCTCAGGGTTTTCCAGCGCAGGGCCCGGGGATCAAGACCGGGAAGATGGCATGCCCTTTCCACCATCCCCGATCAGCCCGCCCCTGCCGCCTTGAGAAAGGCGTCGACCGCCATCGAACAGCCGACAGCCTCAGCGCCGGAGACCCGACCCAGAAGCTGGAATCCCCCCTCGACCTCGATGGCGGCATCTTCGGTCAGGATAGTGGTTACGATATTGTAATGGGCAAGGTCGGTATGGGCCAGAACCCCGGTTTCGCCCCTGGGCACCGCCATGCCCGTCAGCGGGTTGACGACCCGGCTGCGCACCCAATGCGGCCCAGATTTGACCGACGGGCACACCGCGTTCCCGTGATCATAGAATTGCGACGAGAGCTCGGTCATTCCATACATGCCGATGCACTGCTCGCGCGGCACACCGAATGTCTGACCAAGCGCGTCGTAAAAGGCGTCAAGCTCCAGCTCGCGGGACTGGCCCTTGAACCCCCCGGTGTCCAGAATGCGGCTGCCGGGCGGCAGCTGGAACCGGCGCCCCTGTGCCTGCAAGGCATCCATGGCATGCACAAGGCTGAAGCTTGCCCCAAGCAGCGCATAGGGTCGACCGTTCGCCTCGGCCCGCTCAAGCGCATGGATCAGCCGGTCAAGCTCGATTCCGTCCTCGCCGATCAGCCACGCGCTTTCGGGCGTGCCGAAGCCGGTCATCGCAAGATCAAGATAATGCGCAAGCGACGAGTTGGGCATCATCCGGGGCGTCGGATACAGGATGCCCATGGTCAAGGCACCGTCACCGCGCATGAAGCGTTGCGCGAAGTTGCGGCGCATCGAGGCATCATAGACATCGAGCGTTGCGTGATGGCTCTTGCCGCGCCGCCTGGCATTTGTGGTGCCGCTCGTCATGAAGACGGCCACGGCCTCTTGCGGTGCACAGCATGTCAGGTCGAGCGTCTTGAACGCGTTCATCGGCACGGCCGGAATGTCGGACCAATGCCTGACGGCGCGCGGCGTCCTGCCCCGCGAGCGCGCGAATTTTGCATATGGAGCGTTGTTCTGGAACTGGAACTCGAAGTTTCTCAGGGCCTGCGCGTTGAAGGCATCCTCGGACACAGGTGCCGCCTGGATGAACTCCAGCAGATCATGGACGATATCATCTCGCGTCATGGTCCGTTTCCTCTCGGAAACCGGTGCAGGCGTGGAATGTGAGTGCCAGCCCAAGCATATCCCATTTCCTCCGCCGGCATGATCCGGATCAGGTTAGAAGGGTCACCGCACCAGCCCTGGTTCCTGTCCAGCGGCCCATCGGTTTCTCAGCCTCTTTGGCGAGGCTCCCCTATGGATTTCGTTCGACTTAATTCCTAAAGATCACTCTAGCAAGGTCAATCAAACCCATCGTTCCAATAGATTCTTTCAGGGCAAAACCAGCATTTAGTGGCGCCAGCGAGGTGTGTATGGATCATGCAATTCCACGCGCCGCGTCGCTAACAACACTGCCGGCCAGAATTGTGGTGCACAATATGGGCGCAGGTGCATTCAGCGTCCCCAGCCCGACATTGATCCGCAATGTCCCGAACACATGGATCACCACGGTAACCAGGTTCGGATGCATCGTTAAGGGCTGGTCCAGAATCATCGTGATGCGATGGGGGTTGCCACGAGGTTCCAACAGGCGGCATAGCTACAGTCAGTTTTATCGTAGCGCGTGGCTATGCCTCTGAACTCTTTGATTTTTGCAAAATAGTTTTCGACGGGGTGCCCCCATTTGTAGACGTCCGCATCGTAGTTTCGTTGGAGTTTGCGGTTGGTTTTGGGTGGGATTACAGCGGTTGCACCTCGCGCATCGAGGTCTTGCAAGAGCCAGTCGGCATCAAACGCCTTATCTGCCAGTAGTGCGCCAAATGGGACATCCTTTATCAGAGGGGCAACGCCCTTCATATCGTGCGCCGGCCCGGGCAGCAGCGGGAACCGAACTAGATTGCCGAGCGCATCGACCAGTACGACGATCTTGGTCGTCAGCCCGCCGTGCGAGCGCCCGATGGCCTGAGTTTGCGTCCCCCTTTTGCGCCGGTCGCCTTCTGCTGGACTTGAACGATGGTGCCATCAATGAGCGCATATTCAAGGTCAGGGTCATCGCTCAAAGCCTTGTAAAGAGTCTCGAAAAAGCCCGTCTTGGCCCATCTTCGATAACGCCGGAACTGGCTGTTCCAGTTGCCGAAGCCAGACGGCAGATTGAACCGACCCGACCGCACAGACCTGAAAACTACCTTTCGCCAAGTCAATCGCCAGCATGCTTATCTTCGTCGTCATCGATGTGCCCTCCAATATTAGTTCCTAAAGAACCGTTATGGCATACAAGATGCCGCTGGTGGGGGCATCCACCGCATTAGTTCAATTTTCTTCGCGCCGTTGCCCAGGCCGTCCTGCAACTGCTCATGGAGGCCGATGTCGAAGGCCTGATCGGTGCCGGCAAGCATGAGCTGGCCGACCAGCGCACGACGTGGCGCAACGGGTATC
>Ga0189287_100126_pt1 | contig 53099 bp, 57 predicted proteins | sample UW86minimetaG_FD_130319 | JGI IMG/M metagenome (GOLD analysis project Ga0189287, IMG submission 130319) | Marine microbial communities from the Costa Rica Dome - UW86 mini metaG | ecosystem: Environmental > Aquatic > Marine > Oceanic > Photic zone | place: Costa Rica: the Eastern Pacific...
AAATCTCAAGCCGAATTCCCTCCCAAAGTTCTTTGCCTGTTAGCTGTTATCCCCCCGTGACATCTCCCTTGCGATTGTCTTGTTCCCGATTTTCCGGCCTGACTTTCGAGGTGCGAAAGCTGTCCCAGAACAGCAATGCTGCCCCACAAAAGATCGCCACGTCAGCCAAGTTGAAGGACGGCCAGTGGTATGACCCGTAATGGAAGTCGAGAAAGTCAGGGACGGCCTGATAGCGCAGACGATCAAGGATATTGCCAAGCGCGCCTCCGATGATCAGACCGAGCGCCGCACCTGTCAGCCCGTCCGGAGCCTTCCATAGCCAGATCAGCAGCCATGCCACGACCACGGCAGCAAGTGCGACCAGGCCCCACCAGGGTACGACCCCGCCGAGCATACCGAAGCTGACCCCATCGTTCAAAACCCGCACGAGATTGAGAAAGGGCAGAACCTCGACCCCATGTTCAAGCGCCGGGGTGTTCAGGGCAAGCGCCTTGGTGCCCTGATCGAAACCGAAAGCTGCAATCGCACAGAGCCCACCCAGAACGCGGTTGTTCATGCCGCCGCCTTCAGATCGGACCGCGCGTCGCGGATGATCGACCAGGAAGAATGCAGGAATAACCCGGCGATGCCGAAGGCGACAATGAGGTCGGGCCACGCGCTACCCAGCCAAACCACCAGACCGGCCGCGACAACGACTGCCGCATTGCCAATGGCGTCGTTGCGCGAGAACAGCCAGACGGCACGCATGTTCGCGTCCCCCTTCCGGTAATGCAGCAACGGCAGCACGGAGATGACATTGATCACAAGAGCAATCAGGCCCAGAAGCCCCATCAGCGTGGCGTCTGGGGTTGTCGGCTCGAATGCCCGCATGATGGTTGTCCCAAAGACGCCAAGACCGAGCAGGGCAAGGAAGATGCCTTGGATCAGGGCCGACCGCGCCCGCCAGAGAAGACTCCAACCGATGGCCAGCAGGCCGAGGAAGGTGATCGCGCCATCGCCGATGAAATCCAGCGCGTCGGCCTTCACCGCCTGTGACCCGGCAATAAACCCACCAATCATTTCCAGAACGCCGTAACCGACATTTAGAATCACGACGATCCAGAGCGCGCGGCGGTAGCCCGGGTCCTGATGGGCCGCACTTTGCTGAAGGTCCTCGTCGCTCTCGCTGCGGTCGAACCCATATCCCGTTGTCTCAACGGCTTTTTCAATCTCCGGCAGGCTTGCTTCAGGGACTTTCAGAGTCATGATATGGGTCGCCGCTGATACTTTCACTGCGTCGGGCGCGACACCCGCAGACTGCGCCGCCCGCTCGATCTGGGCGGCATCCTTGGCGCAATCCATTCCGGAAACCCGGTAACGGACGGTCGACGTATCTGCTGTCGATCCGGTGCTTTCGGTGTTGGCCATCGGTGCAATACTCCTGCTAAAGTGGATCAAGTTCAAACATATCAGCAAGGAGTGATATGATGCAAGTCTTCGCCGACCGCAATGCTGCGGCCGCTGGCATCGAGCGTAGGGCAAAGCTCTTTCGCGGTCTTGCCGACCCGAGCCGGCTGGCGATACTGGGCGTGCTGTGTGAAGGACCGTTGGTTGTTCACGAGATCGTCAAACGCACAGGGCTATCGCAGCCCAACGTGTCAAATCATTTGCGATGCCTTCTGGATTGCGGACTTGTCGCCAGCGACCGCGATGGGCGCTTCATTCGCTACCGGATCAGCAGTCCGCGCATAGCAGCTCTTTTAAATGATGTAGACGCCCTGCTTGATGTGGTCGCAGAAGGTGTTGGGGCTTGTGACAATTATCGCGAAGCGTGAACGATAATATCCCAATGCACGTCATCACGACCACTTCCGCGTGAGGCAAAATTTTATATGGGGCTTGCTGCCAAACGTGTTGAAAAGACCCATTATTGAAAGCGCTCAATTTAACTGCTCGGCATAGCGAGTTAAGGATCACAATTGAAGCGAAGATCAAGACGAGGCCCGGCATCGTGGCAGTAGCCTGGTTTCACCCCACAGATCGTGACAGCGCTTAGACTGATAAAGAAACGAACGGGCCCGAAGTATTACCGAGATCGTCTGGCATCAAAATTTCTCTTGAACCTCTAGTAGCTTTAGGAGTTAAGCCACCGACATAGAACGGCACCATGGAGCAAGTTGCCAATAACGCCTCACTCTTTCCCGGGCGAACAACACTGCGTTCGGGGTAAGGTTCGGTTTGCCGTCCAATGCGTGAACGGAGCAATCTATATGCTGACAAGACGACACTTCATCCAGACGACTGCCGCATTGTTCTCGGCGTCTATCTCGAGTCCGCTCCTCGCTGACACCTGGCCCACTGAAGCGGAAAAGGCGGCTTGGGATGCACAGATTACACCGCCGGGCTATAACCCAGCCACATCAAACCCGTGGGGCCTGCACCCGCGCTTTCTGCCGCAGCGGGTTATAACTAAAGATGGTCTTGTGGCCGGTGACATCCATGTCGATGCTGTCGCGCGCTATCTTTACCATATCGAGGAAGGCGGCACGGCGATGCGCTATGGCGTAGCGATTGCTCGTGGCAAACTTTATGAGCCAGGCGTCTACACGATCAAGCGCAAGGTCAGGTGGCCGCATTGGCAGCCAACACAGAACATGATTGACCGCGACCCGGAGCTCTACGCCGACATCGCTGACGGTATGGAACCCGGACCTGAGAACGCGCTCGGGTCACGGGCGCTTTATCTCTATGTCGGGGACCGAGACACCTATCTGCGCATCCACGGTACACCACAGCCGCGAAGCATCGGCGGCCGAGCCAGTTCCGGTTGCGTCCGGATGGTCATGGCGCACATAAACGATCTGTATCCGAATGTGGAGATTGGCTCGACGGCGTTCCTATATTCGGCCGAGGACAGCGTGACTCCGCAGAGTTGACCCAAGCCGCGCCGTCAATCCGACGCTTGGACGCGTCAATCAGGATTGGCGCGCGACGCAGATGGGATTGCCGCCTGCCGATCGCAACGGGACCAAGGTCGTTTCCACCGGCCCACTATGGGCATACCAATAGCAATTATCTTCGGGACGTAGCCGTGCCGTGATGAGATCCTGGTCGGGTGCAGCGAGGGCTGCGACAGATTCTGGAACATTGCCGATCCTGAATGGATCGTTGTCTTCCTTAGAAGGCACCGCGCAGCCAGCCAGGGCCAATGTTGCAACCATGATCACCGCATATTTTTGAAGCATATCTATCTCACTCTTTGGCAGGTCAGCCGCGTCCTCAGACTTAGCGGCGCGTTTCAAGGTTCCGCAGGTCTGTGTCCTTATTTGACCAAGTTTCTGTTTTTGCTCTTGAAGCTCTAGTTACTGTAGGGGCTATCTCAATGTGGAATGAACGAATCCCGAGGTCAATCCCATGTCTTCCAATGGCCACCGCCACGACCACAAGCACAGCTCTGACTGCAGTCACGACCATGGTGATGATCACAAACATGCGAGCGTAGTTCCCCACTCTCATGGAAAAGGTGCTGCGTGCTGCGGTGCTGGAGCCAACACGGGACCGGCACAATCCATCCCCTCGAATGGGCGAAGTTTTCAAGTTTCCGGTCTGGATTGTGCCGAAGAGGTGGCAATCCTGAATAGGGTGGTCGGTCCAAAAGTCGGCGGGACTGAGCATCTGGCGTTCGATGTCATCAATGGTCGGATGACGATTATGGATACCGCAGTCGGAATTTCGGAAAACGAGGTTTCGCAACTTGTCGCGAGTACCGGCATGAGCGCAAAACCGTGGGACGCCGACAAGGCAGCAGAGGATCAGGCCGCGCATCTGGCACGTCAGAAGCGCTTTACCTCGTTGAGCGGCGGCTTCTGGGCGGCGGGATTCCTTTTTCACATTGTCGAGACCGGCATGGGCGGCGCGCTCGGGCTCTTTGCGGGGCATGGCGAGGTGCCTATGCCTTTGGCGGAAGCAGGGATCTTCGCCGTCGCGATTCTTTTTGGCGTCTGGCTTGTCGCGCCCAAGGCCTGGTCTTCGGCGCGGAGGCTTAGCCCCGACATGAACCTGCTCATGGTGGTCGCCGTCGCGGGCGCCATCGGCCTCGGCGAGTTTTTTGAGGCCGCGACGGTCGCCTTCTTCTTCTCGCTTTCGCTTTATCTGGAGAGCTGGAGCGTGGGGCGGGCGCGTAATGCGGTTTCCGCGCTCCTCGATCTGGCGCCGCCAACGGCGCGGGTTCTTTACGACGACGGATCTGAATCCGACGTTCCGGCCGCAGCTGTGGCAGTCAATGCAAGGTTTATCGTGCGCGGCGGCGACCGGATCCCCCTCGACGGTGAGGTCGTGGACGGGGCAGGGGCGGTCGATCAGGCCCCGATCACCGGCGAAAGCGCGCTAGTGCCCAAGGAACCCGGCGACGAGGTCTATGCCGGCACGATCAACGGCGAGGGCACACTGACGGTGCGGGCGACCAAGGCCGCCTCGGACACGGTACTGGCCAAGATCATTCGCATGGTGGGCGATGCCCATGCCCGCCGCGCTCCGGTCGAACAGTGGGTGGCCAAGTTCGCGCGCATCTACACACCCATCGTAATGGCTCTGGCGATCGCCATCGCACTGGTGCCGCCACTCCTGCTCGGCGGCGCCTGGGACTATTGGTTCTACAATGCGCTGGTCCTTCTTGTCATCGCATGTCCTTGCGCACTGGTCATTTCTACGCCGGTGTCCATTGTAGCAGCGCTGGCCGCTTCGGCGCGTGCAGGGGTGCTCATCAAGGGCGGCGCTTATGTCGAGGCGCCGGGGCGCACCACCGCGCTAGCGATGGACAAGACGGGAACGATCACCATGGGCGAGCCTGAGGTGGCGGCCGTTCACCCACTGGGTGAAGCCTCGGTTCGCGAAATCATCTCGCTGGTGGCCAGTCTGGAGGCGCGGTCTTCGCACCCGCTGGCACGCGCCATCCTCGCGCGCGCAGAAAGCGATGGTGTTTCCGTGTCTGCCGCAGAGGACACGCGGACCGTGCCTGGGCGCGGGCTCGAAGGACGCGCCGACCGGCGCGCGATCTGGCTCGGCTCAGATCGGTTTGCCCAAGAGAAAGGTTTCGCCAATGGCATTCCGGCGGAGCTGCGGGACCGGATCGAAGGGGCAGGCAGCACCCTTGTTGCCGTGGGTGACGAGACTGGCGTGACCGGCGTACTGGAGCTTCGCGACCGCATCCGCCCAGACGCAAAGGGCATCGTGGCGCGCCTACACGCGCAGGGCGTGAAGACCATCGTGATGCTGACCGGCGACAACGATCGCACAGCGCGTGCGGTGGCGGCCGAGGTCGGCATTGACGAGGTGCGCGCCGAACTTTTGCCAGAAGACAAGGTGACGGCCATCGAGGAACTGGTGGAAAGCCACGACATGGTGGCGATGATCGGTGACGGCGTGAACGACGCGCCCGCAATGGCGCGCGCGCATTATGCCATTGCCATGGGGGCTGTCGGATCGGACGCGGCGATTGAAACGGCAGATATTGCACTGATGACCGACGATCTGGCTCGAGTGCCGTGGCTGATTGCTCACTCTCGCCGGACAATGACGATTATCCACCAGAATATCGGTATATCGCTGGCAACAAAGGCGCTGTTCGTCGGGCTGACCGCATTCGGCATGGCCTCAATGTGGGGCGCCATTGCTGCGGATGTGGGCGTATCCCTGTTGGTGGTCGCCAATGCGCTGCGGCTTTTGAACGGCCATCGGATCAAGGACGGGCCTTCGGGCGGCAAACCGGTGGGCAAGCAGATGGCGAAGGGAGCACTGGCGCACGGTCATTGATCTGACGTCTTCGGTAGAGTAAACTCTGGCATCAACAGACCTCGCAAAAAGGGGCGTCGAGCAGTGACAAACACCAAGTTTCCAAGGCGTGCCTTTTTGATAGGCGGATTGGCCGCCTTCCTGTCAGGCTGTGCCAGCAAGTTCCGGTCGTACAACGGACCCGAAGTGACCCGGCTGCGTATGTACAAGGCGCAGCGGTTTCTGGTTCTGGACGGGGCGGATGACGTCTTGCGGACCTACCCCATCGGATTAGGCTTCGCGCCCGAAGGTCACAAGCAGTTCGAGGGGGACGGCCGTACGCCGGAGGGTTCCTACGTGATTGATCGGCGCAACCCGGACAGCCTCTTTCACCTGTCAATTGGCATCTCATATCCCAACGCGGCAGACATCGCTTATGCGCAGGCTCAAGGAAAGTCGCCCGGTGGCGACATTTTCATCCACGGCGGACCGCGCAAGGGGATCGACCCAATGAATGTCCGCGACTGGACGGCAGGCTGCATCGCCGTCACTGACCGCCAGATCGAGGAAATCTATGCCATGGTCAGGGACGGGACACCGATCGACATATACGCTTAAGGATCAGGTGAAGCGGCGCCGCAGCGCGACGTTGATCGCCTCAATGGCGATGACCATGGCGACGACCGCCATCGTGACGCTGGCCGCCTTGTCATACTGGAAAGAGCGCACGTAGGTCTGGATGTAAAAGCCTATCCCGCCCGCGCCGACAATGCCGAGGATCAGCGACTCGCGCAGGTTCAACTCGAACCGGAAAATCGTGTCGCGGGCGACGACCGGCGCCATCTGCGGCCAGATCGCGTATCTGAGCCGCACGAGCGGCCCGGCGCCCGCGCTTTCAAGTGCTGCGATCGGCGCGCGGGACACGCCGTCGATCGCCTCGGCATAGAACTTGGCGAGCATCCCCGTTGCATGAAAGGCGACCGCGATGATGCCGGGCAGCGGCCCGAGCCCGACAGCGCCCACCATGAGCATGGCCACGAGGATCAGCGGAATCGCCCGGATGAAGGCAAGCAGCGTTCGGATCGGCCGAAACACCGCAGGCGATACCATCGTCTCAGACGCGAGAATGCCGAGGGGAACGGACAGGATCACAGCACCGAGGGTGCCGAGGATCGCGATCCTCAGCGTTTCCGCGCTGCCCTTCTTGATCTCGGCCATCACCGTCGGGTCAGGCGGAAACATCCGGCCGAAGAAATCGGCGATCCGCGGGCCGGCCGACAGAAGTCGCGAGAACTCGACATCGGTCGTGGCGAAGGACCACAGGATCGCGGCTGCGATCAGACCGCTCGTCGCAATGCCGCCAAACCCGCGGAACGCCATCAGGACACCGCCCTGAGGCCGATACCGGGGATTGGCCCTACCTCCCGATAGAGCTCCGCCGTCGCATCATCGTTCAACTCGGAGGTCGGTACATCGAACACGATCCGCCCGTCCCGCATGCCGATGATGCGCTGCGCGAAACGCCGCGCCAGGTCGGGCTGGTGCGACGAAAACAGCGCCGTCGCGCCGCGCGTTCGCGCCGCCCCGGTCAGCAGCGCCAGGATCTCACATGCACGCGCGGGGTCGAGGTTGCTCACCGGTTCGTCGGCGAGGATTAGGCGCGGTTCCTGCGCCAGACACCGTGCGATGGCCACACGCTGCCGCTGCCCGCCGCTGAGGCTGTCGACCCTGCGTTCGGCAAGATCGGCAATTCCGCAATCGGCAAGTGCCGTGCGCGCAATCTCCAGATCATGTTTGGTCGGTGATCCCAACAGGGCCCGCAGCGGCGACATGCGCCCCAGGCTGCCATTCAGGACGTTGCGCAGAACCGAGGAACGCTCGACCAATGCAAACTCCTGAAACACGAAACCGGTATCCGGACGGCGCGCGCTCGGCGGCGGACGGTCGGGATCGAGCGGCGCACCCAGAACCGATACCCGCCCGCTCCAGCCTTGGAGCCTGCCGTCGAGCAGTGCCAGCAGGGTCGTCTTGCCCGCCCCGGACGGGCCGAGCAAAGCGACGCTCTCGCCCGCCGAAACCCGAAACGAGACCCGCTCCAGCGCCGGGAGGTCCGCGCCCGTATGGGCAAAACTCAGGTCGTCTACTTCGACAGCTGTGCTCATCGCAACAGCCCGTATTGCCGTGCCATATCGCGTACGCCGTCATAGGCGGCGCCGTCGGCCCTGACGTACCCATCCGGTCCATAAAAATAGCGCAGCTTGTTGCGGTGCTCCGGCTCGTTGAGCCGCAGCATTGCGTCGACAAAACGGTCCCGCAGAGCGGCATCGAGCCCCGGGCGAGCGATCACCAAATGGCTCGGGATCGGCGCGCTTTCCGCGATCCAGGTTACCTCTGCCTGTTGCTGCGGCGTCAGAAGCAGGTCGGCATACTGGCTGGCGCCTGCGGCATCGACCAGGCCTTCGGCCATCGCCTGCATCGCCTGCTGGTAGCCGCCAGCGAAGAAGACGCGGCCGAAGAATGCTTCCGCCTGTCCGGGGTCTTCGATCAGCCCGGCTTCTACGAATTCGGCGAGCGGGTAGAGATAGCCCGATTCCGAAATCGGATCGGCAAAAGCGATGTCGCGCCCGCGCAGGTCTGCGAGCGCGCCGATGCCGCTGTCGCGCCGCACGAAGATGCGGCCCGTATAACTCGGCGCGTCGCGGTAGACCTCGGACAGGAGCGGCACGGCACCGATCTCGGCCTCGGCCAGAACGAAGGGCAGGGCGCCCATGAAGGAGATATCCGCGTCGCCGTTGCGCAGCGCCTCGACCGCCGCTGCATGGTCGATGGTGACGAACCCCTCGACGGGGACGCCGATCTCCTCTGCCAGCCATCCGGTGATGGCCTCGATGTCCCCCAGAAGCTTGTCGGGGTTCTCTTGCGGGATGAAGGCAAGCCGCAGGGTTACGTCTTGCGCGGCGAGAGGTGTCGCCAGCGACACCGCGCCCGCGCCGACCAAGGTCAGTATCGTTCTACGGGTCAGATGGACCGGCATCAGAATGCCCTCTCTTCGATTGCGTCGGCTTCGGACTTGAACGCGGTCCAGCTTGCTTCAGCGGCCTCCCAGTCTTCCACGCGGACGGCGGCGCCGACCGCGGCCAGCCGCTCGGCCAGCGCATAGACCTCGGGCCGGGCGGGGAGGTTCGACATGGTGCTGGCGTCGGCCGAAAGGTCCGCAGCCACGGTGTCGGTCAGCAGCAGGATATGCTCTGCGTCCCGCCGCGGCAGTAGCGTATCGATTGTCGAGGCGAAGGTCGTCAGTTCGGCGAATGCCAGCCGGAAAGCGGTGTTCTCGGTGTCGAAGGCCTCATAGGGCTCGTCTGCCGCGCCAACGGTCTCGAGATAGGCGGTTAGGTCGGCGCGGTCTTCCTCGGTAAGCCCAAGCGATTTCGTCTCGTCGAACCAGTCCACGACGGCGGCCAACGTCGGCAATGACCCGTCGTGGAAATAGGGGGCGGTATAGGCCGTGCCGAGCAGCGTGGGCGTGTCCAGCGCACCGGCGCGGGCCCCCTCGTAGCCCGGCGCTACTGAGCCGATGTCGTGGGCCTGCCGGTCGAGGAAGTTCGCGTCTGGCACGTGGCAACTGGCGCAGGACCGACCGCCGAGCCGGGCGAAGGGCGTATTGAAGATCTCCTCGCCGCGCCGGGCGGCCTCTTGGGTCGTATCGGTCAGACGGCCATCAGTCGTCAGCATGGAATTCGGCAGGAAGTCGAATTCGAGCATGTAGGCGACGAGAGCGTCCAGCATGAAGGGCGTCGGTTCCTTCCCGCCGAACTCGTTGACGACCACGTTGCGGGTAAAATCGCGCAAGGAGGCGAAGCGGCCATCGCGGCCGTAGGGACCGGTAAAACGCAAGCCGCGCAGGCTGGGAATGTCGAGCGGGTCGTCGCGCCTGTCATTGAAGATCGGGTTGAAAAAGGCGCCGTCCACGTCGATCGCGCCCGGTTGGTGGCTGGCGCCGGGGATGAAGAGCCGCTGGTTGACGTCCGAGCGGTTGTGACAGGTCGAGCAGGCGATCCCGAGATCCTGCGCCGGGCTTCCAAAGAGTTGCGCGCTGTCGAACAGCATGTCGCCGTAGGCAACAAGCGGCAGATCGGTCTCGTCGATGCCCTGTTCCTCGAAGTTGAGCACGAGCAGCGGCAGCGGATCCTGATCGAAGATGTCAGACCCCGGCGGCAGGCTAGGCGGCACCTCGATGGTGCGGCCACTCAGGACAAAAGTTTCCGGCAGCGCGCTCAGCGTCCGGCGCGGCGCGAAATCGTCAACGAGGTAATTCTCGGCGAGATAGCCGGAGATGACTCCGCGCGCGGCTTCCATGGTTTCGCGATTCGCGGGTGTGTCACCAGTACCAAGAACACCGGCGGAACCTGTGCTGCTGTTGAGTTCCAGCCAGGCGAGGCCGATGCGTCTCGAAGCGTCGGGGTCAGCAGCCGCGATACCGTCAGCGAATGCGCGATAGAGTTCTCGAGCTGTCCGCACGGCCTGCTGTGCACGTGCAGAATCGTCGGCCATGACTGCCCGGTCCAGTTCCTCGTCGATCCTGCGCGCTATCAGCCGCGTCGCCTCGGCGAAGACCGCCTGGCGGTCCTCGCGAGTTATGGCGTCCAGAAGGGGCGCGGGTCCGATGTCGCTGCTGCCGTTCAGCCATGCCAATGCACCGACAGCGAATTCCGAACCCCGGTAGGGTTCGGCCCAGGCGGTCCCGACGTCATCCCAGGGCAGCGGTTCGAGATTTGCGAGGAAGAGAGTCAACCGGTAGGCCGCCGCCTCGGGAAGCCATGGGGCCTCCTTGGCGGGCGTCGCAGCGACAGGTCCGGACAGGACGAGCGCACTTGCGAGTGCGGCAATGAACGCTCCAAGGAATTTCTGAATCACCGCAGTCTCCCAATCCCAAAGTTAGACACGGCTAACTTATCTACCCTAAGCAAACAAGTTGTCAATCCCGCAGTTTCCTTGCAAAGTCCCAAGTATGACAAAGCTGCAATCACAGGAACGTGAACTGTTCGAAACTGTCGACAGGGCTCCCGAAGCACAGGCTGAGGGCTTCGCGACTGTGCGTCAGGCACATGAGAGCGAAATGGCGGAAGATTACGTTGAACTGATCGCCGAACTGATCGAGTCGCGCGGAGAGGCAAGGCCGGTGGAAATCGCCGAGCGGTTTGGAGTGAAGCCGCCGACCGTGACCAAGAACATCTCGCGACTCAAAGCTGCTGGCCTGGTGCGGCGGGAACCTTACCGCGCGATATTCCTCACGGATGCCGGTCGGGAGTTGGCCGAGGCCTGCCGCCGGCGGCACAGGATCGTCGTCGCGTTTCTCCTCAGCCTGGGAATCGACGAAGAGACTGCGGAACGCGATGCGGAGGGGATCGAGCATCACGTCAGCACGACCACGCTGGAGGCCTTCGAACACGCCCTCCTGCAATCTGAGAGCGGCAAATAGCGCAGCATCAAGTTCTCGCGAAATTCAGCAAAGCAAGACTCAGGAGGCGGCGGCGTCAGCAGTCAAAGGCTGGTGGGTCTGTTCTGATGGTCAACTTTAGTGCAGAAAATCGTTCGTGTCCTCTGAGCTTGGCCAGCCCGAGATAGTGTGCCCAAAATCTCTGACTGCGACGACGGTGCAGCGAAAATGTCGATCGCGGGAAAAGACGTGGGTACAACCTTTGATTTGCTCCTCTGTTCAAAGCGCATAGACAATAGTCACCACCGTCGTCATGACGATGAAGAACATGACCAAGGCGCCTATGGCGAGCGTCCGGCCCATGTCGCGGTTTGGCTTTGCCACTTTCAGACGCAATTCTTCGGCCGTTTCCGGAAACTCGAGCGCCGCGGAGTTCGAGCCTCGCACCAACTCATATCGTGAATTCCAGCGACGCACCTCGGCCGCGTTCCACCCGTTCATGACCAGAATGATCGCGGCGATCATCAGCATCGAGGACGGGACCCAGATCGTATAGCCACCCATGGTTTCGTCGGACAGGGGATCGAGCAACCCGGTTCCCGCCGTTTGGTAGGAGGCATAGAGGCTCACCTCTTTGAGTGTCGTCAAGGAACCCAGAAAAATGTTTGAAACGATCACCGCAAAACCAGAGATCAGCCTTGCGCCGCGCCTCGCGCCCTCAGGGGGATCTCTCGGGTCGAAGAGCATGCCGAAATACCAGATCCCTGCCAGCACCATCGCAAAATGGGCGAACACCTCGATCGCCGCGATGCGCTGCGCAAGTCCGTAAAGCACTGGAATCTGCCAGATAAAGAGCGACGTGATGAGCGCAGCAGTGGCGGTTACCGGATGTGCCAAGAACCGCAAAGTAATAGATTTTCCAAGAGCGCCGAGGTATCGACGCCACCGTCTGTTCAAACCGGCTTGCAATAATCGCCACGGCTGAGTGACCGCGATGAGTAGTGGTCCTGCAAGGCGGAGGAGAAGGTGCTCCACTTGATGCGCCGAAAAGAGGCTGTGCCCCAACGAAGCCAGAGGCGCATTCGTGGCCGCGAGAATGCAGGTCAAGCCAGCGAAGAACAGGGCTTGCCGCCAAATGGAAACCGTCCCGCGCAGCCGTGTGGATCGCGCGACGCCGCGCATGTAGATCCATGCGGCCAAGCTGACGGAAACAAGGGACACTGGCGAAATCGCGTATCCAAACGGGTCGAAAAGGAGGAAGTAGGCGATCATTGGCTCCTGTCATCTTGTATTGTTGGCCTTTGGACAGATGCCGGTAAAAGTCGGGATGTTCCCACAGCGCCACCCCGGGCCAAGGACAGATCAGTGGACATCGCGAGGTATTTGCCCTGCATCCACATGAGAAAAAGGTTCTCATAGAATCGTGAGAGCGGGTGGCCGGACTGACCGGCGGGCGCGATGAAATAGGATCCGGCTTCTTCCGAAAACGACATGACCGCCTGAAAATTGGTGCCCCCGCTGGGCGCGAAGGGGCGGTCATCGTCAGAAGTAAACAGTGTTGCAATCATTGTGTATGAATCGCCCGAAGATGGGGCTTTGAGAGACAGCAGATCGCTGATGATCCCACTCGATCGGATTGGTGCCCACCCCATATTCAAAGCGTGTGCTTCGCCCCAGACCCAAGCGGACGGATCGGGTCCGTAGCGGTCGACAAGCCAGCCGATGGCATCATCCAAGGCCGCACGAACCTGATCCTGGCAGGTCTCGATGCGGGTGGACGGGCGGATGTCGCACCAGATTGCGCTCCCTCCGCGATCTGAAAGCACCGCAAATAGGACATCGGCATTTGGCCTGGCCCAGACCTTCGTCGCGGATGGAAATTCATCCTGAAGTATTCGCTTTTGCAACGCGCGCGCCCAGGCCCAGAACACGAGCGGCTCCGGTGAAAAGCGATCCATGTCGCCATTCCATTGGGCAAGTTGATCCAGAATATCGCCGCGAAGCTCATCTGCGCGGTTCTCTTCGAGAGCACCTGTGGAACCCACGAACCAAAGCTCTTTTGCCATTATAGGAAGAAGCGCCCGCGCGGCAGCGCTGACCGTGTCGCGCTGCACCGTAATCGCGCCCTCGACCGAGAATATCGGCTGCCGCTCATCAAGAGCAGCCAGACGGGCGTCTCGAAACGATAAAGGAGTTTCGACCTCCCTGTCAGGCCAGCGAGCAAGGGTTTCTCGGTCGATCGCAAGAATCTCCAATCCGGCTGGTGACAGGTTCATGCATGCGTCCATAGCATCGTTCACATCGGCGGACCGCGCCAGACGGTCAAGCATCATCAGAAAATTGCTGGCCTGCGCGGCCGTGGGATTCTCTGGCTCTTTAACGGCTTTCTGGGACACAGATCGGAACGCCCAAGCGACGCGTTCGCTGCGACCGACGACAATGAAGGGCACACCCGGCAATGTAGCCCCAATCGCGGCTCCGGTCGGGAGTTGAATATCCGCCAGGTACCATTCAGAAGGCAGCGATAAGGGGCCACGTATATCGGCGGCGAGAATTGGTGCTCCGGTAGCTGTTCTGTCTCCAGGCAACGCCCAAGCATCGAGGCTGACCTTGGGCGAGGTCACAAACAGCTCGGGCAAAAGAGGTCGATCCGACGGGATCGGTAGATCTGACAAGCCGGACAGGTCATTCTGCCGTCTCTCGGGTTGAAGATCGTTCAGAAACGCTTGGGCAAGTCTGAGACTATCGACGGGTCTCCAGGCTGCGATCATTCTCTCATCCGCGATCAACAGATCGGGTGAGCCTCTGCCGCGCCCGCCTTCGGACACCAGGCCAAGCCACGCGTTGACACCTGCGGCATATGCGTCGAGCGCTTGGGCTGTCGAAGGCTCAACTTCGATCGTCCGGTCAAGTGGCATCAAGGCTTGCGCTGCCCGCCTTGCCCTCAATAACTGGCCAAGCCTGTCCTGAGCGTGAACGAAACCAAGCGCGAAATAGGCGTCCGGAGCGGAGTCTGCAGAAATGTGCGGTATGGCCGCAGCATCTCGCAGAATATCGACTGGACCTTCGATACCCGCAACACTGAAATCCTCGTCATAGTCGGGGACGGAGGCGCGCAAAAGAAAGTAGACGACACCGGATACGGTCAGTCCTAATGCAAAAACCGCCAGGAGCAAGTCTAGTAATATGTTGAATAGTCGTTTCAATTCGTTGCCGGTGCCAAAGTAATCTCAAGACGTGATGCGCAAGAGGATCACCGAGGCGAAAAAAGCGAGCAGGCCGAAAGCAATACCGAAGCTTGTCGCGTATTGAAGTATATCCAGGCGGTTCCCTTTCCGCCGTTGCGCCAGATAGCCACCCCAGAGCGCCCCTCCGACAAAGCCTGCGAGCACCAGCATCACGATTCCTCCGATTTTGATTTTTCTGAATTGAAACGTCGTCTGACCAATCCGACGGTAAAGGCTAGAGCCCAGACCGCACAGATGAGCGCCAGCGATGTCCAATCACCGAAACGTGCGTAAGGTGTGGGCGCAAGCGCTGTCGGCAGGCTGGCATCTATGACTCCAGTTTGTCCGGTCTCGAGGCGCGCGATGATCTCTCCCTTGGCGTCGATGATCGCGGAAATCCCGGTGTTGGCCGCCCGGACTACAGGAAGCCCTTCTTCGACCGCGCGCATGCGCGCGGAGGCGAGGTGCTGCTCGGGTCCGATGCTGGTCCCGAACCAGGCATCATTTGTGGCGTTGAAAATCCAGTCGGGGCGAAAAAGGTCATCGACTACCTGGCCCGGAAAAATGATTTCGTAACAGATCGCCACCGCGACCAGAGGCGCACCCGGGATCGCCAGCGTGCGTGGCCCTGGTCCTGGCGTGAAATCACCCAAACCTTCGGTCAGCCGCTCGATCGGCAGCCAGCCTCTCAGGGGCACATATTCCCCGAACGGAACAAGATGATGTTTTGCATATCCCGTCAGAATTTCGCCGCTGCCGTCATAGGCTTGAACCGTGTTGAAATATCGGGTTCCCCCATCGCCCTCTACGCGGTCAGGTACGCCTGTCAAAAGGATCCTGCCGTCTGGCAGAACCGTGGATAGCCGCCTACGCGCCAAGGCGTCCTCGTCCAGAAAACCGGGAAAGGCCGTTTCCGGCCACAGCAACAGGTCGAAGCGTCCAGGTTGCGCCGACAAGCCCAAATATTTCTCCAGCGTTCGCTCGCGGCTGCCCGGTGCCCACTTCTCGACTTGCGGCACATTGCCTTGGACGATGCGCAAAGCGCTGTCCGTCGGAGGCACATTCGTCCCTAAACGCAGCGCGCCGCCACCCCAGAGGCCCATCACCACAACGGCGAAGAGCACGAGAACAGGCACGCGTCTGTTTGGTGCCGCCACAATCAACACACCGGGCAACAGCCCTATAAAGACCGTGAGAAAGCTCAGCCCATAGCTTCCTACCCAGGCGGCGGGTTGGCGCAGAGCGGCGTGTTCGACAAGGGCATAAGCGGCAAGGTTCCAGGGAAACCCTGTCAGGACATGACCACGCAGCCATTCTGCGGCAACCCAGCAGGTTGCAAGCAGAAGACCTGCCGTAGTGTCGCCGACAGCACGGCGCTGCATGATGGTGGCAAATAACATCGCCGCAATCGCCGGGAAAATGGCCAGTCCGGCGGACAGTCCCGCGACTGCCGGGATCGCAAGGGCACCGAAACGTTCGGAATCGACGTAAAAGCTCTCGGCGATCCAGGAAACTCCAAACCCGAACTGGCCCATTCCGAAGACCCAGCCGATGAAGAAGGCAGGCGCTGTCGAAACCTGCCGGAGGACGAGAAAGAGTGCTGAGAAGGCGACTGGAACAACGATGAGCCATGAGAATGGTGGAAGGGTTAAAACCGTTAAACCGCCCGCTGCAAAGCTAATCCCTGATCGCAGGGGAATGTAACGGCCACGACCCGTCAGTGGTCGCAAGCCCGCCATCATGTGCCTGTTTTCAACTTGGCGCTCAACCAAGGGGCTATGAGCAGTAGGCCCACGCCACTGACCACGAAAACATCCGCCATGTTGAAGGCGGGCCAATGCGTGGATCCGACATAGAAATCGAGGAAGTCCGTCACACTCCGAAACCGGATGCGGTCGAGGACGTTGCCGAGCGCGCCACCGATAATCGCGCCATAGGCGATAGCCTCAACCGGGTTGGCAGTGCGTACCAACATGACTGTTAACCAGCCGCAGACAGCTAGGGCCAACGCCGTAAGGCTCCACCATGGCGCTCCACCAAGCAGTCCGAACGTCACGCCATCGTTGCGCAGATAGATAAGATTGAAACCGGGAAAGACCGGAATTCCAGCGCTCAAATCTGCCGCGTTGGCGACGACAATTGCTTTTGTCACCTGATCGACAAGAAAAGCGATCAGCGCAGCAAGCAGACCGACGAAGAGGCAAGTTCTCATCAGCTTATCCCAGCCAGACGTCGAGGAACAACATGATCACAAGACCAACGGCGAGGCCGAGCGTCGCCCTGTTCTGATGGCCGGATCGGTGGGTTTCCGGAATGATCTCGTGGCTGATGACGTAGAGCATCGCACCTGCTGCGAAGGCGAGACCCCAGGGCAGCAGCGGTTGCGAAAGACTGATAATCCCTGCGCCGAGAAGTCCACCGACGGGCTCGACGAGACCGGTCAGAGCGGCGATGCCCCAGGCGCGAAGCCTGGAATAGCCCTCGCCGAGCAACGAAACCGCCACCGCCAGACCTTCGGGGGCATTCTGTAATCCAATACCGATCGCAAGTGGCAACCCGCCCGACAAACCGTCAGCCCCGAACCCGACGCCGACGGCAAGCCCTTCGGGAAAATTGTGGATAGTGATCGCGATGATGAAAAGCCAGACGCGCCGCAGCGATGCGGCGTCGGGACCTTCCCGCCCCGTCTTGAAATGTTCATGCGGTAGCCGTTCGTTCATCAGAGCGACCGCGCCCATGCCAAGCAGGATCGCAACACATACGATGGCCGCCGGGAGAGCACCGTTGTCGAACTGTCCTTCAGCTGCGTCGAGAGCCGGGATGATCAGCGAGAAGAACGAAGCCGCGAGCATGACACCCGCCGCGAAGCCAAGCAGCAGATCGCGCGTGGCCCGGGACGGGATGCGCCCAAAAAGAACGGGGACCGCCCCGACCGCGGTCAGCGATCCGGCGGCCAGGCTTCCAAGAAAGCCAAGCGCTATGGGGGAGAGGGGTTCCAATTGTTAAGGTTCTGCCGCGAGTTCAGTCAGGAGCCGAGTAGCTGGTGTAGACCTCGGTCGATCCGTCTTCGTGGATCAGGAAGACATCGTAAGCCTCCCGGTCGTCCTCCGGTCCCATGCCGGGCGACCCGTAGGGCATTCCCGGCACCGCCAGGCCTACCGCGTCTGGCCGGTCCTCCAGCAGGCGTTGGATGTCAGCCGCCGGCACGTGGCCCTCGATCACATAGCCGTCGACCAAAGCCGTATGGCAGGAGACCATGCGCTGCGGCACGCCATTGTCGAGTTTGAAGCGCACAAGAGATCCTCCGAACATGTCCTCGCCCATCGGCGCGAAGCCATTCTCCTCGAGGTGCTTCATCCAGGACAGGCAACAGCCGCAGCCGCTGGTCTTCCGGACGTCGATCTGAATCGCCTCTGCGACGGCCTGCGCCGCAGGAAGCAAGGCAAATGCGATGGCAAGGGCGGGAGTAAATCGTTTCATGGATCAAAGCCTTTCGGTTGTCGTCTGTGCAAATTCGCTGGCGAGCCTCTCAGCAAGAAGTGAACGCGCCTCACGCAGTCGCTCAAGCGCGGCCGTGTCGTCCGCTTCACGCTCGGCCGCCTCTGCCAATCGGTCGTCAGAGAGAGGGTCGGTTGGGCGACCGTCCACCAGCACTTCGTAATGTAGGTTGGGGCCTGTCGCGGTACCCGTCGCACCGACCCGCCCGATCATATCTCCGGCCATCACGCGTTGCCCTTGTGTGAGCCCGTCCGGTACGGCGCTCAGATGCGCATAGCGCGTCAGGGTGTCGGAGCCATGAGCGATCTCGACGACCCGGCCATACCCACCGCGTCGGCCGATGAAGCTAACGCGGCCCGGCGCCGTCGCCTGTACCGGCGTGCCGCGCGCCGCCGCGAAGTCGACTCCTGTGTGCATCCGTACATTGCCGTAGACCGGATGGGTGCGGCGCCCGAACACAGAACTCAGCCGTGCACCTTCGACCGGTTGCGCAAACACGCGCAGGACTTCTCCGTCGACATAGATCGTCGCTTGGCCGCTGCCGTCGTTCGGCCAGACGATTTCATAGACCGAGCCATCGATATCCAGTGCGGCAAAGGCAAGCTCGGGCTGACCAATCCTCTTGTTCCCGTCTCGGGCCTCGCGCCAAAGGAGGCGCATCGTCTCGCCACCCGCAAGATCACGACGGAAATCCACGGTGCCGCCCAGCATCTGCGCCAGGTCCACCGCAAAACGGGCGGGGATGTCTGCCGTGTTCAGGGCGGCGAAAATCGAGCTCTCGATCACCGCCTCGCCGGCGAAAGTCACCAATTCGGGATCCGGGTCCAACACGCGGGCGGCAAGCTGTTCGCCGAAGACCGCCTCTATCCGGACACCGTCTTCGACGGCGAGCTCTACACGACGCGGGTTGTCGTCCGTTGTGGAAACCACCGTAATGATGTGACCCGGACGCAGACGGCGCAGATCGTATTCCGTGCCAATCGCCAAGGCGATTTCGGCGCGATCCGAAGCATCCAGCCCCGCATCGGAAAGGACCGCATCAAGCGTCTCGCCCGACGCAATCTCCCGCGACCAGGTGACCAGCGGGGGCTCGATAGATGGCAAGGAGGTATCAGCGGGGGAAACGGTCAGGAGCGGCCGGGGTCTGAACTCGAATGCGATATCCGCCTGGGCGAGTGTAGGGCGGACCGAATTGGTTTCGGTAATCCGAGGCGGCGCAAGCGGATCGGGAGTCCAGAGGGTCGCTTCAGCAATCGCAGGGGGCACCGGTTCTTTGGACAGAACGCCAGAGATGGCGATGGCGGTCACCGAAAATGCGCCTGCGACCGCAACGGCCGCCAAGACTGTTCTTATCTTCATGTTGCCCCCTCTACGTCTTCTGTCAGTGCGCGCCGGATCTTCGGCACCGCGAATTCTCTTGGCTCGTGATAGTCGATCATGGTGACGAGCTCACCCTCGGCATCGAACAGGAATACGCTTGCCGTATGGTTCATCGTATAGCCGCCGCCCTCAGTCGGGACGCGCTCAAATGAGGCACGAAACCCTTCTGCAGCGCGGGCAATCTGGTCTTCCGGCCCCGTCCAACCACGAATGACCGGATGAAAATAGCCGACATATTCGGCCATGGCCTCGACCGTGTCCCGCTCCGGGTCGACCGTGATGAAGACCACGTTCATCTCTGATGCTTCGTCGCCCAGTTCCTCAAGCCAGCCGGAAATATCCGATAGGGTCGTCGGGCAGACGTCCGGGCAGTAGGTGAACCCGAAAAACACCATTGTCGGACGACCGATCAGGTTGCCAGGCCCTACCTCATTTTCCTCGTGGTCGGTCAGCCGGAACTCCATCGCCGATAGGGGCAGGGGCCGCTGCCCTTTTGGTTCAGGCGCACCGGGCCCGTCCACCCGCCACCAGCCCACGAAGAGCGTCAGGCCAAGAACGCCGGCACCGGCTGCGCCGTATAGAAGGAGCTGCCGACGTTGCATCAGCCCTCCGGTCCACGCGCGGCGATTCCGAGGATTGGGACCTCGACCGTCACCTTGCCGCCATCCGAGAAGGTCAGTGTCAGCGGGAAATTCTCGCCTTCGGTCATCGGCTCTTGCAGCTTCATGAGCATGGCGTGCAACCCGCCCGGCTCCAATGCCACGCTTTGGCCGGGCTCAATCGTGATCTCGCCTGCAGGTGCCATGGAACTGACGCCAACGGAGTTGGTTTTCGACTCATGGATCTCGGGCATCATTGCCAGCGGTGTCGCAAGTCCGGTCAGCGTAACGGCGTCTTCACCCGTGTTGCGCACGGTCATATAGGCGGCACCTGGCCTGTTGACGCCGATCGAGGCGCGGGACCACGCATTCTCGACCACGACATCCTCCGAACCGGCCAGTGCGGGGGCCGACAGCCCTGCAACCGTCAAAAGCACGGCCAATGCATTGGTATATCTCAACTTCTTCACCACTCGTTTCTCCTGCCTCCGCAAATCAGCTTTGGCTTGCCGCAACTTCCACTGCCACCAGCCTCCGCAATTCGGCCTCACCGAACGGATCGAGAGGCTTGCCGTTCACGAAGAACGTGGGCGTTTGGCGGACCCCGACTGTCTCGACATCGGCGCGGTCCTGGTTGAGCACCGCCACAACACCGGGGGCCAGCATCTGTGTCCGGGCAGCTTCGACATCCAGACCTCCGCTTGCTGCAATCTCAAGGATCAATCCGGGTGCCGGGGTCCCGTGAGACGCCCATCTGGGCTGCTCTCGCAAGACTGCCTCGAGCACAGGTTCAAACACGTCCTGCATGCGCGCCGCCTCGAGCACACGGATCGCTTCTACCGACGCCTCGCCGTGAAAAGGCGTATAGCGGATTACAACGCGCACCGCGTCTCCGTGCTCCGCCATGATATCCTCGACGACCGGATAGAAAGCGCGGCATGCCTCGCAGGCCGGGTCGAAGAATTCAACGATGGTTACGGGCGCATCCTCGGGCCCGAGGATCGGGGAATAGGGTCGGATCAGCGCGTTGGCCATTTCAGGGTCGATGGGATCGGACGCGGCAATCGGGTCGGGGCGGGTGGCATACCAGGCGGCCCCGCCGAAACCGGCGACCCCGAGCGCGAGAACGGACAGGATGAGGCCGCGTCGTTTCATTCTTGTGCTTCCTTCAGTGAGAGAGCCGACAGCAGCCCGATCACCACGAAGGCGACGAGCGCCATCAGAGGAATCGGAATGCCGAAGACCAGTTGATTGTCGTCAGTACAGGATGGGCCTGTCGCCGTGCAGGGCTGGATGCGTTCGGGGATCAGCTCGACATAGAGGCCGAGGTGCCAGAGCGCTATGGCGGCGCCCCCGATTGCCAGCGCGATCCCGTAGCGACCCACGCGCCGATCCTGCCACCACAGCCCGAGCCCGAGGACGATGGCCAAGGGAAACATGAAGGCACGCTGAAACCAGCAAAGCACGCAAGGTGTCTGCCCCAGAACCTCGCCGATGAAGAGCACTGCAAGCGACGCGGTGAGCGCGATGATCCAGGCCAGCCCGAGGGCCGTCTCTCCGGAAAGTCGGGTCATGACGATCAGATCCTCTCTCTCAGATCGGCGAGGATCTCTTCGGCGGGCGTGCCGTAGGGCCAGGAGTCCGCGAAGCCTGCTTGCGTGTCGAAAAGGAAAAGATGCGACGTGTGACCCATCGTGTATCCGCCCGGCGCAGTCGCCTGCTCGATCCGTTCATAGAATATCGGAAAAGTTTCGGATGTCGCGGCGATCTGCTCCGGTGTACCGGTAAGCCCGATGATCCCTGCGTCGAACATGGGCACGTACTCCGCTAAAGCCGTCGGCGTATCTCGCTCGGGGTCGATCGTTATGAAAATCGGCTGAACCACTGCCGCCTCATCGCCCAGGCCCTCCATCACGGCCGCGACTTCGGACAGTGTTGTCGGACAGACGTCAGGGCAATTGGTGAAGCCAAAGAAGACCAGCATCCAGCGCCCTGCGAAATCTTCGTCCGTTTGGACAATGCCGCGATGATCGGTCAGTTCGAAATCAGCAAGAAACGGTGGTTCATTCTCGGCTCGGGCAAGGTCGGCACGGTAGTCGGACCATAGCAACAGCCAGATGAAAACGAACGCCGCCGCGCCCGCCAACACCCACAATACCTTCTGAAGACCTGAAAGCCTCACGCCGCTCCGCCCGAACTTGATTCTATATTTTGTGTGCGTTTACATCCTCTAGCTACTGTAGGTTCAAGCGTGATTGTCACCGATCGGCCAACAATCACCTATCTGTGAAACTCAGGTGAAGCTTGTGATGCGCACCGCATAAAGCTACACCCACTGTAGGTAATGTGGGGAGCGGAAATGCTGACGATTGGGACTCTGGCGAAGAAGACCGGAACAAAAGTGCAGACCATCCGGTATTACGAGCAGATCGGACTTATGCCTGAGCCCGGCAGGACCGAGGGGGGCCAACGACGCTATGGCGACGCCGAACTCGACCGCTTGTCATTCGTCCGGCACGCTCGGCAACTGGGCTTCTCGTTGGACGCGATCCGTGAGCTCCTCGATCTCAGCGATCATCCGGGAAAGTCCTGTGCAGAGGCGGATGCAATCGCCCGTCGGCAACTCAAACAGGTCGAGCAACGATTGGCGCGGCTCGAGGCGCTGCGGACGGAATTGAAGCGGATGGTGCATGAGTGCAGCGGCGGACAGACTTCTGATTGCCGTGTGCTCGAGGTACTGCGCGACCATTCCGAATGCCTGACCGACCATGAAGAGATCGGCGCCTGAGCAATTTCGACGACCTTTGATCGGAACGCAAAAAGCCCGGTGTTAGTTACTCATTGGCAATTCACTAATTTGGATACCCGGCATGGCGGAGCAGAGAAACGCAACGGAAAGACGCACACTCTGGATCGTGCTGGGTCTCAACATCGGGCTGGCAGTCGCTTTCTTCGCCTCGGGCGCATTCGGCGAGTCAAGCGCGCTTATCGCCAATGGCCTCGACAATCTGTCGGACAGTTTCGTCTACGCGATCAGCCTCTTCGCGCTGTCCCGCTCCGCCAAGTGGAAGCGCGGAGCGGCGAACGTTTCGGGCGGCCTGCTGATCCTCTTCGCCCTTGGAATCCTGTATGACGCGTGGCGCCGCTACGTCGGCGGATCGGATCCTCTTGGCACGATCATGATTGTCATGGCGCTGGTAGCGGCGGCCATCAACGCACTTTGCGTCTGGCTGCTGGCACGGCTTCGCGATCCAGACGTAAACATCCGAGCGGCGAATACGTTCAGCTGGAACGACTTCGCGGCCAATCTCGGAATCGTCGTCGCAGGCGGGCTCGTAGCCTGGCTCGGAACGAATTGGCCGGACCTTGTCGTGGGCGTGATTGTCGCCGGCATCGCGGCCTGGGGTGGCGTCGGAATCCTGAGAGACGCGCATGGTGAACACCACAAGGCGGTGCACAATGACGATCAGGTAACCAAGGACTCGGCCTGAAATCGGGGCTTGAAGCTACAGTGACTGTAGCAACTACATATTCTCGTGAACGATTCGAGGAGATATCCCGTGAACCCCGCCGACCCTCATTTGGCCAAAACCCGGCTGCTTGATTTTGACGCGACCTCAATTGCAAAACTGATCGAGGAGCGCGGCTGGGCAGACCTTCCCAGCGACGACCGAATTGGGGCCATCTACGATTTCGTCAGGAACGAGATTACCTTCGGCTACAACCGCGCCGACGACATTCCGGCGTCCGAGGTCCTCGCAGATGGCCACGGGCAGTGCAACACCAAGGGCACGCTCCTCATGGCCCTGCTGCGTGGCGTGGGAGTTCGCTGCCGACTGCACGGGTTCACAATCCACAAGGCGCTTCAGAGAGGCGTCGTTCCGGAACTCGTCTATCCCCTCGCGCCGTCCGAAATCCTCCACTCCTGGGTAGAGGTGGACTTGGGCGACGGATGGGTCAATCTTGAAGGCTTCATCCTGGACGCGCCTTTCCTGCAGACGCTGCAGCAGAAATTCCGCGAGACGGATAGTCTGTGCGGCTACGGGGTTGGAACGGAGTGTCTGAGCGCCCCGCCTGTCACTTGGTCCGGCAATGATACCTACATCCAGAAAACCGGTATTGTTCGCGATCTTGGAACCTTCAACGCACCCGACGATTTTTACTCAAAGCACCGCCAGAACTTCGGATTTGTGCGCGACTTGCTCTATCGCCACGTCATCCGTCACTGGATGAATGCCAGGGTTCGCCGCATCCGCCGCGGAATCTTGCCGCCGGTCCCCGGATTCGATCGGCCGAACCACCGCCATGAGGAGACGAACCGTGCCGCATGATCACGGCCACGCCCACATCGATCCTCAATCCGGTGATCGTCGCGTCTCCATCGCCATCTGGGCCAACGGCCTCCTGACGGTCGCGCAGATCGTCGGCGGGATCCTTTCCGGCAGCCTCGCGCTGATCGCGGATGCCCTCCACAATTTCTCGGACATGGCGTCGCTGGTGATCGCCTTCTTCGCGCGTAAGATCGCTCGCCGCCCGGCGGACAAGCGCATGACCTTCGGCTATGGGCGGGTAGAAATCGTCGCAGCGCTCATCAACTACACGACACTTATCCTGATCGGCTTCTACCTGATCTACGAGGGTGGCATGCGCATGATCGACCCACCAGAGGTACAGGGCTGGACGGTGGTGATCCTGGGCGGTGTGGCACTGGTCGTCGACACGTTGACGGCGCTGCTCACCTATTCGATGCAGAAAGGCAGCGTGAACATCCGTGCGCTCTTCCTGCACAACCTATCGGACGCTTTGGCCTCCGTGGCGGTCATCATCGGCGGCTCGCTCATCCTCCTCTACAACATGCGGTGGGTCGACCCGGCGATCACCATCGGCATCGCTCTCTACATCCTCTACCTCGCATTTACCGAGATCGGCGGTCCGATTCGGACGCTGATGCTCGGCAGTCCACCGGACATCGATAATGAAACCGTCGTTCAGGCGATGCGGGGTGTGGATGGTGTCGCGGACGTTCATCACGTGCATCTGTGGCAGATGCAGGAGCACGAGGCGGCTCTGGACTGCCACGTCGTGCTGACAGCGGACGGCTGGGGTCAAATCGAAAAGATCAAGGCCGCGATCAAGGACCGGCTGAAGGACGATTTCAGCATCGGTCATTCGAGTCTGGAATTTGAGCACGAAGACCGCGCACACGAAAACGCTGACCTTTACGGTCACGGCAAACCGGAAAAAGAGGAGGAAAACCATGTTCACCGAGACACTGACAGCTCATGACGACACGATTGGCCTCGCCTGCGAGGGCAAGCTCAGCGAAAGCGACCTGAAACGGATGCACGCCCTGCTTCATGAGCGCCTGCAAGAGACAAGTAAGCCCGGCCTGGTTCTCGATCTCACGAGGTTCGAAGGCTACGATGGGCCGTCCGCTCTGCTCGAAGATCTGAAAATCGACACAGCCCATAGGAATGACTTCCGCCGCGTCGCTGTGGTGGGCGAAGGGGCTTTGTTGGAGTGGGGAACCAGGTTCGCCGACGTGCTGACCACGGCAGAACTCCGTCGGTTCGACCCGGCGGAAATGAAGGCGGCAATCGCCTGGGCAAGTGAAAGGTAGAGTAGCTTTCAATCAGATGCCTTCGCAGAAGACAGCATCTGTTCGAAACCATAAACAAAAGAGCTACAGCAGTTGCGAGACCCAAGAGCAATCCGAATGTTCTGAACATGGTCGCTCCTTTCGCAAAGGAGTAACTTTGGTACAGTGGCACTGCCCTTGCCGGGGCATTATCAAATCGTAATGTTTTAGCGGCTCAGGGCGCCAGTTGGTTAACATAAACTTCATTATGCGCCGTTATACTTAGAGTTGCATTGATATATTATCGTAGGTATGCTGGTTGGGACTTGTCGAGGTTCCCAGCATGCACAAACTTTTCCAGAATATCCTGTCCCCAATGGCAATCGCCCTAGCATTGACCAGTCTTTCGCTGCCTACCGGAACGCGCGCACAAACGTATCCAATTGACTGCGCGATCCTCCTTTGCCTGTCCGGTGGCTGGCCGGCTTCGGCCCCTTGTGCGCGAGCACGTGCCGAGTTTATCCGACGGATTACACCATGGCCGGTCGAGCCGCCTCTGCAGATCTGGCGCTGTCCAATGGGTGCATCCCATAAGACCGACCGTCAGTTCGGCGGATCAAAGCGCGCCATCGACGTCTTGTTCCATGAGGACGACTTTCAGCAAAGCCAATCTTTGCCGGAGCTAGAGCGCAGCTTCGACGCAAAATCATCGGACGCTATTCGGCACTCAGGCAAAGCACAGACAGACCTTGTGCAGAAGGTTTTGACCCTGCGTCTCACAGCCGGTCGTGCGGACATCGATATCAGCGGACCTGAGTTTAATTTTGTGCGCTCCATTCGGGTGTTCGACGTGCGATACGCATCCCAGAGAAAAGTCGGAGAAAACGAGCAATGCAGGCGCGAAGCTCTGGTCTATTTGGGCACCTATGGTACGCAGGGTGAGTTCGCTTGGGCAATTTCTAAACCAACTGCCCTACCCGATGCACATGTTGGACTTGAAGATTGGGGTTCGCATTGCCCAAGCCTTTATAATCGGTCGGTATTTGTCGACTGGCAAGACTATGATGGCAACTACGGGTTTGAGCAGGTTAACTACTAGTTCGACGCTCAGACTGGGACACGGAGCAAGTACACCATTCGATCAAATCCGCGCCCGAAATCCTTTCCTCGCCTCTCTCTCGAACGCATAAAGTCCCGCCGAAACGATGAACCCGATACCTAACAGCGTAGTCGCGTCAACGCGCTCACCAAAGACGATGGCGCCAACCAAGATTGCGAACAGGATGCGGCTATATCGGAAGGGTGCAACCACTGACGCTTCTCCTGTGCGCATACCATGAACGATACAGTAGTAACCGATTGCGCCAAACACTACGCCCCCAAGTGTTAAGACTAGATGAAATCGGGAAACTGGAACCAAAGCCTCCCCCATCCCATAGTGCCAAAGTATTCCTGTAGGAATAAGTACGAGGAAGCCTTGAAACGATATCAGGATTGAAGAAAGGCGTTTCTGCACTTTCCGAGTAACCAAATCCCTGCCCGCTACAAACAGCATAGATAAAACGGCCCAAAGTGAATTCGGATCAAATTCTGCGAGTCCAGGACGCGTTATGAGCATTACTCCAGCCAATCCGATTAGCACTGCGAACCACCTTCGCCATCCGACCTGCTCCCGGAGAAACAGAAATGCCCCGAGCACGATCACAAGTGGTACAGCTTGATAAACAGCTGCCACAAGGGTCAGGTCAACTTTCGAAAGGGCCAAGTAAAATGTCGAAGCAGCTCCGGCCTCGCAGAGCGTTCGCGCAAGAGGCACCTTTTCCCACGCGCCCGGTTCATCAATCCGAATTCCTCTGAACCACATAATGCCGGCAAATAGTGAAGCTGTGCCAAGCCCAAACATGCAGAGCAATTGACCAACGGGTATATGGCTCGACAACAACTTAATGAACATGTCCTCGAGCGTGAACGCAGCCATAGACACGATAACGAACGCAATGCCCTGCCTATTGCTCATGAAGTCCACCGACTGAACACCTACTTCTCCATACTAGGTTGAAGCTCAGTGTGTTTCTCGGGCCAGCAGATGGCCGCGATGGCGATGAGTAGTGATGCGCATAAAAAGAGCGTGAAACCTGAAAATCGGCCGAGCAAAGCAAAGTTGAAACACAAAAGTCCCAAGACGCAAAGCTGTGCGAACGACGTGTTGTGATATATCCGCCTACGCTCGCCACTCTCGTTGCCGACCAAGCGTTCTGCTCCAAGGTTTCGCATGTACGTTGCACGCACGGCTGACCGAACTTTCGTTGTGCAGATACCGTACAAAGCCACATGAAGAAGCAGCAGTATCGAACTAGTCAGGGATGATACGGAAGACTGATCAAGAAATGCCCACTCTTCGGATTGCCAATCCAGTGCTCCAGCAAAGTCGTTGATCAGCCAGCCCAAGCTGGTTGAGCCGTCAGACTTCAAATAGATCGCGTTAAGTTGGATGGCTGTGGCGGCCAAAATTCCAATGACAGTGCAGCGGAAGATGCCCCTCTGGAGTTTTTCACCAACGAATTCCAAAGAACCGGAACTTAGTGCCGGATCAGATGACGTGGTCCTTTTGTTGTAATCGTGACAGACAGCAAACAACAAAAGAAGTCCTGTAAAATAGAACCAATAGATCAGACCAGAGTATGAGAATGCAAAAAGGGAGGCGACCAGCGCTTCCCAAAACGAAACGACGTCAGGGCGAACCCGGGCGACGAGCACCCAATCGATAAGGCCTGGCCTGTCGCTTTGTGTAAGGCCGCGCAGGTAAACGCCGCTCCACTGAACCAAAAACACCAAGCCGAATGACACGAAGGCCACGATCCAAAAAGGCAATCGCAAGCTGATTATTAGTTCGTTCCAGTTGGAAAATTGTTTTTCATCGTTTGACGTGGCTCGGCACGCCCGTTTCCAGAAAGCCACAAGGTGCGCAATGAGCAAGAACGACGTGGGATATAGCAAAAGACATTCTACCGGCCAACTAAGAGACCAGAAAAAACCGACCTGTTTAATAAGGTCAGGCCGCGCGGCGTACGTTATATCATGGTTTTCGAAGACAAATGTCATCAGGCACAGAAGGAAAAAACCGGCCCAGACGACGACAGCGACGCCAAAGCCTTCTGTGTTTGTGAACATTCTTTCTGACAGTTCGGCCAAGCCGCCTTGTCGGCCCTGCGACCGATCGTCCTCGCCAAAGGTGGAAATGATGCCGTTTGGGTCCTCACTTGTCACCGAGACATCGTCGCTACCGCGGCGCGCTCTGCGCTTCGAAGCCAGTCGCTTGTTGGCCGCTCTGAGTTCTGTTCTCCATGCTGCAACCGCGTCCGGATCGCCCTTGCCAAAAACGCGGGCCAGACAAGCAATGTTCTCGGAGCTGATCCCCCTATCATTGTCTTGAAACCAATTCTGTACCGTCCGCACATCCACTCCGCGACCTTCTGGATCTGCCTCCAAGATCGCATCCGCCAACTTACTTGGTGTCCACTCTGGGCTTGTTTCACCTGGTCTCGAGGGAGAAAGACCTGCGCGGGCAGATATTGCCGCTTGAAAGAGCTCCTTGAAATCAAGGGCTCTGCCGAGCGGCCTCGTCACGAAATTCTCGTCGATGTGAACCATCTTCGGACCTTCGTTTAGGTTTTCGCGAAAAAACTTTCGAGAAAAGGACTGCTGAGAAAAATTTTAGCTCTCTATTTCAGTAGCTTATCGAGCTCGGATTCGCCTTGATCGTTTGTTTCGCGTTTAGGGAGAAGCTTACATTTAGACTCTCTCTTAGCGGGATTTTGGGAGTCCAGCAAGGCATGCAGATCTTGAATAGCCGGGAGAAAATGATGCGCTCGTTTGACGATACGTCACTTGAAGCTGAAGCTGTCTGCCGATTGGTCTGCAGGCTGACAGGACGCACGGTCGGAGTCGAATACTTGTGGGATACGGGCGACACGTCAACTTTGTGGTTTGACAGGGCCGGCACGGACATTGAGCGACACCCTTTTACCACCAAGAGATCGAACAACGATTGAGCTCAATCTTCGCCTAAATCTCTCAAAAACTTTCCGTACTCCTGACTTACTTCCCGTGCCTCCTCAAATGCACGAGCTCGCTCCAAATCGAGGCAGCGAAAGTACCCCTGAATGTCTGAGATGTAGGTTTCGAAGTCCCGTCGGATTATGTCGGCGTAGTCACGCGCTGCTTGCGAATCATTTGGAAGATAAGGGCGAACCGGAGCACTGCAGGTGGCCGCAGTACCTGCTCCAGGACAAAAAGCTACGAAGATAAGCGCTTTCGTCGAAAGCTTGACGTTCAACAGTCGGGTTCTCAAAGCTCTAGTTTCCTTGATACACATATGGCGGCGGCCTAGTGTCTGTGTAGGCGAGATACAGCCGTATCTACTGCAATATACCTTGCAGTTGATAATATACTATCGTAACTCTAGGCTTCAAGTAGGAATGCCGGGGTTGCGCCTTTGTAGAGAGCGTGAGCCGGGCCATGGACTGGGACATAGAAGCACCAAATGTGGTTACGGAGGCACGTTTCCGCGAACTCGTGGAAAGCGGTTACAGCGCTGAACTCCTCTGCCAGGAGTCGGCACATAAGAAGGGCCCCAGCTACTATGGGGTCTGGATCATGCGCGTTGTTTCTGACGAGGGCGTTGAGAAGCTGCTGGTTACAGCTCGCACCCGGACGACCTATAACGACATCAAGATCCGCGAGTTCAAAACCATCACGGGTGTGGTCTCCTTCCTTATCGGCATCGGCTTCTCCCACGCCGATGTGCCACTCGAAAAAGGTCAGCGGACCACGCAAAAGCTGGCTGCGACCGACAAGGGAAGCAGCTAGCAGCCTTCTCCTTTTCTGGTTTCTGGCGGGTCCCGCCACTGCGCAGATGGTACTGTTCATGGAGAACGATGGCTCTCTGACCCCGTCGCGTTCCCAGAACAGTTTTTCCCGCAACTACAATGACGGCATCGGTCAAGGCTCGGCCACAGATGGTCTCGAAATCCTTGGTGACGAGGACACGGAGCCAGAAGACGTTCAGCTAGCAGCCTTCTTGCGACCTGCTCCCCTACCCCGCGCCGATGTTCTCACGGCCATTGAGGTCACCGCCCTTCGCTACGCAGGGCATCCCGGGCTGCGCCGCGCGGAGCTCTCGATCCGAGACTGGCTGACGCTCTACCGCGCCAATATCGAGGTCGAGAGCGCCTACCGGCAGGATGTGATCTCACATGCGGGTGCCATCGGCCTTGGTCAATTGATGCCCGCAACGGCGCGCGTTCTGAACGTTGACCCGCATGACCCGCTTCAGAACCTCGACGGGTCTGCCCGATACCTTGCGATGATGCTGGAGATGTTCGGCGATCCGCGTCTTGCCCTCGCAGCCTACAACGCCGGCCCAGACGCGGTTCGCCAGTACGGCGGCATTCCCCCCTACCGAGAAACCCAGAACCACGTGGCCCGTGTCATGGCCGTCGTGGCCCGATTGGAAGGATCAAATTCATGAGACAGATTTCACACCTATTCGTCGCCTCTTTGGCGCTGTTCCTGCTCATTGCCGAACCGGCCCTCGCACAAAGCATCGATCTCTCGCCGATTCAGAGCCTTCTACAGGGTATCGTCGATGCGTTGACCGGCCCGCTCGGTGTGGTGATCGCCACGCTAGCCGTGCTCGGCGTTTTTCTGAGCTGGTTTTTCAACATCATCGACCTGCGCCAGGCGCTTTGGGTGCTTGTCGGCATCGCCGGTGTTGCGGCCGCCCCCACCATTGTTGCCGCGGTCTTCGCCGGTGGCTGAGCGCGCGCCTCTCTTTCTCGGCCTCGTGCGCCCGCCGAAGCTTCTGGGCCTGCCCATCATGTACGCGATGGTCTGGCTCTTCGGTTCGGTGCTCCTGTTCGTCTGGGTCCAGCACATCGGGGTGCTGGGCGTGGCCGCCCTTCTTTATCCGGTGCTGTGGAAGGCCGCAGATTGGGACCCGCGTTTCATCGACGTGATGATGACGGCGCTGCAGGAAACGCCACCCACGCGGAACCGCTCCATCCATGGCGGGGACAGCTATGCGCCCTAATACTGCCATGGACGAAAGGCTCGATCCCCGCACCATGACGCCGGACTGGTATGCGCGCGAGACCCGCCTTGCGCATATGCTTCCTTACGTCAGCCTGGTCGATGACCGCACCGTTCGGACGCGGGTGAACGAGCTTTTCCAGTGCATCCGACTCGATGGGGTCAACAGCTACACGACGGATGATGCCTATCTCGACAAGGTGACCGCGCTCTTTGCCCGGATCATCGCGCAGCTCGGGCCGGAGTTCAGCTACTACGTCCACAAGGTCTCGAAGGCGATCACGCCAGACCTCGAGCCGGTGCGTGAGGACAGTTTTGCGGGAGAGGTGGATCGGCTTTGGCGGACAAAGCTCGAGACCAGCGGCCTGCGCGACAAAACCTTGACGCTTACGGTCATCCACCGCCCGCCGCCGAAAAGCGTCCTGCACTTCCTGAACCGAAGCGCGCCGGACCGTCTCAAGGAGGCTACCGAGAGGCGTCTGCGCCGTCTGGGCGAGGCCGTGAATGTCTTCCTGTCGGGCCTGACCGAGCTGAACCCGCGCGTCCTGTCAGCCAAGAGTGGCGAGTTGATCGGGTTTCTGGGCGCCCTCAACACCGGCCAGGAACTGCCGCTCTATCCGGCGAACACCTATGGCTTTCTGTCTTTCAACGTCGCCAATACCCGGGTGACGTTCCAAGGCGATCACTTCGAGCTCACCGAAGGCGTCGTGGGACATCGCTATGGCAAGAGCTTTACCATCGGGGAATATTCCGAGGCCACCTCCTGCACCATGTTCGACATGCTGAACCTGCCGGTCGACATGATCGTGACGCACTCCTTCACGCCGATCAATTCGAACCTCATGGCGGGCCGCATCAAGCGGCAAAAGCGCCAGATGCAGGCCAGCCAGGACGCAGCCCTCTCGCTCCTGGAAGCCCTCGACATCGCCGCCGATGATCTCGAGGCCAAGCGCCAAAGCTTCGGCGAGCACCACATGGTCGTGACGCTCTTTTGCGACACGGTCGAAGAACTGCAAACCCTCAGCGCCGAGATCGTGAACGCCGCCGCAACCGAAGGCGTGAAGATGATTGGCGAGCGGGTCGCGGCCAAGGCGCATTACCTCAGCCAGCATCCCGGCAACCAGCCCAAGCGCGTCCGTGCCAGTGCAATCACCAATCGCAACTTCGCGGATTTCGCGGCGTTTCATCGGACCCAGCTCGGCAAGCCTGCTCAGAAAACGCCCTGGGGCAAAGTCATCACCTATCTTCCCACGCCCGAGCAGAGCGCCTATCGGTTTTCCTATCACGAGCAGGGTAGCCCCGAGAAAGAACCGACCAGCGGGCATACGCTGATCATGGGGCGGCCCGGGTCGGGCAAATCGGTGCTGTCCGCCTTTCTCATGACCCAGGCCCGTCGCGCTGGCGCCCGGATCTTCGTCTTCGACTACCGCCTCGGTATGGAGATGGCGGTCCGCGCCAATGGCGGGCGCTACGCGTCTTTGAAAGCCGGGCAGCCCACGGGCCTCAACCCGCTCTGGACCGAGACCGATGCACGCGGCACCGCCTGGCTCTCGGACTGGCTTGTCACCTTGCTCTATCGCGCAGACAAGCCGCTCACGCCGGCGCAAACAAACCGCATACAGGAAGTCGTGCGCCAGAACGCTCAGGCCTCCAACCCGGCCCTTCGGAACTGGCGAGATTTCGCATCGCTGTTCGTCTCCACCGACGATGGCGGCGATCTGTACCAGCGATTGCTCGAATGGACCGAAGAGGGCCGCTACGGCTGGATCTTCGGACAGACGCTGGAGGACACGTTTTCGCTGGAAGGCGATGTCGTTGGCTTCGATCTCACCGGCATTCTCGACGGCGAGGCCGAGAAAGAGCGCATGGCCGTCCTCTCCTATCTCTTCCGACGGGTCGAGCGCGAAATCGAGGATCGCCGCCCCACCATCATCGTGATCGACGAGGCCTGGAAAGCGCTCGACAACGCGTATTTCGCCGAGCGGCTGTCGAACTGGCTGGTCACCGCCCGCAAGCAAAACACCGTCGCGGTGATGATGACGCAATATGCGAGCCAGCTCGAGCGCACGCGCACGGGCAAGACCATCATCGAGGCCGTCCCGACGCAGATCCTGCTTCCGAACATCCGTGCCCATGCCGCCGATTACGCGATGCTGAACCTCTATGAGAAGGAGCTCGATGTGCTTCTCAACACCGGCAGCGACAGCCGCCTCGCGCTCATCCGCGATGACCAAGGCTCGATCGTCGTCGATGCAGATCTGAGCGCCCTCGGACCCAATCTCACCATCCTCGGCGGCATGGAAAAAGGCGAGGCGCTGGTCGGCGCCGATTACCGCGACCGTCCAGACTTTTGGAGGCTTTCATGATCCGTATTCTTCTAGCTTTGGTTGCGCTTGGCGTGCTGGCTTCCTGCGCCCAGTATCAGGAACCGCAGGCCAATTGCTTCACCTTCCTGGCCTCGACAACCCCCGCCGCGCCGGATTGCAGCTTCACGCCCCTTGGCGCACCGGAGGGCGACATTGAGGTCTAAGCTGCCTCATATCCTGGCCCTTTGCCTGCTGCCCGGTCTAGCCTTGTCCCAAGGTGTGCCGACCAATGATAGCGGGCTCACCGCGCGAGACATCATTGAGACCGGCGATCGCGAAGCCGACCTCGCCATCCAGGCGGACAAGCTCGCCGTGCGCGAACTCATCGCTGAAATCGAACGCGAGCAGCTGGAAACCCTGCAGCGCATCCTCGATGCCCAGACCAGCTTTGGCGGTCAGGGCCTGCCGGCCATGATCTCGGGGCTGGAGATCGGCAGCGGCGACCCGGACCGTTCCGTCGAGGCCGTCTATGGCAATGCCGAAATCGATCCCAACCCCGGAGGCGCACAGATGTTCGGGGATGCGGCGGAAAACATCGAACAGCTCATCATCCGCGTGGCCCAGGAGACGAGCGGCTTTGCCGGCGTTGGCCGCGCCGGCCTCTCCCCAGTTCAATGGCGCGCCCTGCTGCAGGCGTTGATCTGGCAGGAAAGCCGCTTCACGATTCGAGCGCGCTCTCCGGTCGGCGCCTTCGGCCTCACCCAGATCATGCCCGGCACCGCGAGCGATCTCGGCATCAATCCAGAATACTATGATAACCCCTACCTGCAGGTGCATGGCGGCGCGCGCTATCTCGCCGCCCAGCTCAATACTTTCGATGGTAACATCATCAACGCACTTGCGGCCTACAACGCCGGACCCGGTCGCGTGTTCGAATATGGCGGCGTCCCACCATTCGCCGAGACCCAACACTACGTCCAGGTCATCCCCGAGCGCTACAATCTCTATATTAGCCGCATCGGTGGGATCGACGCGCTCGGCACGATTGAGCCCGCGCTTCTGGCCAATGCAAACCTCTCGATCACCGGGCATGGCGCGGCCTTCTATGGCAGTAGTTCCCCTGCGGCGATGCGGCAGGCCGCCCTGCGCATTGCGGACATCGTCGAGCGGATTTCCAAGACCGAAGATGTGCAGGAAAGCATCGCGCTCAACACCTATGCCCGCGCCGAACTCGTGCGTCTCGTCGCTGCCCGCATCCGGCTTCAGGCGGCACGAACCCGCGTTCTCTCCGCAGAGGAGCTGGCGCAGGCCAGCGCCCGCATGGCCGAAGACGCGTTCATGGATTTTACGGTCAGGGAGATTGACTGATGAGACGGATTTTTCTGAGAACGGCCTTGGCCGCGACACTTGGGATTGGCCTGAATTTCGGCACACCGTCCCCTGCCCCCGCACAAGGCGTGCCCGTCGTCGACACCCAGAACATCGCGCAAAACATCCAGCAGCTGCGGCAGATGATCGAAGACGAGATCCTGCAAAACGAGCAGCTGACTCAGCTCCGCGAACAGCTTGCCACACTCACGGACCAACTTGGCGAATTGCAAAGAACCTATGAAGCACTTACCCGCCTTGCCGAGCTTCCCGAGATTATCCGCACCGAGATGGAGGACGAGCTGAACGGCCTGCTCGACCAGGAGTTCGGCGATATCCTCGCCACGATTGAGGCGATCAAGACGGGGGATTTCTCTGGCCTGTCGGGCTCCGGCGCGGGCGAGATCGAAACCCAGATGGACCGGGTGCTGGCCGATCTCGGATTTGACGATGACACGCTTTCGGAAATGGCCACCAGCGGAAATCCCGGGGCCAATCGTGTGGCGACGCAAGCGACGACCGGCGCGCTCGTCTCGGCAGCTGCCCAGAACAGCTATGAAGACGCAGGCCAATCGCTGGAACGCGTCGACAGGCTGGTCGGTCTCATCGATGACATGGACGAACTCAAGGAAAGCATCGACCTCAACACGCGGGTGACGGCGGAACTGGCAATTGCGCTCGTCGCCATGTGGCAGCTCGAAGCGGTGCAGACCGTAGGCGACGGCACAGGCGGCGTGATCGATGCCGCAACCATCGCCGAGGAGCAGCGGTTTATGGACTTCACCCTGCCCGATTTGCGGGCTGATTAAGGCGTTTCGAAATTGACCCAGACTATCAAGTATCGGTTTTCGCGTTCGAGCGCAGCGAGAGGCAGCGAAGAACCGATGCCGCTTGTTTCGAAACGCCGAGCGGGGGCATGACGGGTGGCGAGTGAACAGGAAATCATCGAAGAAGAGCTGGTCTATGGTGCCCTGCGCCGCGAACGGCTCTGGCAGCGGCTTGGGCTCATAGGCCTCATTTTCGGCATTCTCGGATGCCTGAGCGCCGCGGCTGTCGCAATTCTCGATGTCGATCCGCCGCCCGTCGTTGTCCCCTATGATCCCGCCACCGGCTTTGCCCTGCCCGAGGCTTCGGTGGGCGCGACGTCCGTCACAGCCAACCAAGCGATCATCGAAGCGGAAGTTTTCCGCTACGTGACCGACCGCGAGGTCTATAACCAGCTTGACAACGATCTGCGCATCCGCAGCGTGCTGCGCCGCTCGGACGGAGCCGCCGAGAGCGGGCTGCGCCAGATCTGGAACAGCGCCAATGAGAACTACCCGCCGACGGTCTATGGCCCCAATGCCCGGCTTGATGTCGAAATCCTCAGCATCAACCGGATCGGCACCAACCGCGCCACCGTCCGTCTGCGCAAGCGTTTGACATCTATCAATGGAGTCCAAACCGGGCTCTTCACCACCACGCTGCTCTTCGAGTTCCGCCCCGAGACCCGCCGCTCCATCGATGAGGTCTGGACCAACCCGTTTGGCTTCACGGTCCTCGAATATTCCATCCGCTCCGACAGATTGGAGAATTAATGCGTTTCTGGAATTCACTTCAAAATATCTTGTCGCCAATGTCCCGAGAGCGCGCAGCGCGGCAGGGTATTGGCGACGCAACTTATTCCGGAAACGCATGTTTGTTGCTCGTACGAATTGTAGTTCTTGTCCTTATCGTTTTGCTGCCAGGTTTGGTCGCGGCCGAAGCCATCCCGCGCGGAGGCCCCAACGACAACCGCGTGCGCCTGGCCACATACCAGGAGGGCCAGGTCTATCGCCTCAGCGTGTCGCTCACCCATGTGACCACGGTCGAGTTCGGGGGAGGCGAGAGCATCCGTTCGATCATCGCCGGCGACACGGAAGGCTTCGAGATCGACGGCGTGCCCGGCGGTCAGGCCTTCGCGATCAAGCCCGTCGCGCGTGGTGTCCATACCAACGTGACCGTCTACACCAACCGCCGCAGCTACTACTTCAACGTCCAGGAGGTCCGCAGCCCAACCTTCTACGTGGTGCAGTTCCGCTATCCGGACGACAATGCACGGCCCACACGTGGCATCGCAGCCCAAGCGCCGAACTACAACTACGGTGCCAGCGCGCGCACCGAATTCACGCCGTCCCGCGTCTGGGATGACGGAACCTTCACGTATTTCGAATTCCCGCGGAACGCGCCGGTGCCCGCGATCTTCCGTCACGCGAATGGCCGCGAGCGGACGGTCAACACCCAAGCGACCGAGGACGGCGTGATCCGGGTCTCCGGGGTGAACGGGCAATGGGTCCTGCGGATCGGTGAAGAAGTGGTTTGCATCGAGCCCACACCGCCTGCGGGGGTAGGCTCATGAGCGATACCGGAAACGCGGACCTCGAGAAACGTCTCGCCGCCCTCGAGCATGGCAAAGGCGCAGGTTCGCCCCCTGCCACGCGACGCTCGCCGCTGCTCGCTTTGGTCGTTGTCCTCGTGATCGGTGCCGGCGGTGCATTGCTCTATCTCATGTCCCAACCCGAGGAAGAGAAAGCCCTGCCCACGGCCAAGCCAGACGTGTTCCAAAGCGAAGGCGACGGGTTCGGCGCCATCGAAACCCTCCCCCCACCGGAGCACGAAGTCGTTCTGGTCGCACCAGACCCCGTGGAGCCTAATGCAGAACTTCTGGCGCAGATCGCCGCCCTTCAGGCCCAGATCGAGGAGCTACGCAACGCGCCCGAACCGGTGGTCGAGGAAGACACGGCTGCCGCCGAAGCCATCGATGCGCTGACCGCCCAGATCGCGGCCTTGCAAGCCGCGTCGGAAACCGCGCAACAGCAGTTTCGTGATGAGCTCACGGCGCGCGACCGGGAGCTAGAGCAACTCCGCATGGACCTCGAACTTGCACAACTCGAGGCCAATCGCCCGCTTCCGGCACCCATCGGTCCCACCGAGGACGAGTTGCGCGCGCGGGAAGAAGAGCGGCTCCGCCGCGAAGAGGAAGCAAGACGGCTCGCGGAACTTGAGCGCCGCGCGGCCGAGGAACGCGCGTTTCAGGAGCGGCGCATTACATCGCCCACCATCGCCTTTGGTGGCACCTCGGGTGCAAATGAGACGGCACTGACCGAGCGCACCTTCGGCGAGGTGACGGATTTCGTGCTGAATGGCGCGCTGCCCACTTCGGTGACGCAGGCAGAAGTCATCGCAAACCCGTCCAACACCATCATCCAGGGCACGATGATCCAAGCCGTCATGGAAACCGCCCTCGACAGCTCCCTGCCCGGCCAAACTCGTGCCATCGTTTCCGAGGACGTATTCAGTTTCGATGGCTCCCGCCTCCTGATCCCGCGCGGCTCACGCCTCATCGGGCGCTATCGTTCGGGGGTCGATATCGCGCAGCGCCGCGTCACCATCGCCTGGGACCGGATCATCCTGCCCGACAACCAGACCGTCCAGATCAGTTCCTTCGGAGGAGACGAGTTGGGCCGCTCCGGTGTGACCGGCTTTGTCGATACCAGATTTGACGAGCGTTTCGGCTCTGCCGCGCTGATCTCTCTGATATCCGCCGCGCCGAACGCCGCCGCCTCCAATGTCGAAGGCGAAACTGCCGCCGACGTTCTCGAAGACTTGGGCGATGACCTCGCCGATGCCACCGACAGCGTCATTGGCGACTACCTTTCAATCGGACCCGTCATCTATGTCGACCAGGGGGCCCGCGTCACGGTGATGGTCGACCGCGATCTGGAGATATTCTGAGCCCATGTCGCTGAGCTATCTCCAGACCTCGCTCGATCGCATCGACGCCGCCGCCCGCGACGATGTCATCGAGATCTGCATCAACCCTGACGGCAGCTGCTGGGGAGAATTCCAGGGCGATCACTTCATGAGAAGACTGGACCAGAAGCTGACCGCAACAGAGGTCAAAGATCTCGGCAACCAGATTGCCTCCTCCGCAAACACCACGATGAGCAAGGACCGGCCGATTGTCTCGGTCTCGATCACCTACAAGGGGCGACCGATCCGAGCGCAGGTCATCACGCCACCAGCTGTGCTCTCGGCCATGTCGATCAGCCTTCGGTTCTTTTCTAGCCTGCCGCTTGACGGGATCGCGCTCGATTTTCTCTACGGCAAGGAACGCAAGCTGGAAGAACTCCGCCTCGAGAAAACCCGCGAACTCCGCGAGGTGGTGGCCGCAGGCGTGATCGACGATGCCCTGGCCTTCTGCGTCGAGAACAAGCTCAACATGATCGTCTCGGGCGGCACCTCCACTGGCAAGACCGTCGCCGCGCGGAAGATCCTCACTCACGTGCCTGCAGAAGAACGCATCGTCACCATCGAGGAAGCCGCCGAGCTTCTGCCGACTCAGCCCAATGCGGTGACCCTCATCGCCAATCGTGACGCGGAGTTCCAGACGGCCGACGTCTTGCTCACCGCCACGCTGCGCATGCGCCCCGACCGGATCATCCTGGGCGAGGTGCGTGGAAAGGAAGCCATGACATTCCTCGAAGCCATCAACACCGGCCATGGCGGCTCCATGACCACGCTACACGCCGAAACCCCGCAACTCGCAGTGCAACGCCTCGCGATCGCGGCACTCAAGACCGAGATCCCGATGACCTATGCTGACATGATCCAGTATATCGAGAACTCCATCGACGTGATCATCCAGGCCGGTCGTCACGACGGCAAACGCGGCATCACGGAATTCTACCTCCCCGGCGCAACCGAGATTGGAGCTTCCCAATGAAGACCTTTGAATACGATATCCTGTCCTTTCCCATGACCCGCAAAACCAGTCTTGCCGACATGCAGGCCAGCCTAAATGTGAAGGGGGCCGAAGGCTGGGAGGTCGTGTCGATCAGCTCCTCGGAATTCGCCAACGTGGGACACACTGTCTTCCTGAAGCGCGAGACCACACCCGCCAGAGCCACGGCATGAGGCAGGCGGGCTGTACCCTCGTACTGACTGCGCTGGTCTTGGTCCTGACGTCGGCACCCGGCTTCGCTGAGCGCAATCTCGTGCCGACCCTCGAGCGCAGTTTCGACGTCTGTCCAGACCGGCCCGCTGAACCCATGTGGATGCAGGAGATCCCCCTGCGCCAAGCCTATCAGCGCGTGTTGGTTCAAGACATCTACCGCGCCCAGAATCTCGAGCGCATCGTCGAGACCGAAAGCTGCGACTGTGAAACCCGGTTCCCCTCTTGGGACGCTGCCGAGGCGGTGTTTCATGAGCGCCACGCCAGTGACGAACGCTGGGAAATGCTGGAAGCTTCCGATGCCTACAATCGACGCGCCAACGACGTTCGCATTGAGGCCAAAGCCATCTGCGAAGCCGCGGGCAATTGGTAAGGCAGCCCCGTTTTGAGCGTCGTCACCTATTTCGTTGAAACCTCCCAGGGCTATCTCGACACCGCCGCAGAAACCCAGTTCGGGTCGGTCGCGGCAACGGTCGGCACGCTTCTCGTCCTGGGAACAACGCTCGTGGTGATCCTCGTCTTCCTGAACATGATCTACCAGTACAAGGCGATGGACGGGCTGACCTGCCACGGGATTTTTCCTCCATTTGGAATTAGAGTCCGACCCAACGAAGGGACGGACAATGAAGCGAACGAGATACAGCGAAGAACAGATCATCGGCATCCTGACGGAGCATGAGGCAGGCGCGAAGTGTGCCGATCTTTGCCGCAAGCATGGGATGTCGGAGGGCACCTTCTATGCCTGGAAGGCCAAGTATGGCGGCATGACGGTTTCCGACGCCAAACGACTGAAGGCACTGGAAGACGAGAACGCCAAGCTGAAGAAGCTCCTGGCCGAGCAGATGCTTGATGCGGCGGCGATGAAGGAACTTCTGGCAAAAAAATGGTGAGGCCCGGCGTGAAGCGTGCCGCCGTCGCGCATCTGCGGGCCAAGATGGGCCTGTCGGAACGGCGGGCCTGCAAGATTGTCGGCGCGGATCGCAAGATGATCCGCTACCGGTCGGTCAGGCCGGCGGAAACGGACCTGCGCCAACGGCTGCGGGATCTGGCCAACGAACGCCGCCGGTTCGGTTATCGACGGCTATTTGTGCTGCTGCGCCGTGACGGCGAGCCGTCAGGGATCAACCGGATTTATCGTCTCTACCGCGAAGAAGGGCTGGCGGTGCGCAAACGGCGCGCCAGGCGCAAGGCGGTAGGAACCCGGGCACCGATCCTGGTCGAGGCCCGACCCAATGCGCGCTGGTCGCTGGATTTCGTCCATGACCAGCTCGCCTGTGGCCGACGGTTCCGCATCCTGAACGTGGTGGATGATGTCACCCGGGAATGCATCGCAGCCATCCCGGATACATCGATCTCGGGGCGGCGTGTCGCGCGAGAATTGGCGGCCCTGATCGAGCGCCGCGGAAAGCCCGGCATGATTGTCAGCGATAACGGGACCGAACTGACCAGTAACGCGATCCTGCGGTGGTGTTCCGAGCACCGGATCGAGTGGCACTACATCGCGCCAGGCAAACCCATGCAGAACGGCTTCGTCGAGAGTTTCAACGGGCGGATGCGGGACGAACTGCTCAACGAGACCATGTTCCGCAACCTTGCCCACGCGCGTGTCGTGATCCGGGCATGGGCCACAGATTACAACGAGGAGCGGCCACATTCGGCGCTTGGCTATCAGACGCCCAAAGCGTTCGCCAAGCGCCTGTTCACCGCAACCGACACCCGAGCTGCGCCATCTGAAAGCTCCGCGCGGGTGTCGGTTGCTCCACCTGCGCCAATCGGCGTATCAACCCGAAGGGCTCTGGTTCCAGATGGGTGAAAGTTCAGTGGCAGGTCAGGGCGCACGGCCTTTTGGCTCGCCGTCAAGATCGGACTGATCGGGATATTCGCGACCAACTGGGTGCAGTTCAACGCGCTTTCGGCCGCTATCCTGGCGGGCATCGACAGCATCGCAGGCTCGTTGGTTGCTTCGGTTGGTGGTGGAACTCCCGGCCCTTCTGGAACTTTCGCCGAAGAGTTTGACCGGCTGATCGCGGAACTAGGGGACTATCTCAACGCCGCTGGTTCCGAGTTGAACTGGATGGCCGGCGCCATGCTCGACATCGTCGGTGTGCTTCTACTCTCGATCCTCGGCGGGCTGGCCACCTTCATCCTCGTGGCTTCTCGACTGATGATCGCTCTTCTGATCGGGATTGCCCCGGTCATGATCTTCCTAACCCTCTTCGAGGTGACCAAGGACTATTTTGCACGCTGGCTGTCCGCCCTGGTCTCCTTCGCGCTTTACCCTATCGTCGTGGCCGGCGTGTTCGCGACAATCACCGGCGTTTCCTCCGCACTCATCGGCGAGCTTGGCGACCCGGAAGGCGCCTCAAACATCGGCGCGCTAATCCCCTTCTTCATGATGGTCCTTATGGCCAAGGGCTTCATCATCGCCACCCCCTTCATCGTTCGCGCGATCTCCGGCAACATCATGATGCCCGCCCTCTCCGGTGGCCTCGGCGGCGGCTACAGCTTCGCCCGCGCTGCAATGGGCAGCCAACAAGCCTACAACCGCTACCTGATCGGCGGGGCAAGTGGCGCGGAGTACGCAGCTCTCCGGGCGCGGCAATTCTTCGGTGTGCAGCAGATGCCAGTGCGGCAAGGGATGGGGCAGACGGGTCAGGCAAGCGGCACAGGGTCACCGGGGGCCGGGTCCCAGATGCTGGCGCAACTGGCCCGATTGGGAAGGTTGGGGCGGAGATGATGAAGCTTTGTTTTGCAAGGCTACCGAGCCATGGATGAACGGAGGTCCCATAAACATTCACCAGTAAAAACGGTACCACTAGAGCGGGTTCAAGCAGTCCTGCGCTCAGCAGTGAATGGAAGATCTGTCGGGCTTGAAGAGGCAATACGTGTCCTGGATTGCGATGCACATCACGCCAACCGCGTCTTGCGCCATATGGCCGAGGCTGGGTACTTGGAGCCTGCCGATATCCTTGACGGTCTGTATTATTGGCAGCTAACGCCGAACGGAACTCGCCTGGCAATGGAACCCAAGCGAAAGCGTATCGGGCACGATAAGGTTCAGACCATCATTTCTGAACTTCTTGCTCGGGCCAAGGTCATCAACAGCGATCCGAACCGCCTGCAACGTATCACATTGAAGCTGTTCGGCAGCGCGCTCGAGGAGCATGACGACTACGGGGACGTGGATGTTTCGATTGCGTATGTGCGACGCCAGCTAAGCGATATCGAACGTGAGCGCCTCGAAAACAGACTGAAAGCCCGTCAAAGCAAGTCAGACCGCCAATCCTTTCACGGACGCCTCATGGGGGCGGAACGTCAGGATACGCGCGAGATCATGGCGTTCCTGAAAAAGGGTCTGCCACATCTTTCGCTCATGAATGATGATCCTATGGACCTCGGGACACCGTACCGCTGGCTGGTCGACCACGACGTGAAAACGGACAGACCAGATGATGTTTCTGACGATATCGTTCGACCCAACGGGCCTTCGATCCTCGACCAATACCCGAGGAAACCGCTACCGCCCATCACACTGCTTGAAGCACGACACAGAACCATTTCCGCGGATACCAAAGTTGCGATTCATGACTTACACATAGGTTTGGAGGACGCAGCCACGCTCGAGGAACAAATGTGGTCTCCGAAGGTCACGCGCGAAGGCGCTTTCATTGCCAATGACATCAGAAGTCAGAAGCGGGTCAAATTCGCCGGGTTTCAGCACCTATGTCCGATCTGGAAGAAAGACCTCGGCGGCGTAGCGATGCTGAAGGAAGCCCTCGACTGGTGCGATGAACATAAGGTTTGGGTCAGAGACCTATATCCGGGAGTTTCAATCCAACGGTCCGACCGGACACATATCATACGCCTCGGGTGGGGCCATGACCTGATCTATTTCAATGTCGGCGGTAAATCGACAACTGGGAGCCTGCTGCCCAGAAATAGAACACGCGTTTCCAAAATTGACTTGGCCGGAGCCTATGCGGTCGGAAGGGCACTTTCGAAGATGTATGATGAAAGCAGGTCCGCGAAAATGCCATGGTTCAGCGCTGACATTTTGCTTCCGTTAGTCGAGCTAGACAGGCTTCCAGATTTCCCTCGGCTGCATAAAACGGGCGCGTTTAGAGAAGGTGCATTTCAAGGTCTGCGGGAGATCACCTTCTTCTGAGCCGGGATCATACCCCCGTGTGCACCAACGGGCCACTAAGCCGTGGATTGAAACTAAACTTGCTATTCATCTCCAACCGCAAGGTGCAGGAGCCCGTCGACCCGCTCCAGACCGGCCGGCAGCAACATGTTTTCAAGCCATCCGATCGCTTGTCCGCGCTCACTGCAATAAGCGAAGAAGGCCCTTTGCATGGCACGCGTGAAGGCGACAAAGAAGGAATTCAGCTCTTCATCCCGTCCGGGTGAAAGGCTCCACCAAGTCTGTGCATCGAGACCGAAGAAGATCATTGTGTGAAACTCAAGACCCTTGCTTTTGTGGATCGTCATAAGTGGCACCTGGCCTATGCCTTCGAAGCGATCGAGAGCGTCTGACCAAGCGTCCACAGCTTCGGCGCATTCGCAAAACAGCGTGATGAACCCTGTCCGTACCCGTTCGAAGTCCGCGTCCCGTCTATAGACGGGAAAAGCCTGGCGCAGCCGATCGGCACCGACAAATTCAAGGGCGATCTGAAACACATTTGCCGCGCTCTCGCCATTCTGTTCGTTATCGCGCATAGCCGCACGCAAAGTGGAGGAGAATTCTTCAATACTTCGCTGCAGCCGCTCCTGGGCTCGTTCATCGCCAGTATCGATGGCGAATAGCGCTTGCAGCTGTTCTTGAGTGGCGTTCCAGGCACCCGGGCTACGTTCACCAGTACCGAGCCTCAAGAGCGGTATAAAGATACCTGTCAGTTCTTCGGCAAGTAGTTCCTGAATCGCAATTCCACCAACACTACGCGCCAAGTTTCTGATCTTCAGGCCTTGCGCTGCAAATACGTCCGTCAGTTCGGCTTCAACATCGTCGGCGCGCATACGCACGAGAATGGCGCAATCATGCGGCTCCAGAATGCCGTGCTCAATTTCTCTATCGATCCAAGCCGCGATTTGCTGTGCTTCCTGCTCGCGTGTATCGAAACGCCAAAGCGCAGCGACCTGACCGTCGACGGCGCGCTGCCCCCTGGCTTCAACGTCTTCTACGTTTGGATCGATGCGCTCCGCAATCACCTGTTGAATGGCGACCAGATCCGCATGAGACCGCCAGTTAAAGCGTAGCGCTCCGTTCACTGCATTGAAGTCAGAAGCAAATTCCTGAAAGGCGTTGTCCATCGCCCCGGCCCAGCCCATAATGCGTTGCTTGTCGTCGCCGACGGCTGTGAAAACGGCATCACTGCCATGAAAAGCACTCTTCACCAGATCATATTGTGCATATGTCGTATCTTGGAATTCATCGAGGAAAACGAAGGGATAGGTGAGCTGCAGGGCACGCCGTATCGCGGGGTTCTCGCGCAGCAAATAATCGACAAGTCTGTTAATCATGGCAAACGAGAGCAACGTACCGGTTGGACGCTCCAATTGCTCCTGCCAATAAGTATGAAGTAGCTCGCGCCAAGCCGGTGGTATTCCCTCCGCATCGAACGGAAGCGGCGCGCGTGCGATCGCCTTTTCGAATTTTTGCCAGCCGATGTCACGCCGACCGCTCCGGGTGAGGAAGTCCTCCAAATCATCGCGCCGCGGAAACCCAATTTCATAGTTGCGGGGCGGCCCAAAGGGTTGAGGGATCGCGGCCCGAAAGCGGTCTAACATATTTTTGGTGAACGCATCGAAGGTAAGCGAGTGAAAACGGCGCGCCTGATCGGGCGGACAACGCTTGCCTACGCGCGCCTTGAGCGTCTGTGCAGCATCCCTTTTAAAGCTGATGGCCAGGATGCATTTGGGCGGCAGACAGATGCCAGTTTGCAGGAGGTATGCTGCTTTTTGCGCTAGGAATTCTGTCTTGCCCGCGCCTGCGCCGGCGGTAACGCATACGCTTCGGTCCGTTTCGCGCAGCGCTTGCCACGCGCCCGGCTCGAGATCGTCGACGCCCTGAGGCCTCCAATCATCGGGAAGCACCAACATCAATCTGCGCCGTTCTCGAGACCGAGCTTCATTTTGACATGTTGAACCAGCGCGCACAGTTCAGGCGGAGCGTTTGCGGCAAGATCTGCCTTCGGAATGCGATTAATCGCGGCCAGATGCGTTTCAGGCTTGCTTCGGCTCAAGAACAGGTATGGATACCAGATAAAGCAATCATCCCACTCAGGATCGTAGAGACCAGCGTTCCCGCCCTTTTTGAGAGTGGCGGCTTTCTTGCGCTCCAAGGCCTCTTCACTGTCGTCAGGACCGTGCGCGCCCGGATCGAGCTCCTTATAGGCGTCTGGAAATGCCGCGAGCATCGCGAAGTCCAGATCGAGTGGATCGGAGAAAAAAACACCTTCGTCTTTCAGCGCCTGCATCCAGCTGTTTTCAGCAAATCCATCAGTCATCTCTTCGTCGGACAGGGCAGGAAGGTTGGCGAGCTCGACCACTTCCATCATCACATCCAAGTTGTTGCTGAGATCTTTTCCAATTTCGGCGAGCGATCCGACGGTCGCCCTTATCGTGTTCGCACCGCCATGTGAGCGCCCCAGGTCGAGATCAATCAGCGTTGCATGCGGTATCTTCAGCGCGTCAAGAAGCCGCCAAAAGTGATCGACATGGCGACCGCCGAGCGGCACAACAGGCACGAAAGAAGGATCAAGAGGGACGCCCATCGCCTCCGCGAGCAGAGGCAACACAATTCGTTCGGAGTCCCCCTCGCCGAGGATGACGAACCGCGCGAAGTAGAGCTCCGGATACGCCCGCACGGCGAGCCGGACATACTTACCCGCCTCGGTCGCATCGTCAGGTAGCGTCAAAGATTTCACCGATGAGGCCCTGCTGGTCGTATCGAGCCGGAAGTAGCGCACCTCGTCCGGCTTGATACGGCTCAAAATGCTAGCGCTGTGGCTAGAGATCAGTACTTGCGCCGAGCTGAGCGCTCCGATGTCGCGCGCTTGGTTCATAATGCGAGAGAGGAAGAACGGCGACAGGCTGTTTTCCGGTTCTTCGATGGCCAGAATCGTAAGATGAGCACGCCGCAGCTTTTCCTGATCGAACGGGCTATCGGCAGCGGCCAGTCGCAGAGCATCTTTTTCGGTTTCAAGCGTCGCCGCAGTTAGAGCTATATGAAACAGAGAGCGTTGACCGTCGCTTAGGTCGACAAGCGCCCGCTCGCGACCGGCCTCATCGGGATGGAATGCAAATTCGACGCGCCTGACCAGTTCCTCGAGCCGACTTTCCACAAGTCTGAGCACTGGCGTCGTATCTGTGTCGGCTTCGTGGACCTGCCGCCAGCGCTTCGTAAGCCGCTCGACGATGAATTCTGCGGGTGCTTCGCGCTCAAAACGCTTCTGGATGAGCTTGGCTCCGCGCTCGGTCGTCTTGGACAGGCGATCCGACCATTTCGCAGCCCGCCACAAACGCCCCTTAAGCAAATCAGTGACACGATCCGCCGGATTACGGGTCGCCGGCACATAAACAAGTTGGATGGTGCCACGATCAACGGCGGCGACCCTTTGGCACTCATCCCAATCGTAATCATCACCGAGCGTACCAATCCAGCGAATGTCCTCTTCCACCGTACCATCGGGCGTTCCGTCATCCGTCCAGACTGCCTGCAGGCGCATGCGCGCTTTAAGCGGTTCTCCAGGGCCGGTTGCTGCCATATGGTTGAAAAAATCCGGCACGGCGTCGGCCGCCGCCGCCTCGTCAAGACCGTCTAATTCTGGGAAGGACAGGATACACTCGATCGACAGCGTCGCTCCAGGATCGAGCTCGGTTTGGTCAGGCCTAAGATGAAAATCGCGTGTCTGGATCTGTCTTTCTGCACTTGAGACACCAAAAAGCCGTGCTAACGCCTGAAGCGCCGCCGTTTTTCCGGCTCCGTTTCCGCCAACCAATGCCGTAACCCCGTTCTCAAACCTGAGAGTTTCAGCCTCTGCGCCGAAGCATCGGAAGTTCCGTATAAAAAGTGTGTCAATCTTCATCCGAATTCCCTAGCGTTCTATTTTTTCAAATCGGTTTTCTGCAAATTCCCGAAGGCCCAAGAGGCTCTAAATGTACTTCCGATAGTCACTGCTGACCTTTTGCCCCGAGGGAACGTATTTCAACACGTCACCAACCTTACGGGCTGCTCGGATCGGAATCGGCAAGCGTTGGTTCATCTGGGTCGAGTTCCAGTTCACCTTCGTGAGGCTGAAAACTTCCTTCGCAATCTGTTCGATCGTGCTCTCGCTTTGCGGGTGCGGACAGAGCAACAGGGGGTTCGGGACATAGAGGCCAGGATAGGTCCCATAGTAGGGAATGCTGCCGTTGGTATAGAGCAGCCCATTGCCGTCCAGTTCAACGAAGGTGCCGCGGAGGACAGGGAAGTCGCCGTCGCGCAGCACCTTGACTGAGTAGCTCTCATGAATCCAAACGAGATCGCGCAGTTCCACACCTGCCTCGTCGAGCGCCTTGCCAACACCCTCGGCCTCGTCCTCGCGAAAGCGTGACGTCTTCATGACGATCACGCGTGCCGGCATCGTTCTATGGACCGACTTGTAGGCGGCCAAGGCGCTCTCGGTAAGCTTGTGAGCCTCATCGATAGTGAGGAACGGGTGGCGACCCCGCGACTCTGACTGCGCAGGACCGCCTCTAAGAATGAACCCTCTGCCCCGCTCGTCGAACATTTGCGCAGCACTGGTCCATATCTCGTCGGTTTCGGCATCCTTGAAAAAGCTGATGCCAATGTAACAGGCGGTGAACTCGCCTTCTTCCGGCAATCTGCGCCAGGGCACCTTGCCGCTGCCCTTGTAGTAGAGCGTCGTCATGAGGTTCCATGCGAGGTCAGCTCGATCTTGGGTTTGGCGGTCAGAGTTCTCCTTGATCTTGCGAGGGATCTTGGCACCGGGGTTGATGACATCCTCCCAGACAATCTGAATTGAGAATCTGAGGTCCATCGCTCTGGCCTTGAGCAAGCCACGGAAGTTCGGAGAGGTTTCTCTGCCAGCTTTCGCGTCGGCCGCTTCGCCCTCTATACCTTCGTCATCGCGCGCCCGCTCGTTTCTCCAGACCCGTTCGATCAACTTGACAGGGAGAGAAACCATGACCACGTCCGGCCGTTCATGATGCGCCTCCAGCTTTTCCAGTTGCGCCATAACTGCGTCGACGGCCATCTCCACAGCACGCGCATCGCTCGGTTCCTTGGCAATCTTCTCGATCTGACCTTTCGTCAGCACTCCATCTTCGGCAGCCACCATTTCAAACCGGCACCGATAGGGGTTCTGGTTTCTCAACCCGGGGAAGTCCGGGTGCAGGTTCGGGTGCTTTTCGGTCTTACCCTCGAACCCATCTTCGATCGCATTCAGAAACTCGCCTGATTTTTCGACGGTCAGAGCGCTGCCAACAACGCCGACTTTGATCGTGTCCCCCAGGTTCGTTTGCAACGGGCCCGCCTGTAGCAACCCCAATCGTGGATCAGGATGATGGTGTTGGTCACCAAATTCCAGTTCAGGCTCCGGGAAGATCTTTGTCTTGAAGTCGCTCATAGGTCAAAGCTGCCTTGTTCATTCGAGCCGGACGGCTTCCTCGACTTCTGCGCCTTTGCGCCCCACACGTCCTCGGGCACACTCTTTGGCAGTTCGATGGAAGGCGGGTCACCAAACTTGATGATACGATCCGTCTTGGCGTCGGGTGCCAGCAGTTCGCCGGCATCTTCAAATTCCATACCTGACAACAATCGATGCCACATGATCACCTGGCCTCGAACGGTGCTGTTTGTGTCGAGGCGCTTCTTCCCGGACAACAAGGCATCCGGATAGTTGAGCGCGCGCTCTCCATCCGAAGTGAAGTAGTAGGATGGGTTGATGATCAGGTACCATTGGTCCGCCAAGCGCTCGAACCGGGGATGGAATGAATGGTGCCGCACATAGTCGATGGGCCCCTCCCCCTTTGACTTCTGATAGACGCTGACAACGTCTGCCTGTGTCTTCTGCTTCGCACCAAGATAGCGAAACTTGCGCGCGACGCCTCCAGGTGTTGGCAAGAAGTAGAACTGTTTTTTCTTTCGGTCCCATCCAAGCAAATCCCGAAAGTCATGGCCCAGAGTATGTCGCAACAGACCCGCAAATTTGTATTGCTGATCCACTGCGTCGTGTTGTGCCAGAAAGTCGGTTTCGATCCGTTCGACCTGATCCCGTTCGACCAGGTCGCGAACGGGTGTGGTTAGTGGGTCGCAGAATGTCCAAAGCGAGGTTTCATCGACCATCCAATCGTACCGCTGGCCGTCCCGGACCTTATTCATCCGGGCGAGCGCCTTCTGGGTGGAGAGCTGTGTCTGTGCGACGAAGATTTCCTCAGGAAGCTGCAATGGCACCATGTTGATGATCGCGTCCTCCCCTCCCCCAAGTGGCGGGACGTAGTAACCGTGTCCTTGCTTGGCGACGGTCAGGGCAGCGAGGCGATCCTTCGCACGTCCGTCCAAGACGTCGCGCTCCTTGTCGAACTGCAATGTGCGTTCGGCCTCGCCAACGAGGTTTTCGAGCGACTTCCAGAAGAATGTGTCATCTAATTGCCTGTAGAGAACTAGGATGACGGGTAGGTTGGAGCCACGCCAATAGTCGAAATCTGAAGCGCGGACACGATAGGTGAAACCGGCGTTCGTCTCGCCGACATAGCTGCCACGCTCAGTAGCCTTGACCTGAACGGCAATCATCTTCGCAGTCGGCTGATCATCGTCCATCACCTCAGCGATGCCGTCTATCCCTGCTTCCAACCGCGAACGCCCATCGAATTGGAACCCAATTCGCAAGAATTGAAGATTAGCCGCCTTCTCCCCGATTTCGCCAATTCGCTGGCTGGTTGTAACTTTCTTATTCACATCTCGATTCCCGAAAACAGGCTTTTCGAGATGTAACACTTTATCTGGAGCAACATAAGGGAGGAGCAACAAGATATGGAGGTTACCCTTGCAAAGGGTCAAACCTGATAGAGAGCGAAATCTCAGACTTCTAGAACGCGGCTGGTGACCACCTCTTACTGCATCAACTTCTGGATGCGACAACCCATCAAGTTAGAGCCCCTGTGTTAGGGCTGTCTCCAACTCGCTCAAATCATGTACGGCCGTTCGTACCTGCTCGACATCCGCATCTTTCACCGAACCAAGAGCAGCCACTTCCCCCCCAAAATCCATTTCAATCTGTCGCTGTTCCTCGGCGATAACGGCTTGAACGACCGGCGAAGTTTTCTTTGGAGCGACATCAGTTTTCCCTGACGATTGGCCATCAGCAGCCTGACGTTCGGCCTCAACGTCGGCCTCGGATCCGCCAGACCCGACCGGTGGCGGTGTCATTGGCATGGCGCGCATACTCAGCGGCAGCGTGCCTTGCGATCCTCCTCCCCCCGGCTCCGGAAACGGCAACTCCCCCGTCTGCGCCGCATGGATCGCCTTGAACAACCGGTCGTCGAAATACTGAATCCGCTTGGCCCGGACAGGCATTTGCGCGTCGATCACCATGACGATCTCGTCGAGCGGCAGACGGCGCGCTTCATCTTCAGGCAACAATGAGCTTTCTTCGGTCCGGGTCGACTGGCTGCGCCCTTCAAAGGGGTTCTTGCCGATGGACTGGGATCGCGTGATGACGGTTTTCGTGGTCTTGCCGACAGCCTTGCTGAGCTCTTCGACGGTTTTTTCATCCGAGGGCGTGAGATAGAGTTTCACGCCCGCGTTGCCCTGCAGCGCACGGCGGGTGTTCTCGCCATAGATTTCATCGAGGGCGGGGATCGTCTGGGTAACCACGGCCAAGTGGCCGCGGTAGGTGCGCAGGGTCTCGATGCTTTCGACCACGATGGGCATCTTGCCCAAACGGTTGAACTCGTCGAGCATGATCATCACGGGCCAGGGCTCATCCGGCCCGGGATCCTTTTCCTGCATGGCCGAGAGCAGGTCGGAGAAGAAGAGCCGGATCAGCGGCGCCAGCGGCTTCACCATCAGCGGCTGGACCACGAGATAGACCGAAAAGGGCTTCTTGCGGATCGTCCGGAAATCAAAATCCGAGACCGCCGTCGCCTCATCGATCGCCGGGTTCTGCCATTGGTCGAGCCCCGAGGTCATCAGGAGCGAGACATAGGAGGTCAGCGTATCGTTGTTGGTCGAGGCCAGCCGCGTAAAGATCAGCTTGGCGGCCCTGTTGTCCACCTCGTGGCCGCGCGCGAAGTATTCCTTCTGCTTGTTTCCACCGGAGGCCGCGATGCGATAGATCTCGCCCAAGGTGGGGCGCTTGCGCTGGAAGGCCAAGAGCCCTGCCGCCACGAAGAGATCAATCCCGCCCTTGAGGAGGCCCTGCACCCGGTCATTGTCGCTCTGCAGGAACAGCGTCGCCAGGAGCTGCAGTTCCATCTGCTGGCGCGCGGGATCTTTCAGCTCAAAGATGCGCAGGAGCGGGTTGTAGCGATGCGTGCGCTTGCCCTCCCAATCGGTGGGGGCAAAGCGATAGACCTTGTCGCCTTGGGCTGCGCGGTGTCGGGCCGTGGCCTCAAAGCACTCGCCCTTCACATCGAGCGTCACAGCAGAGCCTTGCCAGGTCAGCAGGTTCGGAATGACGAAACCCGTGGTCTTGCCGCGGCCGGTGGGCGCCACGATCAGCGCATGGGGAAAGACCTTGGAGCAGATGTAGTTGGCCCGGGAGCCCGGCGGCCCCAGCTTGCCGAGGATGAACCCGGTCCCTGGCGCCCCGAAGAACCCGTTGGCCTTCATCTCGCGCGCGGTCTGCCAATGGGTCTGGTCAAACCGTGTCAGGGCGGACCCCGAGAGGGCG
>Ga0189287_100127_pt1 | contig 52795 bp, 41 predicted proteins | sample UW86minimetaG_FD_130319 | JGI IMG/M metagenome (GOLD analysis project Ga0189287, IMG submission 130319) | Marine microbial communities from the Costa Rica Dome - UW86 mini metaG | ecosystem: Environmental > Aquatic > Marine > Oceanic > Photic zone | place: Costa Rica: the Eastern Pacific...
AGCTTCGCTCGCCTCAAGGACTGGCGACGGGTCGCGACCCGCTACGACAGGTGCCCGAAGGTCTTCCTATCAGCATGCGCATTGGCTGCCGTCGTCATGTTCTGGCTATGAATCCTGACCCTAGACCCGCTCCTCCAGCCCTACCAGCTCAAGCATCTCACGCTGAAGAACCGGATCATGACGACCAGCCATGAACCGGCCTATCCCGAAGATGGCATGCCGAAAGCGCGCTATGCCGCTTACCACGCCGAGCGGGCCAAGGCCGGTGTCGCCCTTGCCATGACCGCGGGCTCCGCCGCGGTCTCGAAAGATTCGCCCCCGGTCTTCAACAACATCCTCGCCTACAAGGACGAGGTCGTGACGTGGATTCGGCAGCTTACCGATGCCTGTCACGAACATGGCTGCGCCGTGATGATCCAGCTGACCCATCTTGGCCGCCGCACCGGCTGGAACAAGGGCGACTGGCTGCCTTCCATCTCGTCGTCGAAGCACCGCGAACCGGCTCACCGGGCGTTTCCCAAGCTGGCCGAGGACTGGGATATCGAGCGCATCATAGCCAATTTCGCCGACGCGACCGAGCGCATGAAGGAAGGCGGGATGGACGGTATCGAGCTTCAGGTCTACGGCCACCTGCTCGATCAGTTCTGGTCGCCGCTGACCAACGATCTTGACGGTCCTTACGGCGGGGCGACACTGGAAAGCCGGTTGGCCTTTCCGATGGCCGTTTTGCGCGGCATCCGTGACCGCGTCGGCGAAGACTTCATCGTCGGCCTGCGCTACACCGCCGACGAAACCACCGCCGGTGGCATCACTCCGGACGAGGGCCTCGAAATCTCGAAACGGCTGGCCGACAGCGGCATGGTCGATTTCCTGAACGTGATCCGCGGTCGCATTCACACCGACCCGGCGATGACCGACGTGATACCTGTTCAGGGCATGAAGAGCGCCCCACATCTCGATTTCGCGGGCGCGGTGAAAAAGGCCACCGGCATGCCGACCTTCCACGCCGCCCGCATTCCCGACGTGGCGACGGCCCGGCACGCGGTGGCCGACGGACTGCTCGACATGGTTGGCATGACCCGTGCCCACATGGCCGACCCGCATATCGTCAAGAAGATCACCGAGGGGCGCGAAGACGATATCCGCCCTTGCGTCGGCGCCACCTATTGCCTCGACCGCATCTACGAAGCGGGAGAGGCGCTCTGCATCCACAACCCGGCCACGGGGCGCGAGCTTTCGATGCCGCACGCCATCCCGCCCGCCGAGTCGCGCAAGACTGTCGTCATCGTCGGCGCGGGCCCCGCCGGGCTGGAGGCCGCCCGCGTCGCGGCCGAGCGCGGGCATGACGTCACCGTCTTCGAGGCCCAGCCCGACCCCGGCGGGCAGGTGCGTCTCACCGCCCAGAACCCGCGCCGCCGCGAGATGATCTCGATCATCGACTGGCGGATGGCCCAATGCGCGGCCCGTGACGTAATCTTCCACTTCAATACCTTTGCCGAGGCCGACGACGTCACCGCCCTGAACCCGGATGTGGTAATCGTCGCCACAGGCGGGCTTCCCAACACCGAGCTTTTCGAAAGCGGCCGGGAACAGCCCCTCGTGGTCACCGCGTGGGACCTGATCTCGGGCGATGTGAAACCTGCCGAAACCGTGCTGGTCTACGACGAAAGCGGCGACCACCCGGGCCTTATGGCGGCCGAGGTCGCGGCCAATGCCGGGGCGCAGGTCGAGGTGATGACCCCGGACCGCACCTTCGCCTCCGACATTATGGGCATGAACCTTGTCCCCTACATGCGCGCCCTGCAAGACAAGAAGACCACCTTCACCGTGGCCCGCCGCCTGCTCGACGTGACCCGCGACGGCAACAAGCTGACCGCGCGCGTCGGCACCGATTACAGCGATCACGTTTCCAAGCACTCCTATGACCAGGTGGTCGTAAACTACGGCACGCTACCGCTCGACGATCTCTATTTCGAACTCAAGGCCCTGTCGTCGAACGCCGGCGCAGTCGACTACGACGCTCTCACTGAAGGCCGCCCGCAAAAGATCTCGCGCAACCCGGATGGCGAATTTCAACTCTTCCGCATCGGCGATGCGGTCAGCGCGCGAAACACACACGCGGCGATCTATGATGCGCTCAGGCTGGTGAAGGACATCTGACGGAAGAGGAGCTAGGCCGATGTCGGGAACCAGCTCCATTCGCATTGGCAAGCGCGACGCAAGCAGCGGCAGGGAAGATTAGGACCACTTCAATTTTCTAGAGGCTGCGGACGCGGCCAACGTGCCGCACCATCGTTGCCACCTCAATGTTCTGTACCTGAGCACTTTATTATTTGCCCTTCAATCATACCCGCGACCGTTACGCTGCCTTTCTCAAACTGATCCCGAACTCGAGCTCAAGCGCGTCGGTGATGAGTTCGTAGCATGATCCGACCCGAACGACCTTCATTTCGCTGAGGTCCAGAAGGGTCGAACTCTTTTCGTACAGGTGATATTTGCGCAGTCCGTAATCCACGATGACGTCAGCAACATCGCGGATCTCGGGTTCTATATCCTCGACGCGGAACTTGGTGCCCTGCATCGTACGGTTCGCGGATGATCCGAAGAGCGGATGGCATTCCTCGCGGCTCAGCCGGGAAATTTCTGCATGAAACGCTCCGGCATTGAGCAGCATGCAGACCGTGCCATCCCGGGTCGACCGGCGCAGCCCCTCCTCGTCAAGCGCCTCGATCAGCGGATGGTCCAGATGTGCCGGAGCAATGATGCCGAGCGGCAAGCCTCGTTCCTTGGTTAGGCAGTTCACCACGTCGCGCTGTTCCGGTGTCAGGTCGTGCAAGTCCTCTGACATTGTGTTGTCGCCGATCATGGCGTTCAGCTTGTGTTCGGCCCGTTGCTTGGCGTCGAAAATCCTGATCAGCGAGGTCGTCGATCCGCCGATCAGGGAATAACCTACATCCATCGGCAGGATCGCACTGCCTCCGGACTTGAGTACATCGAAAGCCCGGCGCGCGTCGGCTTGGATATTGGTTCTTGCCATGGTCTTATCCTTTGTCGTTCTGTTGGGACCACTTGGCCTCGAAGGCCCAGACGTCCTCGAAACCCATAAGGCGGTTGAAGTCGGAGAAATCGAAAAGCGGCTGGTTGCCACCATGGCTGGAGCCGGTTTCGCGCAAGGTGGTATAGGCTTCGCGAAGGGCGGCCCCCGCGGCGAGAAAGCCGAAGGCCGGGAAAATCGCTGCGCTGTAACCCAACTTGGCGAGCGCGGGAGCGGAAAGCACCGGCGTGCGCCCCCCTTCCACGATATTGGCCACGAGCGGCGTGTCGAAACTCTGACAGATGCGTTCCATTTCCTCTTCGCTTTCCGGGCTTTCGATGAACAGGATATCGGCGCCCGCTTCGGCATAGACTTCGCCCCGGCGCAGGGCTTCGTCCAGGCCATGAACGGTGCGCGCATCGGTTCGCGCAACGATCAGCAGTTCCGGATCGTCGCGGGTGTCGATCGCCACGCGGATCTTCTGGGCCATGTCCTCGGCCGGTATCACCTTGCGGCCAAGCGTGTGGCCGCATTTCTTCGGAAACTCCTGGTCTTCGATCTGGATCGCCGCGGCGCCCGCCGCTTCGTATCCCCGCACCGTGCGCTCGAGGTTCAGCAATCCGCCAAACCCGGTATCGGCATCGGCGATGAGCGGGGTCCGGGTGCCCCCGGCAATCGCGGTGACGCGAGAGAGCATCTCGGCATAGCTGATCAGGCCCGCATCCGGAATGCCCAGGTGCGAGGCCGTCGTGCCATAGCCCGTCATATACAGCGCGTCAAAGCCGATCTGGTCGGCAATGCGCGCAGAGATCATGTCGAACACGCCGGGAATGGAGGTCAGGCCCGGCGCCCGGATACTCTCTGCCAATCGTGTGCGGAAATGAAGATTTTGGCCCGTCATGAGTGATCTCCTGAAACGGCGAGAATGTCTTTTGGCGCCCACGCCTGGCCGCCAAGATAAGCGTCGATCTTGCGCCGGGAGGTTTCGGCGCGGCGGATCGCCCGGTCGAGCGGCATGTCCCCATCGAGGATGGCTCTGCGCGCGGTCTCTTCCATCGACAGGAGAAGTGCAGGCCTGCCGTCGGTCATCAGCGTACCGGTGGCGATATCTATGTGTAAGCTCGCGGTTCCGGCCGTGATATCGGGGCACAGGGCAAGGGCGGCGATCTCGTCAAGCGGTGCCGTCAGACAGGCCAGCCCGCACGTTGCCGCGTTGCCGGCGAATATCTCTCCGAAGCCGGCGGCGATGATGGCTTCGAACCCGGCATCCTGAAGCGCCCAGACCGCGTTCTCCCGCGAAGAGCCGCAGCCGAAATTTCGCCCGGCAATCAGAATGTTGGCCTTGTCATAGCGCGGGTCGTTCGTCGGGAAGCCGGGTTTCGGCGTTCCATCCGCGTGACACCGCCAGTCGGCGAAGAGCGCCTGGTCGAACCCGCCGGGCAACGTGTAGAACCGCGCGGGGTAGAGCGCATCGGTGTCCACGTCATCAAGTAAGAGCGGCATCGCGCGCCCGGTTATCGACGATTTCGCGATCATGTTCCTGCCCCCGCCAATGCGCCGGGATCGGTAATGACACCGGTGATCGCGGCAGCTGCGGCCGATGCGGGGCTTGCCAGATGTGTTCTGGCACCTGTCCCCTGCCGGTTCTCGAAATTCCGGTTGGTGGTTGAGACGATACGTTCTCCCGCGCCGGCCTTGTCGCCGTTGAGGCCCGGGCACATGGAACACCCGCTGTCGCGCCATTCGAAGCCGGCCTCCTTGAATATGAGGTCGAGCCCCTCGGCCTCGGCCGCGCGCTTGACGGACATGGAGCCGGGCACCACGAGCGCCCGGACATTTGCAGCCACCTTCCGCCCCTGCAATATGGCTGCCGCCTCGCGCAGGTCGGACAGCCGCCCGTTCGTGCAGGACCCGATGAAGACCCGGTTGACCGGCGTCCCCAGCAGCGACGCGCCCGCGTCGAGCTGCATGTAGTCCAGCGCCCGGGCGTCAGCGGCGGCGGGGATCGTGCCGCAAATTGCCATGGCCTCGCCCGGGGTGGTCCCCCATGTGATCTGGGGCCGAAGACGCGAGACATCGAATGTGAGCGTCTTGCCCCATGTCGCCCCCGGATCGGTCGCGACGTCCTCGCAGGCGCGGCGCAGGGTTTCGAGCACCTCCGGCGAAGGCGCCAGCGGCCGCTTGGCGATATAGTCGAGCGTTGCCTCATCCGGGGCCGTCATGCCGATGCGCGCGCCCATCTCGATCGCCATGTTGCACAGGGTCATCCGCGCCTCGACCGTCATGCCGGCAAGCGCCTCGCCGGTGAATTCGACCATGTGGCCGACACCCGCCGACACGCCAAATTCCGCGATCAGCCCGAGGACGATATCCTTGGCCGACACCCCCTTGGGCAAGGCCCCCGTCAGCTCGACGCGCATCGTCTTGGGTTTGCGGATCGCCAGCGTCTGGGTCGCCAGGACCTGTGCAATTTCAGAGGTGCCGATGCCCCAGCCCATGGCCGACACCCCGCCCATGGTGCAGGTATGACTGTCGCCGCAGACAACCGTCATACCGGGAAGGATCAGGCCGAGCTCCGGGGCGACCACATGGACAATACCCTGGTGATCGTCGTCCACGTCGAAGTGCCGTATGCCAAAGTCGCGGGCATTCCTGCGGAACATTTCGAGCATTTCCGGACCGCCCGGCACATTGCCCGTCGCACGCCCCGGATCGGTTGACACGATATGGTCCGAAAACCCGATGACAAGGTCGGGATTGGCCACCTTCAGACCGCGTTTCCGCAACTCCACGAACGCCCGCGGCGTTGACAGTTCGTGTAACAGCAGCCGGTCGATGAACAGAAGGGACTGGCCATTGTCCAGTCTCTCGACCTCGTGGTTGTCCCAAACCTTGTCCAGAAAGGTCCTTGCCTCAGGCATCTTGAGCCTCGCCCACGGCCGCCCCGCGCACCAGGTCGCGGTCCGGCATCGGCGGAATCTCGATAGAGAAATGGCGGTTCAGGATGTCGCGGATCTGTTCGTAGCAAACGCCGAACCGGTGCACCTCGAAGCTGTCCACGTCGATGATGGTCGAGGAGATTGCCATCGGGTTGTTGTAGCGGCACAGGCCGTAATCCACCTTGATGGCGGCAGCCTCAAGAACCGGGGCCTCGACATCTTGCAGGCGGAACTTCGATCCGCCGAGCGAGACATTGGCCGAAGAGCCCATAACCGGCGTTCCGTTCTGCCAGGAGATGGCCGTCAACGCCCGGTGCAGGGGCCCTGCATTCAGCAACAGATCGATCGTGCCGGACTTGGTCGACCGCTCGAAGCAGAACGGGTCCAGCGCCCCGGTAAAGGCGTTGCCCTCACGGTGCTTGCCGACAATGGACAGCGGCAGGTCGTAATCCTCCGTAATGGCCGCGACCACCTCTCGCGCGCGTGTGTCCACATCATGGACCTCGTGGAAGATGTCGCGATTGGCCAGCGTTCCGTTGGGCTTGGAAAAACTGCGCCCTTTCGCGGTGTAGATGCGCTGGATCGCCTCGGCGGTCATGCCGAAGACCGCATAGGCCACGTCCAGGGGGATAACAGCGACGCCGCCATCTTTCATCGTTTCGTAAACGCGCTGCGCGTCCGTGTCCGGATCGAGGACGGTCATATCAGGTCCTTTCCTGAGGAAGTTTCACGATTGGTTGGAAATTGGTGCGGGTGCCGATCCAGAAGAGGCCGAAGATCAGCACGCCAAAGATCGAGATGTACCAGACCGGCACCAGAAGCGCGCCGCCGCTCGCGATCAGGATGAGCCGGCCCAGCCCGGTTACATGCGTGAAGAGCCAGCCTGTCAGCCCGCCCGCGATCACGGCGGTGCCGGCAACGGCCGTGGCCACGGAAATGACCAGCCGGAGAGGATCGGCCGACTGCAGAAGCAGAACGGGGTCGTGGATGAAGATCATCGGCAGGATGAAGGCGACCGCGCCAAGCGATATCGCCCGCATCGACGTCCGGATGGGGTTCGATTGCGCGATGCCAGAGGCCGCGTAGGTGGCAAGGTCCACCGGCGGCGTGATATGCGACAGGTTCGCGTAGTAGAAGACGAAAAGATGCACGGCGATCGGCATGTAGCCAAGCTTGATCAGCGTGGGCGCAACAACGGCCGCGGCAAGGATATAGGCCGCCGTGGCCGGCAGGCCCATCCCCAGGATGATCACCACGATCATGCCGAGGATCAGCGCGAGGACACGGCTTTCCTGGGCGAACTCGATCAGGAATTGCGAGAACTTGATGGCAAGCCCTGTGCCGTCCATGCCACCGATGATAATGCCGGCGCAGGCACAGGCGCAGAGTATCGGCGTCGCCTGTTCGGTGCTGTCGACCAACGCCGCGAAGATGGCGCGCGGTCCCATGGGCTGCAGAACCCAGGACAGGACAACACAGAAGCCGACCGTGTAGAGCGCGGCGCGCACAGGCGGGATGTCGATCGCGATGAGGCCAAGCAGCAGCAGCACCGGGATGAGATAGGGGCCACAGCGCAGCAACGCGGCGGACCGGGCCTCGCCCTCGGTATCGGAGCGGATATCGAGCTTGCGGGATTCGAAATGGACCGACAGGAACACCACGACGAAATACAGGATGGCCGGAAAGATCGCGGCGAGGATGATGTTGCCATAGGGAACTTGCAGAAGCTCTGCCATGATGAAGGCACCGGCCCCCATCACCGGCGGCATCAGCAGCCCCCCGGTGGAAGCCACGGCTTCGATCGCGGCGGCGAAATAGGGGCGGAACCCGGCAGCCTTCATGAGCGGGATGGTAAAACGCCCGGTGCCGACCACGTTGGCCACCGAACTGCCGGAAATCGTGCCCATGATGGCCGAGGAGAAAACGGCCACTTTGGCCGATCCGCCGTAAGACCCGCGGGTGAATGCCCGGCTGAGATCGAGCACGCGATCCATTGTGCCCATGCGCGCCAGAAATGCCCCGAGCGAGACGAAGACGAAGATCAGCGTTACCGCGACTTTCGGCGCCACGCCGAACAGGCCCGCGCTCTGCGTGTAGAGCGAGAAAGTCATGAAGGACATGTCCCAGCCAGCGTGTCGCCACGCGGGTGGCAGCATGTTTCCAAGAAACGCATACCCGATCATTACCGTCGCGATGATGGGCAGGGCCCAACCGAAATAGCGCCGGGTGACTTCGAGCACCGACAGGACCGCGACGACACAGGCGATCTGGTCCCATATGCTGGGAATGACCTGGCGCACCTGGATAGCCATGTAGTTGAACACGACGTTCAGGAAGGCCGCGGAAACGGCGATGGCGAAAACAATGTTGAGTGCAGGATGGAGCCATACGCCCCGGCCACGCCGGGACGTATGAAGAAACGCAAAGGGCAGGATCAGGGCCATGGTCATGGCCGTCTGCCACATGGGCTGAAGCAGGCCGTAGTAGTTCGCCGACAGGACGAAGACCGAAATACCTGCGGCAAAGACGGCAAGACCGTTGCGCCAGAGCGCGCTACCCTTGCCGGTGCCGGTGTCTTCGAAATCTTCGTGCACGGTTCAGCCCTCCCAGCCCGGACAATCAGTCGAGCCAGCCCTGTTCGTTGTAGTAACGCTCGGCCCCCGGGTGCAGCGGCGCGATCGGCAGCAAAGACGCCTGCAGCCAATCCGGCGTCAGGTATTTCTGCGAGGGGTGGACGTTCTCGAGCTCGTCGAGGTTTTCCCACAGCGCCTTGGTCATCTTGTAGACCAAGTCTTCATCCACATCGGCGTTGATGATGTTGATGGTGTAGCCGACGATGATCGGCACATCGGCATCCGTGCTCTGGTAGCTTTCGGCGGGCACGACACCGCCGGACAGCAGGTCGCTCGCCGCATCCACCGCCTCGATCTGCTCTTCCGTCAGGCCGACGATACGGATGTCGCGTGTTGCTTCAAGTTCCAGCACACCGGCGGTGGGAATGCCGGTGGTCTCGATGATTGCGTCAAGTGTGCCGTTCTTCAGCCCGGCCACCATTTCGCCATGGCCGATCTGGTATTCATCGATCTTGTCATAGCCGACGCCGAGCGTTTCAAGGATCACCTTGTTGGTTTGTTCCCCGACAGACCCCACCGAGCCGACACCGACACGCAGGCCTTCGAGATCTGTCCAGTCCTGCACGTCGCTCTCGGCCGGCACCACAAGCTGTGCGCCGTAGACGTAAATCGGCATCCAGGTGCGAACCTTGTCGGCCTTGGGCTGACCTTCGAAATTGGCGATACTGCGGACGGCCTCGTAAGGCGCACTGTTGCCGGCGGGACCAGCCTGAATGCGGCCTTGCTGAACAAGCTGCGTCGTCGGCACGCTGGGGCCCGAGGCCTGCACGGTCATCGAGACTTCGGGCACCTCGCGATTGATGACCGAGGACCAGCCGGTCATGATCTGGAAAGTCGTATGACCGGAGCTCGACGCGCCCTGAACGATGCTTTCCTGGGCACTCGCGGACGAGCCTGCCAGGGCCACCGCAACGGCGGCGGCCAGAATATTGAGTCTCATTGATGTTTCCTCCCTTGAAGTTTTGGCCTCTCCTCAGGCCGGTTGGCTGGCCAGATCCTTGGCTTTCTGGCGCAGTACGAATTTCTGGATCTTCCCTGTCGAGGTTTTCGGCAAAGCCCCGAACACCACGCGGCGCGGACGCTTGTACCCGGCAAGCCGGTCCCGGCAGAACGCAATCAATTCTTCTTCCGTGGTCATGCGGCCGGGTTTGGCTTCGACAAAGGCACAGACGGTTTCGCCCCATTTTTCCGACGGCTCTGCCACGACCGCCACATCGAGCACGTCGTCATGTTGGTAAAGCACGCTCTCAACCTCGATGGTCGAGACATTTTCCCCGCCCGATATGATGATGTCCTTCAGCCGATCGCGGATCTGCACATAACCGTCGGCGTGGCGCACCGCGAGATCGCCGGTCGAGAACCAGCCGCCCTCGAAGGCCTTTGCCGTCGCTTCCTCGTCCTCGAGATAGCCCTTCATGACGGCATTCCCGCGCAGAACGATTTCTCCCATCGTCTGGCCATCCGCCGGAACGGGTTCCCGGGTGTGAGGATCGACAACCTCCATGCCCTGCTGCGTGGCATAGCGCACGCCCTGTCGGGCCTTGCGCCCTGCCAGTTCGTCCGCCCCGAGCGACGGCCAGTCGGTCTGCGGCTCGCAGACCACGCAGGGGCCGTAAACCTCGGTCAGCCCGTAGACATGCGTGATCTCGATGCCGAGCTTCTCGACATTGCCGATCACGCTTGGCGCGGGGGCTGCTCCGGCGGTGAAGGCCTGCACCTTCTGTGCAAGTGGGCGACGCACGTTATCCGGCGCGTTGGCCAGCATGTTCAGGACCACGGGCGCACCACAGAAATGCGTGACGCCACATCCATTGATCGCCTCGAAGATCGCCTCTGGCTCGACCTTGCGCAGGCAGACATGCGTGCCCGCATTGGCGGTGATCGTCCACGGGAAACACCACCCGTTGCAATGGAACATCGGCAATGTCCAAAGATAGACGGGATGGCGAGGCAGGCACCAGGCTTGCTGGTTGCCCAACGCGTTCAGATAGGCACCACGATGGTGATAAAGCACGCCCTTCGGCCGCCCGGTCGTGCCCGAGGTATAGTTGAGGGCGATGGTCTGCCATTCATCCTCGACCGCGTCGGGCAGTGGGGTATCGGAGCCTTCTGCCAGAAGATCCTCGTAGGAGGGCACGCCCAGCACCGGAAGGTCCGCAGTGGCCGGGTCATTGATCTCGAACACGGTCAGGCGATCGGACAGGCGCAAAAGAACGTCCTTGAGGGGCTGGCCCAATTCCCTGTCGACAAGCAGCACGCGGGCACCGGAATGGGTCAGGATATACTCGACTGTCGCCGGGTCGAGCCGCGTGTTGATCGCGTTGAGGACGGCCCCGATATGCGGCACGCCGAAATGACATTCCAGAAGCGCCGGAACGTTGGGTGCCATCACCGCGACGCAGTCACCGGTGCCGATGCCCCTACCCGACAGCGCGCTGGCCAGCCGTAAACAGCGCGCCTGCATCTCGCGGTAGCTGTACCGCCGCTCGCCGTAAACAACCGCAGTTTGGTCAGGGTGCACATCGGCCGTTCTTGAAAGAAAGGACAGCGGCGTCAGCGGCACGTGATTTGCCGCCGACATTGAAATTGCGTTCAGGTTCGGCCGTTCCGTCATCCTTCGCTTTCCTTCCTGATACCGGCACGCTCCTTCGCGGGCACGAGAATGCGCTTGCCTCTCGACATCGGCACGCGGCGCGCTTGGCTGCCGGCCCGCTTCGTTTTCTTCACCGACATTCGGTCGCGGGCGGCCCAGATATGCTCACGCATCAGCCCCGCCGCACGGTCCGCCTCCCCGGATGTCAAAGCGGCCAGAATGTTGACATGGGCCGCATGGCTCTCTGTCAACTGCTCTGCCGAGAAACTGAAGAAGTTTCGCAACGCCAGGGGCAGGTCCGCTGTCGACGCGATCTGGCGCAGCAGGAATTCATTGGCGCAATTGTCATAAATCTGCCGGTGAAACCGGTGGTTCATCTTGAGAAACCACGCCCGCTGTTCTGCACTGTGGTCCGGAATGTATACAATTTCCTCCATTTGCCGGGTCAACTCCGTCAATTCCCTGACAAGGACTGCCGACAGGCCGCGACGCCCGCTCAGCCTGACGGCCTCGGCCTCCAGGATCGCCCGCACGCCATAGATCGCCCGCACATCCTCGATCGAGAAGACCGTGACGCGATATCCGCGGTTCGCTTCCCATGTCAGAAATCCCTCGGCCTCAAGCCGCGCCAGAGCGATCCGGACGGGCGTTCGCGAGACCTCCGTATCCCTCGCAAGCTGCGTCTCGGACATCTTGTGCCCCATGGGAAACTGTCCATCGCAAATGCGCACCTTGATGTGCTCATAGGCGATCTGGGCCAAGCTGTTATCTTCCATTTTCCCGTCCATACCCGGTTGTTCCCACTTCGGGACAAATCCGGCAACATAGATCTACAATATACTTAAATTGTTGTTTAATCTGATATTTTGAGCATTTAGTTAACCATAATTGTATTCAAAATTTCCAATAATTAAGTCGTAAACGATTTAAAAACAAATACATATGACATTTAAATTATCACGATATAGCAGAACCGGTAGACGCGGCTTCGCCGTCCGTGATGCGACCCCGGCTCACCCGTAATTACAGCATTTGAATTATACGCGTACCGGCCCGCCAATGATCGCGGAACGCCCCCTAGAGACGATCAACCCACTGAAGGGGAACGGAAAAAGAACCTTCAGCCAGTCTGCAGAAACAACGGAACGCTCCTATCGCCGCCGGCTCACCTCAGCCCGCGCAAAAGCTCCACCGACGGCTCGCCCGTCACAGGCAGCCCCCGGCTCGCCTGATACCCCCGCAGCGCCTCCCGCGTATCGGGACCGATCACGCCATCGGTGCCGCCCGTGTCGAACCCGCGATTGGTCAGACCCCGTTGCAGCGCGATCCGGTCATCCTTGGTCAGCCCGTTGGCATCCGGCGGAAACTGGCCAACAAGCGGCCCGGCGCCGCCAATCCGGTCTGCCAGATGCCCCACGCCGATAGCATAGGCGTCAGAGTTGTTGTACCGTTTGATCACCTGGAAATTGCTGTTGACCGCGAAACGCGGCCCGCCCGGCTGGGGTTGCAGCACACGACCCGACGTGCCCGCCGGCACCTCGCGCCCCCAGCCCCGACCGCGGGTCCAGCCATTTCGTGCGAGATAGGCTGCGGTAGAGGCCAGCGCATCGGATGGGTCATCCGACCAGATATCGCGACGCCCGTCGCCGGTGAAATCCACGGCAAACGCCTGGTAGGACGTCGGAATGAACTGCGTGTGCCCCATGGCCCCGGCCCAGCTACCGGTCATCCCGCGTGGTGAGATATCTCCGTTCTGCAAAATCCGGAGAGCCGCAAGAAGCTGTTTCTCAAAGAAGGCACCGCGGCGCCCATCGTAGGCCAGCGTAGAGGTGGCGGAGATCACGGGGACATTGCCGCGACGCGCACCGTAGAAACTTTCCAGCCCCCAGATAGCGGTCACGATTTCAGCGTCTACGCCGTATTGGCTTTCAATGGCGCTTAGCGTTGCCCTTTCCCTTTGCAGAGCGGCACGGCCCTTCATCACGCGCTCATCCGAGGCGGCAATCGAGAGATAATCTTCAAGGCTGCGCTTGAATTCGGTCTGGTTGCGGTCCCGTTTTATGACACCGGGTAGATACCCGGCTCCGCGGAATCCGGCGTCTAGAGTGGTTTCGCTTATCCCCTGTCGAACGGCCCGGGCCCGGAAAGAAGCGACCCAGGTATCATACCCTTCATTTCGCACAGGCTGAAGATCGGCAGGCAGTATCTCCGACCCGCCGGTATCCTCTGAACGGGTGCCGCTGACGCCTGTACATGCTGAGAGGCTGAGAACTGCGGCCCCAAGGCCGAACTGACGGCGAGACAAAATCATTCTTCAAGGGCTCCTACGGCAGTTGATCATACGCTCCTGACAAACTGAGCTAACGCTCTCTCTGTCCGAAACAAGCTCGACTGTAAATCAAGCGCGTCCAACCAGTCCAATGGTGAACGGCAAGACAGCGAATCCAATTCTGGCGGTCACGCGGGCACTCCGCTTTCCACCGACAGCATGCCACCTGCCAAGCGGATGACATCTCTGAGAGTTACTTCTTCTCCATTGCCTCGCGAAGCGCAGCGCCGAATGATCCCGGCGAATCTGGCTCCGCGCGTGTTTCGTTCTCCTTTTTCGAACGTTTTTGCTTACCAGGGCCCCGTGGTTTCCCACGATTCCCTGCTGGCGGATTTCCGGACTGGTCGTGGCCCCCCTTGGGCTGGTCGGCTTGTTTGCGCATGCTGAGTCCGATCCGGTTTCGCGGAACATCGACCTCCATCACGCGCACCTGGACGATATCCCCGGTCTTCACCATCTCGTGCGGATCCTTGACGAACCTGTCCGCCAATTGGCTGACGTGAACGAGGCCGTCCTGGTGGACCCCGATATCCACGAATGCACCGAAGGCGGCGACGTTGGTGACGGTGCCTTCCAGCCGCATGCCGGGCTTCAGGTCAGTGACCTCGTTTACATCTTCCGCGAACGTCGCCGTCTTGAAGGAGGGTCGCGGATCTCGTCCGGGCTTTTCCAGCTCGCCAAGGATGTCGCGAACAGTGGGCAGGCCGAACCGGTCGTCGACGAATTTCTCGGGCTCGACGCGCCGGAGGGTTTCCGGGTTGGACTGAATGGCGCGGAGGTCGCGCCCGCAGGCAATGACGATCTGTCGAGCAAGGTCATAGGCCTCCGGGTGAACCGACGAAGCATCCAACGGCTCGTTGCCATCCCGGATCCGCAGAAAGCCCGCGCATTGTTCAAAGACCTTGGGACCCAGGCGGGGAACCTTGAGAAGTGCGTCGCGCGTGCGGAACGGACCATTTTCGTCCCGGTAGGCCACGATAGCCTCCGCGAGACCCGCGGTGAGACCCGAGACATGGGCCAGGAGGGGTGCGGAGGCTGTGTTCAGGTCGACACCGACGGCATTCACTGCGTCCTCCACAACAGCATCCAGGGCCAGGGAGAGGCGCTTCTGATCGACGTCGTGCTGATATTGTCCGACACCGATAGCATTTGGCTCGATTTTCACCAATTCGGAGAGAGGATCCTGCAGCCTGCGGGCGATAGAGACGGCGCCCCGCAGCGAGACATCGAGGTCGGGGAATTCTTTCGCGGCGTTCTCTGAGGCGGAGTAAACCGACGCCCCGGCTTCGCTGACGATGACTTTCGCGGGCTTTGCGGTGCCTTTCGGCATAGATACGAGCGCGTCGGCAACCATCTTGTCGGTCTCCCGCGACGCGGTGCCGTTGCCTATTGAGATGAACGCTATACCATGGCGCTTGACTAGTTCGACGATCTTCGCCTGTGCCCCGCGCAGATCCTTGCGGGGCTGAAACGGGTAGAGCGTGTCGGTTTCCAGAACTTTTCCGGTCGCGTCAATGACGGCAGCCTTCACGCCGGTACGGATGCCCGGGTCGAGCCCGAGGGTCGGCTTTGCGCCGGCAGGAGCTGCCAACAGCAGATCCTTGAGGTTCCGAGCAAAGACCGCGATCGCCTCCTCGTGCGCCCGGGCACGAAGATCAGCAAGAAGGTCAGTCGTGAGCGTCAAGGAGATCTTCGACTTCCAGGCATGACTGGCGGCCTCCCGGAGCCATTGATCTCCAGCCCCCGTGCCGACGGGCTCAAGTGCCTTGGCAACCATGGCCTCACAACGAGGCTTGCCGATCTCAATGTCCGGACCGATATCAAAGCGGATCACGCCCTCGTTCACGGCGCGCATCAGGGCCAGGGCACGGTGCGCAGGCATGTCGGCCCATTTTTCCGTGCGATCGAAGTAGTCAGCGAATTTCGCGCCCACCGCCTCCTTTCCTTTGATGACCTTCGTCGTAACCAGGGCCTCCTTTTTGAGGTAGTCGCGAAGCTTCTTCCGAAGTTCCGCCGTCTCGGCGAGCTCTTCGACGATGATATCCCTTGCGCCGCTAAGGGCCTCCTCCACGCTGGGGACGTTCTCATTGATAAACCGAGCAGCAATCTGTGCCGGGTTGGCGCTGCGGTCCGACAAGATGGCATCGCGCAGTGGCCCCAACCCGTTTTCACGCGCAATCGTCGCCTTGGTGCGACGCTTGGGTTTGTAAGGCAGGTAGATGTCTTCCAACTCGGATTTGGTCTTGGCGTTGGCAATGGTACGCGCCAAGGCATCGGTGAGCTTGTCCTGCTCGCGGATCGATTTGAGGATTGCGTCTCTGCGATCGTCCAGGGCCCGCAGATAGACAAGGCGTTCTGACAATGTGCGAAGCTGGGTGTCATCGAGGCCGCCGGTGGCCTCTTTCCGGTAACGGGCGACAAAGGGAACCGTTGCGCCGTCGTCGAGAAGGGTTACTGCGGCCGCGACCTGGGCAGGGCTGGCGGCAATTTCCTGGGCAATAGTCTGAGCAATACGGGCGGCTTGATCCATGGAGAGAATTTCGATCCTGATTCGAGGTGTCGCAAGGCACCCCCGTCGGAGGGGCTTGTGTGGGTCCTGCAGGATATGGTCTCCTGCTGCCCTCGACCAGAGGCGTTTTCGGGAACGGAAGTGGCACTTGGTGCCATGTCGTTCGAGGTCCCGGAAAAAAGCGGTTACATATCACGCATATTCCGCGCAGACCCATTCAGCTTGAGACAAGATATCATTTCATTGCCGGACTTCGACTTATTGGACATTCCTTGCCCCGATCAGGAACGTCGAAACTGTTCCAGCCATCCTGAATCTATTTCTGGGACGGATTTGACTAGCTTTTCCGTGTAGGGCTCGAAAGGCGGACTGAACACGACATCGCGTGAACCTCGGTCGACGATTCTTCCCTTGCTCATCACGATAACCTCGTCGGATATAGCCTTGGCTGCCAACACGTCATGCGTAATGAAGATATAACTGGTACCCATTTCCTCCTGCACCCGGTTCAAAAGACGGATGATATCCTCTTGCACAAGTTGATCCAGGGCCGACGTGACTTCGTCGCAGATCATGATTTCCGGCTCGGGCGCCAATGCGCGTGCAATGCAGACCCTTTGCTTTTGTCCTCCCGATAATTCCTCCGGGTAACGTGAGGCAAGCGACGGGTCCAGTTCGACCATCGAGAGCAGTTCCTCCATCCTGCGACGCGCCTTTTCTCGCGGCAAACCCGTAAACCAACGCAGGGGACGCAGGATAATCTGACCGACGGTCTGCCGCGGGTTGAGGGCCGTGTCGGCCATCTGAAATATCATCTGCACGCGGCGAAGCTGTTCCTTGTCCCTGTTCTTCAAGTGGAGTGGTAGTCGCTTTCCGGCCAGCGTAACCTGTCCCTCCACATCTTTGAGCACTCCCGAAATGCATCGTGCCAAGGTAGATTTGCCAGAGCCGGATTCGCCCAGAATCGAGACGGTTCTCCCGACCGGAACCGTAAGGCTGACATTGTCGAGCGCCTTGAACTTCCCGTAGTAGGCCGTGAGGTTCTCGATGGTCAGCCTTGGCTCCGCCCCGATCTTTGCATTTCGGTCAATGTTCCTGACCGCCCAGAGAGATCTGGTGTACTCTTCCTTGGGCGCGTTGATCATCTCTTGTGTTTCGGCCTCTTCAACCTCCTTGCCGTGGCGCAGGACCTTGATCCGGTCTGCCATCTGGGAAACGACGGCCAGATCGTGACTGATGTATATGGCACTGCTGCCCAGCGTGCGCATGGCATCCTTGATCGACAGCAGCACGTCGACCTGCGTGGTGACATCAAGTGCCGTCGTCGGTTCGTCGAAAACTATGAGTCCCGGCTCAGGAACCATCGCCATGGCCGTCATCACCCTTTGAAGCTGACCGCCTGAGACTTGATGCGGAAACCTCGAGCCAATGGTTTCAGCCCCGGGAAGGCGGAGCGTGCCAAATAGCTTGATCGCATGACGGCGCGCCTTTGTACCGTTCCAGCCACGCTTTACCAACGAGGTTTCAATCGTTTGACGGATCAAGCGATGTGCAGGATTGAAAGCGGCGGCCGCCGACTGTGCGACGTAGGTCATACGATTGCCGCGAAGGCGATTCAGCGTCTTAATGCCCGCGGCCCTCAAATCCTGCCCCTCGAACAGGATGGTTCCGCCCGATATCCGGCAGCCAGCCCGCGCATACCCCATGGAAGCCAGGCCCAGACTTGACTTTCCTGCCCCGGATTCGCCGATAAGGCCGAGAACTTCGCCAGGATAGACTTTTAAATCCACCCGGTCGACGATGGTGGTCCATCGATCGTTGCTGAACCCTTCGATGACCACGCCTTGCATATCCACGAGCGGCTTGATCTCATTCTGGGCGGCAGCGTGATTATCCATTTGGTGTATCTCCGTCAGACAACAGGAACCAGTCGACAAGCGCGTTCACGGAAACAGTAATCAACGCGATCACGATGGCAGGCACCAAGGGTGTGATACCGGCGCGCAGGTCGAACCGTGCAAACTGGATGAGGTTTGCATTCTCGCGAACCATCGACCCAAGATCGGCAGTGGGCGGCTGGACCCCCACCCCTAGGAACGACAGCGCAGCGATTGTCAGGAATACGAAGCAAAAGCGAAGACCGAATTCCGAAAGCATGGGGGCGGTGATATTCGGCGCCACTTCGCGCAGCATGATCCAAGGCAGGCGCTCGCCGCGCAACCGGGCGACTTCCACGTAGTCCTGAACGACAACGCCGTAGGAAACCGAGCGGGCCAATCGAAAGACCCGGGTGGATTCCAGCACTGCGATCACCACGATCAGATTCCAGATCGTGGACCCGAAAATAGACAACAGCATAAGCGCGAAGATCAGGCTGGGGATGGCCATAAGCACATCTGTAAGGCGCGCCAGAAGCTGATCAAGCACACCGCCAAGGATCGCTGCTATCAGGCCAAAAATCCCCCCGATCACGAATGCCAGCACCGTCGCGAGCAGGGCGATCAGGATGGAGTTTCGTGTTCCGTAGAGAAGTCGCGTGAGTATGTCCCTCCCGATCTGATCGGTCCCGAGCCAGTGCTCGGGGCTCCACGGGGCGAAAGGTTCGGGAAAAACCTGTGCCTCGCCATAGGGGGCGATCCATGGTGCGAACACGGATGTAAGCACCAACACCCCCAACAGAGCGCAAATAACGGTCAGGCGACCATGATTGAATGCAAGAGCCATGGTTTTCACGAGGGTACTCATTTTGGATGCAGCAGCCGCGGGTTGGTCATGATCGCGATGACATCGGCCAGAAGGTTCAGGACGATATACGTTCCCGCAAATACCAAGGCGCAGGTCTGTACGACGGGAATATCGCGCGACGTCACTGCATCGACCATCAACTGGCCGATACCCGGATATGCAAACACCACCTCCACCACGACCACCCCAACGATGAGATACGCCAGGTTGAACGCGATGACAGTCGCGATTGGCGCCCAGGCGTTGGGAAGTACATGCACCAGCACAATCCGCCGGCGGGAGAGCCCTTTGAGTTTGGCGGTCTCGACATATGGTCGGGCCATCAGGTCATTCAGGGCCGCCCGTGTCATTCGCATCATATGCGCCATGATCACGATCGTCAGAGATGCCGCCGGCAGGGCCATGCGGCTCAGACGCTCGTCCCAGGCCATGTCCGGCGACACGTTTGCTAGTGCCGGAAAGACCGGGAAGAGCGACGCAAGGAGAAGTATCAATGCATAAGCGATAAGGAATTCCGGGAACGATATCGCGCCCAGGACCGTCCAGTTCAGGGCACGGTCGAACCATGACCCGTGATACAAAACCGCGGCGAAACCCAGGCCAAGGGCAAGCGGCACGCTGATCGCGGCCGTGAGCCCCGCAAGCAAAATGGTATTGCTCATTCTCGGCGCCACGAGGTCGACGACGGCTCTTGAGCGGTCATAGCCGGACGAGGCCCGACCGGAGAACGACTGGCCGAAATCACCCTGTAGCGCATTCAAAAGCCAGTCGAAATAACGCACGAAAACCGGCTGATCCAGCTGGAGTTCAGCTCGGAAGGCACGCACGGTCTCTTCGGTGGCGGATTGACCCAGCACGGCTTGGGCAAAGTCGCCGGGCAACAATTCCATTGCGCCGAAGATCACCATGGACGTGATGAGCAAGGTTACGATGCCAAGCAACAGACGCCCGGCGACGATTTTGGAAAGCGCGATCATGACTCAGCTTCGGTTTGTGGTATCAACGGCGATTTAAGGCCCGGCGCCGGTTCACAGCGCCGGGTCGGCGCGAGCCCTATGCGAACCACCAGCGTTCTGCGATCTTGTTGCCGTCGAGATCCCAGTTGGCTGCCACTTGCTCGTCATGGTCCAACTTGTCGCTCGCGGCCATGATGTAATTGGCAAACATCGGCACAATCACCCCGCCGTCATCCCGCACGAGCCTCTGAGCCTCGGTGTAAAGCTGTTGCCGCTTGCCGGTGTCGAGCTCTGCCCTCGCCTGTTTGACAATCGAATTGAATTTGTCAGCCGCCGGCGTATCCCGCCACGCGGTATCGTTCCACTCGGTGTCCGCCGTATAGGCCGTCGAGAACATCCAGTCCTCGGTAGGGCGTCCGCCCCAGTAGCAGGCGCACCAGGGCTTCTTGTTCCATACGTTGGACCAATAGCCATCTGTCGGCTCACGAACGACTTCGATCTCGATCCCGGCTGCAGACGCCGAGGCGGACAAAAGCTGCGCGGCATCGACTGCGCCTGCAAAGGCAGCATCCGATACGTGCAACTGCACCGGCCCGGCGTGGCCGGATTTTTCGAAATGGTGCCGCGCACGATCCGGGTCGTAGCTGCGCTGTTCCAGATCGTCGGCATGATAGGCATTGGCCACGGCAATGGGGTGATCGTTACCCAAGACACCATGACCAAGCAGTATCTTATCCAGCATTTCCTGCCGATTGATGGCGTATTTCATGGCCAGCCGCATATCGAGATTATCGAAGGGCGACGAGTCGAGACGCATCGGGAACGTGTAATGCTGCGTACCGGTAACTTCAAGGATGCTCAGGTTTGGGGCCCGGCTCATGATGCTGACCGTCTTCGGGTCGACGCGATCAATGACATCGACATCGCCGTTCAGAACCGCATTCTGCCGTGCGGTCACGTCGACAAGCGAAAAGATGGTTACGGAATCGAAGTGCCCACGCCCTTCTTTCCAGTAATTCGGATTTCGTGAAAACTCCGCACGAACGCCCGGATCGAAGCGATCAAGCTTATAAGCCCCTGTCCCGACACCGCCGGTGGCATCGATCATTCCATCTTCAGACGGCAGGATGACCAGGTGGAAATCGCTGGTAAGAAAGGCGAAGTCGGCGTTCGGCTCCGAAAGTTCGAATACGACACCGTCTTTTCCGTCACGGCGCACGCTTTCGACCGAGGACAATAGCCCCTTGGCGGCCGAACGCGACCCGTCGCGGATGTGGTGCTCGAAGCTGGCGACGACATCGTCCGGTGTCAGCGTTTTCCCGTTATGAAACTCGACCCCTTTGCGAAGACGGAAATACCAGGTCTTGCCGTCCTCCGTTTCATGTTGCTCGGCCAGCTCATTCACCAGCGAGCCATCATTGCCAACTTCCATGAGGTTGTTGGCATAGGTGTAATTGATGTTGATGGTCATGCCATGTTCGGTCGTCGCCGGATCCAGCGAGTCAGTGGTTGACCCGAACCCGGTTCCGACGCGCAGATGCCCGCCCGACTTTGGTGACGCAGCCCTGGCCGACCCCGGCAGAATGCCCTGCACGGCGGCGAAGGCGCCAAATCCACCAGCACTTTTCAGAAGGTCGCGCCGACCAAAATTCCGTGCTCCGCCGATCACCGACGATGTTCTGATCTTACCGTTCATATCCGAAGCTCTCCCTATTTTGTGATTCTTGATCAAACATCATTTGTCCTTGATCACATATTGTCAACGTTCATTTACCTTGCACTTAACCCGCAAGCACCGATTGACATCACCGCGAGCAAGTATCACTAATTGAGATTAGTTGCGTTTTTTGGAATCAAAGGCAAGGGAAAATGACGAAATCAATGACAAACCACCGGCACCTGCTCGACGACCTGACGATACAGGACAAGGCAATAGTCGGAGGAGACCTGTGCCAATCACTCTCGGGCGAGTCGTTCAACGTGATCGACCCTTCGACGGGGAAGACCCATGTCGACATAACCCACTGCGGGCCGGAAGACGTCGACCTTGCTGTAAAGTCTGCGCGCCGCGCCTTCGAGGCGGGGGCATGGTCCCGGATCTCGGCGACGGAACGCAAGACCACCCTTATGCGCCTCGCCAGCCTTATGCGCGATCATGCTGAAGAACTGGCATTGCTGGAAACACTCTGCGTCGGCAAACCCATAAACGATGCGCGCATCGTGGATATCCCCGCGTCCTGCAACACACTGGCCTGGTTTGCCGAAGCAGCCGACAAGGTTTACGGCGAAGTCGCGCCCTCCGATGACAACTCCCTCGGTTTTGTCGAGCATGAACCGCTTGGGGTCGTCGGGGCCGTCGTCCCTTGGAATCTCCCCTTGCTGATGACCATCTGGAAAATCGGCCCGGCACTGGCGACCGGAAACAGCGTCATCCTGAAGCCGGCGGAACAATCCCCCTTGTCGGCGCTCCGGCTCGGCCAACTGGCCCTGGAAGCGGGCATCCCGGAAGGCGTGCTGAACGTCGTGCCGGGGTACGGAGAAACCGTCGGGAAGGCGCTCGGCCTTCATCCCGGCGTCGACGCCATCGGCTTCACCGGATCGGCCGAGGTTGGCAAGCTCTTCCTCACCTACTCGGGTCAGAGCAACATGAAGCGTATCTGGCCTGAATGCGGGGGGAAATCGCCTCACATCGTCACCCGGAACTGCAAAGACCTGAAAAAGGCGGCCGCGGCCGTGGCAACCGGCATCTTCTTCAATCAGGGCCAGGTGTGCAACGCCGGGTCACGTCTGCTGGTGGACCGTCAGATCAAGCAGGAATTCCTCGCCCTCGTCCGCGAGGCCTCTTCAGACCTGATACCCGATGACCCGTTCCTGACCACAACCAAGCTTGGCGCGATTGTCAGCCGCCCGCAAATGGAACGCGTTCTGTCGTACATCGAAACAGGTCGGAACGAGGGCGCAGACCTCGTGATGGGTGGCAAACAGGTCCGCCAGGATAGCGGCGGCTATTTCGTGGAACCGACGATTTTCGACAATGTCACGAATGACATGACCATAGCGCGGGACGAAATCTTCGGCCCCGTCCTCGCAACCATCTCCTTCGATACTCTGGATGAAGCTATCGCGATTGCCAACGACAGCATCTACGGCCTCGGTGCCGGCATCTGGACTGATGACCTGGACGAGGCATTGACGGCCTCGAAGCGGCTGCATGCCGGTACCGTCTGGATCAACAATTTCGACGATGCAAACGTCACGGTGCCCTTCGGCGGCTTCAAGCAGTCCGGCTTCGGGCGTGACAAGTCCCTGCACGCCCTTTCGAAATATACCGACTTCAAGACCACTTGGATCGCAAAATGACCAAGGATGCCCCCTCGATGAACCTCTCACAAGCTATCGCCGACATCATGGCCATGAGCGGCGCCAAGCATATCTTCACGCTGACCGGCGGCCCGCAGGAGCCATTGATCGAAGCAAACCGGCGACATGGCATCAAGCCAATCCTTGCCCGATCCGAGCGATCTGCCTTTGCAATGGCGGATGCCTATGCCCGGATGACGGGCAAGCCGACGTTCGGCACGGCCCAGGCAGGATGCGGCACCTCTGCCCTGCCCTTCGGCATGGTCGATGCCTATTGGGCCAAAAGCCCGGTCATCGCCATCAACAGCGCGGCCAATTCCTCTACGGCACTAAGCCACGACTACCAGGAGCTCGACCAGATCCCATCGATGAGGCCGGTGACGAAATGGTGCGAAATGCTGCCTTCTCCGGACCGGATTTTCGATGTCCTGCCCATGGCCATCCGCGCCGCTCTTTCGGGGAATGCCGGCCCCACCTACCTTGGCATCCCGATGGACTGGTATACACGCGACGTGAATGGCAACTGGCTGCAGGAATTCGCGATCAGCTCCCTTCAGTCCCTCGCTTGCCCCGCTGATCCGGATGATGCCTGCCGGGCGGCGCAACATCTCGCATCCGCAGAGCGCCCTGTCATTCTCGCCGGCGGCGGGATTCTCGCCGCACACGCCTGGGATCGTTTGACAGATTTCGCACGGCGCTTCGGCATACCCGTAGCAACCACCATGTCCGGCAAAGGCGCATTTCCGGAAACCGACGCCCTTTCCCTCGGCGTGTCCGGGCGGTACGGGCGTAGCGCCGCCAATGCAATCATCGCCGAAAGCGATTGTGTTCTGGCAATCGGAACACGCATGGGGTCCATGGGCACAGACAGCTTCGCCTGTCCCACACGAGATTGCCGGATCGTTCACATCGATATCGAACCGACGAATTTCGGCCGGACATATCCCAATACGGTTGCCTTGCTGGCCGACGCAAACGCCGGTCTTGAGGTTCTTCAAAGCGCGATGGACGACGTGACCCAAAAGGATCGAACATCATGGCTGGAAGCCGTCAGGGGTGCCATGGCCACCTGGCGCCGTAAATACAAGGCATTCGCCGACACCCCGTTGCTTGGCGGTCGCCTGAACCCGGTGTCTGTCATGCAGGTCCTCGATGCGACGCTGAAAGATGACGTCATCGTCTCCGATACCGGCTACATGGCGGCCTGGGCGGCGACATTGATGGATCAGCACATGCCCGGCCGCCAGCACCTGCGCGCCGCAGGGTCGCTTGGCTGGGCCTTTCCCGGCGCGATGGGGGCCAAGCTGGCAACCGGAAATGACCGTCACGTGGTTTGCATAACCGGCGACGGCGGCCTCGGCTACCACCTCGCCGATCTCGAGACCGCGTGTCGGCTGAACCTCCCGACGGTGACCATCGTGATGAACAATGCCGGGTTCGGTTTTTCCTATGACGCACAGCGGCAAGGATCCATTGGCAACGCATGCCTGCCCGAGATCACCGACTTCGAGGATAACGACTTCTGCGCAATTGCCCGGGCGTTCGGCGCGCATGGCGAAACGGTAACCGACTTGTCGGACCTCCAGCCGGCCATTGAAAGGTCAAAGGAATCTGGCCGTCCCGCCATTCTGGACGTGAAGGTGTCCCGCGAGATCGGCCCGCCGGTTGCACGGTTCGCAGAAAGCTCCGCGCACGGGCTTTGAAGCCCGGCAAATGCCAAATCGAGCGTTGAGGTTGGAATGCTAGGCCAGGATATCGAAGTTAAGAACGCGTCAGTCACCTCTGCCGCCAGACGCCTGTTGAACGGCGACTTCCGGCAAGAGCCTTATTGGTGGACGGCCGCGCCGCCAGAGGAGTTTTCAGACGGCTTCCCCGACTCTACGGATGTTCTGATCGTCGGAAGCGGCGTAACCGGGACAAGTGCTGCCTATCATCTGACCAAGCTTGGCCACCAGGCAGACGTCATCGACGCAAACCTGATCGGCAGCGGGGCAGCAAGGCGCAACGCCGGATTTCTCAGTCGGACGCTGAAGAAGACGTTCACAACCCTCGCCAGATCCCACGGCGACGGTTTCGCCGACGCCGCCTTCCGGGAGGTCAATCATGCGTTTGATTTCGTCACCGACTTGATCCGGGATCTCAAGATCGATTGCGCCCTGGAGCCCTCGGGGCGTCTCGTCTTGGCCACCTCCCCCGCCCATCTGTGCAAGATGATCGACGGATTCGCCGATCTCCATCGGCACTACGGGACAGAATACGAGGTTGTTTCCCAGCCCGACATGCACCGCGAGGTTGGCACGACCCATTACCATGGTGCCGCGCTGATTCCCGGCCTCGCCAAGTTTCACCCCGGCCTCTTTCATTCCGGGTTCGTCAATCGTGCCCGAAGTGCCGGCGCGCGCTTCCACGCCCACACGAAGCTGGAAAGACTGAAGCAAACCGGGAACGGGTTCGTGGCCCACACAACGCGTGGAACCATTCGGGCGCGCCGGGTGCTCATCGCGACCAACGGCTATAACGACAACGAAATGCCGTGGCTGAAACCGCGCTTGGCGCCTTTCAGCGGCCACATGCTCGCCACCGAAGAACTGTCGCCGCAACTCCTCCGGCGCCTGCTGCCGACAAACAGGGGATGCACCGACAGCAACACCAATCTCGATTACTTCCATCTGGCACCGGGCGAGAACCGGCTGTTATTCGGCGGCAGAACCGGTGCGACCCCGGAAAACCCCTTGGACATGGCCTGGTATCTGCACCGAAGAATGTGCCGGGTCTTTCCCGAACTCGAGGATGTAAGGGTCAGTCGCCTATGGTCCGGCAAATGTGCAGGCACGTATGACCTGATGCCCCATGTGGGAGAACGAAACGGGGTGTTCTTCGCATCCGGGTACAACTTCGCGGGCACTCCGATCGGCGCGCTCTTCGGCAAGAAGGTTGCCGATGCCGTGGCGACCGGGAAAGCGGTGGATTCGATCTTCGCCACGACCAGGATGCCCCGCTTTCCCCTGCCCGTTCGCCGTTGCGGCGGCGTCAGAATTGTGATGACCTATCTGGACGTGAAGGATTGGTTGATCGCGCGAGGAATTTTGTGAAAAGTGACGGACCCGAGGAAACATCTGGCGACACACCACTGGAACGCTATCTCCGGGTGCTCGAATTTGTATCGGGGCTTTCTGACGGCGCAACCGCCAACGAAATTGCCACGCACCTGAATCTTCCGAAGCCAACTGTGCACCGGTTGGTGCGCGCGTTGGCCGCGTCCGGCGCGTTGAAACTGTCGGAAGAAACACCGCTCAAATATGTGCTCGGGCGCCGCGTTCTGGATCTCCTCCATGCAGGGGCAACAGCATCCTGGCTCAGCAGCATGAGCAAACCTGTCCTGGAAAAGTTTGCGGCCCAAAGCGGTGCAGCCTGGTTCGTGGCTGAACTGAAAGACGGAAAGATCCAGAGCATCTGCTTCGCCGCCCCAAATACCGAGGTCCAAGCCTACGTCATCCCGGGTGCCCCCGTCGTGCCTCACGCCGGTGCCAGCGGCAAAGCAATTCTCGCGCATCTCTCCCCGGCAGAGCGTAAATCCCTGCTCGGCGCCCGGTTGACCCGACTGACCGACGCGACCATTGTCGATAAAGCAGCGCTCGACCGCCACCTCGAAGAGGTGCGCCGAAGGAACCTCGCCATCTGTGACGAAGAAGACCTTGAGGGGTTCGCCGCGATCGCATCCGCGCTCGTGATCGACAATTTCCCGGTGAAGTTCGCGATCTGTGTCACCGGCACGCGAAGACGCATTCTCGGTGACGCACGGCAGGAACTGGAAGCCATGGCGCAAAGCGGCGCAGCAAGTCTGTCCGCAATGCTCGAAACCCGGCTACGCGGCGAACTGAACCCCGAATCCGTCCCCCAGTAAGACCACCAAGGTTGTTCGACGCACATTCCGGTGATATCATTTTTTGAGATTTAACTCGAAAAATGAGGAATCCAATGTTCAAGCCGGATGGAAATGGTCGCAGGGCACGTATCGGAATTCTGGAGGCGCATCTCGACCCGGTGCCGGAGTCGGAAATGCGCATGCTCACGCCTTCCGGCGTGTCCATCCACACCACCCGGGTTCCTTACGGTCTGAACGCCGGATCCTCCGAAACGGTCGACCGGGAAAGCGCTGCATCCTATGTCGCGCCGCCGAAAATCGATGAAGCGGTCGGGCTGCTGGCCGCGCTTCGACCCAACGCGATTGCCCACGCGTTCACGTCCAGCAGCTATCTTCTCGGCAAGGAAGCCGATCTCGCCCTGCGGGACCGGCTGACGGACGCCGGCGGTGGCATACCGATCGTCATTCAGGCATTGGCCATTGTTGACGCGCTCGAGGCGCTGGGCGCCTCCAGGATCGCTCTCTTCCACCCGCCCTGGTACCAGGAAGATGTCGACGCGCTCGGTGTCGAGTACTTCCAGTCTCACGGCCTTGATGTCGTTCAACACGGGGTTGCGAAAATCGAAACCGAATTCTGCGACGCCAAGTCCCAGGATGTGTACACATGGTGCACCGAACAGACCTGTGACGCCGCCCAGGCGGTGGTTCTGGGCGGCGCCGGCTTCCGTTCCATCGGGGCGATCGATGCCATCGAACAAACCCTTGAACGGCCAGTGGTGACGGGCAACCAGGCGACGTTCTGGCGCGCCCTGCACCATGCGGACATTCATGATGCCGTACCCGGATATGGAAGACTGTTTCTCCGGCACCCGGCCCGAGATCACAGGTAAGAGACCATTTCCTCGGAAACCCGTTTCAATGTGCGACCCAACCGGTCGCACAATTCCTCGGCCTGCGACCTGGACGTAATCAGGGGCGGTGAAATCATCAGCCATTCCCCAAAGACCCCACCGGACGTCCGGCGCGCGTAAAGGGCAAGGCCCTCTTGCATGCCGATTGCAACCGTGCGGCCGATCACGTTGGCATCCGCCGGAAAAATGGACTTGGTCTCTTGATCCTGCACCAGCTCCACCGCCATGAGCAGCCCCTTCCCCCGTACGTCGCCAATGATGGGGCATTCCTCGGCAACGCCCCACAAGCCGGCTTTCAGGTGCCTCCCCACGGCTTCGGCATTGGCAATGAGCTCATCTTCTTCGAGGACGGAAATGACTTCGGACGCAACGGCGCAGGAAAGCGGATTGGCGGCGTACGTATGTCCATGACTGAAACCTCCGCCGTTGACGACCGGCTCGACGATGCGATCGGGCGCCAGCACGATACCCAACGGTGTGTATCCCGCCGCGACACCCTTCGCCAAAACAACGATATCCGGGCGGCAATCGGGCCAGTGATGCGCCGCAAGAAACGCCCCGGTCCGGCCCGCGCCGCTCATCACTTCGTCAAAGATCAGGAGAATGCCGTAGCGGTCACAAATTTTTCTAACCTCGCCGTAGTAGATGTCCGGCGCGACTAGCGCCCCGGTCGCAAGGCCGCCCACCGGCTCCATCAGGAAGGCCAGGACCTTGTCTCCCCCGACCCGTTCGACCTCGTCGGCGATGGCCTGGGCACAATGACGCGCATAACTCTCCGGCGAAAAGTTATACGGAACCCTGTAGGTAAAAGGCGCCGGAACAAGAGGTTGGGGGTTCATCAGGTCGGCAAACAGCTTGCGAGACATCGCATCTCCGGTGACCGCGGCCGCCCCCAGGGTTGCGCCATGATAACTCGGGTTCCTCGCCAGAACGATGGATCGGTCCGGCTGCCCGATGGCCTCCGCGTATTGTTTGGCGAGCTTGATTGCGGCTTCGATGGCTTCCGAACCGCCCGACACCACGTAAGCCTGGTCGAAACCATCCCCGGCAAGCGCGGTAACCTTTTCAGCCAGTTCGCGGTTCGGCGCATTCTCGAAATGTGCTCTGCTTGCATAGGCGACCCTCTCGGCCTGCCGCGTCATCGCTGCGATGACACGCCGGTTCGCGTGCCCGATGTTGTTCACCACCGGACCGGACGAGGCGTCGATGTACCGGGCGCCATTCGTGTCCCAAAGGTAGATACCCTCCCCATGAGATACTTCCGGTAGGGAAGATGCCCCGTTCGAGAGATAGAAACGTTGGATGGCCTTCGACGGGTAAGACATGACCACATTCTCGTTTTTTAACATTTTTTTCATTTATCGGAATATATCGTCATAAAGTCAAGCAACCAGAGCCATCGACCACATGATTTCCGCACCCAAAGGCCTATGCCCATTGCGGTCATTTTCCTCCTGGAGAAAATGTCGAGGGCGCCCGAAACGGCACCCCTACTTCAGAAATGCCCGAATGGCGGCAAGCGTCTCTATCGGGGCTTCCTCGGGGATGAAATGACCGCTTGGCAGCGGCACGAACCGAGCATCATCGCACCATGAGCTCCAAACGTCCCGCATGTCGAAATGCTTCTTGATAACCCCCTTTTCGCCCCACCCGACCAAGGTCGGACAGGTGATCCGCCGGCCCGCCTTGATGTCCTGACGGTCGTGGTCACGATCGACGTGAAACCCGGCCCGGAAACATTCACACATCGCGACAATCGCGTCCGGTCGTGTCGACGAAGCGAGATAGGCCGCCATGGCTGATGGATCGTAGTCAACCACGTCTTCCGACAGCCCCAGCATCATTGTCCGCATGAAGGTCTCGGGGTCTCCGGCGATCATCTTCTCTGGTACCGGCACGGGTTGCGTCAGAAAATTGAAGTAGAAGTAATCCTGTGCAAGCTCCGCATCCAGCCGATCGTAAAAATTCAGCTCCGGGATGATATCAAGAACGGCCAGCTTGCGAACGGCCCCCGGATGATCCAGTGCCATGCGCCGCGCCGTACGCGCGCCACGATCGTGTCCGACAAGGTAAAAACTTTCAAAACCCAAACCCCTCATCACCTGCAACTGTTCCTGCGCCATCGCGCGTTTCGTGTAGTTGCGGTGATCTTCGGTCGGCTCCGCGATGTTACCCTCTCCGCGGCCGCGAAGATCCGGCAGCACGACCGTGAAGTCGAGCGCCAGACTTGGCGCGATCCTATGCCAGCACAAATGTGTCTGCGGGTCGCCGTGCAGCATCAAAAGCGGCTCGCCCTGACCGGCAATCAAGGCCAGGATGGCAACCCCGTCGACCTCTACGAACACCCGCTTGAACGCTGGCAGAAGCGCGCGATCGGCTTCCTCGAATATCGTCACTTCATACTCCTGCAGTTTGCGCGCGTCTCACGCGCGAAGGCGCCATCTTCAGCCGCCAAGATAGGCATCGACGATACTCGGATCATCCACCAGTTCCGCCGAGGCAACCGACTTCGTGATGCGGCCCAGTTCGATGACATAGGCCCAGTCGGAATGCTCCAGAGCCAGCATCGCGTTCTGTTCCACCAGCAGAACCCCAAGGCCAAGCTCGTTGGCAACCTGCCGGATAGAGGCCATGAGCTGCTCTTCGATCAACGGCGCCAGCCCGATCGACGGCTCATCAAGTAGAAGAAACCGAGGTGACGCCATCAGCGCCCGCCCAACCGCAAGCATCTGTTGTTCACCACCGCTGAGGTTCCTTGCCGCCATCGACAGTTTTCGGCCCAGCACGGGAAAAAGCTCGGTTACGGTAGCGAGGTTTCTCTTTTTCCTGGCCTCGTCCCCGCCAAGGCTGGCACCGACTTGCAGGTTTTCCAAGACGGTCATCTTTGGGAACAGCTCCCGCCCCTCCGGCACGAGGACAACGCCCCGCGCCACGATCTGACTGGTCGATAGCCCAGCCAGCCGTATGCCATCCAGGCGCACCTCGCCGGCCAACGGGGGCTTGAGGCCCATGATGCCCTTCATCAGGGTCGACTTACCCGCCCCGTTGCTTCCGACCAGCGTGGTGACGGTGTTTTCCCGCACCCTGAGCGAAACCTCCTCCAGCACGCGAATTCCTCCGTATCCGAGTGTGAGGCCATCAACCTGCAGCATGCCGCGCCCCCTTTTCCCCGAGATAGGCTTTGATAACGGCTTCGTTCCTGCCGATCTCTGCGGGCGATCCATCAGCGACGCGCTGACCGAAATTGATGACCGTGACGCGGTCGCACAAACGCATGACCGATTTCATATCGTGTTCCACCAGCAATATCGTGATGCCCTCGTCGCGCAGCAGCTCGATGCGCGTCGCAACGTCGGCCTTCTCGGTGGCGGTCAGCCCCGCCAGCGGTTCATCCAGAAGAAGACATTGAGGGGAAGCAGCCAGTGCGGTCGCGATCGAAAGCACGCGTTGCCGCCCGCCCGGCAGGCTTCCGGCGACCTGGTTCACCACATCTCCTAGCCCCATTTTCTCGATCGCCTGCATTGCGCGATCCGCGCTGGGGCCACGCTTGGGAAATGGCAGTACTGCGCGCCAGTTCAGGCGCCCGCGGTCCCCGGCCAGCGCCCCGAGCCGCACGGCTTCGAATACGGTGAGTTCGGCAAAGACCCGCGTCAACTGAAACGTCCGTATCAGACCGTCCCGTGCCAGCGCATCCTGGCTCTTGCCGTCGATACGGCAATCGTTCAGCGAGACCTGGCCGGCACTCGGCTTTAAAGATCCGCTGATTAGGTTCATGGTCGTGGACTTGCCCGACCCGTTGGGCCCGATAAGCCCGTGTATGGTCCCGCGTCCGACCGACAAATCAAGTCCGTCCACGGCAACCAGTTTGCCGAAACTGCGTGACAATCCCTTCGCCTCAAGCATGACGACGCCTCCGCACCAGGCTCGCCCTCAGCCGGTCGACCAGGCCTTCCAGCCCGTTGGGCACGTAGAGCGTTGCAGCCAGCACCAACCCGCCCCAGACAAGGGGCACATACTCGGGCACGCCGCGGAACGCTTCCTCGACAATGGTCAGAAACGTAAGTCCCAGGATCGGCCCGTACAGCCGCCGTGTCCCGCCAACGATGCAGGCGGCGACGATCTTGAACATCAACTCGGGGCTGAAATCCGCCGGTGCAACGATGCCGTTATAGCTGACCAGCAGCCCTCCCGCGACACCGGCCCCGACCGATCCCAGAACGAACGACAGCGCGCGCAACCGCCACGGATTCATTCCAAGCGACTGGGAGAGTGTCTCGTCCAGCCCGACGGCCCGGATCTTCATGCCCGTCTCCGAGGCGTCGAACATCAGGTAGAATAGGCCCAGCAGGAAGAAGACCGCCAGCACCAGCGCGAGGAACTGCAGGGTATCGCCAGTCTGGACAAATGCCGGGTATTCGATGAACGCAATCCCCGAGGTGCCGCCCGTCAACTGCCGGAACTGGATGAAACATTGCCGCAGGGCCTCACCGGCCGCGAAGGTCGAAAGGAAGAAATAGTACTGTCGGGTCCTCAACACCGGATAGGCGAGCAAAGCCGAGACCAGGCCCGCCGCAAGACCACCCAGAGCGAATGTCACGGCAACGGGGATATCCATTGGCGGCTTGGACAGCACCGCCACCGCATAGCCCCCGACGCCCATGATCGCCACATGCGCAAACGACCAGCCTCCCATCGTCGTGATGGTGCGATAAGAGATGACGAGAACTGCATTGATCGAGAAGATGACCAACGCACCTTGCAGGTAGGACGATCCGACGGCTGCCAACACTGAGACGCCTGCAATGACGACCAGCACCGTGACGAGGTCCAACACCACCGTGCGGGGCGAATCCAGTTTCGCGAAAAGCTGCATCGGTCTACTCCTTCTCGCCGAACAGGCCGGAAGGCATGACGCTGAGTACCCCTAGCATGATGACCGCGTTGGTCAGGGCAAGGTAACGCCCGGCCCCCGCGACCGTCATGAAGGTGTCGATGGTCCCAAACAGAAACGCCGCCGCGACCGCGCCCCAGATACTTCCGATACCGCCGACGATGATGATTATGAACGCTTTCCATAGCGCCGCGGCCCCCATGAACGGAGTTATCCCGCCGATCGGAGCCATGATGGCGCCCGAAACACCGGCAATCATCGATCCCGCGACAAGCGTCATCATCCCCACGCGGGTGACGCTGACCCCTTGCAAAACGGCGCCGGTGGGGTTCTGGGCGACCGCCCTGACCCGGCGCCCGACATCCGATCGCATCAACAGGAACCAAAGCCCCACCGATAACGTCGAGATCGCGACGATCACGAAGACCCGCGACCAGGGAAGGATGGCATCGCCGATCCGCACGATCCCCGGTATCGGTGACGGCAGGCTGCGACCGACCGGCCCGAACAACTCCACGACGACCACCTGGAGCATGTATGACAGCGCCAGCGTCGCAATGAAGATGGTCAGGGGCTTGTCCATCAGCTTTCGGACGACAACCAGGTAAAGCAGTACTCCAAGCAGGCCCGTCACGATCGCCGCCGCTGCGAAACTCATGATATATGCCGTCAGGGCGCCCGTTGTCGGCCCGATCAGGGACACGCACAGGAACGCGCTGTAAGCGCCGAGCATGTAGAATTCGCCATGCGCGAAATTGATGACCCGCATGACCCCGAAAACAAGGGCAAGGCCCAGCGCGAAGCACATGTAGAAGGATGTCAGCGAAAGGATGTTGAGTGCTATTTGCATGATGTCATCTTCGATATCGAGCGGGGATCGCGTGGGAGAAACACGACCCCCGCCGCCTGCGTCACTGCATCGTCACTGGGCCGTCACCTGACCGCCGGCTTCCAGTTCGGTCAGCGCCGCTTGCGCGTTTTCCTGCCACCACGCGCCGACATCGACGATGCCGTCCAGCGTCACGTTACCCTCGGCATCGGTGACATAGACAGGCAAAGGCGTGAGGAGATGCGTGTCCGCCCCGTATATCTCCGAACCGGCCCAACGGGACTCGCCGAACAGTGGATTGTCGACCGTCTCTTCGGCGAAAAGCGCGGCCCGAACAGCCTCGCCGGTCGGCTCTTCGGCCATTTGGATGCCAGCTTCGATCGTTGTCATTGCGGCATAGGCGACAGAGGCAAACACCGACCATTCGGCCTGCCCGTATGTCTCGACATAAGCGTCGTAGAACTGTGCCACGCGTGGGCTGAAGCTCTGCTCCGAAGCGTCGACGACATAGGCGCTGTAGATGCGACCATCGAGGTAATCGGCCTGCAGCCGGTCGGTCAGGAAATTCATCGTCCAGCCTTCGCTGGCGAACAGACCGGAATATCCCAGCTGCTGCATGGTCTCCACGAAGCTGGCCTGCTGGCCCGGAGTGAACCCCAGCTCGACGATCAGGTCCGGCTCAGAAGACGCGATTGGCCCGGCGATCGAGAACATGTCGCCCGCCATCGCAGGGTCGTAAGGATCCGAGAACACGATCTCCACGCGGTCAGTATAAGGCGCGATGCCTGCCTTGTAGAACGCCCGCGCAGCTTCGCCGAAGGAGTGGTCCGCGGTCACGATTGCCACCTTTTCGATGTCCGGGTTTTCCTCGATCAGGTAGCTGACGAGATACATGTAAGACGCCGGAGACCCGGTCACCGAGCCGATCAGATAGGGATAATCCGCGCTGAGGTACCCTGCACCATAGCTCGTCGTCAGGACCTTGTTTTCCGTCGCGAGCGGCGCAATCGCCTTGCGGGAGGCCGGCGTGAATGTCTGCAGGATGAACTCGACCCCATCGTCAAGAATTGCCCGCCGGAAAGCCGTCAGTTCTTCGCCGGCAGTGTAGCAGGCATTGTCGTAACCGGTCACCTCGATTTGGTGCGAGTTGCCGCTCGCATCCTTGATCCCGCCGGCCTCGTTGAACTCCTTCGCCCAAAGCTCGACACCGCGCGTAATGGGCACGCCCCACTGCGCACATTCCCCGGATTGAGGCTGGACGACACCGACCTTGATCACCGAGTCCTGTGCGAAAGAGACCGACGCGGCCGCAAGCGCGGCGGCGCCCGCCAATATGGAAATCTTACGTTGCATTGTCATTGCTCCCTGTTTTGGATTCTTGAGCTTCCGTTACCTGAGGATTTCCGTGTTCCCGCAGACCCCCAGAGACTGGCCGGAGATCGAACGCCCGCTATCGGATGCCACGTAGACCACCAGATCCGCGATTTCGTCGGGCTCGATCATGCGACCGAGGGACATGGCAGCAGTTTCCTCGGCCTCGACCTCGGCCAAGGACTGGCCGGTGGCCTTCGCCTTCGCCTGCATGACACGTGTCATCCGGTCGCCACGCACGGATCCGGGCAGGATCGCGTTCACACGGATATTGCTCGGGCCAAGCTCCATCGCCAGCGTCTGGGTCAGTCCAATGACAGCCCATTTGGCGGCCACATACGGGCTACGCATCGGCATACCCAACCGACCGGCGGCAGAGGACATGTTGAAAATCACACCGCTTTCCTGCCGCTTCATCGCAGGCACCACGCCGCGCGTGAACAGGAACTGGGAGTTGAGATTGACCCGGATCGCCTGATCCCATTCCGTCACATCGATGTCTTCCACACAGGCCGTCGGCCCCGCGGATCCGGCATTGTTGACCAGGATGTCTACGCCCCCCAGCCCGGCCAACATTATCTCCATGGCCGTCTCGACGGATTCCGGGTCGGAAACATCGCAGCGCACGGCGGTGATATCCGGCCAGACTTCCGTTACGGCACGCAAGGCGGTTTCTTCGATGTCGCAGATGGCGACCCTGGCACCGGCGGCACGCAGACGCTCGGCGACGATCCGGCCGATACCTGATCCACCCGCCGTGACGATGGCGCGCTTGTCCCGAAGTTCCTGCGCCATCAATGCGCCCCCGCGAGGCCGAGCTCATCGCGCGTCGCCTGAACCGATTTCACCCGACTGCCCATGCTCTCCACGATCGTCCGGGCTCGCGTGACCAAATCCACATTGGTGGCCGGCACACCTTTCGAAAGCCAGATATTGTCTTCCAGCCCGACACGCACGTTGCCGCCCAGAAGGGCAGCCTGAGCGACCATGGGCAGTTGCATTCGCCCCACGCCAAAGGCCGACCAGACGACATCACGGCCCCCGAGCGCGTCGCACATGGCCTTCAGCGCACCGGGTGTCGCCGGTGCGCCGCTGCCCACGCCAAGGCAGAACTGCACCATCGCCGGGCCCTCGAACGCGCCCTCGTCGATCAGGCGAAGCACAAGACCCAGATGCCCCAGGTCGAACACCTCGAGCTCTGGCTTGACCCCGAAACCCCTGATCATTCTCGCACCCTCCCTGATCTGGTCGGGCGTGGAGACATAGATCACGTTGCCGTCCGCCATGTTGTATGTCCCGCAATCGAGGGTGCAGACATCGGGCCGAAGCGCATCGATATGGACGACTCGTTCCGCTTGCGACACCAGGTCGGTCGCTGCCCCGAATTGCGTGGGATCCTCTGCGCCAACTTCAAGGTCACCGCCCATACCAGCCGTGAAATTGATGATGATATCCGTGCCCGCGTCCCGCACCCGCTCCATCACCTCGGCATAAAGGCCGGTTTCGCGGCTGCCCTCGGTGGTGGCCGTGTCACGCACGTGAATATGCGCGATCGCCGCCCCTGCTTCGCCCACGGCAACCACGTCCGCCGCGATCTGCTCCGGCGTCACCGGTACATTGGGGTTCTTTTTCGGGCCATCTCCGGCACCGGTGACGGCGCACGTAATGAATACGTCTTGCTTCATCTCTGTCTTCCTCGAATATCTCAGCTGCGAAGCCGTTTCGTGGCCGCTTCGTCCACGGTCATCGTGTCGCGATCGATGGCCACGAGGTAATCGCGCTCCGCGGCTTCCATGGTGATGTACTCGTCGAGCACATCATCAAGCACGCGCTCGGGATCTCTCGATCTGACCGTCCCCCAGCCGCCGCCACCGGTACTGAGAAATTCGAACGACTCTCCGGGCCCGAACTTGTGCGAAGACAGCAAGGGCGAGGTCCAGGACCCGTCCTCCGAAGTGCCCCCGATAACCTTGCGCACGCCATCCGGACGCTCCTTGATCAGCACCTGCACAGGGCTGAAACCTCCGCCGTTGACACCCGGGCTCCCCTCAAGCGTCCGCGACGTCTCGATCGAAAGCTCGCCGCCCTCGATGAACCGGAACCGGAAGCGCGCCCCAAGGCCGCCCCGGTTCTCGCCGGGCCCGCCACTGTCGCTGCGCAGATCAAAGGCCTCGACCTCGATGGGATACAGCAGCTCGGCCGCTTCCGCCGGCATGTTGGTGCAATTGCCCAACGGGTCCAAAGTGACGTTGAGGCCATCATTGTAAGGCGTGCCGCCCCAGCCTCCGGCCGGGATGTCCGAGAACACGTCGATCCGGCCATCCTTGCCCCTGACCGCCGCCACGAACCAGTTGGCGTCCGCGCATGTGGGCGCAATGGCAAGGTCGGGAAGGGCCTTTGCTACGGCCTGCCAGATCGCGCTTTGCACCTTGCCCGACGTGATCGTGGTGCAGCCGACGACGGGCGCCGGCCATTTCGCGTTCAACCAGCAATCCTCGGGCAGGGAAAAGGAAATCGGCGCGAACATCCCTGCATTCGGCGGCGCGTCCGGTGCCAGGAAGAACTGCAACGCGGTATAGATTGCGGCTGCCGTGTTGGCGTAGGGAGAGTTGATCGCACCGGCGCATTGCGGATCCGAGCCATCGAAATCGACGTGGATGGCGTCACCATTCACGGTCAGCTTCAGCCGCACCCAGATCTTGTCATCGGAAATGCCGTCGCTGTCAGCGTAGTCCGCACCTTCATACGTCCCGTCGGGAATGGCCTCTATGGCGGCGCGAACGATGCGCTCGGTATAGCCAATCATCTGCGACATGCCGTTGAGCAGAACATCCTTGCCATACTTTCCGGCCGTGGTCTGCAGTTCTTCCTCGGCTGCCAGAAGGGCTCCCATATGCGCCTGAAGATCGCCCTTGATGTAGTGGGGCGTACGGGTATTCCGCAGCAGGATCTCCAGAAGGTCGGCATTGACCTCGTAATTCTCGTAAAGCTTCATCGGCGGAAGCCGCAGCCCTTCACCGGCCACGTGGGTTCCGAAGCCTTGACCGCCCGGACCACCCCCGCCGAGATCCATCCAGTGCCCCCGGCTCACGGCGAAACCGATCAGCTCTTCGTCGTAAAACACCGGCATGGTCAGCGTGACATCGTTCAGGTGGGTTCCGCCCTCATACGGGTCGTTCAGAACGACGACGTCACCGGGCTTGAGCGTCTCTATTCCGAACTTCCTGTCGACGGCCTGAACGCTGAAATGCATGGCCGCAAGATGAACGGGGCAGTTCGCAGTCTGGCCGATCAACCGAAGTTCGGGATCGTAGATGGCGTTCGAGAAGTCCAGGTTCTCCGACAGGATCGGCGAAAACGAGGATTTTTGCAGAATGACGGTCATCCGCCGGCACACGTACTCGAACGTGTTACGCAGCACTTCGAAGGTCACCGGGTCGAGATCACCGAACTGTTGGTCCATGCCGCCGCTCATGCCTGCTCCTCCATGATGATGTTGCGAAAGTCGTCAGCCCGCGCCGTCCAACCGGGCGGCAGGATGATGCAGCTATGTGCATCCTCCACGACCGCAGGCCCGGCGATTGTCTGCCCGGGCAGAATGGTATTCGGCCCGTAGACAAGGGCCTTCGACCAATCGCCGGCGAAATAGACATCCCGCTGCGACGGGTCGCCCTGTCCTTCGGGCAAAGGTGCCGCGCTGTTTTCCGCTGCATCGACAATCGGAGCCTCGGCCGTCACGCCCAGCGCAACGATCTCGATCGGGAAATCCTCTGACCGAACGCCGAATTCCTGTTTGTGGGTCTGGTGGAACGCCTCGGCGATCGCACCAAGCTCCTTGGCGGTGACCGTCTGCTCCGCAACGCTTACATCCACTTCGAAGGTTTGCCCGGCGTAGCGCATGCGCATCACATGACTGATCGACACATCCCGGTTCGTCGCACCCTGGTCCAACAATGCGGTCGATGCTTTTGCCTTCAGGTGTTCGAACTGCCTGGCAACCTGATCAAGGGCGGCCTCGTTCAGAACCGTGAAGTAGAACATCTCTTCATCGTGCTTGAGGTTCAGATACGTCGCGCCATGCGCCGAGGCGACGCCGGAATAATGCGGCACAACCACCTTTGGCGTCTGCAAGGCCGAGGCGACCGCACAGGCGTGCATCGGTCCGGCACCACCGAAACTGGCCAGGGCATAGTCTCGTGGATCGCGCCCGCGAGAGGCCAGCACGATCTTGACCGCCTGCGCCATCGTCTCCGTTGCAATACGCACCATTCCTTCGGCACAGTCTTCGATCGAAATGCCCAGTTGTTCGGCAATCCTCCCGACTGCCTGCCTCGCGGCCTCCAGATCAAGCCGGAACTTCCCGCTGAGGTCGCTGCTCAGGCGCCCCAGCACAAGGTTCGCGTCGGTTACCGTCGGGCGCGTGCCTCCCCGGCCGTAACAGGCCGGCCCCGGCTCCGACCCCGCCGACATCGGCCCGACGCGCAGCGACCCGCCTTCATCGATCCAGCCGATCGACCCACCGCCAGCGCCGACCGAGCGGATATCAAGCATCGGAACCGCAACCGGAATGTCGAACTCGATCTCGTATTCCCTCGTGATCAGACCCTGCCCGTCTTCGACCACGGATGTATCGAAACTCGTGCCGCCGACGTCGGTGTGGATAATCTTGGTCTGCCCGGTCATCCGGGAGATCCGGCTTGCATAACCGATACCGCCCGCAGGACCGGATTCGACCAGCTCCTCGACCCGCGTCCGCGCCTGCTCGACGGACATCATCCCCCCATTGCTTTTCAGGATCATGAGTCGCCCGTTGAACCCTTTCTCGCGCAATGCGATCTCGAGGCGCTCGAAATACGTGGCCATCACCGGCAAAAGCACGGCACGCACCGCCGTCGTCGAAAACCTAGAATGCTCCCGAAAGACGGGCTTCACGTCCGATGACATGGTGATGGAGATGTCGGGCAACGCCTTGCGAAGCAGCTCCGCGACAGCTTGTTCATTCGCCGGGTTGGCATAGGAGTTGATTAGGCAGACGGCGACACTCTGGATCTCGCGCTTCATCAGCATGTCAATGATCGGCTCAAGCTCTACCGGATCAACCGGAATCTCGACAACGCCCTGCGCATTGACCCGCTCCTCCAGCACGAACCGGTTTCGACGCCGGATAAGAGGCTCCGACTTGGTCTGGTATGGTCGGTACAAATGCTCCCTGTGCATGCGACCGATCTCAAGCACGTCGCGAAACCCCTCGGTCGTGATCATCGCCGCGGGCGGAAAGCTCCGCTCGATCAGGGCGTTGGTTCCGGTCGTGGTGCCGTGAACCAGAAGGTCGACATCCTCCGGCGAAAGCCCCGCTTCGGAAATCGCCGAGATGACACCGAGAACGCGATCCTTCGGCGTGGTTAGCACCTTGCCTGTACGGGCGGAGCCGCTGTCGGAGTCGACCGCGTAAAGATCCGTGAATGTACCGCCCACATCGATGCCAACTCTCCACACTTTCGGTCGCTCCTTTTGTGATGTTTGATCAAAGATAACAGATTGACCCCTCCTGTCAACCAGTGCGCCCGCCGGGCTTCTCATGCCTTCAATTCCTCACAAGGCCCTGAAAATAATTGGCAATCTCTCATCGCGTCTCTTCCGGCCCATTATGCTTCGGGAACATTTGCAACAGGCAATCAGATGAATTCACGATCCACTGATCATTGATTCTTGATCAATATTTGGCACCGTTATACATGTTCCTCACTAAACAGGAAAAGGCTCTCACATGAATGACCGCGAAACAGGCGCCACACTTCCCGACTTCCAACCGCGCCGGCGCATGTCCGATCTGGATCACGTTTATTCGCAGCTGAGCCGATCCATCATGATGGGGGAGTTCGTTCCCGGGCAGAAACTCAAGCTCAAGGAACTGGCGGACGTCTTTCACACCAGCCAGATGCCCGTCCGAGAGGCCCTGAGCCGCCTTGTCGTTTCCCAGGTGCTGGAGGCCGCACCGAGGAAATCTGTCACCGTCCCCCATGTAGACGCAAAGCGGCTGGAAGACCTCGTCAGCATCCGCATCGACCTTGAGTGCAAGGCACTGCGTCAGGTCGCTTCCGAACCGAACCAGGCACTCGCAAACAAGCTAGAGTCTATCAACGCAACCATGGACAAGGAAGCCGCCAGAAAACGGCCAAGCATCAAGAACTACCTGGCCGTAAATCACGAGTTTCACTTCACAATATACGAGCAAAGCGGCAACCCGGACCTGACCAGCATCATCGAGATTTTGTGGCTCAGGTATGGCCCCCTGCTCAATCTCCTCAGGAACAACGGTCTTAACTTCGCCAAGCACGACCATCATGAGAAGATCATCCGGGCAGTACGTGTCGGCAATTCGGAACTTGGTGTCGAAGGTCTGACCGGAGACCTGATGGAGGCCGCCGTCGTGATCAAGAACGCACTGGAATCTTAATTCGCTTGGTCAAACAAGCCGAATGGTATGGTACCCGAACCAAATGAATGACTTACGCTGTCTCCGCCCAGTGTGAACCGCGAGATTCACGTAACGAAGTCGGTCTGGATCACCACGTCGGAGGACGTACCGCCCTACCCTTTCGTGATGCGTTGAGCTTTGGCACGGGACAAGGCCAGCTATTTCTGGACAAGGTGACCCTATAGTGGTTCCATAAATCGTATCTATGGGCCGCGAGGGGAGGAGTGTCGTGGACTCGAGACAACTCAGGTATTTCCGCCAGATCGTCGCGCACGGATCGATGAGTTCCGCCGCGCGCAGCCTCGGCGTGGCGCAACCTTCCTTGTCACAGCTTGTCAGGTCGCTCGAAACCACCCTCGGAACCGAGCTTCTGGTGCGCTCGGCGCGGGGAATCTCACCGACCGAGGCGGGCGAGCGGCTCGAATCCTATGCCGTCCGCATCGAGCGCCTGCTGGACGACGCCCGCACCGATGTGGCGAATATCGGATCTTCCCCGGCGGGCAGGGTCACGTTCGGCATGCCGCCCTCGATCTGCATGGCGCTTTCCATCCCGATGGCAGAAACGCTTCGGGTCGAACAACCGGAAATCCAGTTCTGCGTGACCGAAGCGATGAGCGGCCACCTGCGGGAATGGGTCATGAACGGCGAGATCGACATGGCGATCCTTTATGACAATACCGGGCTCGGCGACTGTACATCAGCCTTCCTGCTGACCGAAGAGTTGTGGTTTTACTCAGCCGCCGATGACTGGCCCTTCGATACGCCACCGGGGGAACCGGTCGATCTCAAGGACGCAGTTAACACAGACCTTGTCCTTCCTTCCAAAAGACACGGACTGCGCAAGTTCATCGACCGGGCTGCCCAAGCCGAAAGCCGAAAGCCGCTGGTGACGCTGGAGATGGATTCCCTGCCACAAATCAAGACGCTGGTCGCGCGTGGAAGCGGATACACGATCATTTCACCCGCTGCGGTGCTTGACCTCGTCGAAGATGGCAAGATCGTTGGTAGTCCGATCCGGGGACCAAGGTTGAGCCGCAAGATCTACCTCGTCCGGTCCTCGGTAAACCGGATCACTGCCGCTTGCCGCGCGACTGAAGAATGCTGCCGCGAGGTCGTCGACGATCTTGTAACACGGGGCATCTGGCAGGCGAACCTCGCCTGAAGATCAGCCCGACAGGCCGTTGCCAAGCGTGCGGGCGTCCATATCGTCGAGCGCTGCAAGCCGGTCCCAGATGGCGATACCGCGCGGGCCCAGGACGGCCTCGGCCTTGGTGCGCAGCTTACCGGCCAGAACGCTCTTCGGGATCAGCGCATCGAGATCGTGACGGATGGCGAGCTTGCGCCCATCCGCAAGGGTCAGTTCGCCTTCGGCCTGGGCGTCACTTAGCCCCTCGTCGCCTTCCACCGTCACCCTGTTGGCAAAGGCCGCAAGCTCGGGATCGGCGCAGATCTCGTCGGTGTAGGTCCGGCCGCTGCCGGTCGCATCGCCGCGTAGAGTCATCCCGGCGAGCCACTTGTACGAGAATTTCGCCTCGAGCCCGGTACGCGGTGCGGGGTTGTTGCAGACGCGGAGCCACCGCGGTGCCGTGCGCAGGTGAACGGCCGTGACATCAGCCAGTTCGAGCCCTTCACCCGAGCGCGCCTCCGACAGCGCCTCGATCATGGCATGCAGCCCATGGCAGCAGGCATGCAGCTTGTACTTGTTGTCGCGGAACATGAAGGTTTCTGGCGGCGGGTTTGTCCAGCCGGCCGCGGGGTTCGCCTCGGGCGTGTGGGTTTCCACGAAGCCCTGCACCGCCATCAGCCCATCATCGGCTGCGGTAAACCCGAGCCCGGCCAATTGAGCACATTCTACGCCGTTTGCGGCGGCAATCCCGGCATTGTAGGGCTTACCCATGGTGCCGAATTGCGACTTTAGCCCCGAGGCCCGTGTTGCACAGAGGCTCAGCGCCGCACGCATCCGACCCTCGTCCAATCCATAGAGGCGGCCTGCTGCAGCGGTGGCACCAAAGGCGCCGGCAGTCGCGGTCTGGTGAAAGCCAAGATTGTAATGCGCGCTTCCCAGCACCACGCCAACGCGTATCGCCACTTCGGCCCCGACGAGGAAAGCCTCGACCACCTCTGGCACGGTCGCCTCCTGCTCCTCGCCCGCGGCAAGCGCCGCGGGATATATGCCGACGGAAAGATGCCCGACATGGGCGAAATGGGTGTCATCGTAGTCGAGCGCATGACTGGTCGCCCCGTTGACCAGCGCCGCCATGCGGGGTGGCACCCGGGTCCCCCCAAGGACCGAGGCCACGGGCATCCCGCCCTCGCGATCGGCGAACTGACGGAGTTTTTCGGCGAGCGGCTCGCCGATACCGGCGATACCGCAGGTGATCCAGTCGAGCAGCGAATAACGCGCGAGCCGCAGTTCGTGGTCCGGCAATTGATCACGCGGCAGCAGGGAGAGGTCGATCAGGTTTTGCGTGAATGCCATGGTTCGGCTCCGAAAAGGCGTTGGTTCTTTGAGTTTTGGTAAGTACTGGGGATGGCCTCGCAAACATCGTTACGACGCTTTCTTCACCACCCTCTCCAGCCCGGCGGCCAGCCAGTCCGGCGTGCGCCGTTTTTCCGGCTCGCCGAGCGTGATCGGCTTGATCCGTTCGGCCGATGTCCGGCCCAGTCCGACGCGATAGGCGAACCACCAGACCAGCAGCACGCCCAGAAGCCAGAACAGGATTTGCCAAACCCAGAGCGACGGGACACCCAGATCAGCCGAGCGGTCGGTGAAGATCGGCTCGCTGAAGAAACTGTTGCCCAAAATCGCGCCCGGCCCGTAGGCGAGAAAACCCCAGAGCAGCATCAGGGACCACAGAAGCCCCCGCCCACCGGTCTGGCGGGGCGGCAGTGCAGCCTCGACCGCGTCATGCAGGCGGTCGCGCTGGAACCGGTCGGGGGACCGCAAGGTGGCGGCCGAGCTCAGCAGGACAAACGCCAGGTTGAAGGCCAGCCCCCAGACCGCCGAGTGGATCGTCAGCGGCCAACGACCCCACGGCAACTCGACGAAGAGCGACTCGAAGAGGATGAGCCCGAGCGGCTCGGTAAAGACGACGATGAGACAGCCGATGCTGAGGCCAGCCATAACCCCGCCTCGACTGATCACCCGCAGGAAAGTCAGACCCAGAACCGCCGGTAGCAGCTGTACCGAAAGCGGGAGAGCGACGCTCGCCCCCACGGCGCAGATGAGCGGCGCGAAACTCGCGGAAAGCGCCACGAAGAAGAAAGCCAAGCCCAGTGAAATACGGTGACCCAGCCGTGCCTGTCGCGCACCGAGTTTCGGGAACAGGTAGGTCAGGACAAGTTCGCGCGTGATCAGGATGGACCCACCCGTTACGAAAAAGCTGACCGCCAGCAGGCCCCCGATCATCATAAGCAGCAGTAGCCCTGCCCCGGCCAACGGCTCAACCTCGAAGAGGGAGCCGGCCAGGGCCAACGGCCCGTCGGACATCCTGGCCGCCAGCACCGGACCACCCAGTACGAACCCGCCAGCGACCAGCCCCGCCAGCAGCCAGACGGTAGAAACACCTAGACCCCGCCCCGCCGGTGCGGTCTGCCCGAGATAGAGCACCGCCGGGCTGAAGACGATGCCCAGCAGCGCGACAGCAGAGGAGGAGATGGCGGCCGCAGTGAAGATGCCGCCCGGTGGCATCGCCTTGCCGATGCCGGCCGAGTTCTGAAGAACGCCCGGGATGCGATCCCAAAGAATCCCGTCGGCCACGCCGATGGGCTGGGTGGGGAAGCCCGGCCCGGTGGCAGTGATCTCGGTCAACACGGTCAGCCCCGGCATCAAGAGGGCCAGCAGCACGGAATACATTGCCAGCGTCATGATCGTCGCCCGCCAACCGCCGACGATGGCCGGAATGGCCAGCGCGATGGCAATCATCCACACGCCCGCCGCACGCGGTATGAGACCTTCGGTCGCCGCCTCGAGAAGAACCGATACGGATGACAGGATATGCCCGGCAAAGGGCAGCGCGAAGAGTACCGTCAGCCCCATAACGACCACCCGAAGAGCGACGGAGTCGTAAAACCGTCCCAACGCCTCGCCGGGGGTGAAGAGCCCCGCAACTCGCGTCGCCATCCACAGCCGGTTCCAGACCAGCAAAGCCGCGATTGCAACCAACACCAGCCCGGCCGAGACGTGAGAGGCCTGAAGGCCGAACCGCCCCACCAGGGTGAAATGCCGTTCTACGCCCAGCCCGGCGACCGCCAACCCCGGCAGCAGGAACATCACCGCCCAGCCCGGCAGGTTCGCCCCGCCATCGGCGAATTCCCCGGGCGGTCCGCCCACACGTGCCGTGCGGGCCGCGAAGTAAAGGCCATATAGCGCGACCAGAACCAGCAGGCTGTGAAGCAGAGGGGTCACCGGCGCCCACCCCTGTGCGGAAGACGCGAGGCGGGGCGCAGGTTGTTGTCGCGTATGACGTCGAACCTCTCGAAAGCGCCGCGCGGACCGAAGGCGATCACGAGGTAGGCGATCACCGCCATCACCAGCGAAACCAGCCCCAGCCCGACAGGAAGCACGACACGCTCGACCGTCTCGGACGGAGCCACCAGCACGGTCACCAGCAGCGCCACGATACCGACAGCAAAGGTCACGAGACCAAGTGCCGTCTCACCGGCTGTGAAGCGGGTCTTGAGCACCGCGTTGACGATGACATGCCCGGCAAAGCCCAGGATAAGCACCCCGAAACCCGCGCCGATCCACCATGCGCCCCCGCCGGCGGTCACGCCTTTGTGCAGAAGCGCTGCCGCCAGGAAGGCCGCCGGAGACCAGATCGCCATCACCAGCCCGTGTCGGTCGAGGCGGTCGAAGAGGTTGTTCTCGATCATCGCGATCTCACCCTGCCCGGTCAGTCATCCTTGCCCCCGGACTTTCCGTCATCGCCCTTCACCTCGGGGAAGTTGCGGAACGACATGCCTCCGGCCGAGCCGAGGTTCTTCAGCGGCAGGCCGATCTCTTCCATCAGCCCGTCGACGAAAGCGACCTGGGTGCGGTATTTCATGGCAGAGTTCACCACCGAATCCGACACGCTGCCGCCCCCGCCGGTACCCTCGCCGCCGCCCGAGCCGCCGCCACCGCGCATCTCGGACGGGCTGTTGAGACCCGGCAGGCCATCGACCTGCAGGATCTTGATCGACTCGATGTTTTCCATCGGCTTGACCTGTTCGCGGATGATCTCGGGCAGGCGGTTGACCACGGATTCGAGGATGGCGCTGCGCCGCGCCTCGGCGTTGCGAATATTCTCGGCTTCGTTGAGCTTGCGATGACCCTCGGCATCGACACCGTACCGGAACTCGGCCGCGCGGGCCTCGGCCATGTCGCCCTCGGCGCGCTGTTCGCTGGCGCTCTTCTCGGCCTCGGCCTGTTTGACGAGCCGGATGGTCTCGCGCTGCGCGCGGGCCTCGGCGTCGATGACCTCGATCGTCTTGGCACGGTTGGCCTTCTCCGACGCACGGGCCGACTCGATCTGCTCTTCGGTCTGGGCGAGGATCTTCTGGGCCTCCGCCTCGCTTGTGCGGGCCACGGCTTCGTCGATGGCCTTGTTGACAACGGCGATCAGACGCTCCTTCTCGGCGATGTCGATTTCCATCTGCCGCTCGATGTCGAACCGCTCGATATAGCGCCGCGCGGCCACGCGCAGTTCCTCGACTTCGCGGTCGGCGACGATGCGCGCATCCTCGATCTCGCGGAAGCTGGCGGTCTCGGCCAACTTGATCTTGTGCTCCCGCTGGATTTCGCGGGCACGGATCTGTTCCTCGGTCTCGACTCGGTTGCTTTCCACGGCCAGCTTGCGGGCCAGCACGGCGCGCTCCTGTTCGGTTTCCGATTCCGCGACCGAGACGCTGATTTCCTTTTCACGGGCCACGCTGGCCAGCTCGATGAACTTCTCGGTATTGATCCGGGCGTTCTCGATCTCCTGCTGCGACAGGTAATGCGCGTGCTGGATCTCGGCGTTGCTTTTCGCCTCGTAGGTCTCAAGCTCCAGCCGCGACTTGATCTGCGCCTCACGCACCTCCTGCTCGCGCTCGATGCGCTCCGACTCGACCTGACGGCGCGTCTGGATCCGCTCAGTCTCAAGACGGGATTTCGCGGTGATATCGGCCAGTTCGGTGTCGCGTAGTCTCTCGATCTCGTAGGACCGGATTTCGTTTTCGCTACGAATGCGTTCCTCGTCGATGGCGCGGGACTTGGCGATCTTGACGCGTTCGGATTCCTCCTCCGTCCTGGTGCGGGCCTGGGTGATGGCGATCTGCGAGGTCGAGCGTTCGGCCTCGATGGCCGCGGCCTGTTGCGACTTGCGGGTCTCGATGTCGCGGCTCTGATCGAGCCGGACATATTCGAGATCGCGGTCGATCTCGATCACCCGCTGTTCGGCTTCGAAGTCACGCGTCTTGATCTGGACCTTGGTTTCGTTCTCGATCTGGTTGCGCAGCTTCCGGCGTTCCTCGGTTTCGCGCACGATCAGGGTCAGGCCCTCGGAGTCGAAGAAGTTCGACGGGTCGAAGACCGAGATATCCGCCTGGTTGAGCGAGGTGAGCGAGGCGGTTTCAAGCTCCAGCCCGTTCTTTTCGAGCACCCCTTCCAGAAGCTGCGTCACATGGCGGATGAACCCGGCACGATCCTGGTGGATTTCGTCCATCGTCATCGAGGCGGCCACCGTCGACATCGCATCGACCAGCCGGCCCTGGATCACCTCCTTCAGCGCCATCGCATCCTGCGTGCGCGCGCCAAGGGTACGCGCGGCGGCCGAAACGCCCTCTTCCGTCGCCACCACCCGCACGAAAAACTCGGTCGTGATGTCGATCCGCATCTTGTTCTTGGTGATCAGCGATTGCTCGCCCTGCCGCCGGATCTCGATCGGGATGGCGTTCATGTTCACGACGGTGATGTCGTGGACGATGGGAATCACCAGCGCCCCGCCGCCCATCACGACCCGCTCGCCGCCCGAACCGGTTCGGACAAAGCTCTGGTCTTTCGAGGAATGACGATAGAGCCAGTGCAGCAGGTAGACCCCTACTGCAATCAGGATCGTGATCAGGATGACGATTGCGATGATATCGGCACCGGTCATGACATGTTTCCTTCCTTAACGCCGGGGGCGGTCAGTAGCGGTCCTGGCCGGCGACGGCCACGACGATGAGAGACGGGATGATGAGGTTGACGATGTCGAACACGCTGTAGAGCACGATGACACCGCCAGATTGTCCGACGCCGATCACGACGTCGACGAAATGCAGGATCGGATAGGCGGCCCAGCCCACGGTCATCAGCAGGCGGATCCAGAAGTAGCCGATGCGGACGGGGCGCGAGGATTTGCGCACCGCCTCGGACATGGCGCCGAAATACATCTCGCCCAGAATGTAGAGCCAGAAGGCGATCGACAGCAGCGCGCCCAAGGTCGGGTTGAAGAAGCTGGCATCCCCAAGCCACCGTCCGAAGACCATCAGAAGCGCGGCCCCGGTGATGCGCCAGAACACACCGACCGGCACGGGGCCTTGGGTGCGGGCGTAGAAATAGACGGCCGCAACCTGCAGCGGGTGCACCGTATACCACGCCGAGAAGCGCACGCCGGCGCTGGCCTCGCCGCCCGAAAACCAGAAGCCAGCCGCGCCGGCATAATAAAGCGCTGTGGCAAGGCACGCGGTGCCGACCAGCCCTTCGGGCACGCGCCAGCGTTCGTTCGACCAGCTGAGACCCACGTAACAGATCATCGCCGAGGCCAAGCTCATCAGGGCAAGCCCGGTCAGGGCGCTGGCGACCACGTCGGCGGAGGTATAGAGAGTAGTGAACATTGCGTTTCCTCAGACGGTGGCCCGGATATGCGGTGAGCGCCCGTAAAGAGCGACCATCGGCAGGATCAGCAGACCGAAGATGAACTGTTGCCATTCGTACTGGAGCCCGATGCCCTGCAGGAACGAGGTCAGCACCTGCAGCACGAGGACACCGATTACGGTGAAGCCATAGCCGCCGTTGCCGCCCAGCAGAGACGTACCCCCGATGACGACAGCGGCCAGCGTGGTGAAAAGATAGGGGTCGCCCACCCCGATGAATGCCCCGCCGGACCAGCCCAGCAGAAGCGAGCCGGTAAGCGCCGCAAAGACGCCCGAGATCGTGTAGCAGCCGACCCAGTACTTGAACTCGCTCACGCCGATCAGGCTGGCCGAGCGGCGATTGCCGCCAAGCGCGTAAAGGTTCCGGCCCCAGGCCGTGGTTCTCAGCCCGATGATCATGACGATGGCGATGATGATCCAGATGGCGATGGTCGGCGGGAAGTTCATGCCGATGAACTTTCCGTTCATCGCCGCCAGGTTCGACAGCCATTTCGGCACCGTCCCGAACACGTTCCCGGCGAATTGCGAGCCGATCGAAGTCATGATCTGGGTGAAGCCCGCCAGCGCAAAGCCCGAGCCGAGCGTCACGATCAGCGCCTGCCCCTGCAAGCGATAGCTCATGATCCCGTTCAACAGCCCGACGATGCCGCCCAGCACGAGGATGAAACCGAAGGCCACGAAGGAGGGCACGCCAAGCGTGATCAGGAACAGAAGCGCGATGTTGGACGAGCCGATCACGAAGGGGATCGACAGGTCGAGCCCGCCCAGCAGCGCCACCATCGTCTGCCCGACGCTGGCGATGCCGAGGAAGGCCGCGAAGAGCAGGATCGCCTTGATGTTCGGCCCCGAGAGGAACCCCTCGATCGAAAAGGCTGAGATGACGATCAACGCGAACAGCACGATCAGCCCGATGAAGGCGCTGCGGCCGGAGGCGAACTGGCCTGAGACCTTGAAGGCGAATAGCAGGATCAGCTCGAGAACGAGGAAGCCGATCAGGTTCTTGATCGACCGGAACTCCGGAATGGACGCGGTCAGGAGCAGGTACAGCACCAACAGCCCGGCCATCGCGATGATCAGCACGCGGTTGTTCCGCCACAGCTTCCTTGCCCGGCCGCTGCGTTCCTCCAGTTCGTCCTCGGTCTCCTCCGCCCGGGCCGCGGCGTTGGCCTCGAACGCGGCCACGATATAGTTGAGGAGCAGGAAGAGAACCGTCGCCGTCAGGATCGTGAAGAGGATCACCCTTTGGGCCGAGACCTCCTGCGCGAATCCGACGCCGAGACCGATGGCCGCCACGACCAGCGAAAGCCCGATATTCAGCCAGACCAGCGCGATAGACTTCGGCATCGGCAGCACGGAGACGCGGCCCCTGGTATCCGAACGCTCGGTCATTTCGGCACCCCGAAGAGGCTGCTGTCAGGCTGCACGATGATCGCCACGAATAGCGCGATCAACATCGCGGCAACGAAGAGGTAGAGGAACGGGCCCATCTTGCGGGCTCCGGACTCGGCATCGACCAACCGCGCGGCAAGGACGATGGCAATGGCGCCCAGCCCGGCGATCAGGGCAAAGGCCTGAACCGGCGAGATCCGGAAGCCGTCGGCGGCCACGCGTGCCGGCTCGATCAGGAAATACCGCTCGGAGGTGGCCGCCTCGACCGCAACCGGCGCGACCTCGGCATAGGTGTCGAATGTGCCGACCTGCATCATGATGCTGAGGACGATCACCCCCAGCACGAGGAACGCACTCCAGGGCGAGATGAAGCTGACATAGCGCGCGATCACCGGCACCAGCAGCGTCAGCAATAGCGACAGCACGAGGATGATCCCGTAGACCATCTGCGTCATGAACGCCTGAATTGCGCCGAAATTGAAGGTGGCCAGCACGTACCCGATCAGCCACAGGCTGACCGCGCCCAGAAGCGCCCCGGTCACGCCGCCGCGTCCGCCGGACAGCGCCACGCCGCCGAGCACCAGCGCGGTGATTGCCGTCAGCGTCATGCTCTGCCCCTGCGTCGGGTCACCCGACGAGATCAACGCGGTGTAACAGATCGCACCCAGCCCGACATAGACACCGGCGATCAGGTGGGCGCCGATACGCACGACGTCGGTGCGCACACCCGAGGTCCAGGCGGCGCGCTCGTCATAGCCCATCATCTTGAGGTTGGTGTAGAAGGTCGAGGCGGTGAACAGGTACCAGCTCAGCGTGGCCACCACGAGGATCACCAGAACCGGCGAGAAGATCGTCGTACCCGCGCCCCAGCTCATCATGAATTCCGGTGCCACGCCGCCCGGCCGTGGCAGGATCACGAGGTTGATGCCGGTGAGCGCGAGGAAACCCGAAAGCGCCACGATGATCGGCTGCACCCGCACCCAGATCACGATCAGCGCAAAGAGGAGCTGGTAGAGCATGCCCAGCCCGATCGCCACGATAAAGGTCGCGATCGGGCTGGACAGGATTTCGGCCGTGCTGAGCTTGACGATGACAACGTTGATAAAGGCCAGAAGTGGCCCGACAGCCAGGTCGACCGTGCCGCGCCCGGCCACCGCCAGCACCATCAGCGCATAGGTCGCAAGGATCACCGGCGCCGCCACGATCACCGCGCTGCCGATACCCGATTCCGTGATCAGGCTCGGCCCGCGGATGACCGCCGTTCCCAGCAGGGCGGCCATCAGCACGATGGGCACCAGCAGGTAGGCGTTTGCGGAAGAGGCGCGGGTTGCCATGTTTGCCGTCGTCTTTCGTCAGTTGCAGCCGGTCAGAGATCGATCACGCGGCGGTCGCTCTTGGTCTCCGACGAGCGGCTGCGCGAGCCCCCGTCAGAGCCGCGGGACGACCAGTCTCGCGCCGTTTTGCCCCGGCGCTCGGGGTCGTTCTGCACGATCTTCTTCAGCACCGGCGTGATCACCTCCTTGAACTTCTCGGGGTCTTCCGAAGTCGGGAAGTGGCCGCCACCGAAGATGACGCACTCGCTGTTCTTGACCTTCTCGGCGGTGCGCTGGGTCATCTCGGGGGTGCAGGCGAAATCGTATTCCCCGGTCAGGAAGTAGATCGGCACCTTGCCCGATATCTTGTGGACCTTGTCGCGATAGTCGCTGTCGACCGAGTAGTAGTAGAGGTCGCCCTTGAAGATGCCCGGGCCGCCCTGGGCATAGTACCACCAGGTTTCCCACCGGTATTCATCGGGGCTGTCGGGCGCCATCAGGCCGAAGACGGCCGTGGCACAGGCCTCGCCACCATGAATGGCAGGGTGATGCAGCGGGTCGATCCACCAGCCCGGCGAATGGTCGCAGCCTTCCAGAGCGATCAGGGCCGAGTATTCATTCTCGTAGCGCAGCGCCAGTTCGAGGCAGATGTTGCCGCCCATCGACTGGCCCATCACGACCGGCTTGTGCAGCTCCAGCGCGCGGCAGAACTCAAGGATGAACTCGGAATAGAAGCTGGTGGTCAGCTTGTACTCGTCCTCCATCAGCTGGA
>Ga0189287_100128_pt1 | contig 52032 bp, 49 predicted proteins | sample UW86minimetaG_FD_130319 | JGI IMG/M metagenome (GOLD analysis project Ga0189287, IMG submission 130319) | Marine microbial communities from the Costa Rica Dome - UW86 mini metaG | ecosystem: Environmental > Aquatic > Marine > Oceanic > Photic zone | place: Costa Rica: the Eastern Pacific...
CTGTTCCGGCGCGACCGGACCGGGGTGGGCGGTATCGTCGAAGCATCGCTGCTCGCCTCTGCGCTGTCCATGGTGAACGCGACACTTCTGGAAGACATCGAGAACGGCGAAGACCGCGCGCGTACGGGCAACAGAAGCACGGTTGCCGGCCCCTCGGACGTCTTCGAGACCAGCGATGGCCTGATCGTGGTGCAGGTGGTGGGAACGCCGATCTTCAGGCGCTGGACAAGGCTGGTGGGCCGCCCCGACCTTGAAACCGACCCGAGGTTCCTGACCTACTTCGGCCGTGGCCGGGCGGGACGGGAACTGAGCCTGATCACCGCCGAATGGGTCCGCACCCTGACAACGGAAGAGGCCCTGCGCCGGCTTGACGAGGCCCGCGTTCCCTGCGGGCGGGTCCTTTCTCCGCTGCAGATGTGGCAATCCCCGGACATCCAGCAGGGGGGGTACTTCACCGAGGTGACCCATACCGGGCATGGCAGTTACCCCCTGGTCGGCGCCCCCTTGCGGCTGTCGGGATATGACGTCAGGCCCGCCACGCCCGCGCCGGCGTCGAACGCCCACGGCAAAACGCTCCGCGCCCGTTTCCACGCCTCGCATTCCCAAGGGAGCCTTTCATGAGTTACGTACCAAAGACCCCGGACGTGCTTCTCGATGCAGAGGGGCTGAGAACGGTATTCGCCTCGCATGCCTCGGGCGTCGTGGCGATCGGGGCAAGCACGCCCGGCCACAGATCCCTGCTGGTGGCCTCCTCCTTCATGACCGGTATATCGATGGATCCCCCGCTGGCGCTCTTTGCCGTTCAGAAGAACTCCGGCACATGGCCGGCACTGCGGTCTGCCCCCAGTATCGGCATATCGATCTTCGCCAGGAACCAGGGGCAGCTCTGCCGCGAGATGGCCTCCCGCCCGTCCGAGAAGCGCGTGGTCGACGAGGAAGTACGCCAGGTCGCGGACGGGTGCCTGTTCGTCCGAAACAGCTGTGTCTGGCTGCAGGGATCGATCTATGCCGAACACGAGGCCGGTGATCATCAGCTCGTCCTGTTTTCCGTTCGCAGTGCCTGGATCGACCCCGAGGCCGAACCCCTGATCTTCCACCGATCCAGGTTCCGTACACTTGCGCCGGATCAGCCCTGACCCCGAAGAAACCACGAAAGTTGACATGTCTACAGCACTCGACGACACGGCCCTGGCCACCCTCTTTCTCACCGCGCGCACGGCAAATGCCTGGGCCGGGAAAGACGTCACCGAAGACCAGATACACCGCCTCTACGACCTCGTCCGCATGGGGCCGACATCTGCCAATTGCTGCCCCGCCAGGTTCCGGTTCCTGAAGTCGGCCGAGGCGCGTGACCGGCTCGCCACCACCATGTCGAGCAGCAATGCCAAGAAGGTCCGCGCTGCGCCGGTTACCGTGATCATCGGGTATGACGAGGCATTCTACGACAAGCTGCCCGAGCTGTTCCCGCATGTGGATGCACGCCCCTGGTTCACCTCCAGCAAGGAGATGGCCCATGAGACCGCGTTCCGCAACAGCACCCTTCAGGGCGCCTACCTCATTCTCGCGGCGCGGGCGATCGGCCTCGATGCGGGGCCGATGTCCGGCTTCGATGCCGCGATGGTCGACGAGCTTTTCTTCGCCGGAACCACGACCCGCGTAAACTTCGTGGTCAGCCTCGGTTACGCGGATCCATCCGGAACGTACGACCGGTTGCCCAGGCTGGCGTTCGAGGATGCGGCGAGAATTCTATAGGGGGCGGATCACTTCGCCCCCGTCCGGCACCCGGCTGCATCAGGCGGCCCGAGCAGGGTGAGCGCGCGCCCTTGATTGGCACCGGATCGCCTCCTTGACGTGATGACAGGCCAAGTCGCCACGCCGGCCCGTCCCGGTCGGTCTGCCATTCACAGCGGGCGGCCCGGATCGGAAGGGAACGCCGGAAGCTTGTCGCCCTGGCATTCCCTTCGGGGGCACCGCGCCGTGAAAGCCGAACGGCTTCAGTCCCCGGCGGCAGACAGCCGCGACAGGTCGTCGTCGGAAAGGTTCAGCTCGGCCGCCCTGGCAAAGCTCTCCACCTGGGCCACGCTCGTGGCGCTGGCGATTGGCGCGGTGACGCCGTCCTGCGCCATGATCCATGCAAGCGATACCTCGGAAGGCTGCACGCCATGCTCCGACGCCACCTCGTCCAGCGCGTCCAGCAGCCGCATGCCGCGTCGGGTCAGGTATTTCTCTACCATCCCGGACCGCTTGCGATCGCTGAGATCGTCCGCGCTGCGGTACTTGCCGGTCAGGAAACCCGCCGCAAGAGAGAAGTAGGTTACCACCCCGATATCGGCGTCCTTGCACAATGCCTGCAACGATCCTTCGAAGGCCCCGCGATCATAGAGGTTGTATTCCGGCTGGATCACCTGGTAGGCGGGCAGCCCTTCGGCCTTGGATACCTCCAAGGATGCCTTCAACTGCGACGCGTCGTAGTTCGACGCGCCGATCGCATGAATCTTGCCGGCTTTCAGAAGCTTTTCGTAAGCGCCGAGCGTTTCGGCATGGCTTACCTCTGCGTCGGGCCAATGCGAAAAGTAGAGGTCAATGGTCTCGACCTGCAACCGCGTCAGCGATTTCTCCACCGCCTTGGTGATCCACGCCTCGGAGAGCCCCTTTTCACCCGGTCCCCCCATGTCAGAGCCCACCTTGGTAAAGAGTGTCACCCTGTCGCGCATTCCCGGCCGCGCGGCGAACCACTTGCCGAGTATGGTCTCGGATTCGCCGCCCACATGGCCGTCGACCCAGGCCGAGTAGACATCTGCAGTGTCGATCGTGTTGAACCCAAGGTCGATGAACGCGTCGAGCACGCGAAAGCTTTCCGCCTCGTCGGTGGTCCATCCGAATACGTTGCCGCCGAAGACGATCGGCGCCGTTTCCAGCCCTGTTGTGCCGATTTTGACCTTGTTCATGGTATTTCCTTTCCTGTCTTTCCGTTCAAGCAATCGCACCGCCACCATCGACGAAGATCGTCGCGCCGCTCATGTAGGGGTTCATCATCAGTGCCAGCGCCTGTGTGGCGATGTTCTCGGGCGTACCGACACGCCCCACGGGCAGCGTCTCGGCGGCGCCGTCAAACATGGCCTGCCGGCTGTCGCCCTTGCTCTCGTCCAGCATCTCGGTCTTGATCAGGCCCGGCGAGATGCAGTTCACGCGTATCGGCGCAAGCTCGAGGGCCAGGCCACGGGCCAGCCCTTCGAGCCCGGCATTGATCGCGCTTTGAATGGCGGCACCGGGCTTGGGCCGCACGGAGAGATAGCCGGATATCAACGTCAGCGAGCCGCCGTCACGGATATTGGCCGCTCGGGCGAGCCGATAGGCGCCCCAGAACTTCGACTGGAAATTCGCATAGGCATCCTCGAGCGGCAATTCGCGCACGGGCGCGACCGAGGTTTTCGCCGCCGAGCAGAAGATATGGTCGAACGCGGTGTCCCCGAAGAACGTCTCCAGCGCGTCCGTGTCGCCGGTATCGAGCACCGCGTATCCGCAGCCGAGGGACTTTGCCGCCCTTTGCAGCCTATCCTCGGATCGGGAAGCGATCGTGACGGTCGCACCGGCATCCAGCGCCGCCCGGGCCACGCCGAACCCGATCCCCGACGAGCCGCCGACCACGAGAATGTTTGCGTTTGCAATCGTCATCTTAACTCTCCTTCGGGATCCAGCGACGCGCCGTGGCGTCCGGGAAATAGGTCATCTCGGAGGGCAGGGCCTGGATTTCGATCAACAGCCCCCACGGCGTGCGGCCAAAGACGCCGCGATTGCCCGGCCCGTCCTCGGGCGCCCCAAGCGCGTAGGGTTCGGACAACAGCGTGCCACCGGCGGCAGAGAACCGCGCGATCGTCGCGTCCAGGTCGCTCGTGTTCACGCTGAAATGCGAGATTCCGTAGTTCGCGATGTTCGCCACCGGGTCGCCCGCCGGGTGCGCGATCTCGAAAAGCTCCACGTTCGGACCGTTACTCAGCCGCAGAACACTGACTTTCACCATCGCGGTCCCGGCGCGCAATCCGTTGAGCTTGCCGATGTCCTCGGCCGGGAAAGGCCCGCCATGGGTGTCAGTCTGAGAATACATCGGTTCGGCGTCGAATGCGGCCTTGAAGAAGGCGACGGCGGCGTCGTGGTCGGGAACGGTGACGCCGACATGCTCGATTCCGCGAATGGTCATGGTATGACTTTCCTTTCCTTGAATTCGTCGATCAGGCGCAGGAACATCTCCTCGCTGTCCACCGTCCGGGTGAAACCGGCCTGCCGGATCCGGGTCGTGGACGTGATCACGTCCCAGTCAGAGTGGAAAATGAAATCGCCGAAATCCCATGCGGCGATCTTGTCGAACGGGACGTCCACAAGCCCGTATCGTTTCTTGATCTTCTCCCAAAGCGGCGCCTTGTCCGCCATCAATTCGCTCAGGGAGATCGGCATCGGTTCGCCCGGGTTCATGTCAAGATGGGCGGCAATCCGTTTCCAGAGGCGTGACCAGCGGAATATGTCCCCATTGGTCAGGTTATAGGCCCGGCCGCCCTTGCCCTGTTCCGCCGCCCAGACGGACCCGTGCGCAAGCTGCGCCGCATCTGTCACCTGCGCAAGTTTCCCGTAACAGGTCGCCGTGCCGGGGAAGCGAAGCGGCAGGTCGAGCTCCTTGCAGATCGCCGCATAGACGGCAATCACCATGGCAAGGTTCATCGGGTTCCCGATCGCGAATCCGCACACCACGTCCGGGCGCAGGTAAACCGCATCCCACGCCTTTCCCCGCGCGGCCTGGGCCAGCCAATCCTCCTGGTCGTAGTAGAACATCGGCGGCATGACGCGTGGATCGTCTTCACAGGCGGGCGTCGGGAAGGCGCCAAGATGCGCTCCGTAAAACTTTGCGCCTTCGTAAAGCACGACACGCTGGAGGTCGGAAGACGCGGCCTCCGCCCCCGTGACGCAATTGCGGAGCATGGCCAGGTTGGTCTCCACCTGCTGCACGGGGTCATCGTGTTCCTGGTAGGCCGCGTAGAACACATGCGTGAACGGGCCGGCGCGTTCCAGCTCGCTGCGCGTCGTTTCGGCATCCAGAAGGTCGACCGAAAGATAGCGGGCGCGGGTGTCGAAATCCGGGGCGCGGCGCGACAAGGCGGTCACCTGCCAGCCGAGCGTGTCGGCCAGGTATGTTGCCACGTTGCGCCCGATTACGCCGAGCCCGCCCGCCACGAGGGCATGGGGCGGTTGTTCCGTGTCCATCATCTGTCTGAACCTCGCTCTTGCATCTCGCCATAGAGATAACTTTTTTCTGAGAATTTAAATTGATACGATATTGCAAAAACTATTCGACTGGATTGAAAAATGGATACGCTGAAGTCAATGCGCATGTTCGCCGCGATTGCCGAAAACGGGTCGTTGTCGGCGGTTGCGCGCGATTGGGGCGTCGCGCCCTCGACCATCAGTTACGGCCTTCACGCACTCGAGGATCGACTGGGAGCCCAACTTGTCTTTCGAACGACGCGCAGGCTTTCCCTCACGGACGAGGGGCAACGGTTCCTGATCGAAAGCCGCCGTATCCTCGCCGACGTCGACGAGGTCATGACAGGGCTTTCGGACAGGGAGGGGATCAAGGGCAACATCCGCATCACCTGCACCAACGACCTCGGGCGCCAGCGTATTGCCCCGCTGGTCGACCTCTTCATGCGCGAACATCCGAATGTGACCGTCGAGCTTTTCCTGCACGATCGGGTGATCGACCTGATCGACGGCGGCTTCGATCTCGCGATCCGCACCGGGCCCCTGCAGGCGTCGGAACTGAAAGCGCGGCTCCTGTTGAGAGGCACCAAGAGCATATGTGCCTCTCCCGGCTACTGGGCGCGTCACGGCAAACCGACCCATCCCGACGATCTCGCACGGCATAACTGCCTGATGCTCAGCGAACCGGGGGAACGCCATGCGCTTTGGCGATTCCGGCGCGGCGAAGAGGAGATCCGGGTCCGTGTGAGCGGCGACAGGCAGGTGAACGACGGCGAGGCGCTTCGTCAATGGGCGATCGCGGGGGCGGGCGTGGTCCAGAAATCCAGCTTCGATATCGCCGGGGATATCCGCAACGGCCTGTTGGAAACCGCGCTTGAGGATTTCACGACCGCGGCGACCAACCTTTACGCCGTCGCGCCATCGCGTCAGCACAGTTCGACACGGGCCACGGCCTTCGTCGATTTCCTGCTTGAGCGGATGAGCCAGGCGGACAGAAGCTAGTTTCCTCCGGCCTCAACCTGTCAAAAGCTCGGGGTCCGGGTTGGCGGCGCGGCATCCACTCAACCGCGATTGCCGACCCGCACCGCGGCCATCCTCTTGCCCAAGGTTCTCGATATCGCGCGGAAAGGCGGGGAACCTGACGCGCATCGCCACCGCGAGACGAGCGGAGCAGTCAAGGCTTCCGCGGCCAGGCAGGGCAGGGGGCGGTTGGCCCGGCCGCCCGCTTACCGCTGTGACACTGCCGTGGCGCGGGCCATGGCGGCTGCCCCGGATTGAAAGCGCTCGACCGCGCCCTGGTCCATCATCTCGAGAATGCGTGCCTTGGGCCCCACCGTTGCCAGCGCGAAGCGCACCGTGTCGTCCTTGAAAAGGACAGGAACCGCGAAAGCGGCCAGTCCCTCTTCCACTTCGTCGATACAGGTCGCGAAGCCCTGGCGGCGCACGCTCTCGAATTCCTCGCGCACCTGTTCGGCGTCCGTGTGCGTGAATCGGGTCAGCGCGGGAAGGTCGCCCTGCAGAATGCCGTCTATGACCTCGGGCGGCTGGTGCGCCATGATGGCCTTGGCCGACGCGTTGGCATGGGCCATCATCGAACGGCCGGGCAGGACGTAGCCTCGCCACGGGCTGCCCGGTGATTCCATGAGAACCGAACGTACGGTTTCGCCGTCCAGGTACGCCACGTAACAGGTCTCGTCGAATTCGCGGCACAGCGTCCGAAGCATCTCGCCGGCGACCGTCTCGATCAACTCGGTTCCGGCCATCAGGACCGCAAGACGCCGCGCCCGGCTGCCCAGCGTGTACCGGGTGCTTCCGTCCGCGCGATCGACCAGCCCGGCCCCCTGCATCACCGCCAGCTGCCGGTGCAGGCTTGCTTTCGGCAGCCCGGCAAGAACGGCCAGGTCCTGAAGCGCAAGACCATCCGACCGCCCGGCCAGCAGCTCGAGCAGCATGAAGTACCGGTCGACCGGCGGGGTTCTGGCCTTGTCCTGGGGCATCTTCGTTCTCCGATATCCGACCGGTAACCACCCGATCCAGTCCATTCGTTCACACTGCACAAAACCCGTGCAGTTTGCAGGGCCTTTAAGAATTTTCGGCCCCGCCGCCGGTTTCAGCTTGACGACGCCCCTTCATGGCAAATTATAAAGGTTCAGTAAAGTTGAAAAAGTTCCGGAAAACGGAACATTTCGAAAAATGGGAAATTCCCGAAAAGGAGCGTCTTTCCTTGACGTCGTCACAGACAGCCTTCCTGCAAGCACGCGGCCTGACCCGCGAATTTCGCGGCTTCTACGCCGTGAAGGATCTCGATCTCGATATCCGGGCGGGCCAGGTCCATGCGCTGATCGGACCGAACGGCGCCGGCAAGACGACCGTCTTCAACCTGCTCACGCGTGTCCTGGACTGCACCGAGGGCCAGATCCGCTTCGACGGGGAAGACATCACCCGGATGGCGACCCATCGTGTCGCAAGGCTGGGCCTTGTCCGCTCCTTCCAGATCTCCTCGGTCTTTCCCGCGCTCAGCGTTCTGGAAAACATCCGCGTCGCGCTGCAGCGGCCCAACGGGCTGGGCATGACGTGGTGGCGGTCCCGGTCGGCCCTCGACCGGCTCGACGAACGGGCCCATGCGCTGTTGCTCGACGTGCAGCTTGGCGACTTCGGCCTCAGCCGCGCCGGTGACCTGCCCTATGGCCGCAAGCGCGCACTGGAGATCGCGACGACCCTCGCGCTCGAACCCCGCATGCTGCTGCTCGACGAGCCGATGGCGGGCATGGGCACCGAGGATGTCGTCCACGTCACGGAACTGGTCCGCAGGGTCGCCAGAAGCCGGACCGTGCTGATGGTCGAACACAACCTCAAGGCCGTGGCCGAACTCAGTGACCGGATCACCGTTCTGGCCCGCGGCGAGAAACTGGCAGAGGGCACCTATGACGAGATCCGCGCAGATGCCGAAGTCCGCCGTGCCTACCTGGGGGGAACGGCCCATGCCTGATCCCGTCCTATCCGTCACCGACCTGCACGCCTGGTATGGCGAAAGCCACGTCCTGCACGGCGTCACCCTCGACCTGAAGGAGGGCGAAACGCTGGCCATCCTCGGCCGCAACGGGGCGGGCAAGACCTCGACCCTGCGCGCCATCATGGGCGTCATCCCCCGGCGCAGCGGATCGGTCAAGATCCACGGCAGGGAAACCATCCGCCAGAAATCCCACGCCATCGCCCGCCTCGGGCTCGCCTACGTCCCCGAGGAACGCGGCATCTTCGCCTCGCTGACAGCACAGGAAAACCTGCTCCTGCCCCCGGTCATCTCTCCCGGCGGGCTGGCCATCGAGGAAATCTACGAGCTTTTCCCGAACCTCGCGGAACGGCGCAACAGCCCCGGAACACGCCTGTCCGGCGGCGAACAGCAGATGCTGGCCATCGCCCGGGTGCTCCGGGCCGGCGGGCGCACGATCTTCCTCGACGAGCCGACCGAGGGGCTGGCCCCGGTCATCGTCGAGCGCATCGCCGAGGTCGTGGCGATGCTCAAGACCCGTGGCTACTCGATGCTCCTGGTCGAACAGAACCTCGCCTTCGCCCAGGCGGTCGCCGACCGAACTTGCGTCATGGAGCACGGGCACATCATCGAAACCTTCACCGCGGCCGATGCGGACAGCCACGCCGCCAGCCTGCAAAACCACCTCGGCGTCTGAACGCCGCCTCACCAGGGAAAGACCAGAGCCATGGAAATTTTCGGCTTCCCGCCACAGCTGATACTGGGCCAGGTCCTGATCGGGCTGATCAACGGCTCCTTCTACGCCCTGCTCAGCCTCGGCCTCGCCATCATCTTCGGCCTTCTGCGCGTGATCAACTTCGCGCATGGCGCGCTCTACATGATGGGGGCCTTCGCGGCCTGGATGACGCAGGCCTGGCTCGGGCTGAACTTCTGGGCCGCGCTGGTGATCGCCCCGCTGGCCGTCGGGCTGTTCGGTCTCGTGGTGGAACGCGCGTTCCTGCGCAGCATCTACCACCTCGATCACCTGTACGGCCTGCTTCTGACCTTCGGCATCGCGCTGTTGATCGAGGGCATGTACCGCTACTGGTTCGGCGCGGCGGGCAAACCCTTCACCACGCCCGACGTCTTTCGCGGGATCTGGGATCTCGGCTTCGTGATCGTGCCCAAGTACCGCGGCTTCGTGGTGCTGGCCTCGCTCGTGACCTGCCTTGCGGTGTGGCTCCTGATCGAACGCACCCGGCTGGGCTCCTATCTCCGGGCGGCGACGGAGAATCCCGACCTCGTCAGTTGCTTCGGCATCAACGTGTCGCTGCTGACCGCCTCCGCCTACGTGCTCGGCGCAGCGCTGGCGGGCCTCTCGGGCGTGCTTGCCGCCCCCATTTACCAGGTCACGCCGCTCATGGGGACCAACCTCATCATCGTGGTCTTCGCCGTGGTCGTGACGGGCGGCATGGGCTCGTTGTCCGGCGCGATCATCACCGGCTACGGCATGGGCGTGATCGAGGGGCTGACCAAGGTCTTCTACCCCGCCGCCTCCTCGGTCGTGATCTTCGTGGTGATGGCCCTGATGCTGCTCCTGCGGCCCGCCGGACTCTTCGGCAAGGAGGCCTGAATGCTGCGCTCCCACGTCCTTCCGGTACTGGCGCTCCTGGTCCTGCTCTGCATCGCGCCACTGGTCTTCTATCCCATCTTCCTGATCAAGCTTCTGTGTTTTGCCCTCTTCGCCGCGGCCTTCCACCTGCTGCTGGGCTATGTGGGCCTCTTGTCCTTCGGCCATGCCGCCTTTTTCGGCACGGGCGCCTACATGTGTGCCCAGGCCCTCGCACGCTGGAACCTTGCGCCGGAACTGGCGCTGCTCTTCGCCGTCGCGGTGTCGGCCGCCCTCGGTGCCGTCATCGGCTTCCTCGCCGTCCGGCGGCAGGGGATCTACTTCGCGATGATCACCCTGGCGCTTGGCCAGATGGTTTATTTCATCTACCTGCAGGCCCCCTTCACCGGGGGCGAGGATGGCATCCGCGGCATAACACCCGGTCACTTTCTCGGTGTCGTGGACCTGTCCAACCCGCTGGCCCTCTACTTCACCGTGCTGGCCGTGACCACGCTGGCCTTCGCGCTGGTCTGGCGGATCGTGCAGTCACCCTTCGGGATGATCCTCGAAGCCATCCGCGAGAACGAACCGCGCGCCATCTCGCTGGGCTACAACCCGACGCTCTACAAGCTGGCCGCGTTCACCTTCTCCGCCGCGCTGGCAGGGCTCGCCGGCGGGCTCAAGGCAATGTCCTTCCAGATCGCGACCCTGGTCGACGTGACCTGGCAGATGTCGGGCGAGGTCGTCCTCATGACGCTGGTCGGCGGCATTGGCACCTTCCTCGGCCCCGTCGTGGGCGCCTTCATCATCGGCGGGCTGGAACAGTACCTCGCCCAGTCGGCGCTGCCCGCCCCGGTGATCCTCGGCGCGGCCTTCATCCTTTGCGTCATGCTGTTCCGGAAGGGCGTGGCCGGAACAGCGAAGTCCCTGTTGCAGAACCGGGCACCGAAGCGTTCCACGCCGGACAATCCAGAAACCCAAGCAACCAACAGGATAGTAAAATGAAATTCAAGCCAATCATGACTGCGGCGCTCGTCGCAGGCACCGCGCTCTCCGCGCTTCCCGCAGCGGCGGGCCCCGACGCGATCAAGGTCGGCCTGCTCATGGACATGACCGGCAACTATTCCGACGTCGCCGGGCGCGGTTCGGTCACCGCCGCCGAGATGGCGGTCGAGGATTTCGGCGGCACGGTCCTCGGCAAGCCGATCGAGGTGGTCCATGCCGACATGCAGAACAAGGTCGACATCGCCACGTCCATCGCGCGCGAATGGTTCGACGTGGATGCTGTCGATGCAATCGTCGACAGCAACATGTCCTCCGCGGGCCTCGCCGTCAGCGAGATCGCGGTCGAAAAGGACCGGCTCATGATCATGAACATCTCGGGTTCGCCGCGCTTCACGAATGAAAGCTGCAACCCCAACACGATCCACTATGTCTACGACACCTACGCGCTGGCCACCTCGACCGGCAAGGCCGTGGTCCGTGGCGGCGGCGACAAGTGGTTCTTCGTCACCGTCGACTACACGTTCGGACACGACTTCCAGGCCCAGGCCGAAGACGCGGTCGCCAGCGAAGGCGGCGAGACGGTCGGCTCGGTCCTCGTGCCGCTGAACGCAAGCGACTATTCCTCGGCCCTGATCCAGGCGCAATCCTCCGACGCCAACGTCATCGCCTTCGCTACGGCCGGCGCGGACACGTCGAACGCCATCAAGCAGGCGGCGGAGTTCGGCATCGGGCAGGGCGACGACCGCCAGCTCGCCGGCCTGCTGGTCTATATCAACGAGGTCGACGCGCTGGGCCTGGAAACCGCCCAGGGCATGCTTCTGACCTCGGCCTTCTACTGGGATCTCGACGAAGAGACCCGCGCCTTCTCGGAACGTTACATGGAAAAGATGGGCAAGATGCCCAACATGTCCCAGGCCGGCGTCTACAGCTCCACGATGCATTACCTGAAAGCGGTCGAAGCGGCGGGCACCGAGAACTACGCCGAGGTGATGGCCAAGATGAAGGAGATGCCGATCAACGACTTCTTCGTGAAGGACGGCTATATCCGCGAAGACGGCCGGATGATGCGCGACATGTACCTGTTCCGCGTGAAATCACCGGAAGAAAGCACCGGCGCGTGGGATTACTACGAAAAGGTCGCAACGATCGAGGCCGAAGATGCCTTCACGCCGGTATCGGAAAGCCGCTGCTACCTGCTGAAAGAAGAGAGCTGAGCGGAAGGTCCGGGATGAACGTCGAGAAAACACGCTTCTCCCGGGACGACATGGAGATGCAGTACAACCTGCGTCTCCTTCGTCCCGACTACATGACAGCCGTGGTGCCCGAATGGGAAAGGCGCAGCGAACGAACCCGCGCCACGCGGAACTGTACGCTCGATGTCCGCTACGGTGACGGGCCCGACGAAAGGATGGACATCTTTCCCGCCAGCGACCCGGACGCGCCGGTGCTGGTGTATTTCCACGGCGGCTACTGGCAGCGCGGAAACCGCTCGATCTACAGCTTCCTCAGCGAAGCCTTCGTCGACAGCGGGATCACCGTGGTCCTGCCGGGATACACGCTCTGCCCCGACACGAACATCAGCGGCATCGTCGGACAGGCACGCCAGGCCGTCGCCCGAACCATCCTGGACACCGACCTGGTCCCGGGCAACCGCAGGCGGCTGGTGGTGGGCGGCCACTCCGCGGGCGGCCAGATCACGGGCATGATCATGGCGACGGATTTCTCTGCCGTCGACGTGGTCTTGCCGGTGGCGCCGGTCCGGCGCGGCCTGCCCATGTCGGCCCTGTTCGACCTCAGGCCGCTCATGCCGACAACCCTGAACGATGCCCTGCGCATCGACGATGCCGAGGCCGCGGCGATGAGCCCGATGGATCATGCCCCGGTCAGCGACGCCCCGCAGCTGGTGATCATCGGCGATGCCGAAACGGAGGAGTTTCATCGCCAGGCCAACAATTACAAGGCGCTCTACGAGACGGCCGAACGCCCGATCGACCGGTTCAACAGTGCCGGCGACGATCACTTCGACCTCCTCAACAGCCTTGCCGATCCGTCAAGCGCGCTTTTCACGCGCTGCCGCGACTTCATTCTCAGTTGAAAGGAATTCCCATGTCCGAAGACGACTTCACCGAAGACATGCTGAACGACATGCTGTCGGCGTTCAACGAGCACGACCTGGATCGCGTCATGTCCTACTTCGCCGAGGACGCGGTGATGATCGCGCCCGCCGGCAACAACCAGGCCGGCACCCCGATCAAGGGGCGCGAGGCCATCGCCTCGGCCTTCTCGAACCGGTTCTCGCAGCAGCCGGACGTCGCGTGGAACGAGGCCGTCAGCTTTCTGTCGGGCAACCGGGCCTATACCTCGTGGCGCGTCCAGGCCCCTTCGGCGGGGATCGACATCAAGGGATGCGACGTCTGGACGTTCAGAAACGGAAAGGTTGTCGAGAAGGACGTCTACTACAAGGGATAAGAAGGTCCTTTCGGATTTTCCTCCCTACTGACCCCGCGAAACCGGCAAAAGATCGAGGGCACGGGAAAGGCTCCCGTGCCCTTCGACCGTTTTGTGGGAGGGGGACGCTGCGGCGCCCTGGTACTCCAAAGGCCCCCAGGGCATCATAACTTTTGGGGCGTTTTGAACCAACTCAATTGAATGTTTCTTATACCTTCCCCGCTGCTAGCATTCCTCCGAACCTCAAGATCGAAAGTTTGGAGAAGCCCGTAATGCTGAACGAAGCCGTGACGTCGCAAATTGACAGGCTGCAGAAATCCCTGCCGGACAAGGCGTTCATCGGTGGCGCATGGGTTTCGGCGCGGTCGGGCAAGACCCTGCCTTGTATCTTCCCCGGCACCGGCGAAACGATCGGCACCGTCGCCGATTGCGACGCCGCGGATGTCGATGACGCGGTCAGGAGCGCCCGCGCCGCCTTCGAGGCCGGCACATGGTCGCGCATGGCCCCGCAGGACCGGCGCCGCATCATGCTCCGGTTCTCAGAGCTGATCCTCGAAAACCGCGATGACCTCGCCCTGCTGGAAACCCTGAACGTGGGCAAACCGCTGGTGAACGCCACCAATGGCGACATTCCCTCCGCCGCCGGTTGCGTCGCCTGGTTCGGCGAGGCGATCGACAAGATCTACGGCGAGGTCGGCCCCACCGACGACTCGATGCTCGCCATCGCCGTGCGCGAACCCGTCGGCGTCGTGGGTGCCGTGGTGCCGTGGAACTTCCCGCTCTCCATGGCCGCGTGGAAATTCGCCCCGGCGCTCGCCGCCGGCAACTCGGTCATCCTCAAACCGGCCGAACAGTCCCCCTACACCGCATTGCGCATCGCCGAACTGGCCGTCGAGGCGGGCATTCCCGAGGGCGTCTTCAACGTCCTCTCCGGCTATGGCGAAACGGCAGGGCAGGCCCTCGGCCGGCACATGGATGTCGATTGCCTCGCCTTCACCGGCTCGACCGCCGTGGGCCGGATGTTCCAGGTCTATGCCGGCGAAAGCAACGGCAAGCGCGTCAGCCTTGAACTGGGCGGCAAGTCGCCCCAGGTGGTCCTCGCCGATGCCGATCTCGATGCAGCGGCCGCGGGCGTCGCGGCGGGCATCTTCTCCAACGCGGGCCAGGTCTGCAACGCGGGCTCCCGCGTCGTGGTCCAGGACGGCATCAAGGACAAGCTTCTCGAAAAGGTGGTCGAGAAAGCCCGCGAGATCGTCGTGGGCGACCCGTTCGACGCCGCCACCAAGATGGGCCCGCTGGTCAGTGCCGAACAGTACGAGCGTGTCCTGAGCTACATGGAAACGGGCCTCGAACAGGGCGCGACCATCGCCACCGGCGGCGGGAAACTCAACGAGGAAACCGGCGGCTACTACGTGGCGCCCACGATCTTCGACAACGTCAACAACGACATGCGCATCGCGCGGGAAGAGATCTTCGGGCCGGTCCTCTCTGTGATCTCGGTCAAGGATGCCGAAGAGGCCGTGAAGGTCGCAAACGACACAGATTTCGGCCTCGCCGCCTCCGTCTGGACGAACGACATCCGCCAGGCTCAGCGCGTCTCCAAGGCGCTGCGCGCCGGCGTCGTCTGGGTGAACTGCTTCGACAAGGGCAACATGTCGATGCCCTTCGGCGGGTTCAAGCATTCCGGCCACGGGCGCGACAAGTCTCTGCACGCGATCGACAAGTACACCGATTGGAAAGCCACGTGGTTCGCCTCCTGATTGCCGCATCAATGGACGCAGGGCAGGGGCAACCCCGGTCCCGGCCGATGCTCCCATGAGAAAAGCCCCAGATGCATGATGCCATAATCGTCGGTGCCGGACATAACGGCCTGGTCTGTGCCACCTACCTCGCCAAGGCGGGGCTGAAGGTGCTGGTGCTCGAACGCCGCGAGATCCTCGGCGGCGCCTGCGTCACGGAAGAGCTCTGGCCCGGATACAAGGTCTCGACCGGCGCCTACAACATGTCGCTGCTCCAGCCCAGGATCATGGCCGACCTCGACCTGCTCTCGCACGGGCTCGAAGTGATCGAACTGACACCCACCTTCGCCCCCTTCGAGGATGGCCGCTCCATCGTCTTCTGGGGCGATACCGACCGGCTCTGCGCCGAGCTCGCCACCCTCTCCGAGAAGGACGCGCGCGCATACCCGGAATACCTCGAGGAAATCCGCAGGGTCGCCGAGCCGGTCAAATCCCTGCTCTGGGAAACCCCCGTCGACCCGACAGACCTCAGCCTGTCCGGCCTCCGCCGCACGGCGGGCTTCCTGCTCCGCTACCGCCGCCACCTGGCCGATCTCTACGGGCTCTACGACATCCTCACGATGAGCGCCTACGACTACCTGTCGAAATGGTTCGATAGCGACGAGGTGATCGCGGCGCTGGGCTATTACGTCGCGGGCAGCGGCACCAACCGCACCATGACCATGCCGGGCACGGCCTTCACCCTACTGCGCCCGGCGCTGCGCGACCATTCCACGCCCGTCGGCCCCGGCGGCCACGTGCGCGGCGGCATGGGCGGCATCACCACGGCCATGGCCCGCGCCGCCACCGAAGCCGGCGTCGAGATCCGCGCCGCCTGCGAGGTGACAGCGATCACCCGCAACGGCAACCGCGCCTCCGGCGTCACCCTCGCCAGCGGCGAGACGGTAAAGGGCAGGGCGGTCGTCTCCAACCTCGACGCCAAGTCCACGGCGCTGGGCCTTCTCCCCGCCGATGCCCTGCCCGAAGACTATGCCGCCGACATCCGCAACATCCGCACCAGGTCCTCGATCTTCAAGATCCACCTCGCCGTCAGCGAACTGCCGCGGTTCAAGGCATTCTCCGCCTCTGAGCGCGGCTTTGCCTACCCTTCGATGATCCGCCTCGGCTCCTCCGTCGACTACCTCGAACAGGCCTATGACGACCACAAGTCCGGCCGCCCCTCCGACGATCCGTTCCTCACCATCTCCATCCCCAGCGTCATCGACCCCGGCGTCGCCCCCGAGGGCGCACATCTCGTCCAGATCATGGGCGGTCACGCCCCCTGCACGACCGACACCATGACACTGGAAGAGATGCGCGAGGACATCCTCGACAAGTCGCTCCGCACCATCGCCCGCTACGCGCCGGGCTTCGGCCGCGACGCCATCCTGCACCACGAGGTGCTCACCCCGCGCGACCTCGAAACCCGCTTCGGGCTGCCCGACGGCCACGTGCACCACGGCGACCTGACCGCCGACCAGGTCTTCTTCCGCAGGCCGTCCCCCCATTTCGCCGACTACCGCACACCCGTTCCCGGCCTCTACCTCTGCGGCTCCGCCGTGCATCCCGGCGGCGGCGTCACCGGCGTGCCCGGCCACAATGCCGCCCGTGAAATATTGCGGGATTTCAAGAAGTTCGGCGCCGTTTTCAAACACCTCGACCGCAGAACCGGAGGCTTGTCCTGACCATGGCCCGCCGGCTGATAGACTATTCCAGCAAGCCGCCGCTGCCCGAGCTCACCATCCGGCACGGCCACCTGTCGAACTACGAACGCGTCTACTCCAACGCCGCCGACGGCGGCGAGGCGCCCGACCTCGCCCGCTACCTCCAGACCTACGAGGACATCGGCGCATCTAAGGTCGTGGTCAAGGCACGCGACCTCGAAACCACCTTCGGCACGGTCATCAGCAACGACGACGTCGCCGCCTTCTGCCGCGACTCCGGCGACCGCTTCATCGGCTTCGCCGGCGTCGACCCGCACAAGGGCATGGCCGCCATCCGCGAACTCGAACGCGCCGTCAGGGAGCTCGGCCTCCGCGGCCTGAACATCCAGTGTTTCGAACACAAGCTCGCGATCAACGACAAGCTGCTCTACCCCCTCTACGCCAAGTGCATCGAGCTCGACATCCCGGTCAACATCCACTGCGGCATCAACTTCTCGACCCAAAGCAACATGGCCTATGGCCAGCCCATGCTGCTGGACGAGGTGATGGTCCATTTCCCCGACCTGCGCGTCTGCGCCTCGCCCCCGGGCTGGCCCTGGATCACCGAGCTGCTGGGCGTCGCGTGGAAGCACAGGAACGTCCATATCGGCATCGTCTACATGCGCCCCAGGGTGCTGGGCATCCCCGACTCGGGCTATGGCCCCCTGCTTCAATACGGCAGGACCCTCCTGAAGGACCGGATCATTTTCGGCTCCGGCTACCCGAGCCTCTCCATCGAACGCGCCATCGCGGAGATCGAGCAACTCGACCTCGGAGAGGACCTCACCAACGCCTGGCTGCACGACAACTGCGCCCGGTTCCTGCGCCTCGACTCCGCCCCCTAAGACCCCGGCGAAAGGACAGGGCAGGGCCCCCTGCCGAAGGCCGGGGACGTCCGCCTTGCCCCGGCCATAACCCCATCACCAATCCGTGACCTCTCTCCGCGCCCGCCTGTCGCGGCCGGGCCGGGCCCGTTGCCGGCAACCCCCGCGACCGCGGGCGGAAAACCCATGTTTTCACGGCCTCCGCACGCCCAACCTATAATTATCGGTGCAGAACAACGCACTCAAATCCTATAACCGGAATGACCCTGCCCGTTGTTATGGTGCTCGAACAAGCGCACGAAAATGCGCGGAGACCCAAACAGGAGAGGTTAAATGAAACAGAGTTTCAAACTGGCCGCGGCGATGACGGCCTTCGTGTCTGCGGGGCCCGCGCTGGCTGCGGATTGCGGCACCAGCGACGGCATTTCCATCGTCGAACTGAACTGGCCCTCGGGCGCGTTCCTGGCGCAGATGCACAAGATCATCCTTTCGGAAGGCTATGGCTGCGACGTCTCGCTCGTCCCCGGCGACACCGCCTCCAGCACCGCAAGCATGTCCGCCCGCGGCGAACCCAATATCAACCCCGAGCTCTGGGTCGATAACGTACGCGATTTCTGGGACAAGGTCACCGAATCCGGCACCGTCTACGAGGCCGGCAAGCCCTTCGCACAGGGCGGCCGCGAAGGCTTCTACATCCCAACCTACGTGGCCGAAGCCAACCCCGAGCTCAAATCCTTCGAAGACCTCGCCGAGTATGCCGAGCTGTTCGGCGACCCCTCCGACCCCTCGAAGGGCGTGATCTACAACTGCCAGCCGGGCTGGTCCTGCGAAGTGCTGGTCGGCAACATGTACCGCGCCTTCGGCCTTGAGGAGGAGTTCAACCTCTTCTCACCGGGCTCCTCGGCCGCGCTGGAAGCGACCATCGAACGCTCCTACCGCCGCGAACAGCCCATCGTCACCTACTACTGGGAGCCGACACCCCTGCTGGGCAAGTTCCCGATGGTCTCGCTCGAGATGCCGGACTACGTCGAGGGCAACTGCAACAATGACGAGAACTGCGAGAACCCCGCCAAGAGCGGCTTCCCGCCGGGCAACGTCATCACCGCCGTTACCTCGGACGTGAAAGAGGAAGCCCCCGAAGCGGCGGCCTATCTCGACGCGGCCTCGATCGACAACTCGATCATCAACGAGGTGCTGGCCTGGGGCGAGGAAAACAACGCCACCGCCGAAGAGACCGCGATCCACTTCCTCCAGGAGAATCTGGACGTCTGGAAAGCCTGGGTGCCCGACGAAACGGCTGAGAAGATCCAGTCGGGCCTCTGAGGTTGACCTAAAGGCGTGCCGTTACTCTCCCGAGCGGCACGCCGACTTCTTTGGAACGATATCACGAAGGAACCCGGGGCCTGATGTTTCCAGACGTACTAGATGAACGAAGCGTCCGCATGTACGTGGACAACGCGGCGGACTGGATGGTCATCCACTGGGGCGCCAGCCTCGAAGCCGCCTTCCAGCCCCTCCTGCATCTCCTGATCGCGATCGAAGGCTTCCTGCTCTGGATGCCCTGGTACGTGATCATTTTCCTGATCGCGGGGCTTGCCTTCCTGGCAACGCGGAACTGGAAGCTTCCGGTCGGTGTGTCCATCCTCATGTTCATGATCGGCGCGGCCGGTTACTGGGAAGAAAGCAACCAGACCATCGCCCTGATGCTCGCCTCGACCATCACCGCGCTGGTCGTGGGGGTGCCGGTCGGCGTCGCCATGGCGCTGTCGCGGCCCGTCCGCTCGATCATGCGTCCGCTGCTCGACGTCATGCAGACCCTGCCGCCCTTCGTCTACCTGATCCCCGGCGTCATGCTGCTGGGCCCTGGCAAGGTGCCCGCCCTGCTGGCCACGGTGATCTACGCGGTGCCCCCCGTGATCCGCCTGACCGACGTGGGCATCCGCAACGTCGATTCCGACGTGGTCGAGGCCGTCTCGGCCTACGGCGCCAGCGGCTGGCAGAAGCTGTGGCATGCCCAGCTTCCCCTCGCGCTGCCCACCATCATGGCCGGGATCAACCAGACGATGATGATGGCGCTGTCGATGGTCGTGATCGCCTCGATGATCGGCGCCGGCGGACTGGGCTACCAGGTCCTGCAGGGGATCGGACGGCTCGAAGTCAGCCGCGGCCTCTTCGCCGGCCTCGCGATCGTCGCCCTCGCGATCATCTTCGACCGCATCGCGCAAAGCTATGGCCGGCGGCTCCAATCGCAACTCCACATGGATGAAGGTTGAAGCATGACCCCGAAGATCGTGTGTCGGAACGTGTACAAGTGTTTCGGGCCCAATAGCGCCGAAGCCATCAGGATGGCCCGGGACGGCCAGAGCCAGTCCGAGATCCTCAAACAGACGAAATCTGTCCTCGCCCTCAACGACATCTCGCTCGAGATTGGCGCGGGCGAAACCTTCGTCATCATGGGGCTGTCGGGCTCGGGCAAATCCACCCTGATCCGGCATTTCAACCGCCTCGTCGATCCGACCACCGGCCAGGTGATCGTCGACGACACCGACATCACCACCATGGACAGGAAGGAACTCCGGACCTTCCGGCGCCACAAGATCAGCATGGTGTTCCAGAATTTCGGCCTTCTGCCGCACCGCACGGTCCTCAAGAACGTGGGCTACGGCCTCCTGATGCAGGGCAGGACGAGGAAGGAACAGGACGAGGCCGCCGCCCACTGGATCGGCCGCGTCGGCCTGTCCGGCTACGAACATCACTACCCGGCACAGCTCTCGGGCGGCATGAAACAGCGGGTGGGTCTCGCCCGTGCGCTCGCCAGCGATTCCGAGATCCTCCTGATGGACGAAGCCTTCAGCGCGCTCGACCCGCTCATCCGCACCGAGATGCAGGAGCAGCTGATCGAGCTTCAGGCGCAGCTCAACAAGACGATCGTCTTCATCACCCACGACCCCGACGAGGCCATGCTGCTCGGCAACCACATCGCCATCCTGCGCGACGGCACGGTCCAACAGATCGGCACGCCGAACGACATCCTTGAAAATTCCGTCAACGACTACGTCCGCAAGTTCGTTCAGAACGTGAACCTCAACCGCCTGCGAGAGGCGCGGCCCGCCTCCATCCCGGCATGACGCGCGCCGGGGCGCATGTGCGCGGGCGCAGTCCGACCTGATCGAACCTGCGCGAAACACCGCACAAGAAACCAGCCCCGGCGCATCGCCGCCTGGGGACCATATCCGGAGGGCAAAATAATGAGATTGAAGGGAAAAACCGCGCTCGTCACCGGCGCCGGCGGGCCGATGGGATCGGCCATCGCGAAACGCTTCGCGCAAGAGGGGGCCTCGCTCATCCTCACCGACATCTCCCAGCGCCGCCTGCAGGAAAGCGTCGCCGAAACCGAGACCGCCCTCACCGAAGGCGCCCGGCTCTACAGCGAACGCGGCAGCGTGCTCGTCCGGGAAGAGGCCGCCTCCGTCGTCGAGAACGGCACCCGGGAAGCGGGCGAGATCGACATCCTCATGAACATCGTCGGCGGCGTCCGCAGCGCCCAGCTCTTCGAGCCCTTCCTCACCATGTCCGAACAGCGCTGGGACGAGACGATGGCCCTGAACCTCAAGGGCAATTTCCACCTCGTCCAGCTCGTCGCCCCCGGCATGCTCGAACGCAAGTACGGCCGTATCGTCAACATCGCCTCGATTATCTTCGCCGGCGCCGAGGGCCAGGTCGACTACGGCGCCGCCAAGGCCGCCGTCGCCTCCATGACCCGCAGCCTCGCCCTCGAATTCGCCCCGCACGTTACCGTCAACTGCATGTCGCCCGCCACCATCAAGACCTCGGTGATCGAACGCCTCTCCGAAGAGGAAAAGCGCCAATGGCGCGAGAAGACCGTCCTCAAGCGCTTCGGCGAGCGGGAAGAGATCGCCTCGGCCGCGCTCTTCCTCGCCAGCGACGACTCCTCCTACATGACGGGCGAAATCATGTCCGTCGCCGGCGGCGTCTGGCCCGCCCTCTGAAGGCTCGTGAAGGAGACCCCGATGGCCAACCCGGAAGACGCCCCCCTGCTCGACGGCATCCGCGTCGTCGAGATGGGCCAGTACATCCCGGCCCCCTATGCCGGGCTGATGCTCTCCGAGCTCGGCGCCGACGTCATCAAGATCGAGCCGCCCGCAGGCGACCCCATGCGCCACCTCGGCACCGCCCGCATCGACGGCACGGCCCCCGGCTACCACGCCATGAACGGCGGCAAGCGGGTCACCTTCCTCGACCTCAAGACCGACGCGCACCGCCAGATTGCCCTCGACCTGATCGCGCAGGCCGACGTGCTGATCGAATCCTACCGCCCCGGCGTGCTCGACCGTCTCGGTCTGGGCCGCGACGTGCTCACGCGAACCAACCCCGCACTCGTCCATTGCAGCATCTCGGGCTTCGGCCAGACCGGCCCCTATGCCGCCAAGGCCGGGCACGACCTCAACTACATGGCCGCCGCCGGCGCGCTCCATATATCGGGCACGCCCGAAACCCCGGTGATCGCCCGCACGCCGATTTCCGACTACGCCTCCGCCATGCAGGGCGCCACCACCATCCTCGCCGCCCTCCTGCGGCGCGAGCGCACGGGCCTCGGCGCCCATATCGATGTCAGCATGACCGACACGGCCCTGTCCTGGCAAAGCCATATCCTCGCCGCCGCCATGGCGGGCGAACGCCCCGAACGGGGCCGCGATTTCGAAGATGGCGGCCTCGCCGCCTACAACATCTACCGCACAAGCGATGACCGCTTCATCGGCCTCGGCGCCGAAGAACCCAAGTTCTGGAAGAATTTCTGCCACGCCATCGGCCGCGAGGACTGGCTCGAACGGTTCCGCGAACCCATGCCCCAGCTCGACCTCTCGGCCGACCTCGCAGCGCTTTTCCAGGCGAAACCCGCCGCCGAATGGGCGGCCCTTCTCGAACCGGCGGATTGCTGTTTCCAGCTCCTGCTGACCTTCGAAGAGGCGCTCGAATGGCCCCAGTTCGTCGAGCGCCGGATCTTCCACCGCACCAGCGACGGCGCGGTTCACGTCCTCTTCCCCGCCTGGATCGACAACCGGCCGCCCAGGGCAAGAGAGGCCTACCGCCAGTGCGACCCCGACGAGATAGGCAAGGCCTGGACAGACTGACCAGATGAAAACGGGCGCGCCGAAAGACGCGCCCGTAAACCATGCGGCAAACCGGTCAGAACTCGACGTCGCTGTTCTTCACATCCGTCACCAGCCGCTGAAGCCGGTAGATATGCTCGCCCACCGCCAGCCCCGTGTCGTGGTCGAGGTTCTCGGTGCAGAGGTACGATTCCATTTCCGTCCGGATGGCAGAGGCGGGGTGCTCCGCGATCCCCGCCGCGATTTCTTCCGCGAACCGCATCACGTCCTCGTCGGGCACTACGTGGTTGATCAGGTGCACCGCCTCGGCCCGTTTCGCGTCGATCGGCTTGCCGGTCAGCACCATTTCAAGCGCAACGTTGCGGGGCAGGTGCTTCTGGATCAGGGTCAGGCCACTGGTCCCGCCCATTCCGAAGCTGATTTCGGGAAAACCGAACTTGGCCGAGGCACCGGCAATCCGGATATCGCTGTGATGCAGCAGGTACATCAACCCCCGGCCAAGGCACCAGCCATTGACGGCGGCGATCACGGGCTTGCGCCGGCGAAATGCCATCGCGGCCCGGTCATCGCCCGGATAACCCATTTCCTTCTCGTTATGGTGCTCGGGAAAGAAATGCCGCTCCAGCCGTTCCGCGGGCGCGGCGAGGCGCTGCTCGAACTTCATGTCGTCGCCTGCCGAAAACGCCTTCTCTCCGGCGCCGGAGATCACGCCGACCTTCACCTCCGGGTCACTCTCGAACCGCTTCAGCGCCTTCAGGAATTCCCGGTGCATCGGCGGGTCGAAAACATTCACCTTGCCGTTCTCGATCCGGAAATACCCGATATGGCCCTTGGTTTCGTAGATCAGCGGCATCTCGTCCTCCCGCGCTCCCGGTTGTCACATCTCGCGGCGCGTCTCAAAGCGGTACGTCCTTCGGAAACACCGGGTCGCGCTTTTCCTTGAACGAGGCGACGCCTTCGCGCACCTCGGGGCCCATGAAACCGATATATTCCAGCGCCAGCGAGGTATCGAAGATCGGCCCCGCCTGCCGCAGCCAGTTGTTGAGCGAATACTTGGTCCACCGCACGGCGCTCTGCGCCCCGTCGGCCAGCCGGATCGCCACGCCAAGGGATTTCTCCTCGAGCTCCTCGTCTTCGACGGCCATCGACAGAAGCCCGATCCGCTCGGCCTCTTCGCCGGCAAGCTGGTCGCAGGTCAGCAGATAGTACTTGGCCTTCGCCATGCCGCACAGCAGGGGCCAGATGATGGCCGCGTGATCGCCGGCGGCAACGCCAAGCCGCGTGTGCCCGTCGATCAGCTTGCAGGTTTTCGTGGCGATCGAGACATCGGCCAGAAGGCCCACGACGATCCCGGCCCCTGCGGCGGCCCCGCGCATCGCGCTGACGACGGGCTTGCTGCAGTTGAGGATGTTGTAGACAAGGTCGCGCGCTTCCTTCCAGCTTCCCAGCAGAACCTGGTAATCACTGGCCACGGCCTCGACGGCGTCAAAGCTGCCCCCGGCCGAGAACACCTTGCCCGCGCCGGTCACCAGCACCGAATGCACGCTCGGATCCTCGTCGATATCCCGCCAGATCGCGACAAGCTCGCGGGCCATCACCTCGTCAACCGTGTTCATCTTGCCGTTGGTCATGGTGACGCGAAGCACGTGCGGGTGCGGGCGGTCGCAGACAAGGCGCTGGTATTTGTCGAAACGGTCGGTCAATGCGGTACTCCTTGGGCTTTTGCCGACGTTTATGCCAAGCCGGGCGGGCAGGGGGCCAATAGAGTTTGGAACCCTGATCGCATAGCGTCGGTTATGGGTGGCACCCATCACCCCGGCGCGCATCCGACTTTCCCATTAGAGATTGGCCGGCGCCCGGGCGGCGCTCCAGTATGGCCGGCGAAACGACAGCAAGGCAGGTTCCGCGCATGGCTCCACCCCCCACGATCCTCGAACTCACCGTCACGCCGGACATGATCGATTATAACGGGCACCTGACCGAGCCCGTCTATTACCGCATCTTCACCGACGCGATGACGAAGTTTCTCGAGGATATCGAAATCGGCAGCACGCACCGCCTGCAAACCGGCCGCACGGTCTATTCGGTCGAGGGCCGCATCCTCTTTTTCCGGGAGGTCAAGGAAGGGGCCGCGTTGTCGGTGACCGGCCGCATCCTCGCCTTCGACGGCAAACGCCTGCACACCTGTTTCGAGATGTCCCATGCGGGTGCGCGCATTTCGGCCTACGAGAACGTCTCGCTCTATGTGGAACAGAAGCCTGACAGTGCCCCGTCGGTCGCCACCTTCGACGCGGCCACGCAGGCGCGGCTCGAACGCCTGAGGGCCGATCACGACGAAGAATGGCCCGCCTTCATCGGCAGGCCGACCGGATTGTCGCGGCGCTGAGGCGCCGGCCCGGCCCGCGCGGCAAGATCGCCGCGCAGGCCGTTGATTTCAAATCATTGTCAGCCCGCCACTCACGCTCAGCGTCTGGCCGGTGATGTAAGCGGCCTCGTCGCTCAGGAAGAAGGTGATCGCCGCTGCCTGGTCCGAAGGCTCGGCCGCGCGCCTGAGCGGGATTCCCTTGATGATCTTCTCGACCATCTGTGGATTGTTTTCCATTTCATGTTCGAAAAGTGGTGTTTTCGTCGGTCCGGGCGCCACGCAGTTCACCGTGATCCCGTTGCGCGCATTCTCTCGGGCGAGGCTCTTCGACAGGGCAATCACCGCCCCCTTCGCCCCGGAATAGACAGCTTGCCCCGCCGTCCCGACCCTCGCGGCGTCGGAGGCGACAAAGACCATCCGGCCCGCCTTCCGCTCGGCCATCTTCCTGAGCACCGGCTGCGCCAGGTAAAGCAGCGACATGAAGTTGATGTTCATCACCTTCTGCCAATACTCCACGTTCTCCGTCTCGAACCGCGACGCCGCCGTCCAGCCGGTCACGTTCACGAAACCATGGATGCCGCCATGCCCGGCCTCCGCCTCCTCCACCAGCGTCTCCATCGCCGCCATGTCCGTCTGGTCCGCCGGCTTCGCGATGAACCGCTCGCCCAGTTCCGCGCCCAGCCCGCTCAGCGCCTCCTCGTTCAGGTCGGTGCCCACCACCCTGTAACCGTCCTCAACCAGCCGCCGGCACACGCTCGCGCCGATGCCGCCCGACGCCCCTGCCACGAGTACGAGTTTCTCTTCCATGGTGTCGACCTTCCTTCCGTTATGCCCGGCCACCGGTCACCCGATGACCTGTCGCTTGATCTTGATCCCTTCCGACTCCCGGTCCCAGACACCGGGCGCCCTGATGCCCTCCTCGCGCAGCCGCAGCTTCTGGATCTTGTGCGTCTCCGTATAGGGCATCTTCTCCATGAACCGGATGTAGCGGGGCACCATGAAATGCGGCATCCGCGGCACCAGGAACTCCAGCAGGTCCCGCTGCGTCAGGCGACAGTCCGCGTCGATCTCGACGATCAACAGCACCTCCTGCTCGCCCATGTCGCTTTCGGTCGCCACGGCCGCGGCATTTCTGACCTCCGGATGCGCCAGCGCCTCGTTCTCCACTTCGGCCGACGAGATGTTCTCGCCCCGGCGCCGGATCGCCTCCTTGGTGCGGTCCACGAAGTAGTAATTCCCCTCCTCGTCGCGGTAGAGCGTATCGCCCGTGTGAAACCACCCGTTCCGCCAGACCTTCGCGGTGGCCTCCGGCATCGCCCAGTAACCCGGCGAAATCACGTGCGGCATGTCGCACCGCACGACCAGCTCGCCGACCTGCCCATGCGGCAGCTCGAAATCGTGCTCGTCGACGATCTTCACCTCGAAATTGCCCCACTCGTTCTCGACCCGCCCGCAATAGCCATGGGCGAATGTCTGGTCGGTGATCAGCGGCGACATCACCGCCGGGCCCATCTCCGTCATGTCGAGCTGGGTATAAAGGCTGACGCCGAACCGCTCCGAGAATTCCGCGGCGTAGGAGGGCAGGGGCTGCTGAATGACCGTCCGCAGCGGGTTGTCGCTGTCATCGTCGCGCCGCGGCTGGTTCATCAGGAACTTCGCCACCGCCCCCAGGATGAAGCAACAGGTCGCCTCCAGCCGCCGCACCTCCTGCCAGAAGGTCGAGGTCGAGAAATCCTTCATGAGCGCCATCGACGCCCCGAACCCCAGAACCGCATGCGGCACCAGAGCCCCGCCAAGATGGTAATAGGGCAGGTTGATCAGGAACCGGTCATCCTCCTGGAAGAAGCGCAACGCGCGCTTGCCCATCACCGCGGTATGAAGATGCGGGGAAATCACGCCTTTCGACGGGCCCGTCGTGCCGGACGTGTAGAAGATGCCATGTGGCTCCCACGGCTGGATCGGCGGCTGCGGTTCCGAGAACCCGGCTTCCTCGCCCCAAAGCGTCTCTTCCGGCAGGTACTCCAGCGGAAGGTCGCCCTCCGGCTCGCCACCCACGACGACGACCCGCTCGAGCTGGCCAAGCTCGATGACCGCCAGCCGGTCCAGAAGCTCGGCATGGCAGATGATCGTCTTCGCCTCGGAATTCCGGACGATATGTTCCAGCGTTCCGCCCCGAAGCGACAGGTTGATCGGAACGAAGATCCCGCCCATGTAGCTCAGCCCGAAATGCACCCGCACGATCGTGCTCGTGCTCGGCAGCCACACCAGGACCGGCTCGCCCCGCCGGATACCCAGCGCCTGAAGTGCCGCCGCCGTTCGCCGCCCGACCGTGCGCGCCTCGGCATAGGTCCAGGCCTCGTCGCCCTCGAACAGGATCAGGGGCTTGTCGCCCCTGCGCCCGGCCTGGTCATCCAGCATTGCCGGCAGAACGCACACTTCACGTGGCGGAATATTTGCATTCTCAATTGCCATGCGCTTCACCTCGATGGTTCGGGGCCGGAGCCTTCGCCGGCCTGATGAAACTGGTCTGTCGGGGCCCGCGGGAACTCCACGGGGCGGCGTGCCCCGGCCAGGACCGAGCGTCCGAAGGGGGATCTTCCGCCATCCGCCTCACACCCATTTCCCCGTCACGCGGTCGAAACAGCCGGCCCGCGGATCGCCGCTCTCGTCCTGCAGCTTGCGCTTGGCGACCTTCGACGAACCGGTCCGGGGCAGGGCATCGCGAAACTCGTAGAAACGCGGCACCTTGAAGGCCGCCAGTTCCCGCTCACAATGCGCGATGATCCGGTCCAGCAGGCGCGTGGCTCCGCTCTTGCCCTCGCTCAGCACGATACAGGCCTTCACCTCTTCCCCGCGCATCTCGTCGGGCACCGGTACGATGGCCGCCTCGTCAATGCCCGGAAACGCGTTCAGAACGGTCTCGAGCTCGCGGGCCGCGATGTTCTCGCCGCTCCGCCTGACCATGTCCTTCTGCCGGCCGATGATCCGGTAGAACCCGTTCTCGTCCTTCACGAACAGGTCGCCGGTATGAAACCACCCGTCGATCAGCGCCGCCTGCGTTGCCCCGGGGTTGCGGTAATATCCCTGCATGATGCCCCGGCCCGACACCAGCAGCTCTCCGGGCTCGCCCGCGGGCACGTCCTCGCCCGCGCCGTTCACCACCCGGCACCGCCGGAACGGCCCCGGGATCCCGCAGAAGCCCGAGCCCACCATCTCGTCGCCCTCGAGCGGCATGAAGATCGCCGGGCCCAACTCCGTCATGCCGAAGGCCTCGCGCGCCCGGATGCCGAACCGTTCCTCGATCAGCGCATGAAGGTTCTTCGGGACGCCGTAGATATTGGCGCGTACAACGCTGTTCAGCCGGTCATCGGCCCGCGGTGGCTGCTTGTAGGCGATCCACGGGAACAGGCAGAAATTGATATCGTATTCGCGCAGCCACCCCACGAAGCGCGACGCGCTCTGCTTCCTCGCCACGAAAAGCGTGCCCCGGTGCAGCAGCGTCATCAGCAAAAGCCACTGCGGATCCATGTAATAGAACGGTGTCGAGGCCAGCAGCCTGTCATAGCTCTGGCCGTCCCGGAACGCGTTCGAGATGCCGGCGACCATCCAGTATTCATGGGTCAGCATGCACCCCTTGGGAAAGCCCGTGGTGCCCGACGTGTACTGGATGTTCATCAGGTCCTGCGACGTGGGCGCATCCTTCGGGGTGAAACGCTCGGCCTTGCCGCTGATCATCTCCTCAAGGTCATGGCCATATCCTGCCCCGCCCAGACCGATGACCGCCGCGTCGGGGATCGCCACGCCATGATGCGCCCTGGCCCCCTCGAAGGCCGCCTCGTGATCGCGGTGAAGCACGATGAACGCCGCCTCGCTGTCGCCCAGAACGTAGCCCAGCTCCCGCTCTCGATAGCCGGTGTTCACCGGGATCATCACCGCCCCGATCTTGGCCAGCGCGAACCACGTCAGCGGAAAGGCCGGGATGTTCGGCAGCATCACGGCAACATGGCTGCCCTTGCCGATGCCTATGCCCTCCAGCCTCTGCGCCAGGTGGTTCACACGCTGGCGCATCCCCTCGTAGGTTTCCGTCTCCCCGGCCTCGAAGAAGTTCCACACGATGCGGTCCCCGCCCTCGGCCGCCGCTGCATCGATAAGCTCGCCCAGGTTCGATGGCAGGGGGCGCGCCTCGATATCCGCCAGTCTCGACGTGACATCCTGCAGGTATGAGCTTGTAGAATTCAGTTTCTTGTCCACACGTTTCGTCTTTCTGTTCCGGGGCGCCGGAACAAATTGGCTTTTCCGATTTTGCAGTGAAGGCTTGCGTTCTGCGGCGGCGTGACTGCCCGAAAGTGGCGGGCGCCGGTCGGTGGCGTCTACCTCAGCGGATCTCTCCCGCGCCGCAGGGCGCCCGGTCCCGACAGCCGCATGTCCCTGCCGTCTTCTGGAAGGTCGACCCGAAGGCGCATGGCCCTCCCGACCCCGTCAGCAAGGATGTGCCACCAATTCACCGTGCGCTGTGCCATGTGAGTTCGTTCCCGTTGCTGACTCCCCGCTGGCGGGTTGTCTTGAAGCTTAGTCGCTGGCTCGAGAACAAGGCCAATAGCCTTTCGTCCAGAACCTTGTGGGAAAATGTTATGTCTCTCAGACCGCGCCCCGGACGCGGTTCCCGAAGCTTGCCGGGGCAGGGGCCCGGCGCGATGCCGGGCGTGTTAACGAACGTGCGTTCCGGCCTGCCGGTAAATCGCACCGACAAAATACCGACGTAATACCGACGTGATACCGACGCTCCGAAAAGGCCCCGTTTCGGCTGGAACATGTCCGTTAACCGGTCCGGGCCGCCGGCAGATTGGGGGTGTTCCTTCCCGGCCTTTGCGTCCATTCTGGACGCGTCCAAGACAAGTCACCGAGGAACGAATGCCGAGGATCAACGTCCGCCATCTCCAGGTTTTCAAGGTAATTATGGAGATCGGCACGGTCTCGGGCGCGGCCCGGGTCCTCAATGTTTCGCAGCCGGCCCTGACCAAGACACTCAAGACGCTGGAAGGCCGGATGGGGGTCACGCTCTTCGAACGGATCAAGGGCCGCCTCCACCCCACCCCCGACAGCCACACCCTCCTCCCCGAAGTCGAACGCCTCTTCGGCGTCCTCAACTCCGTCGAACACCTCGCCGACGAGATCAAGAATGGCCAGGTCGGCCGTCTCACCCTCGCCGCCTCCCCGACCTTGTCGTCCACGGTTCTGTGCGAGGCCGTGGCGAAATTTTCCATGGAACAACCGCGGGTTGCGGTGCAGATCAAGTCGCTGTCCACGCGGGCCGTGATCGAGGAACTGTCCAATAATCAGGCCGATGTGGGACTGGTCGACGTGCCTATCGGAAACGACCTGTTCGAGACCATTCCACTATGCGAAGCGGAGGTGGCCTGCGTCGTCCGGGATGACGACCCGCTTGCCGAACGCCCCTCGCTGGGGCCGAAGGAACTTGTCGACAGGAAGCTGATCTGCTTCGCCGACGACACCTATTCCGGCATGATGCTGCGGAAGTCTTTCCGGGACGCCAAGCAGCCCTTTCCCCAGTCAATCGCGATCAACCAATCGATGGTGGGATGTTCTCTCGTCCGCCAGGGTGCCGGAATTTCGATCATAGACCCGTTTCCGCTTCTCACGAACCCCATCCCCGGTATCCGCCTGATCCCTTTCCGGCCGGAAATTCTCATAAGGCCAAGCATGATCCTTCCCCCAGAGCGGCCACAGTCGATCCTCAGCGAGATGTTCCTCGAAACACTCAAGTCGTCGGTGGACGAGGCTGTCCTGAGATATCCTTTGCTGCGTCCGACGTGACAAAGTATTGAAAAGTAAAACGAAAACTTAGCCTCCTTTTCACACATGACTGCCGTAAGAAGGGCGTCGCAACCGGATTTGCAGCACCTCGAACGAATTGCATTTTGCCATTTCGGCAGGTTTTTGGTGGATCAGCCGACCGACGCGTCACTGAGCCACGGTGGCAACTCGAACTGGCTGTCAGCGTAGGGCTCTGGTGCAATCAATGCGCGCTCCTGGTCTGGTCCCTGGATCTGGTAGAAGAGATGCGGCAACCCCAGCGAAGGGTCGCGAACGGCATCGGGGTAGGGAACAACGGACTGCCATTTGGGGTGATACCGAATTGTCCCCGCGACGCTCCGATATGTGTAATTCAACAGGCACTGTGCGACTTGCCTGTTGACCTGCGCTTCGCCCGGGCCCCCGGTACGTCCGGCTATGGCCGCGGCAATCGCGTAGTGATGCAGTGAAGTGTAGGGCTGACACCCGACTTCCGGCGTCGAGTTCGCTCCGAACCTTTCGGTATACATACGCGCAAAATTCTTTCCGATCTCGTCGCGTGGAAGACCGATCACCGTGCCGACGATCGCGCCCTTGCCCTTGTCACCGACGATTTCGCTGAATGTCCTGTGCATCGCCCCGTACTGCAGGTAGAGCAGGCACGGCAAAGGGTTTTCCATGAACTTGAGATGAAACCTTGCCAGGTCGCCGGAATAGAATTGCGTCGTGGCGAGTACCGCAGGGTCATGAGCTCGGATGTCGTCGAGTATTTCGTCCCAGTTCTCGGTGCTCGACTTGACCACGATCGGGCGCTTGACGAGGTCCCAGCCAAACTGGCCGGTCGCCGATGCCATCGCGTTGGCGATAACCACGCTATACGGCTTGTTCCCCGAGATGATGGCAATGCGTGAGTTGCGCGGTTCCCACTGACCGGTTTCGCGCAGCCATGACAGGAACTTGATGAAGCCCTGACCATACCAGTATTCCGCCGGGTCTCCCATGAAACATCCGAAATACCTGTCCGGATCGCTCATGACGGTGTCGTGGTGCTGGAGCAGCGTGTTATGGTGGATGTAGATAATTCCGGCATCCGCAATGACTTCGTATTCGGAATTCTGCGAGCCGATGTTGTATCCATTTATGATCGCGTGAACATTGTGGTGGCCGATCAGATGACGAGCCGCGCGCACGACTTCCGGCGCGCTTTGGGAGCCGGTATCCTCGAAGAACAGCTCGATCTTTCTTCCGAGAATGCCTGAACGCTGATTGATCTCGTCTGCGGCCATCAGCATGCCATTGCGGAACTCCCGTGCATCGGCGGCCGACGGGCCGGAAAGCGGGATCATGCTTCCTATCGGGATCGTGTCATCCGTCATCGGTGCGGCCGGAGATTTCTGGGACGAGTTCGGGTTCATAAAGAAGGTTGTGCATCGTCACGCGCAGGCTGGGGGGGCTTACCGGCTTTATCAGGACCGGAAAGCCCTGCTGCCTGATGCTCTTGATCAGGTCCGGGTTGGTGTCCGCCGTTACCACGATTGCCGGACAGGGCTTTTCCAGCGTATCGTTGATTTCAATGACGAGATCGGTTCCCTGAACCGCGCCCTGCAACCTGTAGTCGGTAATGATCAGATCAGGTTCGTTTTCCAAGTCGGCAATGGACGGTTGCAGGTTATCGTACCTGTCGAGAACAATGACGGTCATGCCCCATCTTTCGAGAAGCGAGACGAGCGCATCCCTCAAGATATCGTCGTCTTCTATGACGAGTGCGGTCAAGCCGCTGAATTCTCCGCCAACACGTTCGTTTATGTCCGGCTCGCCCATGTCGGAGTGCCAAACGCTGCCGATAGGAACGTCAATCGAGAAAGTCGAGCCTTTGCCCGGTGTGCTCGTAACGGATATCCTGTGATCCAGAACATCTGCCATGCGCTTGGCGATGTTCAGGCCAAGCCCTAGCGAATGTTTCCGGTAGGAATGCTTGGTAGAAATGCGGAAGAACTCTTTGAAAATGTCCTCATAATGCGTTTCAGGAATACCTGGTCCGGTATCCGTAACCTGGATGCGGAGGTTCCGACCTTTGCGGCGACATCCCACGAGAACACGGCCGGTGTCGGTGTAACGCACTGCATTGGCGACGAAATTGCTGACAATTCTCTCAAGGAGCGCGCGGTCGCTACTCAGCGCGACGTTTGAGGGCATTACTCGGAAATCGAGTCCTTTTTCCGTCGCGAGATGCTCGAACTGGATCTGCATGCGTTCAAGGATCATGGAGACCTGGAATGTCGAGATCTTCGGTTCCACGCGGCCAGCGTCCAACTGGCCGATGTTCAGCAGCGCGCCAAGCAGATCTTCCATGATGGACACGGAAACGTCCATGTTGTGAAGCAGTTGCTCGCGTTCTTCGTCGGATTGCGCTTCGATGCAGTTGTATATCAGGATTTTCAGGGAGGCGAGCGGCTGGCGCAGGTCATGGTTGGCTGCCCGCAAGAACCTCGATTTCACGCGCTCTGACTCGGCGGATTTGTCTCGTTCCTTTTCAAGGGAGCGCTCGCTGCGAATGATCTCGGTGAAGTCGCTTAGAACGGTGATGGTACCACCACCGGGCATGGGAGTATGGCGCAGCTGGTGGATAGAGCCATCGGAGAAAAGCAAGCGATCTCTCTCGTTGTTCTCGAAATTCGCGATCTGCTGTTCAATCCATGTTTGCGCAGGCGTTGTGACGATCAGGTCGGAGCAGCGCAGAATTTCGCCAAGGAACTCTTCTCGGCTAAATCCCGCCAGACTTTCCGGCGAGGCTTTACCGAAACGTCTAGAGAATGCTCTGTTGCAGAATTGCAGGGCGCCGGTATTTGACCACACGGCAACCCCGAAGTCCAAGGCTTCGACGCCCTTCGCCAGTGCGCTAGCCGGCTCCATTACAAGATTGCATCCCTCTAAGCCTCTGCCTTCAGTTTCGCGAGGTTCTCCGTCGCATAATGGATCACTGCCTCGCGGGTGTTCATGTTCAGTTTTCTCATCGCGTTGCCCAAGTGCACGCGGACAGTCTGACGGCTTATTCCAAGATTTTCAGAAATATCCTGCAACGAAAGACCCGACCCGAGGCAACACAGGATTTGTTTCTCCCTATCGGTCAGGCCCTCGATCGGACTGGGATTGGACGGCTCCTCAGCAACGAGCGGCCCGGGGGTCACGCTTGCCAGAATTTCCCTTGGGAACGTCACCTCTCCGGAGATGATGCGTGTAAGGGCAGTCTTGATCTGTTTTGCGTTCGCGGACTTCGGAATGTAGCCAACCACGCCATGACTGATGGCGCGAAGTACGTAGTCGGGGTCTTCGTGTATGGAAATGACGACGAAGGGAATCTCGGGGAACTTGGAGCGGAGCAGCTTGAGGCCGTCGAACTCGTTGAATCCGGGCATGATGAGATCAACCAGTACGAGGCCGATATCGGGCCGGGCTTCCAGCGCTTCGAGGGCGTCGTGAAAGCTTTCCGCTTCAATGGTTTCGAAGTCTTCATCGAGGCTTTTTGCGACTTGTTTCAACGACCCGCGCACCACCCAATGATCATCCGCGATAAGGATTGTCATCGGAGGTCTCGCCTGCTTTTCCATGCCGTTAGATTTCCTTCGATGTTCCACTGAGGCGCCGACCAGTTATCAGCGCAACCATTTACCGCCAAACCATCTAGACGACACCGGAACTCAATGCAACGGAGTCCGGTGATGTGACGAAAGGCCGTAAGCCTAATTTTTGCACATTTCGGGGCAAATCTTTTGAGGGGCTCTAGATTTTGAAAATAATAGATAGACACATGGTCCCGAGTCAATCTAGACATTATTAAAAACCATCTAGACAAAAACACTAGTCAAAATCGGTGGCGATGATGCGTGCCGATGGCGATATCCAACAAGGAGTAGAACATGACCAATTCGAAGACCGGTCTCCCCCTGGGTGGTATGACCCGACGCACTGCCGTTAAGACGCTGGCGCTCGGCGGTGCCTCTACGGCGGCCCTGGGCCTGTCGGCGCCCGCTTTGATCGCCGCGAACAATGACAAGATACTCATCGGCGTTCCCTCTTCACTCTCGACGCCCTACGGCGTTGCCGACGACACCGACCATCTGAACGGCACCAAGCTGGCGCTGGAAGAGATCAACGCCGCCGGTGGCGTGAACGGTCGTGAGCTGGATATCTTCGTCCCCGACGTGGACAAGCTTTCTCCTGAAAGCTGCCGTCAGGCAATTGCGGCGTGTATCGACAAGCAAGTGCACGCGATTTCGAATTCGTTCCTTTTCGCGCCGATCCCGGCGATGGATGAATCCGCCAAGTACAAATGCCCGTATCTGAACGGCAACACCCAGCGGAACGCCACCGAGCAGTTCCGCTCCAACCCCGAAAAATACAGCCATATTCTTCAGACCGACCCCTCGGAGGTGAACTATGGCTGGACCTATCCGTTGTGGCTGAAAGCCATGGAGGAAAAGCAGGGCTGGACGCCGAAGAACCGCAAGGTTCACATCGTTTCCGAACAGGTCGGTTACAACCAGACGATCCTGAGCGCGGCGCGGGAATCTCTGGCCAAGTCCGATTTCGAGCTGACGGAAAACACCGATATCCAATACCCGGTGAACGACTGGAGCCCGGTCATTCGGCGCCTGAAGGAAGTCGATGCAGGCGCCATCTTCATCAATCACTGGGTCGCGGCCGAATATGCCTCGTTCTGCAAGCAATTTCAGGCCGACCCCGTTCCGGGCGCTTTGGTCTACCTGCAGTACGGTCCGTCCCAGCCCGAGTTCCTTGAATTGGGCGGACGCGCCACCGAAGGTTTCTGCTGGTCCACGGTGCTGGGCGTCTATGGCGACCAGACGGGCCAGGATTTCCGTGCCAAGTACCTTGCCAAGTTCCCGGAATACGAAGGGAACATGGGGCTGGTCTACACCGGCAACGGCTATGACATCGTTCAGTACCTTGCCGCGGCATGGGTCGCGACAGGCGACCATACCGACTTCAAGGCCAATGTCGACTGGATCCGCACGAACCCGTACCGGGGCGTTTGCGGCATGATGGACATGAACAACGAGTTCCAGGAAGCGCTGCACTATCCCGATAACGGTTTCGGCAACCAGTCGGCGGCGCTCGATGGCGGCATGAGCCAGCTCTACGTGCAGGTACAGGACCGCGAGCACAAGATCATCTGGCCCAACGAAATCGCCGAATCCTCGCTGCGCCCGGCGCCGTGGTGGTGAACGAATGAGCTGGAGTAAGCTGGAATGACTGCGCCGTCGGAAACCCCGTTGTTCTCTTGCGAGAACCTTGCCCTCGACCTGGGAGGGCGTGAGATTCTTCGTGATATCGGGTTCGACCTGAAGCCTGGCGAAGTGCTGGGCATTATCGGGCCGAACGGTGCCGGGAAGACCAGCTTGCTCGAGATCCTGTCCGGGCGGTACAGGCCCAAGTCCGGGCGCGTGCGTTTCGAAGGGCAGGACATTACCGACCTGCGTCTTTTTCAGCGCGCGCGCCTCGGAATAGGGCGCACGTATCAGACACCGATCGTCTGCGACGACCTGACCGTCGGAGAGACTTTCAAGGCGTCGCGGCAGGCGTACAAGCCTTACCTCACGCGTTTCGATGCGGAATACGGTGCGTCGCTCGTACATTTTACCGCGCCATATGACAAACCCACGACCTCGCTCAAGACTTTCGAAAGGCGCAAGCTGCTCCTGGCAAACCTGCTGATGCGGTTTCCGAAACTGCTGTTGATGGACGAACCGGCAGCAGGGCTCATCAATGCCGAAATTGACGAGATCGATCAAATTCTGCGGATGCTTTCCAAGGAAATGAACATCGCCGTGATCATCGTCGAGCACCGGATGGAACTGCTCGATTCAATTGCCGACCGTATCATCGTGATGGATGCCGGTGAGGTGATCGCGCAGGGCGAACTGGATGACGTGGTCAACAGCCCGGCGGTTCGTGCCGCCTATTTCGAAGCGGCCTGAAGCGTAAACCGGGGAACACCGATGACGGAAGTATTGAAAGTTGAGGGCCTTTCGGCCGGGTATGGCCCATTGCGCGTGATTCACGATCTCGACCTGGTCATAAAGCCGGGAGAACGGGTCGGGATCGTCGGGTTGAACGGCCACGGGAAAACGACCCTGTTCTACGCGATTGCAGGTCTGACCGGCTGGCAGCGCGGCTCGATCCTTCTGAATGGAGAGCAGATCGGCAGAACCCGCAGCCAAGGGCCGGGGCGCTATACGCACCAGATCGTGCGCAAGGGTCTGGCGATCATCCCTCAGGGTGACGAGATTTTCAATGGCCTCACGGTAGAAGAACATCTCGATAGCGGTGCCTTCACACCAGAAGCATGGCGCACACGCAAGCAACGCAAAGAGGCGGTGCTCGACCTGTTCGAACCGCTGCGCAAGCTGATGAAGACCCCGGTTGGCCGGCTCTCGGGGGGCGAACGGCGCATGGTCTCTATCGGCCGCGGCCTGATGACTGATGCCAAGCTTTACCTCGCGGACGAACCGTCGCTCGGACTCGCGCCGAAGATCGGGATTGGCGTGATGGAAGCCCTTCTGGCCATCGACCTGAAGGAAAGCGCCATGTTCATCGCAGAGCAGAACGTTTCGCTTCTCGAGGGCCGCGTCGATCGCATCATTGGCATGCATGCAGGCAAGCTCAAAGGCGAGGCGTCCTCGGGTTTCTCATTCTCATCGTAGCGAGGCAACAATGGATCTTACATTTCTCATTACCAACGCTGTCATTGTCGCCTGCATCTACGGGCTCATTGCCGTCGCGGTTTCGATAACGTGGTCGTCTCTGGGGCTTATCAACCTTGGATACGGGTTCGTCTTCTCATTCGCGGGATACGGCGCCTACCTCGTCTCGGAACGCATTTCCGAGCATCCGGTGCTGGTGATTGCGGCGGCAATCCTGTCAGGCGCACTCGCGGGCATACTGATATGCCTCGTCGTATTCATACCATTGCACGACAAGCAGAATTTCACGACGAGGGGCATGATCGCCACATTGGCCATCAGCCTGATCGGATCACAATCCCTGCTCATGTATTTCGGCCCGCGCGCCAAGGCGCTGCCAGAGCTGTTCGGGTTCTGGAAAGTCGAAATCGGCGGCCTCGTCCTGACATCCGACAAGATCGGTATCGTCGTCTGTTCCGTCATCATGCTGGTGGGGGTGGTGCTGTGGATGCGCTCAAGCCGAAGGGGGCTGGAAATCCGGGCCATGATGATGAACCCGCATGCGGCTTCGATCGTCGGGATCGGCATCCGCTCTACCGGGATCTATGTCATGGCGATGACGGGCGCGATGGCCGGCCTTGCCGCGGCGCTTCTTTCGCAAACATACTACGTTTCCCCCTTCGGCGGCCTGACGCCGCTGATCAAGGGCGTAAGTATCGCACTTTGTGGTGGGCTGGGCTCGGTACAGGGGGCGGTGATCGCGGCAATCATCCTGGGGTTTACGGAGGCCGCGACGTCACGGTTTCTCGGCGGACAGTACGTTCTGATCACGCAATTCCTTGTCATCATCTCGATCCTGATCATCCGGCCGCGAGGCATTTCGGGGCTTCTGGACAAGGCGCGTGAACAATGAGCGAAGCGAACGAGAATAAAGAGTACACCTGGATCAACCCGCTTGGTGTATGGGGCGCCAAGGGTGGCAACTACGAGGTGACGTCCAATCAAGTCAGCGATCCGTCAGATGTCTGGCGCAAGAATACCGGCTACAAGGTGCCGACATCCAAGGTTGGCCGCCTGAAGCACTATCATATCTGGGACAATCACAACGAAAAGCTCTGGAAGAGACTGCGCTGGTGGCCGACGCGTCGGCACTTGCTGCACGTAAAGGGCATCTATAACCGAAAGACCCTGAACGCGGAAAAGAAGATCCTCGACCGTCGTCCGATCTACTGGGTTATCTGCATGGTGATCCTGTTCATCGGTCCGCTCCTGTTCCCGTCTTCGATGCAGTCGAGCCTTCTGACCGCCGGCGCGACCTTCGGCATTTTCGCGGCCATCAATGTCTGTTGGACGCTGATCATCGGCACGGCCAGTATCTTCTCGCTGGCGACCTATGCGGTGGTCGGGGTTGCCGCCTTTCTGACCAGTTGGCTATCGATAAATTTCGGAATGCCGTGGTTTTCGCTGCCCCTTATCGGTGCCGCGATCGGCTTTGCCATGGGCGGGCTCATCGCGTTGCCGGCACTTCGGCTCGATGGTTTCTATTATGCGCTGCTCACACTTGGTCTGAACGAACTCTGCCGGGTGTATTTCACGACGTCGCAGGAGTTCGGTTCTGCCTCGGGCGGGTTATACGGCGCGGACAGTTACCTGTCGGAAAGTTGGTCCCCGGCGGTTCAGAGCCACGCCTCCTATTACATTGCCCTGATGATCCTCATCGGAGCGTTGGTCCTGTTCCGGTTCGTGAACGGCAAGCGCCTCGGGCGTATCCTGCGCATGGCCCCCGAGAAGAGGGAAGCTTTCGCCGAGGCGTGCGGCGTGGATTACAAGCGCGCGAGGATCCAGATCTTTATCCTGACCTCGGCCGCGCTGGGCCTGATCGGAGGGCTGTATACGGCCCATTTCCGCGGGGTTGCTTTCTCGATTTTCAGTTTCGACACCGTCCTTCTGGGGCTTGCCATGCTGACCATCGGTGGGATCGGCAAGGCCGAAGGCGCCATTCTCGGTACGCTGGTCGTCGTCTTCCTGGACAGGGTCATGATCGAATGGGGCCCGATGCGTCACTTCCTGATCGGCGCGCTCATGCTTGCCTCCGTGTTGTGGCTCAACAACGGGTATTTCGGCATCAAGCAACAGTTCAATGCGTGGCGCGACAAGAAGCGGGGGGAATGGCGTTCCACCCGAACCGAAAAGGGCGGGGAAGCCCTGCCGGAAGAAGCGACGGAGATCGACGACAAGGATGACCTTTATTTCCGCCGCTATGACAAGATGCAGCGCGATTACCTCAAGACCCTGATCACGCCCGAGATCATAGCTGAGCACAAGGCCAAGCCCCTGGGTCAGCACTCCGAAGCGCTGGAACGTGTCCTGCTCTATTTCCGCCGGGCCAAGATGGAGGACAAATACGCCCTGCATCGCGTGGGACCGGACGGGCCTTTCAAGATCATAGCGTTTTCCGGCGTCCGCGGTGTCTCGCCGCGGGTGGTGGAGGACAAGGAATACCCAACGGAAGAAGCAGGCTACCACGGCGTGTTCATGCGCCGCGTACACGACCTGCTTGAATCCTGAAAACACGGGATCAGGAGGCAAGTATATGACCCAGCTCGACGAACCCTCGAAAGATGTCCCGCTGGTCGCGGATTCGGAAAAGCACTTCTACGAATACTTCAATGCCAAGCAACGGGAGTACGTCAAACAGGTCCTGAACGACGACCTGATCGAGGAATACCGCCGCAAGCCTCTTGGTCATCACAGCGAACCCCTCGAACGAACCTTGGCCTATTTCCGCCGGCTGCCGATCAGCGAGCAATACGCGTTGAAGCAGTCAAAGGACGGGACATACAGGATGATTTCCATGTCCGGCCAACGCGGGGTGCCTCCGACTTACGTCAGCGACGAGGTGTTCCAGACATTGCACGACGGGTACTTCGGTATCTTCATGCGCCAAATCAAAGACATGACGGAAAAGTAACATGGCAGAACAGAAAATCTTCGGCTACGGCAACAACATCTCCGTGAAGCAGGGCGACGAGATCACCTTCCACGTGAACTGCGATGGTGCGTCAACGGCCGAGGCCCAGCTCGTGCAACTGATCCACGGCGATGCGCATGAGGCCGGTCCGGGCCACGTCGAGAGGGAAATTGACAATCCGGTTAATGGGACGTGGGAGGTGAAGAAGCAGTTCACCCAACTGGGCAACTTCTATTCTGTGGAAGATCCATCCTCCTGTCTGGCCATGGAAAAGGCGTTCTCCATGACCTGCTTCATTTGGCCGACCATGCCGAAAAAGGGCACGAGGCAGACGATCATGGGCCGGTGGGATACCCGCAACAACACAGGCTATGCCCTTGGTATCAGCCCCCAGGGCTACCTTGAATTCTGGGTCGGTGATGGCGAGGAAGTGGATTACATCACTGCCGAGATGCCTTTGCTCAACAAGGTCTGGTACGCGGTTGGGGTCGCGTACGACCCCTCGACCAATACGGCCACCCTGCACCAGACAGGCGTGCTGAACCGCTACAATTCCCTCGTGGGGCCGGTCGTGCCCTACGAGCTGGACAGCCACATCCAAACCAGGTTGCGGTTTCATCCGGATAACAAGCCCGGTGTTCCCTTCATGATTGGCGGGGCCCGTGACAGTCATGTGCTTCGGGGCGATTTCATAAACGACCTCTTTGCCGGCAAGCTTGACCGCCCTGCGGTGCTGAGCGGGGCCATGAGCCATGCCGAGTTCACGGAGTGCGCGAAAGGCACCAGGCCCGCGCAAGCCGACCTCATCGCCTATTGGGATACAACCGAAGGGCTGAGTGAAAACGGCGTCGGGCAAACCCTGATCGATACAGGTCCGAATGGCCTCGACGCGGAGGGGCATAACCACCCGGTCCGATGCATGACCGGATGGAACTGGACCGGCAAGGCCGATTGCTTCCGCCTTGCCCCCGAACAATACGGCGGGATCGAGTTTCACCCGGATACGGTCACCGACTGCAAATGGGAGGTGACCAACAGGATGACCGTGCCCGCGGACCTCCCGTCCGGCGTATACGCGATCCGCCTCCGCGTCGGTCCGGGAGAGGGGATTTCGGAGGAGTACATCGTTTTCTTCGTGCGCCCCAGAACGCCCCGGGCTAAGCTTGCCTTTCTTGTGCCGACCGCAAGCTACCTCGCCTATGGCAATGAAAGCCTGTCATTCGATGCCCATATCATCCAGCCGATGACCGGGCAGCCGCCGGTCGTTACCGACCTCGATATCGAAACTTACGAGCATCGGGAATTCGGTCTGTCGACCTACGATACATACGAGGACGGGGCGGGGGTTTGTTATTCGTCCTACCTGCGGCCCGTGATCAACATGCGGCCGAAATACCGGATGTCTTCGATGAACATCACGTGGCAGTTCCCGGCCGACCTGTCCATCGTCGCCTGGATCGACAAGATGGGCTATGATTGCGAGTTCATCACCGACGAGGATGTGCACCGGGAAGGTATCGATTGCCTGCGCCCCTACAAGTGCGTCATCACCGGCACGCACCCCGAATACGTCTCGGAGCGGATGCTGGACGCCCAGGAAGACTGGGTGCAGGAAGGTGGCCGCCTCATCTACATGGGCGGCAACGGTTACTACTGGTGCGTCGGCTTCTCGGAAGATCACCCCGAATGCATGGAAGTGCGCAAACTGGATTCCGGTATGCGTGCATGGGCGGCGCGCCCGGGCGAGCATTATCTGCAGACGACGGGCGAGAAATCCGGGCTGTGGAAGAACCGTGGCCGGGCCCCTCAGAAGCTTCTGGGCGTGGGCTTTATCGCCGAAGGATTTGAAACCGCGATGCCGTTCCGCAAGATGCCGGACAGCTACCACAGGACAGTAAGCTGGATCACCGAGGGCATCGAGGGCGAACTAATCGGCGATTGCGGCCTGGCATATGGCGGCGCGGCGGGTGTCGAGCTCGACAAGTATGATCTTACCCTCGGGACCCCGCCACACACGAAGATCATTGCTTCTTCAGGCGGCCATTCGGACAATTACGTGCTGGTCACGGAAGAATTGCTTTACGCCTATGCCGGTCTGGTGGGGTCGCTTGACTATCGCATCCGGGCAGACGTGACATATTACACGTCGTGGAATCACGGAGCGGTCTTTTCGACCGGATCGATCGGCTATGGACAGGCGCTTCCGGCGAATGACTTCGATAACTCAGCGTCGAAGATGCTGAAGAACGTGGTCGATGCCTTTATCAAGGAAGGCGCCTTGCCTGGCAGTCAGTGGACGCTCGAAGAAAAACAGTGGCGGTAAGATGCCAGGCGTTCAGCACGATGTTCGCAGGGCTCGGGAGGCCCCGGTTCAGCAGGTCCATCACCAGGAAGGCGAGGGCGAAGCTGCCACGCGGAGGCGGGCACGGTACCGCAACATCAAGGCAATCGTTAAACCAGTTCGTCCGGTCACTACATTGGTTACGATTCTGATCAGGGCCTTCTTACAAAAAGTTTCTGTGCCTGCGCCGTGGCGAAGAAGCGCTTGCACTGGTCGGTAAACGCTTTCGTGCGGCGGCTGATCCGGTTTCCCGACCGGGTCGCCAGCACGATGTTCGGGCTATTGCCCGTCTCCTCCAGCGGGCGGCAGGTCACGCTCAGGCCGCTATAGGTCGTGTCATAGGGTGGCCGGATGTTAAGGATCGCGACCCCGAGTTCCGCCGCCGCGGCACAGCGCACCATCTCGAAGGATTCCAGCTTCTGGATCGGCCCGGAGGTCACGCCCGCCTGCTCGAACAGCGACCGCACGTAGTTCCGCGATTGCGGAAGGTTAAGCAGCAGCAGCGATCGGTCGCTCAGGTCGCGTAGTGAAATCACCTCCTTCTTCGCCAGCGGATCTTTCCCGGACAGCACGGCATGCGGCGGCGCATTTGCCAGCGTTTCAAAACTGAACTCCGGCCACAGCCCGGCGTCATAGGTGATCAGAGCGTCGACCAGCCCGTTACGCAGGCTGTGCTGGATCGACATCATGTCTCCCTCGTTGAGGTGAACCGTCAACTCGGGATACTTGACGCGCAAGTCGCGTATCACCAGCGGCGCGATACTGGGTGAAATCGAGGTGAACGCCCCCACGCGAAGTTCGCCCCTTAGGTCCGGCCCAGACCCGCGCAGATCCTCGGCATAGGCCGCTGCCTCGTCCAGCAGCTGGATCGTTTTCGACACCGCCCGCTGGCCCGCCTCGGTCGTGGTCAGCCCCTTCGACCGGCGGCGCACGAAGAGCTGGATGTTGAACTCCTCCTCGAAGGCGTCGATCGCCGACAGGATCGATGATGTGGAAATGCTCATCTCCGCCGCCGCCTTGCTGATCGAGCCATGGCGGGACGCGGCGATGACATAGGTCAACTGGCGCAGCGATATCTTCATTTTTTATATCTAGCTCTCTCATTAAATACATTATGCTGGCGCGAGACGGTCAGCTAGTCTTTTCCAAAGCAGACATGCAATCCGTGGGAGGAGAACAGCATGGCCTTGGAACGGCAGGCCGCCGGCGATGCCCGATCACGCCCGACATCGCGCGAACCTGCCGTGCATTGCCTGTGGCAGGGCCCCGCGCGGCTGGGGGAATCCCCGCTCTGGGACATGCGCCGCAATCGCCTCTTCTGGATCGACTGCCTGGGGCAAAAGCTCTGGTCGGCCAACGTCGACGGCCGCGATCCGCGCTCCTGGGACATGCCCGACCTCATCGGCTCAATCGGCCTGTGCGAGGATGGCCGCCTCGTGGTCGGGTTCGCGCGCGGCTTCGCGCTGGTCACGCCTGGGCAGGGCGGCGCCGAGGTCGACTGGATCGGCAACCCCGACCCCGACAATCCGGGCACCCGGCTCAACGATGGCAAGGTCGACCGGCAAGGGCGGTTCTGGTGCGGCACGATGAACATGGATTTCATGGCCACCAACGCCGCCCTGTTCCGGCTCGACCCAGACAGGACGTGGGACCGCATCGACGACGGATTCACCGTCTCCAACGGCATCGCCTTCTCGCCCGACGGGACGCGGATGTACTTCTCCGACAGCCGCGTCGATCGCTCCTACCAGTACGATCTCGACAAGGCGACTGGACGGCTCTCGAATCGCAGGGTTTTCCTCGACACCATGGCATACGAGGGCCGGGTCGACGGTGCGACGGTGGATGCCGAGGGCTGTTACTGGGCCGCGCTTTTCAGCGGCGCCGCCATCGCCCGCTTCGACCCCGACGGCACCCTGATGCAGAAGATCGAACTGCCGGTAAGCTGCCCCACGATGTGCAGTTTCGGCGGCCCCGATCTCGACATTCTCTACGTGACCTCGGCGACCTTCGTTCTGGAGGAAGACGAGCTGGCGCGGCAGCCGCTGGCCGGCGCGCTTTTCGCCATAGAGGGCCTCGGCGCCCAGGGGCTGGAGGAGCCCCGCTTCGCAATACCGGGATGAAAACCCGGCTGAACGCCGGGGCAGCCCGGCACGTCGCAAGACGACCAAGGGAGGAAGAAAAAAATGAAGAACCTGTTTCAATGCCTGGCCCTCGCCCTCGCGATGGCCTTCGCGGGGCTCGGTGCATCCGCCCCGGCCAAGGCCGAACCGCGGGTCACCCTGACCTTTGCGCATTGCTGCCCGGCCGAGCACACCTACGGCGTCTACGCCCATACCTTCGCCGACCGGGTGGCCGAGAATTCCGGCGGCGAGATCAAGATCGAGGTGCTCGACGGCGGCGTCATGGGCACCGAACAGGCCATCGCACAGAAGGTGCAGCTCGGCACGGTGCAGATGGGCGGCATTACTTCCAACAATGTGGCCCAGCTGGCGCCCTCGCTCAACGTGCTGGTGCTGCCCTATCTCAGTTCCGGTCCAGAAGACCTGACCGGCGAGGGGGGGCTCCTGCGCGCCGGCGCCTTCCGCGACGAGCTCAACGAGCGCGTGAAGGCCGAAAGCGGCACCCTGCGCATCGTCGGCGGTTTCACCAACGCGTTCCGCAGTCTCTTCGCCAAGGATCAGTGCATCGACAGCATCGACGACCTGGAAGGCCTCAAGATCCGCGCGCCCAAGAACCCGGTGATGACGGCGATGTGGGAAAGCTGGGGCGTCTCGACCTATCCCATCGCCTGGGGCGAAACCTTCGGCGCGGTCGCCACCGGCGTGGTCGACAGCTTCGACAGCCCGACCGACGTGGTCCTGAACATGGGCTTCCACGAGCACATCAAGTACATCACCGAGGCCACCTACCTGCCGCTCGCGGCGGTGGTGATCGTCAACGAACCGGCATTCCAGGCGCTCTCGCCGGAGGATCAGGAGATCATCCTGACATCCGCCGACGAGACCGACGTGCTCCATGCCGAGCACGTGAAGCAGAACCAGGCCAAGGTCCGCGAGGCCCTGACCAACGACCACGGCGTCACCTTCTGCGAACTGGAAGATCCCGAGGTCTGGGCCGAACGCGCCCGCGGCGCCTGGCCCCAGCTCTACGACCTTGTCGGCGGCGGCAAGGAATGGGTCGACATGACGCTGACCTACAAGGAAACCGGCAGCTTCTAGGCCCCGGTCGCACAAAAGGCGCGCGCCCCGTGGCCACACGGCGGCGCGCCCGACACCCGATCCCCGGCACTCCGGACTTTACGACTTCCCCCGCGAGGACTGACATGCAGACTGGTCTGATCAAGGCACTCGACAGGTTCGAACTTGTCTTTTCCAACCTGTCTCTGGCCCTGCTGGTGGTCGTGCTCGCCCTGCAGGTGATCTTCCGCTACGTCTTCCAGATCGGCCTGACCTGGAGCGAGGAGATCTCGCGCTTCGCCTTCGTCTGGTTCGTCTACATCTCCGCCAGCCTCGCGGCACAGCGCGGCACCCATATCCGCGTCACCCTCTTCGTCAACCTGATCCCCGGCGGGCGCAACATTGCCCTCCTGCTGGCCGACGCCATCTGGATCGCGTTCAACCTCTTCGTCGTCGCCGCGGGCGTGATGCTTATCCAGCGCACGCTGGCCTACCCGGTGTATTCCACCGCGCTCTTCCTGCCGCTCGCCTGGCTCTACAGCGTCGTGCCGCTGGCCCATGCGCTGATGATCCTGCGCATCCTCCAGCGGCAGTGGGGCTACTGGCGCCACGGCATCCCCGTCATCGCCTCCGAGGCCGCGGCCCACGCCGCCCGCACCGAAGGGCAGGGCGCATGATCTTCGTCGCCGTCTTCCTGCTCTGCCTCGTCCTCGGCGTGCCGATCTTCGCCACTTTGGGCGTGCCCTCGCTGATCGAGCTGCTGAGTTCCCCGATACCGCTGGAGTCGCTGGCCCACAGCCTCTTCGACGGGGTCGACAAGTTCCCGCTGCTGGCGATCCCAAACTTCGTGCTGGCCGGTGCGATCATGGCCCGCGCCGGCATCACCCGCGACATCATCGAGGTGATGCGCGCCGTGGTTGGGCAGGCTTATGGCGGCCTAGCCATCGTCACCATCCTGTCCTGCATGTTCTTCGCCGCCATCTCCGGTTCCGGCCCCGGCACGGTGGCGGCCATCGGTACCCTGCTGATCCCGGCCATGAAGGAAGACGGCTACCCGGCCGATTTCTCCGCCGCCGTGGCCTCGTCGGGGGGTACGCTCGGCATCCTGCTGCCGCCCTCCAACCCGATGATCGTCTACGGCGTCCTCGCCTCGGTCTCGATCGGCGACCTGTTCCTCGCGGGGCTGCTGCCGGGGATGCTGATGGGTGCCCTTCTGGTCACGACCACCTGGTTCCTCTCCCGCCGCCACGGCTATCGCGGCAGCCAGGCCCGGTTCGACCGCCGCGCCTTCGCCCTGGCCCTGTGGCGCGGCAAGTTCTCCCTCGCCACGCCCTTCATTGTGCTGGGCGGCATCTATGGCGGCGTCTTCACTCCGGTCGAGGCCTCGGTCGTCGCCGTCGGCTACGCCCTGCTCGTCGGCCTCCTGGTCAAGCGTAGCATCGGCCTGCGCGCCACCTGGGAAGCGCTGGGCGAGGCCAGCACCGTCTGCGGCGGTCTGGTCCTGATCATGGGCACGGCGATCTTCTTCGGCGAATTCCTCGCCCTCAACATGATCCCGCAGAAGATCGCGGCCGCCCTCCTGAACATCACCACCGACCCCACGCTCATGCTGCTGCTGATCGCGCTGATCCTGATCGTGCTGGGCACCTTCATGGAAACCCTCTCGACGGTGATCATCCTCACCCCGATCCTGCTGCCGCTGATCCTCAAGCTGGGCATCGACCCGATCCATTTCGGCATCCTGCTCGTCGTCACCTCCGAGATCGGCTTCCTGACGCCGCCGCTCGGGGTCAACCTCTTCGTCGCCTGCGGCATCTCGAACCTGACCATCGAGGAGGTCTCGCGCCGCGTCCTGCCGTTCATCGCCACGATCATCCTGGGGCTGCTGATCCTGCTCTTCTTCCCGCAGATCAGCCTGCTCCTGCCATCCCTCAAGTAACCAAAGGAAACCGGCGCCCCCGGCGCTGGACAAGGAGACAAGACAACATGCTCACCAACGAAGGTGTCATCAACACGTTCCTCGAAGCAGGCATCACCCGCGGCTTCACCCTGCCGGGCCTCGGGATCACGTGGTCGCTGCCCGCGTTCCACGACCGCAAGGACGAGTTCGAGGTCGTGCTGGCCCGCAGCGAGCAAAGCGCCAGCGTGATGGCCCAGGTCGCGGGCAAGTTGACAGGCAAGCCGGGCCTGCTGATGGCGCAGGGGCCGTTCTCGACCTCCACCGGCGCCTTCGGTATCCTCGAAGGGTACTTCTCCTCTTCGCCCATGGTCGTGCTGACCGACACCTCCTGCTATGACGGCTTCGCCCAGCACGGCGTCTACCAGACCATGACGGGCGATTACGGCGCGGCCGACGCCTTCGCCGTGCTCAAGACCATGACCAAATACGCCACCTACGCCACCACGCCGACCGAGGCGGTCTACGGCGCGCAACTGGCGGTCAAGCACGCCTCGACCCCGAGGCAGGGGCCGGCGGCGGTGGTCATGCGCACCAACGTCATCAAGCAGGAACTGCCGGAAACCGCCCGCGCCCGGCTCTACCCGGTCGAGGGGCACCTGAAATACACCGCCCCGCGTGTGGATACCGATGCCGTCGACCGCATCGCCGCCCTGCTGGCCGACGCGAAACAGCCCGTCATGATCGTCGGCAACGGCGTCTACGGCAGCCGCTGCGGCCCGGCGCTCCAGGCGCTGGCCGAACGCAACGGCATCGCCATCGCCTCCAGCTACCACGGCAAGGGCACCATCGACGAGGGCTGCGACATCGCCGTCGGCATGATGGGCACCTGGGGCTCCGCCGCCGCCAACCGCGCGGTACAGGCAGCCGACCTCGTGCTGATCATGGGCTGCTCGCTCGGGCCGGAATACACCCGCTTCCGCGACGAGAAGATGATCCGCCCCGGCGACCAGACCATCATCCAGGTCGACCAGGACCCGCTCAACGCCGGCTGGGTCGTGCCCGTCGACATGGCCGTCACCGCCGATGTGGCCGAGGTCGCCGCGCTCCTGTCCGACAGCGCCCCCCACGACACCGCCCTCGTCGAGCGGCGCAAGGCGGCCATCACGAAGATCAAGCAGGAGAACGACTACGGTGTCCTGCCCACCTACCAGACCCGCCCCGGCACCATGCATTACGCCGACATCATGCGCGGGCTGCAGGGCTTCCTCGGGGCCGACGACCTGATCGCCATGGATGCCGGCACCAACCGCATCTGGGCCACCTGCCGGCTGCCCCTGCGCCATCCCAACCAGCTTGTCGCGCCGGGCGGGATCGGGGGCATGGGCTGGTCCACCCCGGCGGCCACCGGCGCCAAGATCACCGCCCCCGAAAAGCGCGTCACCGGCGTGATCGGTGATGGCGGCTTCATGATGACCATGGATGCCATCGCCACCGCCGCCGAACAGGGGCTCGACGTGGTCTACGTGGTCGCCAACAATGCCGGCCTCGGCATGGTGCGCGACAATCTCGGCAACCAGAAGATCGCGGTCGACTTCCTCGACCACGATTTCGCCAAGGTGGCCGAAGGGCTGGGCGGCAAGGGCCTGACCGTGACCGAGGGCGACCAGATGGGCGACGCCCTGCGTGAGGCGCACGCCATGGGCGGGCCGGTGGTGATCGACGCCAAGGTCGACCCGGCGGCCAGCCACCGCGACTGTTCCGACTATGCCGAGCTCTGAGCGAAAGGCCCCGCCGATGAGACGTTTCGAAAACCGCACCATCCTCGTCTCCGCCGCAGCCGACGGGCTTGGCCTCGCCATCGCCGAACGGCTCGCGGCCGAGGGCGGCACCGTCGTCGCCCTCGACCGCAGCGACGAGGCGATGACCGCCGCCTGCACCCGCCCCGAGGCCGCCGGCATCCGCTTCGAGAAGGTGGACCTGATGGACCCCGCCGACATCACCGACACCATCGCCCGGCTCGAGGCCGACGGGCTGCGATTCGACACGCTGGTCAACAATGCCGGCGGCTCGCTGCACACCCCGCGCCCCTTCCTCGAGGAAACCGACGACCACTGGAAACTGGTGATGGACCTCAACGTCGCCGCCACCGTGCGGCTGACCCGGGCGATCCTGCCGCACATGCTGGAAAAGGGCTTCGGGCGCATCGTCAACCTCGGCTCCAAGGCCGGCCGCTACGGCAGCCTCTTCACCGGGGCGAACTACGTCGCGGCCAAGGGCGCGGTGCAGTCGATGACCCTACAACTGGCGCAGGAATTCGGCCCCTCCGGCATCACCTGCAACGCGGTCTGCCCTGGCGCGATCCTGACCCCCCGGGTCGAGCGGCTGCTCTCCGAGCGCATGACACAGGCCGAGCGCGAGGCGGCGATTGCCCAGATCCCCATGCGCCGCAACGGCCGGGTCGAGGACGTGGCCAGCGCCGTGGCGTTCTTCGCCGCCGACGAGGCCGGCTTCATCACCGGCCAGATGCTCGACGTCAATGGCGGGCAGGGGATGTGTTCGTGATTAACGATCCCCTCGGCCCGGTCCTGATCACCGGGGGCGGCGGCTTCCTCGGCCGCGCGCTCACCACGCGTCTGCTCGACGCTGGCGAAACCGTAGTCACCCTCGACCTCTCGCCCGCCACGGGCGGCGACCCGCGCGCCACCCATCTCGGCGCCGACATCCGCGAAGGCGCGGCCCTGCTGCAACTCGCCCGCACCCACGAGATCCGCGCCATCGTCCACCTCGCCGCCCTGGTGATTCCCGACTGCCGCAAGAATCCCCGGCTCGGCGCCGAGGTCAACGTCATCGGCCACCTTAACATGCTCGAACTCGCCCGCAGCCTCGGCATCCGCCGCTTCCTCTACACCAGTTCCATCGCCGCGCGCCCCCGGCCGCCCTTCGACGCCCCCGTCAACCTCTACGGCGTCTGGAAACGCGCCTGCGAGGATGCCGCCAAGGTCTGGTTCCTCGACCACGGCCTGCCCTCCGTCGGCCTGCGCCCCAACGTGGTCTACGGCCCCGGCCGCGAAAGCGGCGAGACGGCGGCCATCACCCTCGCCATCAAGGCCGCCGCAAAAGGTCAGCCCTACGCCATGCCCTTCACCAGCCGCATGTGCTTCCAGCATGTCGACGAGGTGACCGACATCATGGAACGCTGCCTGCGCGTGATCCCCGCCGAACCTGTCGTCAGCGACCTGACCACCGACATCGCCGGCACCGACGACGTCATCGCCGCGATCCGCGCCTGCGCGCCCGACGCCCGCATCACCCCGTCCAACACGGCGCGGCCATCGCCGCCCGAGCTCGACAACCGCCCGCTGGTCGACCTTATCGGCGACTGGCGGAAAATCACCCTGGCAGAAGGAGTACGCAAAACGTTCGAACACTACCGAAAGACTGCCTGAGGGCGGACATCACGACCTGTCACGCGCCGAGGCGCGACGGGCGCGCAGCGCGACCTTCCCAAGGGGTTCTACTGCGTCGCCCGGTTTTGCGTTACGACGGGGGCAGGGCCGCATCATTGACAAGGTTCAGGAGGAAACCATGACTTTCAGGAAATTCGCAACCGGAACACTCGCAGCCGGCGCAATCGCCGCCGCGCTGCTCCAAGCCGGCACCGCGGCGGCACAGTCGGTTACCATCGTCGTGCCGTTCTCGGCCGGCGGCGGCACCGACATCACCACCCGCTCCATGCAGGAGGAGATGGCCAATTCCCTCGGCGCCAACGTGGTGGTCAAGAACACCGCCGGGGCAGGGGGCACCATCGGCGTGGCCGAGGCCGCCCGCGCCCGGCCCGACGGGCGCACCATCGCCATGGCCCCGGTCGGCCCGCTGACCACCCAGACCCACCTGCGCAAGCTGCCCTACTCGGTCGACAGCTTCGAATATATCTGTCTCGCCTACACGGCCCCCACCGCCATCGCGGTCGGCAAGGATTCCGAGTTCGAAACGCTGGAAGACCTCGTGGCCCACGCCAAGGAAAACCCCGGCGACCTTACCTTC
>Ga0189287_100129_pt1 | contig 51706 bp, 63 predicted proteins | sample UW86minimetaG_FD_130319 | JGI IMG/M metagenome (GOLD analysis project Ga0189287, IMG submission 130319) | Marine microbial communities from the Costa Rica Dome - UW86 mini metaG | ecosystem: Environmental > Aquatic > Marine > Oceanic > Photic zone | place: Costa Rica: the Eastern Pacific...
CCTACCTGAAGGCGACCCTCGAGGCCATCGCCGCCGGTCACCCGGCCAGCAGGATCGACGAGCTCCTGCCCTGGAACTTCAACCCGGCAAGCTGATCCCGCGTGGGGCGCAGACAGCGCTTACTGAAAAGGAGCATCACGGTCGCAATCGTCGCGCCCATGATGAACGTCATGTAAAATCGGGTTTCGCTCCAGTAGACATGTTCGAAGGAGTACGAGTTGATGTACATCAGGCCGAACATGATCGCTGTCGACGTGCCAACCATCGCCAGAAACCGGCCATAGGATGAACCTGAATGGCCCCCCGAATGTGCTGCATCTTCACTTGAACGGGCGTGGGACCCGCCGCTAGATTTCCCGGTCGTATCTTCAGACATTTGATCCCTCCACCTTGGCTTGAATTGCTGAAGAAACAACATTCCAGCGGGGGAGGGCTCCAACAAACTCCAACGCTACGGTGCGAAAATCCGAAGAATGTCGGCCCCAAGCATCATGCGCTACGGCTCTTTGGCCAGATCTTTCAGAATCGGACAATCCGGGCGGTGATCGCCATGGCAGGCGTCAACGAGGTGTGACAGCGTATCGTGCATCGACCTGAGCTGGGCAATCTTTTCGTCAATGGCCGCCAGGTGTTCTTGTGCGACCGCTTTTACTTGTGCGCTTTCCCGTGTCTCATCCTCATAGAGATCAAGCAGCGTGCGGCAGTCTTCTATCGAGAACCCCAAGGTCCGGGCGCGGCCCAGGAATGCGAGCTTGTGGATGTCGCTGTCGCGAAAGGCGCGATATCCGTTATCGCTGCGCAAAGGCCGGACAAGGCCGATGTCTTCGTAGTAGCGGATTGTCTTCGCTGGCAAACCCGCGCGTTCTGATACTTCTCCGATGTTCACACCTGTCTCCTATTCTGCGGGCTGCGTTGCGAATTTCGTCGCCGCGTCGTGGGGCGGATCCTGTTCCGACATCGTCGCCTTGATCCGTCGCAGCCGCAGCGCGTTGGTCAGAACCGACACGGAGGACAGCGCCATGGCCCCGGCGGCAAACACCGGCGACAGGAGCAATCCAAAGGCTGGATAAAGCGCGCCCGCCGCCACAGGGATCAGCGCGACGTTATAGCCAAAGGCCCAGATGAGGTTCTGCCGGATGTTGCGCATGGTCTTGCGCGACACGTCTATTGCATTCACCACGCCGCGCAGATCCCCCGACATCAGCACCACGTCGGCGCTTTCGATTGCGACATCCGTGCCGGTTCCGATGGCGATGCCGACATCGGCATGGGCCAGTGCTGGCGCGTCGTTGATGCCGTCCCCGACAAAGGCGATCTTGCTGTTCCCTTGCCGCAATTCGTCCAGGGCGGCGACTTTTCCATCCGGTAATACCCCTGCAATGACGTGGTCGATCCCGACCTCGCGGGCTATGGCATCTGCCGTGGCCTTCTTGTCTCCGGTGATCATCGCGACCTTGATCCCTCGATCATGCAGAGCTGCGATCACTTCGGCGCTGGAGGATTTGACCGGGTCTGCCACGGCAATCACAGCCGCCAGGGTTCCATCCACCGCAGCATAAAGCGCGGTGCGTCCCTTTTCGGCCAACGCCCTTTCGCGGTCTTCCAGCGGGCTGGTGTCAATGCCCTGCTGCACCATGAAGCGATCCGCACCGACATGAACCTTGCGGCCCTGGACAAGCGCCTCGACACCGTAGCCGGTCACGGACCGGAATTCCGTCGCATCGGGCCAGGACAGGCCTTCGCTCTTTGCGGACTGCACGATGGCCTCTGCCACCGGGTGCTCAGACTGCGCCTCGACAGATGCGATGAGGGCGAGTATCTCTGCCCGGTCAAAGCCGTCGGCCGTGATGAGGTCTGTCAAACTGGGTTGCCCTTGGGTGACCGTCCCGGTCTTGTCGAGCGCAACGAGGCCGACGTCGTCCAGATGTTGCAGCGCATCTCCCTTGCGGAAGAACACCCCCATCTCGGCAGCGCGTCCTGTCCCCACCATGATCGAGGTGGGCGTGGCCAACCCCATGGCGCAGGGGCACGCAATGATCAGAACGGAGACACCCGCCACAAGCGCAAAGGTCAGAGCCGGATCGGGACCGACCAGCAGCCAGACAACCACAGTCGCAAGCGCCAGAACCAGAACGGCAGGCACGAACCACATGGTCACGCGATCCACTAGGCCTTGGATCGGCAGCTTGGCCCCCTGAGCATCTTCGACCATGCGGATAATCTGCGCCAGCGTGGTATCCGCCCCGACCCGCGTCGCCGTTATGGTCAGGCTCCCGGTGCCGTTCACCGTGCCGCCGGTCACCGGTTCGCCAGCAGCCTTTGGCACGGCGAGGGGTTCACCGGTGATCATGCTTTCATCGACGTTGCTTGATCCTTCTGTGACCTCGCCATCGACAGGCAGCCTTTCACCGGGACGCACGAGGATCTGATCGCCGATCCGAAGTTCCTTGATGTCAACCTCGGTCGCCTGCCCCTCGCGCAGGACCCTGGCTGTCTTTGCCTGCAGACCAAGAAGGGCCTGAATGGCTGCACCGGTCTTGCCCTTGGCCCGCGCTTCAAGCCAGCGACCCAACAAGATCAGAACGACAATAACCGCCGCTGCTTCGAAATAGACGGCGCGCACACCGTCAGGCAGCACCTGTGGCAGGAAGGTCGCGACTACGGAATAAGTCCACGCCGCCCCGGTTCCCAGCGCGACAAGGCTGTTCATATCCGGAGCACGCTTGATCAACGCCGGAATGCCCTTCGCAAAGAACCTCCAACCCGGTCCGAACAGAACCACCGTGGCAAGCGCGAATTGGATCAGCCACGACGTTTGAATGCCGATTGTGCTCTCAATCAGGCCCTCAAAGCCGGGTATGGTGTGTTTTCCCATTTCCAGAACGAACACCGGAACGGTCAGGATCGCGGCAAGGATGACACGGCGCGCCAGCGCGTCGGCTTCTTCTGCCTTGCGGTCCGATCGGTCCTCGTGCGCATCGCTCTGCGCAATCTCGGCCGGGTATCCCGCCTCCGTACTGATCCGGGCAATCTCTTCCGGGGTGATGGCATCTGAAAGATACTCTACCACAGCCGTTTCGGTTGCTAGATTGACCGCCGCATTCAATAGGCCGGGTGTCCGTACAAGCGCCTGTTCAACCCGACCGACACAGGACGCGCAGGACATGGCGTCTACGTTCAGCGTGACGCGCGCCGTGCTTGCCGGGTAGCCGGCCTGCGACAGTGCCGCAACCGCTGCGCCCGTCGTGGCTGCATCATCCGTCTGAAACTGTGCCGTTTCACTCACCAGATTGACACTGACGTTCGAAAGGCCTGGAACCTCGCCGAGAGCCTTTTCAACCCTGCCCACACAGGACGCGCAGCTCATGCCGGAAACGGACAGACGTATCGTATTGGGGTCGGTCATGAGAGACTCCTCGGTTGAACTTACCCTGATATAGGGCTTCCAGTTGCTGGAAGCTCAAGAGAGTATCTCATTTATTTTTCTGATATTTGCTTGACCTTCCTCCCGATGGAACGACCAAGTCTGAGGTTGTACCAAAAATGGAGGCCTTCATGATTTTTTCCGTCCCGAAAATGAGCTGTGGACACTGTACATCCGCTATCGAAAGCGGCATCAAGGCAAAGGATCCATCAGCCGTTGTCACGTCCGATCTGGACCTTCGCCTTGTCACTGTCCAAAGCACATTGGAACAGGCCGCTGTGCGGCAAGCCATCGTTGACGCTGGCTACGACGCTTCAGCCGCGTAAGCTTGTCCTTATTCGGCGGCCCGTGCCTGATCGACAAGCTCGATCATCTGGTCCGCCTGGATCAGGCCCGGCGCAAGACTGTCGCCGATCACAAATGAAGGTGTGCCACTGAACCCCAGAGATTGCGCAAGCCGCATGGAAGTCTGTATGTGTTCTTCTATTTCCGGTCCGTTCATGTCGCGACGCAACTGTGCAACATCGAGGCCGATGTCTTCCGCAGTGCGGAGAATCGATGCTTCCTCTGCGCGTTCCTTCAGTTGCATCATGGCCCAATGAAACTCTTCATATTTGCCCTGGTTTCGGGACGCCAGCGCCGCGCGGGCGGCAAAAACCGACCCGTCCCCCAGAATGGGCCATTCCCGGTAAACGACCCTGACGTTGGGATCAGCGGCAAGCAATGCCTCCATTTCAGGTTTAACCCGGCGGCAATAGGGGCAGTTGTAGTCGAAGAATTCGACAACCGTGACATCGCCATCCGGATTGCCCAGAACGGGCGCATTGGGATCATTTTCAAGCGTGGCTTTTTCCGTATCGAGAACCTGCGCTGCGGCTTGCGCCTGCAACGCCTGCTGTTGCTGTTCGAACAACTGCGCGGCCTCGAACACGATGCCCGGATTCTCGCGGATGGCTTCCAGCATCAGTTCCTTGATCCGGTCTTCGTCCATGCCGTCTGCCGTCGCAGCGATGGGAAGCATTAACAGTGCGGTGGTAGCCAAGAATCTTTTCATTATCCGTCTCCTTGTGAGGCAATATCCTGGGCCGTGCGCTCGGCTTGCGTGGCGCGTTCACGCTCCGGCCATGTTGACTTGATGTATGCGAGGATGTCCCAGATTTCCCCGTCGCTCAGTTGGTCGCCGAAACCGGGCATGCCGCTGTTGAAGTCAACGCCTTGCGCCGCGAGAACCTCGGCGCCCCCCAGCTTGGTGTAGGCGAACAGCATGCTGTCCGCGTGGTGCCAAGTGTGGCCGCTTGCATCATGCGGCGGTGCGGGCAGGCTTCCGTCATCACGCGGACTGCGCCAGTTTTCTTCACCTTCCAGATTTGCGCCATGGCACGCGGCGCAATTTTCGGCATAGAGGACTTCGCCCGCGGCCACATCGGCTGAGGAGTTGATGAGGTTTTCCGCCGTATGGTCGGTTCCGCCGGACCGGGTCCACAGGAATATGGTAGCCACCGCAACGGTAACTACGCCCAACGCAAGATAGACGGATCGCGGGGTCATCCAACGACGATCTTGGTCATCATGCCCGAAGCCGCATGCGACAGCATGTGGCAATGTAGCAGCCATTGGCCCGGGTTGTCCGCCACAAAGGCAATCTCGCGCGTCTGACCCCGTTCAAGAAGGGTCGTGTCACGCAGCGGTCCGAGGGTGCCGTTTTCGGCGACCTCGTGGAAGTGAATGCCATGCAGGTGCATCGCGTGCGGAAACGCCGTGTCGTTCACGATCTTCAATCGTACATTCTGGCCGCGGTCCAGCCGCGCAAGGGGATCACCGTTGATCCCGTCCACTTTGCCGTTGAACGACCAGAAATACCCGGCCTCGACGATCTCGCCGATCGGCTTGAGTTCGCCCCCAAGGGAAGCGGACCTCATCCGCCCCATGGCACCGCCTTCCATACTCAGGCTGAGCATCGTGGCTTCACTCAAGTCGACCATCCTGTGGTCGTTCGGCGGCAAGGCCAAAGGCGCGTCTCGACGATTTTTCGAGCCCCACTCAACGACCTCGAATGTAACCTGGCTGAAGGCCTCTTCCCGGCCGAACTGAAGAATATGAGCCGTTTCACCAACATCCGCGACCACATCGACGATCAGGTCGATCCGTTGAGCCGGAGCGAGGATCATCGGCTCCGTCACCTTAATGGGTGCAGCCAGGGGCATGCCGTCCAAAGCAACCGCCCAACCGTCAAGGCCTTCCAGCCCCAGTTGGAAATTGCGCGCATTGGCAGCATTGATCAGCCGCAAGCGCAGTCTTTCGTTCTTGCGTGCACTCAGGCCCAGATTGAAGGTTCCATTGGTCGTCAGCAGGTTGCCGATGCGCCCTGCGTGGCTGAGATCATGAGGCGCTCCGAAGTCGTCTTTGATCTGCGCGGTTTCGGGGTCAATAAGCCAATCATCCAGGATCAGGACTTCCTCGCGATCAATGTCGAGAGGCTCGGCCTCTTCCACGATCAGTGCACCGTAAAGCCCTCTGCCCACCTGCTCAAACGACCTATTATGGGCATGGTACCAATAGGTCCCGGCATCCGGGACAGTAAAGTCATAGTCGAATGTTTCCTCCGGCTGGACCACATCCTGTGTCAGGCCGGAAACGCCATCCATCGCATTGTCGATGCGGATGCCGTGCCAATGCGTCGACGTTCCCTGAGAAAACCGGTTGACCAATCTGCGCTGGACACGCCCCCCCTGCGCCACGCGAATCTCCGGACCGGGTGAGCCGCCGTCAAAGCACCAAAGCGATGTCTTGCCATAGTTGCCGGGCAGCAGCTGCACGTCGCTTTGCTGGGCTGTCAGGGTCGCGAATGGCGTGCCCGCAAATCCAGTGCTGGCCGACAGACCACTGAACGCAGCAGATGTTGCCAGAAATTGGCGGCGATTGAGCGTGATCATTCGTGAGTTCCCAAGATTATGATTTGTTGTCCAGCAGGTAGGTGGCCATCGCATTCAGGTCTGCGTCGCTCAGAAAGCCCGTGCCATAGCGCACGACTTCGGCCATTGATCCACCAAATACGTCGCCAGACGGCGTTATGCCAGATCGCAATGCATAAGCCATATCGTCTGTTGTCCAGCCTTCGGACACAAGATCGCGCGTCCGGATCGAAGGTGCTTTGCCACCTCCCGGCAAGGCGTCGTTGCCGGAAAACCTCTTCGATACTATGCGTGCGCCTGCAAAGTTCCGCGTTGTGTGGCAGGCAGCACAATGTGCCGCCCCGTTGACCAGCAGCTTGCCCCTGTTCCAAGCATCGCTTCGGTCCGCCTCTGGTGCGGTGTCAGGCTTTGTCAGAAAAGCCGCCCGCCAAAGTTTCATCCCCCATCGCTGATCGAACGGAAAAGGCACCTCATGGGACGGGGTCGGCACATTCACGGCTGGCACGGTCTGGAACGCGGCCCACAGATCGGCAATGTCCTGATCCGTGTAGTTTGCATAAAACGGGTAGGTGAAGGTGGGATAATAGGGGTCTCCGTCCGGGGAAATTCCCTGCCTTACCGCTTTTGCAAACTCTTCTACTGTCCAGCCGCCAATCCCGAATTCGACATCGGTGGTCAGATTTGGCGGATAGAATGTCCCGAAATCGGTCCGGAGCGGCGCTCCTCCTGCCAATGGCGCCCCGCCAGCTTCAAAGTTGGTGTGGCACGCAATGCATCCACCGGCGCGCGCCAGATACGACCCCCGCTGGGCATCGCCTTGCAGGGTCAGGTCCGAGACTGGCGCACCGATCGGCCAGGCTATCGTTGCCGCGACAACGCCGATGCCGCCGACGACCCCCGCACCGATGATCCAACGCCACCACCGCATCTGATCACTTGTCCTCTTTGCGGAACTTCTGGTGGCAGGCCGAACAGGTCTGGGCGACCATCGCGAACGCACGGTCGGTCGGCATGTCCGCAAACATCTCGGTCGTCATGGGAAGGTCCGATCCCATCATGCCCCCTCCCATTGCAGGCGCGGACCCGCCACCCATCATCCCGTCAGTGGCGCCGCCCATCATTGATTCGCTACCGTTGCCCTGTGCTGCGGCCAACCCATTGCCTGCGCTCAACTTCAATCCTTCGGCGGCTGTTCTCAACTCTTGCGCAAGGGCCGCGAACTCTTCGCTGTTTTCCCAGACCGACGGCAACGCCTTGGACACTCCGCCACCCGAGCCTTCAGGAAACAGTCGCGTCATTTGCTCACCGGCATGGCCGATCATCGCGCCAGCTTCCCTGCGGACGACATCGGCGTCATAAGGTACCTGACCCCGCATCATGGGTGATAGCGTCTTGAGTGTTTTGGCCATCGCGGACATGCCCTGCATCCGCTCCAGCACCACGCCGGTTGCTCCGGAATGCGCCAAGGCAGCAACGCCGGTCGTCCCGATCGCAATGGCAGTAATCCATATCTTCATGTTCATGTTGGTCATTCCTGTCAATTGATCCCGTTGGCGCGCTGAAGTTCCCGCACATATGCAACAACCATCTTCACATCGCCGGGTGTGACGCCTTCAACTGGCGGCATATTGCCAAACTTCCAATGGTGCGCTCTGACACCTTGTTTCGCGGCAAGCAAAAAAGCGGCGTCACCGTGATGGCTCGGTTCATAGATCTTGTGGACAAGCGGCGGTGCCACGCCATTCTGTCCGGCAGCATTCGCACCGTGACAAGCGGCGCAAGCGCCATCGAAAACACGCTTTCCCAATTGGGCATTTGCTGAGAATTCAGCAGGCACAACCACGTCTGCAATCGGCGCGCCCTCTTCCGTCTGCGAAAGATCAGGCGTTGTCATTGTGTGGCCGGGCATCGAAGACGATGGCTGCAATTGCTGCCAGATCACAACCGCGCCACCGACGACAAAAAACGCCGCAATCAGGATGCCGGACTTCGACATCAGATTAATCGTACCTGCGTGCCGACCGGTGTCCTTTCGAACACCTCGATGATTTGCTCGTTGTAGAGACCGATACACCCGCTTGAAGAGCGTCTTCCGATCTTGCGCGTATCATGGGTGCCGTGAATCCTGTAGTACGTCCAACTCAGGTGCAGGGCACGGACGCCCAACGGGTTATCCGGCCCGGGCGGCATATAGGCTGGCAAAGACGGGTCACGTTCGCGCATGGAGGGTGTAGGGGTCCAGTCAGGTTCGGGGTCCTTGAACGTGACTGTCGTGTAGCCGCGCTTTGTCAGCTCGTCAGACAAGGGAACCGATGTCGGATAAATGCGCATTTCGCCATCGGCCGTCCAGTGTTGCATCACGCGGGTAACGGTGTCTGCGATGATGATACCCTTGTCCAAAGCGTCAAAGTGGTCTTGCCAAGCGTGTGTACGAAACGATGAGATATTCCTTCGGACACTGGTTTGATCCACCTGCGCACGCAGGATGGACGGGGCCGCGAAAGCTGCCGATGCGGCACCTGCCGTGAATGCTCGACGCGTTACACGTGTTTGCTTGCGGGTCATCATATGGCCTCATGTTGTTGTCTGCCTATCCACTAGACTACCCGCCTGGTCGCATTTCATGAACAGTTCGGGGCCTGATATTATGTAACGATATGTATCCCGGCCAACGGACACGTCTTCGCGCTGCTGCCTCAAACCTCGATGGGTTTCAGGACAACACGCGTGTCGAGCGGGACCTTCTCATAGAGTTCGATGATCTGATTATTGGTAAGCCTTGCACAGCCGTTTGAGACACGTCGACCAATCGTCTTCGGATCCGTTGTGCCGTGAATTCTCAGGTAGGTGTCCCCACGCCCTGGCTGGTAAAGATACAAGGCGCGGGCACCGAGTGGATTGTTCAGCCCACCGGGCACACCGCCCGCAAAACGAAGATATCGGTCAGGATCTCTGGCTATCATGGCGGGTGTGGGCGTCCACCGCGGCCACTTTTGCTTGCGCGCGACATAGAACTCGCCGGATTCATAGAGCCCCTCCCGGCCAATTCCGACGGTATACCTGATTGCCCGATTGTTCGGCAAAGTCCAAAATAAAGCGAACTGGTTCGGATCGACATGTATTTCTCCCGGTTTGTCTGCCTCGGTGAACGGAACCTGGCGCGGCAACTGCTCCGGGGGCACCACAGATGGCCCGACGCGCCGGTCGTGCTCTGCGTCACTATGCGCGAATGCTGTTTTTCCACTCACCGAAAGAGCTGCAACAGAAGTCAGGAAATATCTTCGTTTCATATACTTGCCTCACTAAACTAGTCGGGTTTGAGGTGACGAACAACCCGCGCCATATGTGGCGAGCCTTCCTCTTTCGGGGCTGACTCGGCGCTTTGTTTGACGGGCAGCGTGATTTCAGCGCGCAGACCCCCATCAGTGCGGTTTTTCAGTTCGATAGAACCACCGTGCTCAAGGATGATGCTGCGCGCAATCGACAGCCCCAGGCCATGACCGCCGGTATCCTGTGATCGCGACGTCTCGAGCCTGACATAGGGTCCGAAAACAGCCTCCAGCTGATTGTCGGGAATACCGGGCCCCTGATCGTCGATGGCGACCACTACCTCACTGCCCATGCGTTGCCACGAAACCCTGGCCTCACTCCCGTAGCGGATCGCGTTCTCAATCAGGTTTCTCAACGCGCGCCCCATCGCGCTTGGTTTCACGGATACGATGAGTGGACCTTGGCTGGTCACCTGAACCTTGTCCAAGCCCATACCAGTGATCAGATCGTGCAAATCAACCGATTGGACCTCTTCATGCTGTCCGACGCCCTTCGCGAAATCGAGGGTCGCATCGACCATCCGTTGCATCTCTTCACTTGACGCCACCAAGGACGTGCGCGTGTCTTCGTCGTCCACCATTTCGGCCCGCACCCTAAGCGCCGTCAAAGGCGAGCGCAGATCATGCGCAAGCGCTGCAAGCATCTGGGTCCGGTCACTGACAAATCGCGTCAGGCGATCCTGCATGATGTTGAATGATCGGGTCAGATCTCGAACTTCCTTCGGCCCTACGACCGGCAGATCGCCCTTGGCGGCGCCGCGACCCAGGCGTTCGGACGCAGTCGCGAGATCGTTGAGTGGTCCGGTCAGTCGGGACAGGAGAAACCAGAAACTTGCAACCAGCAGAAGTCCCGCAGTCAGTGCAAAGGATATGTTGGACGCCAGCGACCTTTGCAGAGGCGGCCGTTCGAACCGCGTCTCGATGTTGAGCCAATTCCCACCGGACAGCGCAATGGACAGCTCCATCTCGATGGCCGCAAGGCTGCCCTGCATCATTTCGGCGTGCATTTGCGCCATTTCCGGTGACAGGTTCGGAAGGGGCAGCAGACCTCCCTCGATTTCATGAACCTCAACCCGGATATCCCGGCTGTAGCTTTCCTGAAGCAGTGCCCGTATCCGCGCTTCGACCGCTCCACCGTCATCGTGTTGTCCGTGTGCAACCGACGGCTCGTCTGTAAGGTCGAACCGTACGAGCGGAGACGTTGCCGCGCGGACGATCTGGGCATGCAATTCCGGGGGTGCGCCTTCAATCAACTGTGCGACATTTGCGGCCCTTCCGGCGGCTTCGGCACCGATGGCGGCCTGAATGGCTAACGAGCGTTCATCAACGAAAAACCAAAGACTCAGAGCTTGCGCGAGGATCAAGACACCGAGGACCAGAAGGGCAATCTGTGCACGCAACGTCCGCGGAAGCAGCTTCATTCGCAAATCTCGACATCGCAGGAAAGACTATACCCCCCCTGCCGGACAGTCGCGATGATCTTCGGGCGCAAAACGTCCTCTTCCATCTTCCGGCGCAACCGGCTCACCTGATTGTCGATGGTTCGGTCCAATGGACCGGCGACCCGGCCGGTGCTCAATTTGAGCAGCTCGTCGCGGCCAATGACCGTCCTTGGCCTTTGCAGGAACAGGGTCAGGAGTTTGAGTTCACCGGATGTAAGTTGCGTACGCGAACCGCCTTGGTCAATCAGTGTGCGGCCATCGAAATCCAGCTTTAGGTGTGCAAACTTCAACGTTTTCCCCGCAAAACCATTCGGTTTTGGGATCAGCTGCGTCCGACGCAATATCGCGTTGATCCGCGCCACCAGTTCCTTGGGATTAAACGGCTTGGCGAGATAATCGTCTGCCCCGCCATCCAGACCCGCGATGCGGTCTTCGTCGTCACCCAATGCGGTCAGCATCAGGATCGGAATATGCCCTTCCTTGCGCAATCGCGTGCACGCGGACAGCCCGTCTTCCCCCGGCATCATCACATCGAGGACAATCAGATCGAAATGCGCTTCCGCCAGCCTTGCGTCCATCTCAACTGCATTTTCCGCCGCTGAAGCACGCATGCCGTTGCGTTCCAGATAACTGGTGACGGATTTCCGAATCTCTGAATGGTCATCGACGACAAGGATGCGTGGCAGATCGCTCATGCCGCCAACATAGTCATTTTCACCAAGGGACGCCCATCCCGTGTTTGTAGCCAAATGTAACAGCGCGGGCAGTCGACTTCGGGATACCGAGCAACTATTTAAGGAAGAACATCGAGGAGTTTTAAGTGAACCGACGTGAATTTGGCCTTACGGCACTCAGCCTGGCCTTGGCCGGGCCTGCTTTGTCGCAAACCGCCGCACCCACGTTGCAGGTGACAAAGACACCGACCTGCGGCTGCTGCGGCGCTTGGGTAAATGAGATGATCTCTGCCGGTTTCAAGGCATCGGTCGAGGACGTGGATTACGACACGCTTCAGGTTCTGAAGCAGAAACACGGCATCGCGCCGGAACTGGCAGGATGTCACACTACGTCCGTGGGCGGATATTTCGTCGAGGGTCACGTGCCTGCGGCTGACATCGGGCGGTTGCTGAGCGAAAAACCTGTCGCGCGCGGACTGACAGCACCGGGAATGCCCATGGGTTCGCCCGGCATGGGCCCCCAAGGTGATCCCTATGATGTGCTGCTTGTACTGATGGATGGGTCGACGCAAGTCTTCGCAACCCACGGCTGACGTGTTTGCCCGCGATACGTTCCGACAAAGTTTTTCGCCGACCTTACCATTCGGCAGATTTTGTTGGAACGTATCCGTTCTGAGCTTGGCAAGCATATTGCCGTTCCTGCTTGTCTACATCCTCGCAACGCCTGGTTTTGCGACGCTGCTGCTGACGAATGGGACCGCGCTCTCGCGCTTCCTCCGGCAGGTCTTTACCAATGGGTTTGTGGTCGTTTTCCTCGTGAATTACTTGGGGTTCGTTTCCGCATCGGTCGCGCTGAAGCAGTACCAGCATCGGCCGATTGTTTACCTGGTTTTAGATGGCCTGCTGCGGAGTGTCGCATTCATTGGGGTTCACATTGCCGTCTATGTGATGTCGGCCGATCTGTTCGGCTCGTTCAACGGCAGCCGTGCAACAGCTTTGAGCGTGGTCGGACCAACGCTCGAGCGGTCGTTCATGTTTGGGAACATCTCGGGCGTATATCTCTATGCCCTGGCGCCCGGCACCTTCATCGCGCTTCTGGTGGTTCTGACAGAACCTTCTGGCGAGGCATCGAAGCCTACCATGTTCAGGACAATGAGCATGGCCTTGCTGTTCAGCCTGACCCCGATCCCCCTCGTCACATTCCTGTCCTATGCGTTGGATCTGGCAACCTGACGGGCCAACTTGGTCAACGACCCGCAGGCTGTCATCTGATCAAATTGTATCCGAATGTACCCTTGACCTTGCCTCACTGGAATGTCGCAGAAGAACACGAGCATATTCTGGAGAGCTACATGTCTGACAATCAAAGTCAAAAATCCACCGGTTCATCGAAACTGATGCAGTATGGTATGATGGCCTGTTGTGCCGTTATGTTGTTTCCAGTCGCCGCATTCTTTATTGCAGGCGGCACGATCGCGGGTCTGTGGGGCAACGTCGGCCTTTTTGCGCCGCTCGCACTTTGTCTTGGTGCGCATGTCGTCATGCACAGGATGATGGGAAAGTCGTGTCACGGGTCAAGAGTTGAACAGGCGAACGAGGCGACTGTGGATGCAGAATTTGAAGATGGCCAAGCTCCCGAACGAGAACTGGTACGCGCCCGCTAGAACGCGGCTGACAATCGGAATTCCGATTGCAGGTATTCTGGCCCTCGGCGGTTGTGCCCAGTCGGCCTCGGGCAAGCTTTGCCCACTTGAGCCCCCTTCTGTGACACGGGATGCGGCACACGACGTCATGCTTCCCGTAGGATGTCGCTTGGTCGGTCAGTCTGAAGGTACTACCCACGAAATAGTCTGTGACGACGGCCGGACCGGATGGGCTTTCGATTAAGCGCCAAACCTTGATCCTGCCTCACATTCACCTGCACAGCGACGGTCGCCCACGCCACTACGGGCGCAACCGTTCCAACGCGCTTTGCACGGCTTGACGGCGCGGGTCATCTCCCGGCACCTCCGACAACAGGATTTCAGCGTGTTCAAACGCCGCGATTGCCGGCGCGGTATCACCCAGAACCGAATAGGCATTGCCAAGCCGCATCCATCCATCAAGATCGTCAGGCTCATCTTCCAGCCGCGTGGCCAGCCGTTCGACCATCGAGCGAATGAAATCCTGTCGTTCCTCCACACTCATGTCCTGCGCGTTTTCGATGTCTTCCTGTGTCGGGCCGGACGCACTGGTCTTCGGGGCATAGTCGGCCAGCGAGATCGGAGCCTTGCCGATCTTCGCGCCAATCCGGTTGGCTTCGCCAACAAAGCTTTCCATCCACGGGAAAAACCTATCCGCATCGTCCAGCCGGGCCACCAGCGTTTCGTGAGCCCGAGCCTCATCGCCCTTCTGCTCGAGCGAGACTGCCTTGAAAAAGGCAGCACCGGGATTGGAAGGATCCAGTTCGTACGCCCGATCAATCGCGGTGTCCGCTTCAGGTGTCACCACACCTTGCTCTGCGTAGATCAGAACCTCGGCCAACATGGAGAAGACGGCGGAATCGGCCTCCGGTCGTTGTGCGACAACTCTATATGCATCGGCTGCATCCGCATACCGGCCCATTTTCGAATAGGTTTGCCCCAGCAGCATCCAGCCTTCCGAAGGCCCGCCTTCGGGGTCTGAACTGAGCCGGACGTACAGACGATCTGTCAATTCGGCGATTTCCGCCGCTTCCTGCCGTTCAGTGGCACGTTCGGCAAAGGCGACACCTGGGATCTCTGGCGAGCCCATTGCGGAGTAATATCCAAAAGCGAAGACCGGCACGAACACTGCGCTCAGAACGACCATCAAGCGGCCCCCTGCCGCCGGTTTCCCATCTGACAGAACGGACCGGCGCGACTGCACGAGGATCCGTCTCTTGATCTCCTGCTCCGCCGCCGTGGCCTCGGTGTCGGAAATGACACCGCGCTCAAGATCCCGCCGAACCTCATCCAACTGATCCATGAGGACCGCATCCGTGGCGTCAGCCGGGACGGGTGTCCGCGACGACCGATGGCGCAGCGGCAGGCCCATGAAAAGCAGACCGACAACGGATAACAGGGCGAAAACCAACCAGATCATGAACCGTCCTTTGAAGCGTTCTCTTCAATGAAACGCGCAATTTCCGCTTTTTCGTCATCGGAAAATCCCGTTGCGGCAGCCCTGCGCCGGCTTCTCGAAATGACGGTCCAGCCGACAAGCAGCGAAACAAGCGCAAACACGAAGGGCGCCATCCAGAGCGCGAGAGTGGCGCGATTCAGGGGCGGGCGCATCAGGACATAATCGCCATACCGGGCGTGGATGTACGCGATGACCTCCTTGTCGCTGTCACCGGCAACAAGCCTTTCGCGCACCAGTATGCGCAGGTCCCGCGCAACCCCGGCGTTGGAGCTGTCGATGTCCTGATTCTGGCAGACAACGCAGCGCAGTTCCCGTGATATTTCACGGGCGCGTTGCTCCAGTACAGGATCCTGCAACATCTCGTCTGGCTCGACCGCCAAGGCCGTCACCGGAAGCAGCAGGAGGAAAGCAAATGCGATATATCTCATCCGTTCTGGCCCCTTGCTAACGCGCCAGCCTGGATCAATGCTTCCCTGAATGTGGAAATCGCCGTTTCGCCCACGACGGGGCCGACATATCTGAACAACACCGTCCCGTCAGAGCCGACAATGAATGTTTCAGGTACGCCCGAAAGGCCCCATTCAATCCCCACTCTGCCGCTCAGATCAGACCCGATCCTTTCGTAGGGATTGCCAAGCTCAGCAAGCCATTTAGTCGCATCCTCCGGCTTGTCCTTGTAATTGATCCCGAACAACGTCAGCCCGTCCTTTTCGACCATCTGGGTCAGAACCCCGTGTTCGGCCCGGCAGGGCACGCACCACGAGGCAAACACGTTCACGATGACCGGTCGCGGGTTCCCGACCAGATCGGCGCGGGAAAGCCCTGGCGTCTCCAACCCGTCGACAGCGGCCAGATCGAATTCGGGTGCCGGCTGCGAGATCAGAACCGAAGGAATGTTGTTCGGGTCCCGGTCCGGGTTCAAGCCCCACAGAAAAAACCCCCCGAAAATGGCCGCGATTGCCAGCGGAATGAATGCCAGTATACGTCCCATGCCTACTCCGCAGGAAGTGCTGCGGGCGCTTTCGCCTTGCGACGGGGTGCCCCGACGCGCAACCGCCGGTCAGACAGCGAAAGACCCCCACCAAGCACAAGCATCGCCGATCCGATCCAGATAAAGTTGACCAGAGGTTCATACAGGATGCGCAGGGTCCAAGCCCCTTGCGTGCTCTCGTCCTCGGCGGCCGGATTTGCGATGGACGCATAGAGATCACCGGCCATTGTCGATCTGATGGCGCTCTCTGTGGTGGTGGTTTGCGCGACCGGATAGGTACGCCGCTCCGGGAAGAGATCGGTGACATAGTTCCCCTCCCGGGCCACACGAAGCGTGCCACGATCCGCGAAGTAATTTGGCCCACGCACACGTTCGGCCCCCTCAAAGGTGACATCGAACCCACCAATGCTGACCTCTGTACCGGGCCGGACAAAGATGATTTCCTCGGATTTCCAGACCGTCGAGCCGATAAATCCGAACATCGCCATCGCGAGCCCCGCATGAGCCAGTGTCATCCCATGAGAGGATCTGGGCAGGTTGCGTGCACGGCGCACCGATTCCGGGAACGGTGCCTCAAACAGCTTTATGCGCATCGCCCATTCCCGCAGGGTTGAGAAAAACAGCCAGAATGCAAGCATCAGCGACAGATACCCCAACACCGGACCGCCCTCGGCGAGATACCAGGTCACCAATGTCGCGAGCACGGCCAGAACGACCACGAAACGCAACCGCTGCAGAACGCCCGCCAGATCGGCACGTTTCCAGGACAGGTAAGGCCCCAGCCCCATCGCAAAGACGAGCGGCAGCATCACGGGAATAAAGGACGCATTGAAGAAGGGCGGCCCCACCGACAGTTTTTCACCGCCCGTCGCGGCTTCGTAGAAGAGCGGGTACAAGGTGCCGAACAGCACAATGCCGGTGGCCGTGGCCAGCAGCAGGTTGTTCACCAATAGCCCCGCTTCCCGGCTGATCGGCTTAAACAGGCCGCCGGGCTCCATTGTCGGCGCGCGCCAGGCAAACAGAGCAAGGGAACCGCCGATCGAAACGGCCAGCAATCCAAGGATATAAAGTCCCCTTTCCGGGTCGACCGCGAATGCATGCACAGAGGTCAGCAGGCCCGATCGGACAATGAACGTGCCCAAGAGCGATAGGGAAAAAGTCAGGATCGCCAGAAGGATTGTCCAGCTTTTGAACGCATCCCGTTTCTCCGTCACGATTGCGGAATGCAGCAGTGCCGTGCCCATCAGCCATGGCATGAAACTGACGTTCTCAACGGGGTCCCAGAACCACCAGCCGCCCCAGCCAAGCTCATAATAGGCCCACCAGGATCCCAGCGCGATGCCTGCGGTCAGGCTCATCCAGGCAGCCAGCGTCCACGGACGTACCCACCGTGCCCAGGCCGCGTCCACCCGCCCTTCGATCAGGGCGGCAACCGCGAACGAAAAGACAATCGAGAACCCGACATACCCGAAGTAGAGAAGCGGCGGGTGCATGGCGAGACCGACATCCTGCAATAATGGGTTGAGGTCCTGACCGTCGTCTGGCGGAGGGAAAACGCGGTCGAAGGGATTGGACGTCAGCAGCATGAAAGTCAGGAAACCGACACTGATCCAGGCCTGCACCGACAGCGTTCTTGCCTTCAGCGACAGAGGAATGTTCGATCCGAAGAGGGCGACCGCCGCACCAAACACCGTCAGGATAAGGGTCCACAGCAACAGGGATCCTTCGTGACTACCCCAGGTGCCTGCCACCTTGAACAGCATCGGTTTGAGTGAATTGGAATTCTCCACCACGTTCTTGACCGTGAAGTCGCTTGTGACGAAGGCTTGCATCAGCGCCAGAAACGCGATGCCGACAAAGAAAACCTGACCGAACGAGGACCATCTGGCAGACTGCATCCACAGGATGTTTCCGCGCCCCGCACCGAGGATGGGCAGCACACTTTGAACAAGCGCCATGGCCAAGGCCAGTGCCAGCGCGAAATGACCGATTTCAGGTGTCAAAGGATCATCAGCCTCTTCAATGAATTCACTGGATCGACGTCTGTCTAGCAAATCGTCCGGCGAACTGTGAGTGGTTGCTTTGTCACCGTTTGTAACAGGATGCTGTGACAAATGATTACAAAACGGCCCGCGCTTGGCCTTTAATCAAAGCGCTATAACGCCAATGTATCTAGGGTAAGTCTGAAAGGAATGAGAAATGAAAAACAAGAAATTATTGCGCTTGGCGTGGTGATCGCGGTTGGCATGGCGCAAACAGCATTTGCGGAATCCGACGGGGCTGCCGACAGCAAGCCTGACAGCGGGAATATGTCCGGCATGGCGATGGGCGATGGCGACAATCAGATGGGCATGATGGGCGGGGACATGATGCCGATGATGCGAAAAATGATGAAGATGCATGCCGCTATGATGGGTGGCCAGGGCAACATGATGGGAATGATGGATCGGGACATGATGTCGACAATGATGTCCGGTGGACAGCCTCATGAAATGGCCGCGCAGATGTCCGAAAAAATGCGGGAGTTCGATGCGAATTCCGATGGAGCGTTGACACTTGACGAGTTCGAAGCCTTGCATATGGACGCAATGCGCGCGCGCATGGTAGATCGCTTTCAGCATCTCGATGCGGACGGTAACGGCCAGATCTCTCAGGACGAGATGGAAGATGCCGGTACACGGATGAGCAAAATGAACGGTACTTCCACCGGAACGGACATGGAAGGTCATCATGACAGCGAATAAGGGTCAAGCCTGCGGCACTCAGCTTGATGGGGGCAAATTATGGCCTTCTTTCTGACGCGCCGCGGCGCAAGCCTTGCGATGTTGGCCAGTTCCGTTGCACCTTTCTCGGCTGTCGCCCAGACCGCCGAGGTCTGGTCGGCGGACATGGCAGCAGATGCGCTGCAACAGGACCTGATCCGGATGATCGACGTTCGGTCGCGACCGGAATGGACCGACACCGGCGTTGCCGACGGTACCTGGCCCATCAGCCTGCATGAGGACCGTTTCGCCGAGCGGCTTTTTGCCGCCCGGGAACGGGCCGAAGGGCGGCCTGTCGCGCTCATCTGTGCGACAGGCGGGCGGTCTGGCCGCGTCATGCGAAGTCTTCGGCAGGCTGGCTACAGCGGCTTTCTTGACGTATCCGAAGGCATGCTCGGTTCTGCCGCCGGACCGGGCTGGATCGCGGGCGGTTATCCGGTCGTCAGTGTCGATATGGCTCTGGCGGCGCTGCCAGAGGAATTGAGTTGAAGTGAAACTGTTGAACCGTCGAGAACTGTTGGGCCATGCCGCAGGCTTTGGGGCTGCATTTGCCCTGCCATCGGCTGCATTCGCGGCATCGGACAAGAGGCTCGCGTATCCTCCCCTTCTCGATGCGACGACATCCCGGCTTTTTCAGCTGGAAGCCCGCACGGGCGAGACCCGTTTTGACGACGGTGCCGCCAGCGAAACGTTCGGCTACAACCAGGGATACCTTGGCCCGACGATCCGGGTGCAGGCCGGGGTCGAGACACGGGCAGAGGTGCACAACACGCTTGGCGAGCCGATGTCGGCGCATTGGCACGGGTTGGTTGTTGCCGGTGAGTTCGATGGCGGACCACATCAGGCCATCGCACCGGGAGACACCTGGAAGCCGGTGCTGGACCTTGACCAGCCCCCGGCAACGGCCTGGTATCACAGCCACATTCACGGCGCGACGGCACGGCAGGTCATGCTGGGGCTGGCGGGTGTTCTGCAGGTGACGGATGACGCGGATGACGCCCGTGGATTGCCATCCGCCTACGGGGTCGATGATCTGACCCTTGTATTGCAGGACCGTCAGTTCAACTGGCGCGGACGCCTGAAATACGATCCCGGCATGCACCAGTCCATGAACGGGTTTCAGGGCGACACAATGGTTGTGAACGGTCAAATCGGCGCGTCGGCAGCGGTTCCGAAGGGGATCGTGCGGTGCCGTGTCGTCAACGGCTCGAATGCGCGGGTTTACCGCCTGTCCATGTCTGACAGCCGGTCGCTTCATCTCATCGCGACAGATGCCGGATTTCTGGATCGACCGATTGCGCTGAACCGCCTGACCCTTGCACCAGGAGAGCGCGCAGAAGTGCTTGTGGATTTCACAAGCGGGCGGGACAGTGTTTTGAAGTCCGACGATATCATTAATTCGGCCATGGGCGGAATGATGGGCGGCGGCGGTTCCGGCAGTCCATTCACCGTGCTGCCTTTCGCTGTCGACACAACCCTTCCGGTTCGCATCGACGCCCTGCCCGGCTCTCTGGACGGGCAGTTGCCTGATCTTGCGGTCAAGGACGCGCCAGTCCGACGTCTGTCACTGGATATGTCGATGGGCATGGGGATGATGTTCTCGCGGTCCGGTAACCGATTTTCGATCAACGGCGCGTCATACGATTCGGGAACGCTCAATTTTTCCACCAAACTCAACAGCATCGAGCGTTGGATTGTGCGTGGGGCCATGATGATGCACCCGTTCCATGTTCACGGCGTCCGGTTTCAGGTCCTGTCGGAAAACGGTACGGCACCGCGTGCAGAGAACAGGGGTTGGAAGGATACGGTACTGGTGGATGGTGAAGTGGAGCTTGCGATGAAATTCGAAAAACCTGCCTCAGCGGCTGCGCCCTACATGTATCACTGCCACATTCTGGAACACGAAGACGGCGGCATGATGGGGCAATTCAGTGTTGCTTAGCGCAGAAATCCCTTTACCCTCCGCTGACAGGAACCTTTAGGGGAATCCTATTCCTCGATAGAGGTTTGAGATGAAAACCGAATTGCACATCAAGCGGCTGACCCTCGCCGGCGGGCTGTTGATCGTCATCTCTGCGCCTATGCATTTCATCTTGCCCGAGCAAAGGCCAATTGTCTTCGCAGCTCTCTTTCTTTTGGTGCTCCATGCCGCTTAGCAAACCGCGCCTGCATCGGGTTGGGCTATGGTTGGTGGTTGCGCTTGGCGTACTTTTGATAGCCATATGGGCAATGGGATATGGCCCGGCGATAGCCCGCGAGACTATCGAGGTCTGGATAGAGCGGGCCGGCGCTTTGGGACCGTTGCTCATCATCGTGCTCATGATGGTTTCGATCGTGGCAAGCCCCATTCCAAGTGCACCGGTCGCACTGGTGGCAGGCGCGGCGTATGGTCATGTTGCCGGAGCTGTCTATGTCGCCATCGGGTCGGAACTGGGTGCACTCGTGGCATTCATCATCGCCCGCTATATCGGGCGCGACCACGTTGAGCGCTGGCTTGGGGATAAGGCCGGTTTCGGGTTATTGGGCTCTCAAAATCTGTTGATGTTGACGGTGTTCGCGTCTCGCCTCTTGCCCTTCATCTCGTTTGACGCAATGAGCTACGCTGCCGGTCTCAGCCGCCTGCGCCTTTGGCGGTTCCTGATCGCAACTCTGGCAGGCATTCTTCCAGCCAGTTTCCTGCTCGCGCATTTCGGAGCAGAGGCCATGTCGGGAGATTTCGGCACTGCTGAGTGGATCATCATCGGTCTTGGATTGATGACTGCCGCACCGTTGCTGGTCGCAGCGCTCTGGCGAACAAATCGGTCAACCAACGCTTCCTAAGTCTGAGTATGTCAGCAAAAATGAAAACCGTGATTGCCTACTTTACCATTGACCTTCCCCCACAGGAAGCTGCGACCGTGAATCGCTATGGATACACAAACACCACAACTCCGCCGGGATTTCCTGTACTACGCCACCGCCGGAACGGGCGCGGTTGCCGTAGGGGCTGCGGTCTGGCCATTGCTCAATCAGATGAACCCATCCGCCGATGTCCGCGCGCTGTCCCAGATCCGCGTCGATATCTCCGGTGTGGAACCCGGAACGCAATTGACTGTCAGTTTTCTCGGCAAGCCGGTGTTCATCCGGCACAGGACCGACGCGGAAATCGCGCAGGCCCGTTCGGAAGATGTGCTTTCCCTTCCTGATACCGTCGCCAGAAATCCCAACATATCCGGAGATGACCTGGCCACCGATGCAAACAGGGCAGTGGCGGGAAATGAGAATTTCTTGGTCATGATAGGCGTTTGCACGCATCTGGGATGTGTACCACTTGGTGACGGAGCCGGCGATTTTGGTGGTTGGTTCTGTCCCTGTCATGGCTCCCATTATGATACAGCAGGACGCATTCGAAAGGGTCCGGCACCGGAGAACCTGCATATTCCCACGATGTCCGTTTCGGAAGACATGATACTGACCCTGGGCTGACAGGAGCTTCGCGCATCGCGAAGGCCCATAAAATTCATACGCAGCGTTGTCGGAAGAGTCTTGACCCTCCAGTAACTGGAAGGGTTATGTGTTCAATTGTCTTGAAAACGGGAATTAGAAGATGGCCACGGACCAAGAACATCATCACGACATGACGCGCACCTCGACCGCATCAGACCCAGATACAGCGACCGACCCGGTGTGCGGCATGACCGTCGAGATAGACGAAGACACGCGCAGTGCCGAGTATGATGGAGAGGTCTTTCATTTCTGCTCGGAAAACTGCGAAACCAAGTTTGGCAAAGACCCATTTTACTATGCGTCGGGAAACGCCCAAAAGACACCAGCACATGGCGAGGCCGGTACGCAATGGACCTGCCCGATGCATCCGCAAATCCTGAAGGATGAGCCCGGGTCCTGTCCGATCTGCGGCATGGCGCTTGAACCGATGCTTCCATCGGACGAGCCGTCAGAAGAGTTGTCCGATTTCACAACACGCATGTGGATCAGCGCGGCAGCCGCCGTTCCGCTGGTTATCCTGACGATGGGTGAACTGGTCGGCCTACCTGTGCGGGAATGGATCGGACATCAGACGGCTGTCTACATCGAATTCGTCCTCGCAACCCCGATCATTCTCTGGGCGGCTCTTCCCTTCTTCAAAAGGGGGTGGGAATCGATCAGGAATATATCGCCGAACATGTGGACCCTGATCGCGCTTGGCGTCGGGGCTGCCTATATCTATTCGCTTGCCGCAACATTCCTGCCCGGCATTTTCCCCGAAGCGTATCGAAACGGCCAAAGCGTCGGGACATATTACGAAGCTGCGGTTGTGATCGTTGCGCTGATCTTTGTCGGTCAGGTGCTCGAGTTGCGCGCCCGCGAACGGACGGGTGATGCCATCCGTGCATTGCTCGATCTCGCACCAAAAACGGCGCGGCGGATCCTGCCGGACGGGACGGAATATGACGCACCTCTCGAACACATTGTTGAGGGTGACAGGTTGCGGGTACGCCCCGGCGACAGCATACCCGTCGATGCCGAGGTCCTCGAAGGGCATTCATCTATCGACGAAAGTATGATCACCGGAGAGCCGTTGCCGGTCGAGAAAACACAAGGCGACCGGGTCACAGGCGGCACGATCAACAAGAACGGCACATTGGCGATCCGGGCCACACAGGTCGGTGCGGACACGGTCCTGTCCCAGATCGTGGACATGGTGGCAGGTGCAAAGCGGTCGCGCGCGCCGATTCAGGGTCTGGCGGACCGGGTATCGTCCGTCTTTGTTCCGACGGTTGTCGTCATTGCGATCATATCCTTCGTTGTCTGGCTGTTCTTAGGGCCCGATCCCGCGCTCGCCTTCGCTGTTACTGCAGCCGTATCCGTTCTTATCATTGCTTGCCCCTGTGCCTTGGGCCTTGCGACGCCCATTTCGATCACAACGGCGGCGGGCCGCGGGGCACAGGCTGGCGTTCTGATCAAAGACGCCGAAGCACTGGAACGCATGGCGCGTGTCGATACCGTCATCGTTGACAAGACCGGAACACTCACCGAAGGGCGCCCCAAGCTGACAGACGTGGTGCCCACGGGGGACAAGGCTGAAAATGACCTGCTGACAATGGCTGCGGCCCTCGAACGGGGCTCCGAACATCCGCTGGCCGAAGCAATAGTCGAGGGTGCGCTGGCACGGGGGCTGACGCTTCCGAACGCAACGGAATTCGAAGCCGTGACTGGCAAGGGCGTGAAAGGCATGGTCGATGGCCAGGTCGTGGCACTTGGGAATCCCGCCATGATGGCAGAGATCAACGTTGACGCTTCGATTGCGGAATTTGCTGCGGACGACCTTCGTGAATCTGGAAAGACAGCAATGCTTGTGGCGATAGATGGCACTTTTGCCGGCATTGTCGCTGTTGCCGATCCCATCAAGGAGTCCACGGCAGACGCCATCGATGACCTTCATCGCCTCGGTCTCAGGGTCATAATGGCAACCGGTGACAATCAGAAAACCGCCGAAGCCGTCGCCGCAAAGCTGGGTATTGATGAAGTCCACGCAGGCGTCTTGCCCGAAGACAAGAAGGCATTGGTGGACTCCCTCAGACAAGAAGGGGCCCGGATCGCCATGGCAGGAGACGGCGTGAACGATGCCCCTGCCCTGGCGGCGGCTGATGTGGGCATTGCGATGGGCACCGGTGCCGACGTTGCCGTGGAAAGCGCAGGCATCACCCTTCTGGGTGGTGATCTTGTCGGCATCGTGCGTGCGCGCCGATTGGCAAAGGCAACGGTGCGAAACATCAAGCAGAACCTGTTTTTTGCCTTCGCCTACAATACCGCAGGTGTGCCCATCGCGGCTGGTATTCTCTACCCGTTTTTCGGCCTTCTTCTGTCGCCGATGATCGCCGCCGCCGCGATGAGCCTGTCTTCGGTCTCCGTCATTAGCAATGCACTGCGGCTGCGACGGGTACGGCTTTAGTCGCAAACTAAGGAGATAGATGATGGCAGGCGGACATCAGGGGCATATGCCGTCCGGCGGCAAGGGGCTGGCGATATCAGCCTAGTTGACCGGCATCTATTTTGTGATTGAACTGGCGATTGGCCTATGGACAGGGTCAATCGCGGTCATCTCCGACGCGTTCCATACCTTTTCGGCCGTGGGCGGTGTGCTGGTCGCCATTGTCGCGGCGCGTATGGCGTTGCGTCCGGCGGATGAAGAGCGGAGCTTTGGCTGGGCGCGCGCCGAAATCATCGGCGCCCTTGTGAATGGCGGCTTCTTGCTGGCCATGGCGGTTGTTGTCATCGCGATGGCTGCCATGCGCATGTCTGCGCCAATTGATCTTCCAACGGGTCCGATGCTGATTGCGGCTGCCGGGGGGCTCTTTACGGAGTTCATTTCGCTTGCGCTGATCTGGAAGCAAAGCAAGGAAGATCTGAACACGAAGGGAGCGTTCTGGCATATCATCCAGACCTTTGTTGGCAGTCTGTTGATCATCGTGACCGCCCTCGCAATCGAATTCACCGGGTTTCTGCTGATCGACCCGCTGCTTGGCATGGCGTTCGGGTTTGTCCTGCTATGGGCGAGCTGGGGATTGCTGAAAGAAGCGGCGCATCTTTTGATGGAAGGCACGCCTCCCGAAGTGAGTCTGCCTGAAATCAAACGTACCCTTGAAGAACTGCACGAGGTTTCCGATGTTCACCATATTCATGCCTGGGCGCTGACAAGTGGCAAGCATGTCTTCTCCGCGCATCTGCGTGTCACAGAGCAAGCAGATCAAGAAGAGGTCCTGCAAACCGCCTACGACATGCTGCGTAAGGACTTCGGGTTCTTTTTCGCAACCCTGCAGATCGAAACACGGTGCTTCGACGAAAGCGGCGCTGAGGCAATCGACCTTTCAGCGGCGACCAGTAAGACAGGGCATAACGGCGATCTTTGAAAACAGGTCATCGTCGCGGGCAGCAATTCTCATTGTTATCGGGCAAGCGAAATACCCGCCAAGCTTTGCTACCGCACCTTTTGTTATCTCGAACCGGGCATGGTCCGGCTGATCCATTCAGGGGCGCAAATGATACGTTCCCCGGGTCGGATTTGCGATCCGGCCATCATTCACAAGCTTTCGCAAGGCCCGATAGGTGGCCTCGTGCGAAAGGTGCAGCGCGCTGGCAAAATCGACAACGGAGCTTTCAAGCAGGCCCGCCACCATACCGGCATAGACCCGTTCTTCTGCGCGGCGGATGCCTACGATCTCAAGCGCCTGACGTTGCGCTTGTATCTGCTGTGCCGCTTGCCGCGCATAGGCGCGTGCAAAATCCGGATCTGCAAAGGCAGACAAGACCGCCGCTTTGTCGATCTGTACAAACGCCCCAGCCTCCGCCACGACCGCATCGCAGTGGTATCTATCCGAAAACACCGATGCTTCGGCAAGGCTCATCCCGGGCTCGGCACGGTAGATGATAAATCGTTCGCCATCCGGGCCGACACGCTCAAGATGAACGCGCCCGCACTTAACAACATAAAGGCCGCAGGTCCGCGCGCCCTGACGAAAGACCGTATCCCCTGCGGCCCTCGTCAGCGGACGCAAGGCGGAGGGCGGTATGAGATTATAGGGTTCAGGCATCATATGATCCAAATCATATTTCAGGGTCCGATCAGGTACTAGGCTGAATCCGAATACACTCAGGAAAGGCTGGTCCATGCGACTGATACCCGTTCTCTTCGCTGTCTTGCTTGCGACACCCGTTACGCCGCAACAAATGCATTCATCCATGGGTCACGCGTCCGACGCCCCAGGAAACCGGCCAGTCCGCCTTCGCCGCATTGGCCGAAATAGTTGTGCTGCTCCAGGCCGATCCCGAAACCGATTGGGGCGCCGTCAATATCGACAAACTGAGGGACCATCTGGTCGATATGGACCTTTTGACACGAAAGGCAGAGGTCACCCGCATTCTGCGGCCCGACGGGGCACGGTTCGAAGTGCGTGGCAGCCCGCGTGTCCTGTCGGCCATCAACACAATGGTTCCCGCCCATGCACCGTTCCTTGCCGGTGAAACAGGCTGGAGTGTTGCGTCAGAAGAAATGGAGGATGGTGTCGCACTGATCGTGGGTGGCGATGGTGAACAAATACAGGGCCTTGGTTTCTTTGGTCTGATGACAATCGGTGTACATCATCAAGAGCACCATCTGATGATTGCGAAAGGACGCAAGCCGCATCATTGAGCACGCGCCCAAGGCTCATATGCGGACCCAGGCCGCAATGGTCACTTCGCCAACACTACGCTCGGATATTCACAAAGAATCTGATGTCGACACCAGATCCGCAGAATTAACCGTCACACGCCTGCGGGACCATACGATCAGGGCCGCGCCAAGGATAATCATCGGCAACGACAGCAGTTGGCCCATTGTCAGCCCATAGCCCGCCCAATGAACCGCATGTCCAATCGGGTTGTCCTGCGTGACGAACTGCATATCAGGCTGCCGGAAGAACTCGACAAGGAACCTTGCGCTTCCGTATCCCGCCAGGAACAGGCCAGTAAGGCTTCCGGGAAAGCGCAGCCAACCGCGTTTCCAGGCCAGAAAGATCAGGACCGAGCCAAGCAGGATACCCTCCAGAAGAGCCTCATAAAGCTGGGACGGATGGCGGCCACACAGGCCCACGACGCCCGCACAGGACTGGGCCGCCTCGCCGGGGAATGCCACCGCCCAGGGCACATCGGTCGGACGGCCCCAAAGCTCGTTATTGGTGAAGTTGGCCAGCCGACCGAGGAAAAGACCCGGTGGTGTTGCAACAGCGAGCAGATCCGCCGTTGATAGAACGGGTGCGCCGTTGCGATAGCAAAAAAGCAAGGTGGCCACGACCACGCCGAAAAAGCCGCCATGAAATGACATACCACCCTGCCAGACCATGAAGATTTCGACGGGGTTCTGAAAATAGTACTGAGGTTGATAGAAAAGCACGAACCCCAGCCTGCCCCCCACGATCACGCCCAGAATGATCCATGTCAGCAGGTCTTCCAGTTGCTTGGGTTGCAGCGGCGGCGCCCCGGCCCCCCAGACTGACGAAGAGCGGACCAATGCGACACAGATGCGCCAGCCGATAAGGAGGCCAACAATATAGGCCAGCGCATACCAACGCAGGGCAAAGCGGAACGATCCGATATCAACGGCAAAAATCTCTGTTCCGATGTCAGGAAATTGGATAATCGAAGTCAGCATTCTTTGTTACCTTTGCCTGTTTCACACAAGGCCACATTTTGTTTCCCGCAACGGACGTTGGCGCGTTCAACCCTGTTGTCCCCAGCCCAAAGCGCTGTGGTGAATGTGCCATCCTTGCGTGCGGGAGTCGGTTCCGTTGAACCAGAGATGACGCACATCGGCACCCGCGTCCATGTGTTCAGGCGCTTGTATCCCATGAGTTTTGTACTTGTTTGTAACGGTTGGAAGCTCCGCCGCCTACTGGATCCGTCCGTCGCGGGAAATCAGCCGATCAAGGTCGCGCTCCATGATCTGAATTCGCTCCCGCGTCCTGCAACGACCATTGCGCAACCACATCTATGATCACGGATATGTTCATTGAAGTTGCGCGCGCCCGGCACAATTCAACGGATCATGACGGCACATAATGGTGATAACCGGGATCAAAGCAGGACCAGCGGCATCGCAAAAGGAGTTCAGATGTTTATACGGTCCCTCGCAGCGACACTTTTCATCGCTTTTGTTGCATTAGCTGCAAACGCCCCGCCCCTCTATGCGCAAGGAAAGACAATTCCATTCGATGGAAGCTGGAAAGAACAGGGCCTCTTGCGGCTCTTTTCGAACGAGTACGGCCTGCAAGGTCGGCGGCTGGACGTGATTTCCGATGGCACGGTTTCGGTTCTCTGGCGTCCGGTCAGCGCAGCCCTTGGCACCGCAAAGGCAGCAATGTGGGAATGGTCCGTCACGCAGGGTGTTAAGGGAACCGACCTCACACGGCGCGGCGGCGATGATCGCAATCTTGCTTTGTACTTCATATTCGTCGATCCGCAGACCGCAAGCACGCTTGGCCGAACAACGGCGCGCAAATTGCTGCGTGATCCCAATACGCGGGCGCTGGTTTATGTCTGGGGTGGCAATCATGCGAAAGGCGCATTGCTGAACAGCCCCTACTCGACGGGTCTCAAATCGAAAATTCTGCAAACGGCGCAAACCGGCAACTTCACCGAGAATGTGAACCTGGATCGCGATTTCGTGCGTGCGTTCGGGGACATGCCAAAGGTTCTGGTCGGTCTTGCGGTGACAGCCGACAGCGATGATACCGACGGAAAGATCCTTGCGGCCATTCAGGACCTGCAGATACGTTAGGTGCTCTCCGGTATTCCGCCAAACCTGGGCGCCGATCTGCAATGTATCAATATATCTCGCCGGGACGCCCTTCCGCAACGGTGGGGGATGTGGGTTGCAGGCCCCAGAAACGGAATACACGGAAACCCATGCTTAAGCGTCTTCAGATGATGGTTGCGCTTGGCGCAGCCACGCTCCCCCTGCCCCTGAGTGCGGCTTCGGTGCCTGTCACCCTGACGCCCGGCCTTCACCCGGATCGGGTCGCGGGACATTGCAATGCTTGGATTCAATGGCACCTGTCCCGGCCCCGAAATCAGACAGCGCCAGAACGATATTCTGCGGGCGCGGGTGGAAAACGGGCTGGAGGACGGGACCCTCGTACACTGGCATGGCATTCGGTTGCCCAACGCGATGGACGGCGTAAACGTGCTGACACAGGATGTCATCATCCCGAATGAGGGTTACGAGTACCGGTTTCCGGTTTCCGGTTCCCGATGCCGGAACCTACTGGTATCACTCCCACTACCTTTCCTACGAACAGGTCGCCCGCGGACTGTTCGGCCCCTGATCGTCGAAGAACCTGCCCCGCCAGACGTGGATCAGGACATCACGGCCATCCTCTTCGACATTCGGCTTGATGACACCGGCCAGTTCGACATGGAATTCGACCGCGCTGATTTCATAACAGCAGGTAGGCTGGGGGACTTGATGACCACCTTCCTGTCGTCTGAGCAGGCGCGGCTGGGGGATCACATCCGGTTGCGTCTGATCAATCCGACACCGGATCGCATTTTCGAGATACGTATCGACGGGCTGACGGGCTTTTGTGTGGCCTATGACGGGATGCCGCTGCCCGAGCTGGTTTCGCTGGGCAATCTAAAACTCGCACCGGCGCAGCGCATCGACATCATCGCAGATGTGACGGGTGATGTGATCCTAAGAGAAACCGTGCCTTCGGGTGGCGAGGAACTGGGGGGCATTATGTTGAACGGTCAGCGACAAATCCGGTCTGCGCCGATAGCTCCCCTCCCCGCGAACCTCGTGCCCGCGCCCGGAGAGATCACGCAAACGGCAGATTTCTTCATGCAAGGCGGTGCCGGGGACGGCGCGCACGGCGGGTTCGGGGGCTGGGCCTTCAACGACGTGAGCGGTCTGCCGAACAAACCGCTGATTTCGGCAAGACGTGATGAAGCAGTGCAGGTGCGGATGGTGAACGACACTGCTTTTCCGCACGGTATCCACCTGCATGGCCACCATTTCTGGGAAACCGATCAGAATGGTGCGCGAACCCACCTTCGCGACACGACCCTCGTAGCGCCGGGCGAGACGATGACGATTGTGTGCGTACTCGACAATCCCGGCGCGTGGATGCTGCACTGCCATATGCTGAGCCATCAGGCTGATGGCATGGCGACCTGGATGCAAGTCAGCTGAGGTCGGAGCGGTGGTTGCGCCAACCGTTGACGCGAAGCTGTGCCACAACGGGATATCGCTCTTAACAACAAGCACAGGCCCGTCATACAAAAGTTTACATGGCACTCGCCAAAATTTGCCTATGCTCAGGTTGTGAATGACGCTGGTCTGATAATCGGAAAGGTGCGCAATGCCATCAAAAATCCATTCTGGCGTGATTGTGGCCCATCTGTTCATGGGCATGACGGCGGGCATGGTCCTTGCCGAGCCATTGGAGTTCGCCGACCTAGACCCACCGGTCGGGAACAATGCGCAGGAACCCACCCTGTTCGCACTGCAGGATGATCGGGTCCTGCTGGGTTGGACCGAACCACACCCTGCCGGGTTTGCGGTAAAATTGTCGGTCCTTGAAGACGCAGAATGGAGCGCGGCCCGCACTGTTACCGTGTCCGACGAACTCTTCGTGAACTGGGCCGATTTTCCGTCCGTTGTTGCGCTTGATGACGGTACCTTTGCGGCTCACTGGCTGTGGGAAAATTCCAAAAACGACTATGCCTATGACGTCAAGATCTCTCTTTCGCCGGATGAGGGCCTGACATGGAGCGCACCGATAACGCCACATGATGATCGGTCGGTTAGCCAACACGGTTTTGTCACGCTCCAGCCGCTCGAAGACGGTTCCTTGATGTCTGTCTGGCTTGACGGACGCGCATATGACAAGCCGCTTTTCACCAGCGCAGCCAGCAACTACCCGGATGCAATGCAGTTGCGCGCAACCCGGATCACGCCCGAAGGTACGCGAACCGATGATGTTCTTGTCGATGCGCAGACCTGTTCATGCTGCCAGACGTCCGCCGCATCGCTGGACGATGGCACCGTCCTTGTCGCATACCGCGACAGAACAGATGCGGAAATCAGGGATATATCTGTCGTAAGACACCAAGGCGGCATGTGGTCAGAACCAACAAACGTCCACAATGACGGCTGGGAAATCTCCGGCTGCCCGGTCAATGGCCCCGCCATCGCGACCGCCGGTCAAACAGCCGCCGTGGCCTGGTTCACGGCTGCAAATGACAAGCCGGAAGTCAAGGTTGCGTTCTCTTCCGATGGTGGCAGAAATTTTGGCGATCCGGCGAAAGTCAGCCTCGGGATTCCCGCCGGTCGGGTCGATATTCTCATGCTGGACCCTCAGACTGCGTTCGTGACGTGGGTCGAATGGGCAAATGAGAGCGAGGTGATCCTTGCTTGCCAGATCACAACCGGTCAGCAGTGTAAGGACCTGCAACTGATTGCGCGAAACAACGGCGCAGGTTCGGTCAACTTCCCGCGCACGGCGCGAACGAATGAAGGGGTTTACCTGTCGTGGACACAGCCCAGCAACTCGGATGATCCGGAACCGAGTTCGACTATACGCACGGTTTTCGCTTCCTATTGAAGGTTTCCGGACGAAAGCTGATGGTTCTTTCGCTTGGCTCACATCAGGAGTGGGTCCAACGATCACCGTCAACAAGAATTGCATTTCCTGCAATAGGGCTACCGGCAAATGACGGTGATTTCTCATCCATAGTGACTGGTCTCTGGCCCGGAAATTGTAGCGTGCCACGCTTTTTCATGATCCCGGTCCCGAGCATATGACCCACCAGCGCTACCCAGGCAATGCCGGTGAAATTCAGAAAGAAGGGAAGATCTGCGACAGAAGTAGTGCCCCCGATGGCGAACACCCACAGGCCGAACCCATAAATCGCCGAGGGCAAAAACCAGTTCGTCTGCCCCGCGATACGGTGCCAAATTGGTCTAAAGACGAACAACCAACCGACGGGATAGCCAATCAGGCCAACAAGATAAAAATGTACGAAATATCCTGCGAAATCACCGTTCGGCAGACCAAGGCTGCCGAGTAAGCTCCTCGCTAGCCCGTGCGGTGACAACCGCGAAAAGCCCAAGCCCGGGCTGATGATCTGACCCAACAGATCGAACGCGACGGTCGCAAAGAAACCTGCGACGAACATTAACCCTAAAGTTCGGGCGTTGAATGCGGGTAGTGAACCTGTTGTGCGAGAATCAGTATCAACTGTATTCATGGCGATTCTTTCTTTGTATTGCGGGCGATCAAATAGACAGGGCTAATGTAATGACCAATTGTTGACCCAGCGACGTTCTCGGCAACTCCCGATCACTTTCCATCTTGATGAGATCGGTCTGTTTATGAACCCCGCCACAATAACCAACCTAATGACAGAACGTGGGATGTGCACTGCTGGCTCTAATATGTGATTATCCGTTACCGCCGTCAGCCTCCATGCCGAGAGAATGCTGACCGCCACAAGCACTTTGTGGCTTTGTACGCGCTGGTTCACAATGAGCGCTGCTTATGAGTCGGTGTCGCCGGAATTTCTCGTCTTTTCACCCCGCGCAGCAGCTGAGTTTGGCTACATCCTTGTCGAAGGTTTGTGCGGCGAGTTTCAGCCCTTCGACCGTGGTCAAATAAGGAAAGATCGTCTCTCCGAGCGCCCGTGCGGTCATGCCGAATATAAGCGCCATTGCCAGTGTCTGAATCGTGTCCGACCCCTCCGGTGCTGCGATCTGACCGCCCAGCAGGCGGTCGGTCTTCGCGTCGGCCACCAGCTTAATCACTCCGCGGGTATCGCGTGCAGCGACGGCGCGGGGCACGTTGTCGAGCGTGATCACACTGGTTTTGACCTTGTGCCCCGCCGCCTTGGCCTCAACCTCCGAAAGGCCGACGCCGGCCACTTGCGGGTCGGTAAACACGACCCACGGCATCGCCGCGTTGTCATAGCGCATCTGCTCCAATCCAAGGGCATTGTTGATCGCCACCTTGGCACCATAGGCCGCCATGTAGACGAACTGGTCACGGTCAGTGACATCGCCCGCGGCCCAGACGCCGGCACGCGTGGTCGCCATGTCCTGACCGACCTTGATAGAGCCGCGTGCGTCGGTCTCGATGCCAAGCTCTTCCAATCCAAGGTTCTCGGAATTGGCGATCCGGCCGGTGGTCACAACCAGCCGTTCGGCGGTCAGATCCTCGGTCTTGCCACCCCGTTCGACAGTCAGATTGACGCCGCCCGCAGCTTTCGCGACCGAGACGTAAGCAAGACCGGTCTCGACCGCGATGTCTTCGGCCTTCAGCGCTTGCGTCAGCGCCTGGGCCACCTCCGGTTCGGCGCCCGGCAGGAGGCGCGAGCGGGTCACTAGCGTGACCTTCACCCCCAGCCTTGAAGCCATTTGCGCCAGCTCGCAGCCGATATAGCCGCCGCCCAGCACCAAGATGCTTTCGGGCCGGTCAGGCAAAGTCAATAGATCGGTGGAATCGAGGGGCTCCACTGTGTCGATCCCCTCGATCGCTGGCAGGTGGGGGCGCGAGCCGGTGGCGATCAGGACGCGCGGGGCGGATATCACCCGTCCTCCAACAGCGACGCCACCCTCGACCAATCGCGCCGGGCCATCCTCGATATAGGTAACGCTTTTATAGGCGGGCAGCAGGTCTATATATTTCTTGTGCCGCATCTCCTCGACCAGATCGGTGGTGCCTTGCACTACGGCACCCCAATCCACCGCATGATCACAGGGCTCGACGCCCGGGAACCGGGCGGCCGACGCGCCGCCATGCACCGCCTCTGCGGCGCGGATCATCGCCTTGGACGGCACGCAGCCGACATTCACACAGGTGCCGCCGGTGGTGCCGTGCCCGATAAGCGCCACGCGCTTTCCGGCATCGGCTGCCGTGATCGAGGCAGAAAACCCGGCCGAGCCGGCACCAACGACAATGAGATCGTAGTTGTCATCGCGGGTTTCACTGGCAGTGCAGCAATCGTCTTTCGTTACAGTTTGGTCCATTGGTTCTTCCTTAGCTTGCGATCGGTATCGCGACACGGCCCCGATCAATAATTTTGAATCACACCATCGAACCGATGTCGGAGGCATAGCTCGGATAGGCGAAAATCATGGCCTTGATCTGGTTGGCGGTCTGCCCGGCACCCATGGCCATGGCGAAAAGATTGATCTGCTCCTCGGAGCCCGGCCCGATCAGATGCGCGCCGAGGATCTGTCCGCTGCCCTCTTCGACAAGAACCTTGAATCCGGTATGTTTCGCGCCGACGCGCAGCGACGAATACCAGTCCCCTGTCTTTTCGAAATGGGTGTCGAACTTCAGCCCCTGTTCCCTGGCCACCGCTTCCGACAAGCCCACGGTGGCCACCATCGGGAGGGTGAAGACTACCGACGGGATCGGCGGATAATCCACGGTACGCTCGTCTTCTCCAGCCAGCAGGTTCTTGCCTGCCACACGCCCTTCGAAGGCGGACACCGGGGTCAGCTTGGGCCCACTGGCAGCGCAGTCGCCCGCGGCGAAGATCGCCGGATTGGTGGTGCGCATCGCGTCGCTCACCTTGATGCCACGGCGTGAGTATTCGACGCCGGCGGCCTCAAGGTTAAGGCGATCGATATTGGGCACCCGGCCCGTGCCATGCACCACCAGATCGCAAGTGATCGTTTCGGTGCCGTCGGGAGTTTCCACCGTGACGGTGAATTCGTCGCCCTGCTTTTCGATCTTCGCCACCTTCGCCTTGGTGCGGAGATCGACGCCGAGCTCTTCGGTTGCCTCAACCAGCATTGCGACCAAGTCGGGATCGAAAGGACCCAAGGGGCGGTCCATCATCTCCAGCACTGTCACTTCGCGCGCGCCCGCCCGCTTGACAATATGGGCGAATTCCATGGCGATGAAGCCGCCGCCGACAAAGGCGATGCGGTTCGGTCGCTCAGGCAGTTCCAGGAATTCGGTGCTGGTGGTCAGATGCTCTTCGCCCGGGATGTTCAGCGTCATCGGCCGCGCGCCGGTGGCGATATGAAAATGCTTCGCGGTCAGGGTCTCGCCGTTCAACTCGATCGTATTGGGGCCGGTGAACCGTGCCAGCCCATGCAAGACGTCGATCCCCGCTTTTTCCAACCCGGCTTCGATGCGCGGTGGCATAGCTTCGGTGAAGCTGCGCTTGAAGGCGATCATGTCGGGCCAGTTGACCGAAGGTTGCGCCTCCAGCCCCTTGCCTTCCATGTTTTCGGCCCATTCGACACCCTCGGTGACCGCGACCAGCATTTTCTTGGGGTCGCAGCCGCGCAGGGCGCAGGTGCCGCCATGGGGTTCGCTGTCGATGCTGGCGACGCTCCAGCCTGCATCCGCGGCCATCCGGGCGACGCCATTTCCAGCGGTGCCGCCGCCGATCACGATGAGGTCATAGGTCTTGGTCATACCTGTTCCTTTCCTTGTGCCAGTTTCTCTTGATCCGGCTCACTGCTGAACTGCCTGATTTTCTGAGCCAGAGCGCATATCCCGCCACCGCCAAAGCGGCGGCAACCGAGATCCGCAGAGCAAAGCGGAACTCCAGCCAGAACAGCAGAGCCGAAAGAACAACCGCCAAGCCGATGAGAAGGGCTTTCGGACTGTGCCCTGGTCTGCCGGCTTGCTGCCACAGGGCATATGCAACCGCACTCAGCGAGGCGAAGAGCATCGGGAAAAGCGCGTAGTCGAGCCAACCAACAACGGCAGAAAGTCCGACCCCGGCGACGATCAGCACCAGGAACGGCGTGAAGCAACAGATCGCCGCAAATACGCTGCCGATGAGGCCGCGCCGCAAAAGGGTCGTGGGTTCATTGTTATTGTTCATGTCTGTCATGCTGTCTCCAGCTCCGAGTGCGGGTCGGTGAATGCGATCAGAAATCGCCGGACTCGACGATGTCCGCCGAATAGCCGGTGGCGCGGATTGCTTCGACGATCATGTCCTGATCGGCGGCCTCGTCATCAAAGGCGACGATGTAGGTGCCGGTGCCGAATTCCTCTCCTTCCATGAAGTCGATGATCTCGACCGAGGGAACGCCCCGCATGGCCGCCGCCACCGTGTAGGAGCAGGTCGGGCATGTCAGTTCGCCTACCCCGATATTGATGCGCTGTTCGGCGGCGCTGGCGGGGGAAGCTGCGAGAGTGCCAACGACCGCAAGGGCAAGATGGAGTGACTTCATGGGTTCGGCCTTTCAGTAGGACAGAAGGTATGGGGTGAGATAGGGAAAGATCATCGCGACGGTGACGATGGCGGTGGCAATCCAAAGAATGGATCGCATGAGTTTCCGGTTCATGGGGCGCGCGCAGGTGCCATCCGCGCAGGCCTCAGTCGGGATCGGACGGTAGGCCTTGTAGAATCCATAGCCGATGCAGGCGGCACTCAGCGCGAAGGTGATCCATTTGTACTGGTAGAGAACGCCCAGCTGCGCAATGAAAACGCCGGTAACGCCGAAGCTGACCAGCACCAGCGGCAGGATGCAGCATGAGGTCATCGCCAGCGCGCCAAGCGCGCCGAGCCAGGTTGTCGTCCATGCCTTTTTGTCGGCAGCCCCTGTTTCGTCCATTGCCGTCTGCCGGTCGGCGGATGTGGTTTCAGTCATGGTTCGAATCATCCTTGCCTCAGTGATGATCTCAATCTAGGGTCTGTAGCAGGTACAGGCTCAAGAGGGTCAAACGTGAAAAATCGTCACAGATCGGTGAAGGTCCTCAGGCGCGGAGATCTGGCCAGGCTGACCGGCTGCAATCTCGAGACCATTCGCTACTACGAGAACATCGGCGTTATGCCCGAGCCGCCGCGCTCCAGCAAAAACTATCGCGTCTACGATGATCGGCATGTCGCGCGCTTGTGCTTCATCATGCGCGCGCGCGAGCTTGGGTTCACGCTCGACGAAGTCCGCGATCTGCTCGCCTTGGTCGATGGCGGTGCCCAGACCTGCGGCGAGGTGCAGGGTCTGGCAAATTCGCATCTCGCCTCGGTCCGCGCCAAGATCGACGATCTCAAACGCATCGAACGCGTGCTGTCTTCCACCGTGGCGCAATGCACCGGTGACGATGTCCCTGAATGCCCTGTGATCGACGCGCTGACGGAGGTGACCTGAAGGGCCATAGTTGAGGACGCCCATGCATGTCAGCCAAGCGGACAATGGTGCCAGCGCCGTTGTTTGCGATCATTCGTTCCCCGCGGAGTCCTGCGTGGTCGCCGCATGTTCGGGGACCAGATAGCGCGGCACGATCCACAGATAGGCGACCATGCCGAAGAGCTCGACGAGCGACTGGAAGACGATGACCACGGCCGCCACGTTCCACTCCGGTCCAAGCACCAGCACCAGCGGAAGTACGACGAAGGAGTTGCGGGTTCAGAGCGAGAAGATGACCGTTCGTCACCCGCTAGTGGACAATCCGGCCGCCCGCCCGGTCGCCGCACCGAGAAGTGCTGCGGCGACGAGGTAGGCGACGTAGGCGCCCGCCACCTGCGCCAAAACCGGCAGCGCATCCCGTACCGCGTCGACTTGCGAGGCCGCGATCAGGAACACCACGACAGCCAGAAGCGGAACCGGCAGCCAGGCGAGGCGATTTACGATCGCGGCCCGCTCCGGGCGCGCCTCTGCCCAACGCTCCAGCAGGAAAGCCGCTGTGAGCGGCAGCAGGACAAGCGCCGCAAAGACGGCGGCAATGCGGTCGGCGGCGAGAAGCTCAAAGAATGCCTCGCCGAGAAAAAGCCAAAGGAAGAGCGGCAGACAGGCGAACTGAACCGCGAGGAGGATCGGTGTCGCGGACGCGGCACGCACCGCATCGCCGCGACCGAGATGGGTGAATGTGATGAACCAGTCGGTGCAGGGCACCAGCAGCACGACAAGCACCCCGAGCCGAAGCGCAGGATCGTCAGGCAGGAACGCGATCAGCCCCCAGACCAGCAGCGGCACCAGGACGAAATTGCCGATCAACATGGTGCCGATGAAACGCCGGTCGCGCGTCGCGCGCGGCAGGTGCGCTAGCGGCATCTGAGCGAAGGTAGTGAAAAGCATAAGCCCCAACACCGGCCAAAGCAGCGCCTCGAACACCCCCGAGATACCGGGGGCGAGCGAGCCCAAGACCAGACCGGAAAGGATGGCAGCGAGGTAGATCCAGGCTTGATGGCGTTCGAGATTTTGCAGCTTCATGTCCTGCCCCTGCTCTTTCCGAAGGCGATTTTCAAGAAGACATCACTGGACAGGCCATTGCGACAACGGCTCGTTCGTCGCTTGGAGCGTTGTATGGTCTGTCCGGTTTATACCCGCAGACCGGTCACGACCCAGTCGACAATGCTTTCATGGTAGTTGGGGACGTGGCGATAGCCGAATTGTCTCAGCCGATCAGCCGAACTCTTTGACCTCGAGCATCTGCAAAACGGTGCTCCTCACCGTTTCAGCCGTGCTGCGGATAGACGCAACATCGGCGCGCACAGATCGCTTCGACAATCAGTTTGTGGCGCGCCACATTCGGAACCGTCCTTGCCCTGTTAGCTCGCGGACCAGATCCCGCGCTTCCATCCAGGCGAGGTTGCGCTGGACAGCGGCGCGGCTGGCTCCGGTCAGGGCCTCGGCCATAGGGGCAGAGACCAGGGGCCATTCGGTCAGCACTCCGCGCAGGGCTGGCGGCGTCTTGCCCGAGAGTGGGGTCATCTCGGCTTCCGCCAGCGCCGACCATGTCTCGATATCGTCGAGGTGCCGCATCGCGGTCAGGCAGGCCGTTTCCATTTTCTCGAGCCAGCGCGCCAAACGTTCAGCCGGGGGGCCGCCGGCGCGCAGCGCCCCCGCCCCACCCATGGCCAGGGGTGCGAATATTGCCCCCTCGCCCTCATGCGCGGCAATGCGCGACGCCGTGACCGCCGCTTCCATTCGGTTGCTCTGCTGTCCGAGGCCCGCGAGGCTCCAGAGGTGAAACCCCATGCAGGCACGCGTGATCGGGTGCAGGTCGGCGGCTTGCGCCATCAGGTCAAGCCACCCGCCCGCGCGATCCGCGAAGGGCTCGGCTTCATCCACCATGTTCTCGGGGTCACGGCGATCGAGGAAGGCGGACAGGTCCACGTCTGGGCCGGGACCGCCTGTAAGACGCCGCACCGCCCATCCGACACGCGCAAGCGCTGCGGTGTCGTCCTGCACGCCGGACAAGCGCATGGATATCCAGAGCGCCAGCCGATCCGGGCCAATTCGGTCGCCTGCAAACCAGCTGAGGTCTGCCGCCTCGATCAACGCAAGCCTGTGCCGCCAGCCTTCCGGGCCACGCTTCAGACGGTCGTCTAGCGCCCCGATCCGGCCGGCCACACGGGCAAGGCGGGCAGCATGGCCCGCCTCGGCACGTCGCCAATCGTCAAGAACAGCGGTCTCACGCACTTCGGCCCTAGGTCCGGGCGGCAGATAATGCGGCTCCTCTTCCATCGGACCGGGCAAGAACCACAGGTCGTCCTCAGATGCCGTCATTGGCTCAGAACTTCAGTCGTCTCAGCCTCAAGGAGTTCAGCACAACCGACAGCGATGACGCACTCATCGCGAAAGCGGCGAAGATGGGGCCGATCAGGATGCCGAAGAATGGATAGAGTACGCCCGCGGCGATCGGCACGCCCGAGGCATTGTAGATAAGCGCGAAGAACAAGTTCTGGCGGATGTTGCGCATCGTGGCCTGGCTCAGCTTTCGGGCGCGCACGATACCGTCCAGGTTGCCTTTGACCAGAGTGAAGCCCGCGCTCTCGATAGCGACGTCTGCGCCGGTGCCCATGGCAATGCCGACATCGGCCTGTGCCAGCGCCGGGGCATCATTGACCCCGTCGCCCGCCATCGCGACTTTCCGACCCTGCTCCTGCAATTCCTTGATGATCCGGGCCTTGTCCTCGGGAAGGACATCGGCGCGGATTTCGTCAATGCCAAGGCGGTTCGCGACGGCCAGCGCGGTGCGCTCGTTATCGCCGGTGGCCATGATGATGCGGAACCCCAGTTCGTGCAGCGCCTTGAGGGCGGTGGGCGTGGTCTCCTTCACCGGGTCGGCCACGCAGACGAGCCCGGCGATCGTGCTGTCGAACACGATGAACATGACGGTCTCACCCTCGTCGCGCCGCGCATTGGCGGCACCCACCAGGGCACCGCTATCCAGCCCCATGTCTCGGATCAGCGCCGCATTACCCAAGGCAACGGCCTTGCCATCGACGCGGCCCTTGACGCCCTTACCGGTCACCGCCTCGAAATCCTCGGCCTTTGCGAAATCCACGCCGCGTTCCTCTGCACCACGCACGATAGCCTCGGCCAGTGGGTGTTCCGACCCACGTTCGAGCGAAGCGGCGAGACGCAGCACCTCGGCCTCGTCATGGCCGTCTTCGGGCAATACCGCCACCAGCCTGGGCTTGCCTTCGGTCAGGGTTCCCGTCTTGTCCACGATCAGTGTGTCGATCTTCTCGAACCGTTCCAGTGCTTCGGCGTTCTTAATCAGCACACCCAACTGCGCCCCCGTACCCGTCGCGGTCATGATCGACATCGGCGTGGCAAGGCCAAGCGCGCAGGGGCACGCGATGATGAGCACCGCCACCGCCGAAACAAGGCCATAGGCCATGGCCGGGTCCGGTCCCCAGATCGACCAGACGACGAAAGACACGATGGCGACCGCTATGACAGCCGGCACGAACATGCCTGCCACCTGATCGGCATATTTCTGGATCGGCGCGCGGCTGCGCTGCGCATCGGCGACCATCTGCACGATCTGGCTGAGCATCGTGTCAGCGCCGACGCGCGTGGCTTCGATCACGAGGCTGCCGGTGCCGTTGATCGTGGCGCCGGTGACGGGTTCGCCGGCGACTTTCTCGACGGGAACAGGCTCGCCGCTGATCATCGACTCGTCCACCGAGGAGCGCCCTTCGACGACGACCCCATCGACCGGCACCTTATCGCCGGGCCGGACACGCAGGTGATCGCCCAGTTGCACCTGCTCGAGCTCGATCTCTTCCTCGGTTCCATCGGGGCGGATCACCACCGCTGTCTTCGCAGCCATGTCCAAGAGGGCGCGAATCGCATTTCCGGTACCTTCGCGGGCGCGCAGTTCCATGACCTGCCCAAGAAGAACCAGCGTGACGATCACGGCGGCGGCCTCGAAGTAGACACCGACGTTGCCGTTCTCATCGCGGAAACCCGCTGGGAATATCTGGGGCGCAATGACCGCAAGGATACTGAATATGTAGGCCGCGCCCACGCCCATCCCGATCAGACTGAACATGTTCAGGTTCATCGTTCGGAAGGAGTGGTAACCGCGCACGAAGAACGGCCAGCCCGACCACAAAATCACCGGCGTCGACAAGACAAGTTCCAGCCAGAGAGATGTCCGTTCGCCCAGCAATTCCATGAAATAGGTGAAACCGACGAACGGCCCCATCGCGAGGACCAAGACCGGGATGGTTAGAACGGCACCGACCCAGAACCGCCGGGTGAAATCGACCAGTTCGGGGTTACGGCCTTCGTCCTCTGCGCTGACGGTCTCGGGCTCCAGCCCCATACCGCAGATCGGACAGGAGCCGGGGCCGGGATGCCTGACTTCGGCGTGCATCGGGCAGGTATACACCGTGCCGGCGTAGCCTTCGGGCACGGTGTCGTATTCACCCCCCTTGACCCCCGCTGTTGCGGCGCCGTGGGCGTGACTGTGGCCGGAGTGATCATGGCCGTGATGGGCGTGGTCCGCGGCCTCGCCCTCGGGGACCAGGAACATGCCGCATTTCGGGCATTTCCCTTCTTCGGTGCCACGTATCTCGGGGTGCATCGGGCAGGTGTAGACTGTGCCGGTGTAGCCTTCCGGAATCGTGTTGAAAGTTTCCAGGTCGTCAGCCTCCCTTACTGGCTGGCCTTTGCTGTCGTTCATTTTGCGTCCTTTCCTATCCCGTTCCGGCGAGATGCTGTCTATCCCCGATCCGAGATGTCAAAAATGTGCCCGTGGCCGGCAGAAATCAGGTGTCTTCGCTGACCTGTTTTCAGACAGGCATGTTTTTCAGCTCTTCCATCTGCCTCGCTGCCACATTCTTCGGCTATGACCCATGCCGGAGCGGGCCGGACAACATCGGCAATTCATGTCCTTTTCCTTCCCGAAAAGAAGTTGAACGTTGGCACGAAGATCACGGCGATGTACCAGCCATAGGCAAAGCTCTCGACCAGCCCCAGAAAGGCGCTCGACCAGCTGATCCAGGTCACGCCGGGCAGAAGTGGTAGCCAGGCTTGATACATGGTGGCGGTCGGGAACAGCAGGCCGAAGATAACGCAAAGCACGAAGCTGATCGCCAACAGAGTCCCAAGGGCTATGCCTAAGGGATAGATGCGAACAGGTGTGCGATCAGACATAATTTCTTCTTCCAAACTCTTTGGGGCTGTCTCGCTGGGGAGATGACTGCACCCACAGCCAAAGAGGTGTCACGAGGTTTCCTGTATCGTTTTGTCACAATGGGTGCCGAAGATGGCTCCCGATGTGTGATCTTGTTCGAGGGGAATCCGGATGGCTATATCGCGATTTACCCATGCGTAAGACGAGTGGGCGAGAAACAGGGCACAGAGTCCTTCAAAGGCGCTTAGCGAAATCATGACTATGTTGTCCTTCTTTTGGATGAATGTTGAAAAGTTACCGGCCTAACCTTCTCGCTACGCGAGACCGTAACGCGGTCGATCTCAATTATTGCTGCAGCAGCATCTCCCGGAGCGTGCAGCGGTCGATCGGGCCTCGGGCCGGACTTCGGTGGCTAGACTGACAGAACTGCCGCCACAGCACCCACCGGGCTTTGCGGTTTGGGTTTGAGATTTATCGTTTTCGATGGTATTTTGAGCCATCTTTTTCTCCTTCAATCCTGAATTCATATTGAAGACGCCTGCCACGTCATTCCATTACAGGGAAATCGGTGGATTTCGCGACCGATCCAGCAGGTCGCTTTGTTCCGCTTTTCAGCAACAGATCGGGCGCGAGGCTTTAGGGCGGAATATCGAGATTTCGCGGCGCGGCATCTTTTCGAGTTCGGTCCGACTGATCGCAATGCGATCCGTGGCAAGGGCCAAACCATCCGCCGAACCCTCAAGCGCTAGAGCTATCCTGACCGACCGGCACACACCCCAATTGGGTGCACACAACTATCACGACCACCCACTCACCTCCCTCGCCAGCCGACCTCTTTTGACCGCGCGCCAGCATCACCCGGTCTTTGTTGGAGTTATCCTCAATGGCATCAATCGGATCAACTAGCTCTTCGAGATCTGTCGCGCGCGCCCCGGAAATCACCTCCGGCGAACGCCGCCATATGAAGGCGGGCTTGCCTGCCCAGTCATCCGTGATCCTGCACCCTACCGCTACGTCCGTCAGATCGAGGATACTGGTCGATTGGCTGATGACATCTACCGAAGGGTTCATGGAATTGATCAGCGGTCAGACCGCAGCGGCCCTTGCTACTACTCCGGTGGCTGCAGCGGCATAGTAGAGAAAGTCTCGCCGACGGCTGCGTTTGGGACACCAATTGTCTGTTTTGAATTGGACATCTTGTTCCCCGTCGCTTGCTGTTGGTCGAGTTCACGACGGCCATTAGCCGCAGCGCTGTTCGGTTGGTTTTTGCTGCTATCAGGCCGCTACTTCAGTAGCTTTGAATTGCTGGTCTCATTTGAAACAACAGGAGACGGTCTTTCGGTATCTAGCAGCAGAACCACGAGTTCGGTCGCCATATCGCGACGTAATCCGGCAAGGAGGTAGGCGCAGTCCTTGGGTCCGAGGCCCAAAATTCTGGCCGCTTCAACCAGACTCTGGTCGTCACTTTCGATCCTCCGAAAGAGTTTTTGGGAAACCGGAGCATCGGCATGGTGCGAATGCGACGCGCATGCGCAGCCTATCCGGTGAACGAGACGAAACAACTCCGTTGAGGAGGCAAGGCGCTCATGGATTGCCTGATCCGATATATTTTCCTCTCCGCTGATCATTTTGGTGTCCCTGCCATGACGCCCAGACCTGGGCTTTCCCGTAAGTCGACGCTTCCTGGCGGAATCCATTACAAGCTGGGCCTATTCACCTAGCATCAGTTCGATGCGTCCTTGGGAGCACAGTGGGTCTCATCTTCGGGGTTTTCGCAGCCGATCGGAGGGCAGTAGCAGTCATCCCAACCTGTCTTGCAGCACTTGCCACAATGACCCGTCAGCGCATCGCGCAAGGCCGCGCGGGCACGATGCAGACGCACGCCAAGCGCGTTGCGGGTCAGGCCCATGTCGACGGCGACCGCGGCACGGTCCTCCTCTGCGAAGTCGACCCGACGAATCAATTCTGCATCTGCTGCCCGCAGCGCCGGGACCAGACCACCCAGGCAACGGCAAAATTGCGCCATCTGTGCGGGGGCATCATCAGCCAATGCCTCGGGTTCTCTGCCATACGCTTCGGCGAGGCGCCCCCGGCGAGCCAACTTACGGAAATGATCGTTCATCGTCGATCGCAAGATGGCATAGAGCCAGGAATCCATTCGCTCCACATCTCGCAGCTGGTCTTTGCGCGTCAGCACCCGAACGCAGAATTCCTGCAAAACATCGTCCGCATCCGCCTTGTTGCCCAAGCGGCGCACCAGAAATCCCATAAAGGCTTGCCGACCCTCTGAAAGCGCGATCTCGGCGGGGTCGCGGTCTTGGGCGGGTTCCCGTGTTTTTTTGTCTGGCTCCGTCATATCTCATCCCTCCATTTCATTGAGATGTGAGCACATTGCATTAAAATCGAAATAACGCGGCGCCCAAATTCGTTCATCGAAGGTGACGGATGAACGACCGGTTCTCGTTTGCTTCGCAAGATTGCGTCTTCAAACCTCATTGAGTGTCCGTTCCTTTCCGCGGTGAACCATCGCTATTCCCAAAAATATCATAGCGATACCTACAATTTGTAAGACAGAGAGCCACTCGCCATAGACAACGATGCCCAAGGTCAGTCCGAAAACCGGAATAAGAAAACTGAAGGCATTGGCCCGATTCAATGGGACTGTTTCAAGCGCTGAGAACCACAGCCAATAGACAAGTGCCGATCCTGCCATGGCCAGGACGAGAAGCGACGCGATGAATGCGGGCGCCCAGTTAATTGTAGTTGGCTCCTCCATGGACATCGCCGCAATGACGAGTGGTACGCTGCCTAACAGCATCTGCACTCCCATTGCCGAAAGGCTGTCCACCTTTCCTGCAATGGATTTTATCAGGACGTTGCTAAACGTAACGCCAGCGGCTGCAAGAATGATTTACAAAACGCCTATAACATAACTCTCGTTTCCATCATCCAGAAAATCGGGCAGAGCAATTAGCACGATCCCTGCAAATCCGGCAAACAAGCCTATGCTACCAATCAAGGACAGCTTTTCCCCAAGCCAGAACGCCGCGAGGACAGCTGCCAGAAGAGGTTGCGTATTCGCTATTACCGTCGCAAGGCCCGGTGAGACAAACTCCGCCGCATGAAACATCCCAAGAAAGCCAAGACTCGTCGCACCGAAGCCAACTCCCGCTAGCGTCAACCGAACCCGGTGCCCTCGCGGAAATGGTCGCCCTAAGATCAGCGCCAAAACTGTGAGCACGCCGCCTGCGAGGAGCGCCCTCATGGCGGCAAAAGTTAGATGAGGCGAGTATTTGAGCCCGACCACGATGACCGGAAAGCACAAGGCCCAGAGCACCATCGCAAGGACAATCTTCAGGGCCGCTACTGGTGTCATAGGCAGTCCTTTCATCGAACCGGCTCACGTTCATCCTGTCTAGGATCGACAGGATCAAGCGTCAGATACCGAGGGAATCTGTCACCAAATGTAACCAGGTCGGCTTTTGCGACAGACCGTTACACGACAGCGCCGGGAGCCTGTTGCAAGACACGTCGCATTTGCCACTTTGGTCCTGCAACCCGTCAAAATGGAGGCTTTCAATGAAACGCAACACCACGCTCATTCTCGCAACCGCATTTGCTACGGCTCTCGGCGGCGCAGCGCTCGCGGACATGGGATATGTAACCGGGCATCATGATCTGCCCGACCGCGATAACAACATCCACATGAACGAAACGATGCGCGGCCATTTCGATCACGCCGATCAAAACAAGGACGGCAAGGTCACGCGCGCGGAGATGGAGGCCCATATGGAGGCTGCATCAGAGTTCAAGAGCATGTTCGAAGAGCGCTTTGGCAATCCGCAGCGAGGCCAATGAAGCTATACAACAGGGGCTCTGGCTGACAAAGGAAGGTCAGAGTCTCTGCAGCTTAAACACGACTGTGGCGCTCAAAATGCGCTGCAGTCAGTTGAAGTCTCGTAACGGCTATGGCCTTCCTTCATACGTGCTTCGCCTCGCGATAGAGAACGCTCAGTCGACGCGATTCATCGATTCCGGTTTCGGATAGCGTCGGAAATCAACACGGAAACTGAGTTACTTCCCATCTCTTGGACAGGATTTGGCGTAATTTAAGCTACTCTTTGCACCTGCTGACCGGGTTGGTTGATATCATTTCTCTGCCAATAGACCAGCGCCGGAGGCTTGCCGCCGAGGGCTGAGTGAGGACGCTGGTGGTTGTAGAAGGTCATCCATTTCCGGATAGCCCCTTTCGTCTCTGATCCGGTCTCCCAGGCATGCAGGTAGACGCATTCTTATTTCAGGGTTCGCCACAGCCGCTCGATGAAGATGTTATCGAGGAATCGGCCTTTCCCATCCATCGAGATGCGCACACCGGATCGGCGGAGCCGGTCGGTCCAGGCGAAGGACGTGAACTGGCTGCCCTGATCCGTGTTCATGATCTCGGGCGGGCCGAACTTGTGGATGGCCTCGCTCAGCGCTTCGATGCCGAAGTCGGCCTCCAGAGTGTTCGAGATCCGCCAGGATAGAACCTTGCGCGTATGCCAGTCCATGATCGCCACGAGGTATAGGAACCCGCGGCGCATGGGCAGGTAGGTGATGTCCGAGCACCAGACCTGGTTCGGACGATCCACGCGCAGCCCTTTCAGAAGGGATGGATAGGTCTTGTGTCCTTTCGCCGGCCTGCTCGTGTTGGGCTTCTGGTAAATCGGCATCAGCCCCATGAGGCGCATTAGCCGCCGTATTCGCTTCTCGTTCACTGGATGCCCGTCATTGCGCAGGTGCCAGGTCATCTGTACAACGGCCCTGCTGGCAGTCTAGGCTGAAGCGAATCACCACGCCGTTCCGGAAATAAGGGCCGTGACGGCGTGGCCAATTTAGTCAACTCTGAAAAACTTGTAGCGGCTCGGCTGCTTGAGATAGCTTCCTTCAATCAAAAGCTAAGCCTGCGAGAGCAGAATTCGATCACGCTCTCGTTCAGCAAGCCACCCTGACCTTTTGTGAGAGTTCTTCACAACTAAAAACCTGGATTAACAAACTCCCCGAGCAAGGCGTTTCGCTTGAACCATTTGTCACGTTCATCGTGGGCTTCAACCTCCTCGCGCGACGCCATGCCGTCCTGATTGCGGTCTATGTGCCGAAAGTGGTCTTTCATTGTATCTCCCGAATGGGTGGCATCACCTCGCTTGGGCAGTTCGTGATGCCCGGTACCGTAGCCGTTGTCTGCCAAGACAACACCACCACCAGACACAGCGACGGTTGTACAAAAAATCAGTGCCAGTTTACGTCTCATTCACTTTCTCCTTTTGTCCTACATGCATTGTTTGCCGATGAAGTATGACTTGGTTTTGGAACGCTGCTGACGGGACGTGTGTATCAATCTGTCGCAAAGTGCGGCTTTGTTACGTTTCGCGACAAATTTTCTCGGCAGCGATCCTTTCATCGCTTAGGTACAAAAGATGACAAACTCTCCGCACATACTTCTGGTCGATGACAGCGCCGAAATTCGCAAAGCGGTTGCGCGATACCTGGAAAAGAATGACATGCGCGTGACGACGGCGGTCGACGCTTCCCAGATGGATAGTCTACTCAAGATTGGCCGCTACGACCTTATTGTCCTTGACGTGATGATGCCAGGCGAAGACGGGATATCGGTCTGTCGTCGTCTGTCCACCAAAGGGCTGGCCCCAATCCTCATGTTGACAGCGCTTGGCGAGGAAATGGACCGCATCATCGGCCTCGAAGTCGGTGCGGATGACTATTTGCCCAAGCCCTTCAATCCTCGCGAGCTACTGGCGCGGATAAAGGCAATTCTGCGCCGCGCGCAGAAACCGGAAGCACTTGCCGGGAGTCTTACGGGCAGCAGGGTTAGGTTCGCGGACTGGACGCTCGAAACCGATACACGCCGCCTTTTCGCAGAGGACGGCCGCGAGGACGTACTGACGACATCAGAGTTCAAACTTCTGACGATCCTGCTCGAACGCCCGCGTATCGTGATGAGCCGAGAACAGCTTTTAGACCTGGCAGTCGGACGAACACCGACCGCTTTCGACCGGACAATTGACAACCAGATCAGCCGCCTCAGGCGGAAGATCGAGTACAACCCGGGTCGTCCGAAGATCATCACAACGGTTCGAAACGGGGGCTATTGCCTTGCAACGGAAGTCGAGGTGCAGCAGTGATCCGCAAGCGTCTGGATAGTTTACGCGTCCAGCTTCTGTTGCTCATCATTGGTAGCCTCGCCGTGGCTCAGGCGATTAGCATTTGGATGTTTGTGGACGAGCGCAGTCTCGCGATACGTGCTGCAATAGGAGCCGAGGCGGCTGGGCGCGCGGCGAATGTGGCCATGCTACTAGAACAGGCCCCAACGGACTTGCGAGCCTCGATTCTTCGCGCCGCAGATTCGCCGCTGGCACGGTTTCGGATCGACCCGCAGGCGGCTGTGGATCATCTTGATCACCGCGCGGGAGGAGCTGTCGAAGCGCGCGTCAGGTCATTGTTCGGCGCTGAAGATAGTCGCGAAATCCGAGTAGAATTGCATGAGGTTGAGCGCGCATTCCCGCCAATGAGGTCAGTGCCGCCGCAGATGGCCGCAGAGCACAAGCAGATGATGCATGACAAGATCTCGGGGCTTGAATTGACACTGTCTATCGCGCTTGAAGATGGCACATGGCTGAATGTCGATACGCGCTTTCAGCGACCGCCGCTACAGTGGCCGATCCTTTCCGCGGTGAGCTTTGGTTTCACGGCGGCGTTGCTGATTGGTGTTGCTTTTTGGTACTTGCTTGCTCGCCTGACCTGGCCGTTGCGGCGCTTGGCGCAAGCTGCAGAAAGGCTTGGTAGAGGAGAAGAAAACAAGCCACTCCCAGTTGCGGGACCAAGCGAAGTCAGAGATCTGACGGATGCCTTCAATCACATGCAGGAGAGATTGGTTCGCACGGTTGCTGACAAGACGCGTATAATGGCCGCTCTGGGTCACGATTTGCGTTCGCCACTGACCGCTTTGCGGGTTCACGCCGAGATGGTGGAAGAGGAAGAGACGCGTGACGCCTTGGTGAAATCCATCGAGGAAATGCAGGATATGGTCGAGCGCACACTGGCTTTTGCTCAAGGCATTGCAATAAGTGAACCTCCTGAAACAATAGAATTGGGGGAATTTCTCACTGAGCTGAAACGCGACATGCTCAACGCATTCCGACTCGAAACGGACACACCGCTTCAGATGAGGCTTCGGCCTCAATCCATGCGCCGAGCTTTGCGGAACGTCATTGAGAATGCAGTACGTTACGGCGATGATGTCGCGGTCACATATAGCCGCGAGTATGACAGGGCATCGATCTGGGTTCGTGATCATGGTCCCGGCATCCCGGAGACGCAGATAGAAGAGGTTTTCGAACCATTTTTTCGGGTCGAGACGTCACGCTCACGCGAGACGGGTGGCACCGGCCTCGGTCTGTCAATCGCACGCACCATCCTGCGCTCGCATGGCGGCGATATCACGTTGCAAAACCACCCGAACGGCGGGCTTCTTGTGCGACTCGATTTGCCGTTTTCACAAAGTTCCAACCAGCAAGCAAGGACAAGATCATGAATGCCTATATGACGGTCAAATACAGCGTAATCGCTCTGTTTGCGGGCACAGTGTCGGCGCTCGCGGATCTAGGCAGCAATGCTGATGACACCTTTGGACACATGATGTGGGGAGATGGTCATGGTTGGTGGGGAGGTTTCGGCATGATCCTTTTCTGGGGGTTGATTATCGCGGTTGCCGTATTCTTCTTCCGTATGCTCACCAGCAACCGTTTGGGCGAAACCCGCGATGCGATGGATATCCTCAAGGAACGCTATGCGCGCGGTGAGATCGACGAAGATGAGTTTCGGCGCCGCAAGCAAGAACTCCAAGGCTAAGCCATCATGGCCTTTCCCGCTTCGCCGAAATGACCTCCCAGACATCATGCCAAAGGCGCGAGTATGAACGTGTTGCTTGAGAAGCCGACTGATACGCGACCTGCCACAGCATAAAGCAAGACCGGCGCAAGTGTGATCGCACAGCAAACTCATATCCCATAGTTCATCATGTTACTTGAACTGGAAAGCTCTACTCGTGATTTGGTCATTTTCATAATGTCGAGGCCCCATTATTCGAAACCCTGCTAAAGGCTTATCCTGCAGGGAGGTGAGCGATACAAACCGTTACGTATTTCACGGAGTTTTCATCCCGACCATTCTTGACCTTCCAGTGCGGGAAGGCGGTTCAAGAGCCCCATTCAATGATCGAATGCGCGGAGGCGGACGATGGAAAACAAGGCCTGTAGGGCGATGGGGCGACGAGGCTTTCTACTCTCTTCGGTCGGAGGGTGTTGTCACGTTAACCTGTCGGCAATCGGCGAAGGCATCGCGTTAGTGGGATCAAGCGATGTTCGCAGCCGTTTTCCAGACATCAAGTGCCTGCAACCGATGGAAGCGGATGGTTAAGGCTGTGCGGCGGCAGGATGGGACAAAGAAGCAGTTTCGGGTTGCTGAGTGAACAGACACGAAGCGCTGCAAGCCGCCGGGTGATCGGTGTCCTTGCATCACCCGTTCCCGCTTTCGAAACGGCAGGTGGCTGTTCTCTGCGCGATTATTCAGGCCCTTGTGCGACCAATGATCCAAACCGGGCGCTACGTCGCGCTTGGCAGCGCCATAGGATCGCAGCTTGTCCGTTATAATCCGTTTTGGCACGAAGCCATGACGCTTGAGAAGTCTGAGCATCAGACGTTTCGCAGCCGGCTTATTCCGACTGGACTGGAGGATTTCATCCAGCACAACCCCATGTTGATCGACCGCGCGCCAGAGCCAGAATGACCTGTCGGCAATCTTCACGACGACTTCGTCCATATGCCAAACATCACCCGGACGGGCTTGCCTCCGTCGCAGATTCTGGGCGATCTGAGGCCCGAATTTGACCGTCCAGCGCCTGATGGTTTCGTAGGACACATCAATTCCGCGCTCGAGCAACATCTCCTCAACCTCACGCAGGCTTAGGTTGAAGCGCATGTAGAGCCAGACCGCGTGAGCGATAATCTGGGATGGAAAGCGATGGCGCTTGTAGCTGATAGCCGATGTCTGCATTGCAGTCAGATAAGAAGAAATCGCGACGCGAACAACAATAGGGCAGTTAACGTGACATCACC